>Ga0070683_100004335_pt1 | contig 11668 bp, 7 predicted proteins | sample KBSC713LmetaG_FD_64662 | JGI IMG/M metagenome (GOLD analysis project Ga0070683, IMG submission 64662) | Corn rhizosphere microbial communities from Kellogg Biological Station, Michigan, USA - KBS C7.1-3L metaG | ecosystem: Host-associated > Plants > Roots > Rhizosphere ...
GTCCGGTTCGAGCGACTCGTCGACGGGGTGCGCGGGATCCGCGTCGCCGGTCGGCAGCGGTCGCACGGCCGCCGGCCAGGCATAGCTCGACGGATTCGCGACGACATAGCTCAGCGCGACGCCCGGTGTGTTGTGCACCTTGTTCGCCATCTCGTAACGCGTCGCGAATTGGCCGCCTGCCGAGTGTCCTGCGATCACGATGCGCGTGAGATTGGGGAAGGTCCTCTTGTCGGCGAGCTTCTTCACGATCTCGTCGACGAACCGGAAGGCATTCACCTTCGCATCGTTGGGCGAGGTGCCGCCGGACCGCCAATTCTCCCCGCGCTCGGGCCACATGATCTCGTTCGGCTGCGGCTTGTCGTTCCCGGCGATGAAGTGCGGCGCGATGACGATCGTGTTCTCGACTGCTCCGGCGAGAAATGCCGCGCCCATCGACGTCTCGAAGTAGTGATCGGCGTTGCGTCCAGCACCGTGAACCATGATCAGCGCGCGAGTGATCTGCGCGTTCTGCGCGTCGAGCGGATAGCTGGCGTAGACCATCGATCGCGAGGGACCGCCGTCGAACGTGACCCACCGCTCGCAAGCGGCAACGGCTTTCGTGCACGGAGCTGCGGCAGCGGCAGGCGCGCGAGCAGGAATGCTCGAGGAGCTCAAGAGCGCGATGGCCGCGAGAAGTTGGGTTCGCATGGAGCGAGAATCTACGCTCTGGCAGCAAGGGACGAGAGGTCTCACATTCTTCTCAGACCCCGACCGGAGACCCGATGGACAGCCCTCTCGACCGTCTGTTCCGCGAGTTCGATCGCGAAGCCTTGTCACGCCGCGAGCTGCTTCGCGCGCTTGGTCTCGCCGCCATCGCCCTTCCCGCGGTGTCGTGGGCGCAGGGCGGCGATAGCACCGCGCTACGAGCGCGCCCGGGCCGCGCACAGGGCGACACGACGCACGCCCCCGCTCCCTTTGAGCCAACTGGGTGGAAGACCGTCTGGCTCGATCACATCACGTACCAGTGCCAAGATTACAAGAAAGCGGCGGCGTTCTACACCGCCGTAATGGGATGGAAGCTCCGGAGCGACGACGGCTCGAAGGCGGTGATGGATATCGGTGACGTCGGCGGTGTGATCATGACGAACGGCTTCGTGCCACCGCCGCCACCGCCTCCGCGCAGTGACAGCGGTGGCGGGAGAGGTGGCGCTGGAGGACGAGGCGGTGGAGGTGGTGCCGCTCGCCCGCCTCGCACGGCCGGAATCACGAACTTTGCATGGGGCATCGATCCGTGGAACACCGACAAGGTCGAGGCAGAGCTCAAGAAGCGCGGGCTCAACCCCGTCGCGGATCACGCTGGAGACTTCAAGAGTTTCCATGTTAAAGATCCGAATGGCTTCGACATTCAGGTCACGAACGGAACGAAGTCGAACCGTCGCAAAGGCGACGCGAATGCGAAGCTCAGCGCACCGCTGCCCTTCGAGCCGACTGGTTGGAAGACGACGTGGCTCGACCACATCTCGTACGGCTGCTCGGACTACCGCCGCACTGTCGCGTTCTATGAAGCGCTGCTCGGTTGGAAGGCCGGACGCTTTACCGGCGCGCAAGCGACGGTCGACATCGGTGACGTTGGCGGCGCGATCATCCGCAATCGCGCGGGCGGCATGACGAGCATCGACCACATTTCTTTCGGCATCGATGGGTTCGATCCCGACAAGGTCGAGGCGGAACTGAAGAAGCGCGGCTTAGGATCGCCCGACCGCCAAAACCCTGAGCATCTTGCGGTCGACACCGGCGGTGGCGGCGACATCCATACGTCGCGGTTCAAGAGCTACCACACGCCCGACGTCTTCGGCTGGGATCTTCAAATCAGCAACATCGTGAAGGCGAACCGACACGATACCTGAACTACCGGGGACGGGCGATGGGGGACGGGCGACCGGCGATGGGGGACGGGCGACCGGCGATGGGGGACGGGCGACGGGTGACCGGCGATGGGCGACGGGCGACGTAACGACGTAACGACGTAACGACAGGCCCTCGAGCGTCATCCTGAGCGCCGTCAGGCGCGTGAGGATCGCTTTCACTAGCGCGATCTACATCGTTCCGTAGTACCCGCGGGAACAGCCTCGCCTGGACAGCGATCCTTTCCACCGTCGCTCGCGTGCGCTCGCGACGGTTCAGGATGACGCCGTTCTCGCGTCGCCCGTCCCCGCCGCCCGGCGCTACTGCGCCGCGTCCCCTTCGAGATATGTATAGCCCTCGAGGCCAGCGACGTAATCCGCGATGAACATGTTCGCTTCCTGGCGGCTCAGGTGCTTCGCCGCCCCCACCTTGCGGCGAAAGGTCTGTAACAGGTCGGACCCACGGAACTGGACGTAGTTCAGAACCTCGGTCACGGTGTCACCGTGCACGAGATCCGTGACGTCGTACCCGCCGTTGCGACCGAGCCGGATGTGCACCGCGTTCGTGTCGCCGAACAAGTTGTGGAGATCACCGAGGATTTCCTGATACGCACCGGTCAGGAAGACGCCAAGCATGTACGGCTCACCGTCTCGAAACTGGTGTAGCTCGAGGCTCGGACTCCCTTCCTTGCCGCCGACGAACCGATCGATCTTGCCATCAGAATCGCACGTGACGTCCTGCAACGTGCCGCGGCGTGTCGGCTCTTCCGCGAGACGATGAATCGGCATGATCGGGAAGAGCTGATCGATCGCCCAGCTGTCCGGCAACGACTGGAACAGCGAGAAATTGCAGAAATACCGGTCGACCAAATTCATCTCGAGATCCGCGGCGATGTCCTCGAACTCGTCGCGATTGCGCTCGATGTAGCGCGCCAATGTATTCGCGGTCCCGACGTAGATCTGCTCGGCGATGGCACGTTCACGAAGACTGAACACGCCGCTGTTGAAGAACTCTTGCGCGCGTTCTTTGTCGAATGTGAGATCGTGAAAGATCTCGCGAACGCGGCGTTTCGAGACGTTCTTGCGAGATGCGTCCCGATAGTCGGCGAGCATCTCGTGCAGCAGCGCGTGGTCGTCGTCCGTGAGCTCCGGAAGCCCACGGTCACTCTGTGACTCGACGTCGATCACCTTGATGAGCAACAGCGCGTGGTGCGCGGTCAGCGCACGTCCCGACTCGCTGACGAGGTGAGGCATCGGAAGCTCGTGCTCTCGGCACGCTTCGGCGAGCGTGTACACGACGTCGTTCGCGTACTCCTGCAGCGAGTAGTTCACACTGGCGTCGGACGTCGAGTTCGTGCCGTCATAATCGACTCCGAGTCCACCGCCGACGTCGACGTGCGTGATGTCGAGCCCCGCGTTGCGCAGCTCGACGTAGAACCGCGTCAGCTCCTGCAGCCCGAGCTTGATGAAGCGGATATCGGTGATCTGCGAGCCGAGGTGGAAATGAATCAGCTTGATGATCTCGAGCTTCCCGACGGAACGCAGCTTGTCGATCATCTGCACGAGCTGCGCGGCGTTTAGGCCGAACTTCGACTTTTCGCCGCCGCTCTCCTTCCACCGCCCGAATCCGCGCGACGCGAGCTTGATGCGGACCCCACACGTCGGCGTCACACCCATCTCTTCGGCGACCTGCAGCAGTACATCGATCTCGCTGAGCTGCTCGATGACGATGAAGACTTGGTGTCCAAGCTTCTGGCCCATGAGGGCAAGGCGCATGAACTCCTCGTCTTTGTAGCCGTTGCAGATGATGAGATGCTCGGTGCTCTCCGTCATCGCGAGCACGGCCTGCAGCTCCGGCTTGCTGCCGCACTCCAGGCCGACACCATGGGGCCGTCCGAACTCGACGATCTCCTCGATGACGTGGCGCTGCTGATTCACCTTGATCGGGTAGACCGTGGTGTACCCTCCGGAATAGCCGAACTCCTCGCGCGCCTGCACGAACCCGGTTGTCAGCGCTTCGATCCGCGAGCGAAGGATGTCCGAAAAGCGAAGGAGGACAGGCAACGCGATGCCCTGCTCTTCGAGGTCGTTCGTGATGTCGTAGAGATCGATGACGGCGTCGGGACGATTTCTGTCCGGCCGAACGATGACGTGCCCCTTCTCGTTGATGTCGAAGAAGCCCCCACCCCACCCTTCGATATTGTACAGCGCGCGCGACGCGTCGATCGACCAGGTCGTCGACCCTTCGCTGGGCGCCGTTTCAGCAATCCGAGTAGCCATGGAGGACAAACTAAGGATACAGTTGCGTTACTGACCACCCATCGCCGGAACGCGCGTAAACGTGACGCACATGTAACCGGCTGGGCATGTTCTTCCAGAACTCGATGCGGTCTGGATTGACGCGGAATCCAGACCAATTCGGCGGACGCGTCACTGGCTTGTCGCGGAATCGCTCCTCGACCTCGCCGATCCGTCGACCGAGATCGCCGGGTTCGTTCATCGGGCGGCTCTGTAGCGACGCCCACGCGCCGATCTGGCTTCCCCGCGCGCGAGACGCAAAGTACGCATCCGCTTCGACGCCGCTCACAACTTCGACCTGCCCTTCGACGCGAACCTGTGTCTCGAGCAGCTGCCAGTGAAAGCACATCGCGGCGCGACGCGACGCGAGCAACTCTCGGCCTTTACGGCTTTCAAAGTTTGTGTAAAAGACGAACCCGCGCGAATCGACGCCCTTCAGCAGAACGATTCGAACACTCGGCTGGCCCGATGCGTCGACGGTGCCGAGCGCAAAGGCCGTGGGCTCGGGCAACACGTCTTTCGGCGTTCGCTTCACCTGCTCGAACAGCGCCTGAAACCGCGCGATTGGATCGTCGTTCGGAAGAGCGCTCATCCGATCGCACGCTTGTAAAAGCTGCGAACGCCGAGCACCCAGAACACCGTCGCGACGACGATGAGCGCCGACACAACGGCGAGCAGTGGCATATGAGGAACACTCGGCGTCAGCGCGCCGCGCATTCCTTCGGAGACATAGACCATCGGATTGACTAAGACGATGTATTTCATGACGGGAACGACGTCGAGCCCGCGCCACGGATAGTACGCGCACCCGAAAAACAACATCGGCGCGATGATCACCGAGAACATGAGACCGATCTGTTGTGGTGCGATCGCTGTGCCGAGCCACATCCCGAGCGACGAAAACGCCGTCGAACCGAGAAGAACGATCAGCAACACTTCACTCGCGTGCGACAACGTCAGCGCTGGAATCGGCCCCATCACCAGCCGCGCGATCGGAAGCACGAACGCGGCCGCGATGACGCCTTGCAGCGAGCCGGCGATGATCTTTTCCGCCGCGACAAGGCGCGTCGGCACCGGAGCGAGCAGACGGTCTTCGATCTCCTTCGTCCAGCCGAAGTCTTGCACCATCGGCAGCGCGACGGACTGAATCGCCGAGAGACTGAGGCTCACGGCAAGAATGCCGGGGAGAAGAGCCGTTTGGTAGCCCTTTCCAAGAAAGCTCATCTTCGGCAGCAGATAACCGAACACGACGAGGAACAGCAGCGGCTGCATCGTCGTGCGCACGAGGAAGAACGGCAGCTCTTTTCGCGCGACGCGAACGTCTCGGCGAAGCAGCGCGAAGAAGACCGCCGTCTCGTTCACGGCGTGCGTTTGCGGCGTCGCGCGAACGGCCGCCGTGGGAATGGTCGTTGCGCTCAATCGAGTTTCCTCCCTGTTCGCGAAACGAACAGTGTTTCGAGACTCGGCTCGGTGAGGCTGATGTTCGTCACGGTCACGCCGCCGTCTTCGACGCTCGCGATCACCGGCGAGATCACGCGGCCGCCGCGATCGCTGTACACGCGCAGCGTCGCACCCTGGGCTTCAGCGCCGAGCACACCTTCGACGCCGCGCACTCGCTCGACGACGTCGCTCGCCGCGCCCGAGAGCGAAATCTCGACGAGCGTGCCGCCAGGCGCGCGCCGCTTCAGCGCTTCGGGTGTGTCGAGCTCGAGAAGCTCTCCGCGATCCACGATGGCGATGCGATCGCAAAGCTTATCGGCTTCTTCCATATAATGCGTCGTCATGACGATCGTGCGCCCCTCGGCATGCAGCTGGCGCAGGATTTCCCAGAGAGAGAGACGCGTTTGCGGATCGAGACCAACGGTCGGCTCGTCGAGGAAGATCACCTGCGGTTCGTGGATCAGTGCACGCGCAATCATGAGGCGCTGCTGCTGACCGCCGGACATCTCGTCGACCTTCGACTGCGCTTTATCAGAGATCGCTAATTGCTCGAGCAGGGCGTTCGCCTTCGGCATCGAGACCGATGCAGGAATTCCGAAGTATGCCGCGTGAAAAATCAGGTTCTCGAGAACGTTCAAACTGCGATCCGGATTCGGCCGTTGCGGCACGACACCGATGCGCTGCCGAACGCGCACCGGATCGTTCGCGACGTCCGCGCCGCCCACGAGCGCCGAGCCGGAGGTCGGCTTCACGCGCGTCGTGAGAATTCCGATCGTCGTCGTTTTACCGGCGCCGTTTGGTCCGAGCAGCCCGAAGAATTCTCCGTCGTGAACTTCGAGATCGAGACTCTTTAGCGCGACGATCTCGCCGCGGACGCCGCCGGGCGGTCCACCGATCTGAACGCCGGGCCCCATCGGTATCGGTGGCCCGGCGGAGCGGCCCCTCCGCTTCGGCGCCGCGGAAGCGGGATAAACTTTGCGGAGACTGCGAGTCTCAATCGCGGACAAATCAGTCGTTGTCGATCATCGAGCCAAGCACGCCGCCGATGACGCCTGCGGCGCCGAGACCACTCGCGTTGTGGTGACGCGGGCCGCGCATCGCTGGTGCGGCGGCGATGATGTGATCGGCCAGTCTGGAGAACGGCATCGTTTGCAACATCACCCGCCCCGGTCCGCGCAGCGATGCGAAGAAAAGACCTTCGCCGCCGAAGAGCGCCGTCTTGATTCCGGGCACCATTTGAATGTCGTAGTCGATCGTCTGCTCCATTGCGACGATGCAGCCGGTATCGACGCGAAGCGTTTCACCCGGGGCGAGCGTCATCGTGTGCAGGGTGCCGGAGGCGTGGAGGAAAACCAATCCGTCGCGTCCTTCGATGCGCTGAAGAATGAATCCCTCACCACCGAAGAACCCGGCGCCGATGCGCTTCGTGAACGCGATCGTGACGTTCACCCCCCGGGGCGCGCAGAGAAAGGAGTCCTTTTGTCCGATGATGACGCCGCCCCAATCGCGGAGATCGACCGGCTGGATCTTCCCCGGGAAGTGCGAGGAGAACGCGACGTCTTGTCGCTTGTTCGCGGCGTTCGCGAACGTCGTGACGAAGAACGTGTCGCCGGAGAGCGCGCGCTTGGCGCCCTGGAACAACTTCGACACCAGTCCTCCGCCCTGGGCGTTCGGGTCGAGAGTCGTGTTCATGACGATGCCGTCCTGCATGTACATCATCGCGCCCGCCTCGGCTTGCACCATCTCGCCGGGATCGAGCGTGATGATGACTGCCTGGAGGTCGTCGCCGATCAGCTGGTAGTCGATTTCGTCTGACATCTCAGGTCTCAGGTCTCTGGTCTCGGGTCACAGGAAACTACTCTCACGACGAGAGTCCTGCGACCCGAAACGCTTCCTGAGACCTGGGCCTGCGACCCGAGACCTACGGATGCCTACTGCTTCTCGGGATGTATTACTCCCGCCTGAACCGGGGCCGGTCCCAGCTGATCTTTACCCTTAGCGACATACGGAATTCCGTGCACCATCCAATCGGGCGCCGGCTTGCCCATCAACTTGTTGTCGAAGAACTGCTGCATGCGCATCGCGATGTCCTTCTGGTTCGCGCGGCTCGCTGGATTGTGAACGTCGTTGTTGTAATCGATGAAATAGATCTCTTTGCCGAGGCGACGCATGCCGACAAAGAGCTCGATGCCCTGGTACCAGGGTACCGCGTCGTCAGCGTCGTTGTTCATGATGAACAGCGGCGTCGTGACGTTACGCAGGTGGAAGAGCGGCGAGTTCTCGAGGTAGAGCTGCGGCGCATCGACGAGCGGCTGACCGATGCGGCTCTGGCCCGACTCGTACTGCCCTGAACGCGCGATGCCCGAGCCCCAACGAATTCCGCCGTACGCGCTCGTCATGTTCGAGACCGGCGCCCCAGCCATCGCCGCCGCGAACATGTGCGTCTGCGTGATGAGATACGCGGTCTGGTAGCCACCCCACGACTGACCCTGCAGACCGAGCTTCTTCTCGTCGACATAGCCACGCTGAACGATGGACTGCACACCCGGCACGATCGCTTTGTACGCGCTCATGCCCGGATGGCCGTCTTCGTACACGATGTCCGGCTCGAACACGAGGTAGCCGTTCGATACGTAGTGCGTCGGGTTGATGACGTTGCGCCCGTTCGGCGCGACATAGTTGTACAAGCCGTTCGAGAGGATTTCATAGAAGTATGAAATCATCGGATATTTCTTCTTCGGGTCGAAGTTCTCCGGCTTGTAGAGAATGCCCTTGAGCGGCTTGCCGTCTTCACTCGTCCAGTGCACGAGCTCCGCGGTGCCCCAGTTGTAGTCTTTCTGCTGCGGGTTCGCGTCGGAGATCTGCGTGAGGCTCGTGAGCGACGGACCAACCCAGAGATTCGGGAAGTCCGTGAACGTGCTCTTCGTGACCATCCAGACGTCGGCGTTCGCGGCCTTGATCGGCGCGCCGTATGAGAGATCTGACATGACGATCTTCTCAGGATCCCTCTTGACGCCGAGCTGATCGCGATAGAACCCGCTGGCCATCGTCTCGATGTTCACGGCCTTGAGCATCAATGGCTCGCTCGGATCGATCGCGCGATCTTCGGCGCCCGCGCCGCCACGACCGCCGCCTGCGCCGCCGCCACCACCGCGACCGCCACGTCCGCCGCCGGCCCCGATCTGCGTTACGCGAAACTGAATGTTGTTCTTGCGGCCGACCGAGTCCGTAACGATGACCGCCGGCTTCACACCCGTCGGATCGAACTCCCAGATGTCGTAGCGATCGTAGACGAGCACCGACTTATCGCCCTTGGTCCAGCCGCCGAGCCCCCACGCCGGATCAGCCGACGGATGGTCATCGGTTTCGTTCTCGAAGTGCACGCCCTTCACCGAGCCCGTGAGATCGGAGAGCTTGCTCGTCGCGATGTTGTAGACCCACCAGTGATCCTTGTCGAAGAACGTGACGTACTTCGCGTCAGGCGAGAGCTGCGCGTTTCCGCTGATCTTCTCCTTGATGATCTTACGTGAGCCAGTCGCCGGATCGACGACGTAGACATCCGTGCCGCCGTCGCCCCACATCTGCTCGATCATGTACTTCTCGCGCGAGTTGCCGATGCCAATCTTGCCGTCGTCCGACACGTTCACGTTCGGCAGCGAGTCGTCGCTCAACTGCACGAGCTTCTTCGTCGCGACGTAGTAGATCGCCGCGTAGCTCTTGTTGCGATCGCGCGCCGCGTTCAGGCGCTGGGTCGGCTGAAGAACCGGATCCTTGTAGTGCCAGAGATCGAACACGGCTTTTCCGACAAGCGAGTCGGAAGGCACCGAATCGATCGGCGGCGGGGCGACGCTCAGCGTGATCGCAGTTCCCGCGCGGTTGTAGGCGATCGGCGAGTTGTCCGCGATGTGAAGACCAGTCGACAGTTGCGACGGCGTCACCATCGCCTGCGCTGCACCGCCCTTCGACGACGCCTGATACAGCGTGTACTTCGGCGAAGCACCGCGACCGAAATCATCGCGATCCGACAAGAAGAGGATCTGCTGACCGGTGCGATCAAAGGTCAGCGCCTTGTAGTCGCCGCGTCCCGTCAGGAATGCGCTCGTCGTCCCACCAGCCATGTTGCGGAGGAACGCACCGTCCTTCGTCGAGTCGCGCGACACGACGGTGTACGCCATGACCTTGGCGCTGTCGTCGAACGCGAACGCGAGAACGTCAGCGAGACGCTCCTCGGCGCCCGTTGCAAGATTGCGGAGCACGAGCGGCTGTCCGTACTGCCGACGTCCGCCCGCTCCACCGCCGCCGCCTCGGCCTCCTCGGCCACGTCCGCCGGCCGGTGCAGCCGCGGGCGCTTCACCCGCGGCACCTGAATCGGCTTCGGGGACGTACGCGAGCCACGCTCCGTTGTCCTTCGCGAGGCGGAACGACCGCACGCCTGGAATGTTGGTGACCTTGCCGTCGGCGAGGCTCACGATCGCGAGCGTCTGTCGGTTGGTTGCCGCCGCGCCGCGTCCGCGAGGAGCGTTGTCGACTTCCGACTTGTTCGGCTGCGTGCTGACGATCACGAAGCGACTGTCCGCGCTGATCTGCGCGGGCGTCGCCGTCGGCCCGGTGGGATCACCTTCTTCAGTACCACCTGCCGCTGCGCCCCGGAGACCCCCAGGCGTGTTGTTCGGCCGGCCGATGTAGCCGCGCGGAACGCGATACTCGGTCGAGCCGGAGGTCGAGCGGATGACGAGCTCGCCGTCGCCAACCTGCGGAATGAGCGTGTAGATCGCCCACTTTCCATCGTTCGAAAGGGCGGGCGCGTTGATCGATTTCCATTTGTCCCAGTCAGCCTGGGTCAAAACTTTTTTCTGAGCGTGTGCGAGCGTTGGAACCGCGAGCACAGCGACCAGCGCGGCGGCGTACTTTCTCATAGACATCTTTGGGTAAGAGGGCGGGGGAAATTCGGGTGCCAGGTACCAGGTCCCAGGTGCCAGAGGATTCGGAAGTGGCTTTATCAGAGAGAAGCGTAGCGTTCCGAGTTTTCTGGTACCTGGTACCTGGTACCTGGTACCTGAATGAAGTTACGAGTCCCGACCCAACGGCGTTGTGGCATTCCGTTGCGCGCGCCATGCCGGACACAAACATTCCTCCCCCATGATCCTGGAACGCCTTTTCGACGAATTGCTCGCTCAAGCGAGCTATCTCATCGGCTGCGAAGAGACCGGCAACGCGATCGTCATCGATCCGAATCGTGACGTCGACCAATACATCGAGCTCGCGAAGGCGAAAAAGCTCAAGATCACTCAGGTCGCCGAGACGCACATCCACGCCGATTTTCTGTCCGGCGCGCGAGAGCTCGCCCGCCGAACTGGCGCAGAGCTGATCCTCTCGGGAAGCGGCGGACGCGATTGGCAGTACGCGTTCGCGGCCGAGTCGGGCGCGCGGATCGTTCGGCACAACGACACGATCGATGTCGGTACGGTACACGTCACGGTGCGGGAGACGCCGGGTCACACGCCGGAGCACATCTGCTTTCTCGTCACGGACCGCACGTCGAGCGATCGACCCGTGGGCATGGCAACGGGCGATTTCATCTTCGTGGGTGACGTCGGTCGGCCGGATCTCCTGGAGAAGGCCGCTAACGTCCAGGGTGCGTCGGAGATGCTCGCGAAAGCGCTGTTCCGATCGATTCGGGCGACGCACAATCTCCCTGACTATCTCCAACTGTGGCCCGGCCACGGCGCTGGTTCCGCTTGCGGTAAATCCCTCGGCGCCATGCCTTCGACGACGCTGGGGTTCGAGCGCGTCGCGAACTGGGCGTTTCAGATCGACGATGAAGCGGCCTTCGTCGCCGAGGCGATCGCGGGGCAATCAGAGCCGCCGACGTATTTCGCGAGGATGAAGCAGCTCAATCGAGACGATCCACCTTCGGCTCCGGAACTTGAGCCACTACCCAAAGTCGATCTCACCGGGCTCGAACACGCGCTGGCGTCGGGGACGGCAGTTCTCGACGTTCGCTCGAGCGCGGATTTCGCCGCCGGCCACATTGGCGGAACGATCAA
>Ga0070683_100004337_pt1 | contig 11667 bp, 12 predicted proteins | sample KBSC713LmetaG_FD_64662 | JGI IMG/M metagenome (GOLD analysis project Ga0070683, IMG submission 64662) | Corn rhizosphere microbial communities from Kellogg Biological Station, Michigan, USA - KBS C7.1-3L metaG | ecosystem: Host-associated > Plants > Roots > Rhizosphere ...
GGCGCCTCGAGGAAGAACGTGTCGAGACCCGGGTTGGCGACCACGACGTGTTGCCCGCGTACCGCGTGGACGGCGTCATCGGGCACCAGCTCGCGCGCGCCGACACCGGTGCAGTTGGCGATGAGCGCCGCCTCCGCCGCCACATCGGCCAGCGACCGGACGAACGCCGTCTCGATACGCCCGCCGGATGCGAGGAACCGGCCGGTGAGGTATTCGAGATAGCGCGGCATGTCCACGGCCGGCACGGTGGTCCACAGTCCGTACTCGAAGCCGGCCGGCAGGTCCCCCGCGGCGACCGGTTCGAACTGTGTCGCGTCGGCGAAGCCGGGCGGGGCCGGCGGCGCACCGGCCGGTGCGGCGAGCATGCCGCGCTGCAGGTGGACGCCGGTGCTGGGATCGTCGGCCAGGTCGGTGAAGACCGCGATCGTCGCTCGCTCCCACTCATGGACGGCGGTGCCGGGTGGCGCCGTGGCCGGGCCGATCATCGCACCGGCCGCGGCGGAGGTGGTGCGAGCCGGCTCCAGCGCGGCCCGGATCAGCACGCGCAGGCCCCGCTCCGACAGCGTGATCGCGGTGGTCAACCCGATCACCCCGGCCCCGACGACGATCACATCCGGCGTTGGCGTCATCGGCCGATGCTACCGGGGACTCGGTGGCACCATGCTCGTTATGCCAGCGCTGCGATGGCGGAGGGTCCCGGCCGGTGCGGACGTCGCGTACTGCGACGTGGCCTGCGGGCAGTTTCCGGACGGAACGGCGGTCGCGGTGTGCGTCGAAATCGACGGCTGGCTGGACGTGTGGGATCTGGCGACCGGACAGCATGAGGGCCGGCTCACCGATCCGCGGATGCCGCCACGGCAGTCGCCGAAGATAGCCTGTGCCACGCTGAAGGACGGCACACCGGTGGCGGTGACCGCCGGCGACGACGGCGTCCTGCGGGTCTGGGAGCTGCTGACCGGCGAACGCCGCGGCGAGGCACAGACCGGCAAGGTCTGCGCCCTGGCGGTGGCCGACGACCCACCGGTCGCGGTGACCAGCAGTCCCGGCGGCGTGATCCGGTTCTGGGACGTGGCGACAACTGAACCGTACGGCCAGAAGGTGCAATGCGATGACCCGTTGGCACCGGTGGCGGTCGATGACAGTCACGTCGTGATCATCGGTGACGGCTCCGCCCTCCGGGTCTTCGACCTGCGGGAGGGCCGGCTTCGCGGTACGCGATGCAACACCGACTTCGACGTCCACCGGTTGGCGTGTCTGCGGCTGGTCGATGGAACCGTCCTCGCCGTCACCGGCAGCGACCGCCAGCGCGACGACGAACGGGCGCGGCGGTTTGGCACGGTGCAGGCGTGGGATCTGGCCACCGGCCGCCGCTACGGTCCGCCGCTGACCGGCCATGGCGGCGAGATCAACGCCCTGGCCGCCACTCAGCTGCCGGACGGCACGCCGGTCGCGGTGTCCGTGGACCGGTACGGCGCCGTGCGGGCCGGGAACCTGGCGACCGGCCAGGCCCACGGCCCGCCGCTGCCGAGGCTCGGCCCCGGGGAGGCGCCCGTGCTGGCCTGCACCCGGTTGGCGGACGGCACGCCGGTGCTGGTCACCGCGAACGAGGACGTGCAGGTGTGGACCGTGTAGAGATACCGGGCGGATAGCGTGCATTCCATCGCCGTGGCCGGGCACCGGCCGTATCGTCGCCGGGTGTGCAGAAGGTAGACGTTCTGGTGGTGGGTGCGGGCCTCGCCGGCCTGCACACCGCGCGCCTGCTCGCGCGGCGGGGCCTCGACGTGCTGGTGGTCGAGCGACGCCGGTCGTTGTCGAGCGGTCTTCGCACAACCGGGATATTTGTACGGCGTACGCTCGACGACTTCGACCTGCCGGAGCACCTGCTCGGGCCGGGCGTGCGGGACGTGCTGCTGTATCCGCCCTCGCGACGGGCGCCGATCCGGCTCACCAGCGACCGGGACGAGTACCGCGTGGCTCACCTGGCGGCCGTGTACGAGCACGCCCACCGCACGGCGGAGTCGGCCGGTGCTCAGGTCCGCCTCGGTGTGCGGTACGCCGGCGTCGCCAACGGCGTGGTGCAGTTCGGGGACGCCGAGCCGGTCGCCGCACGGTTCATCGTCGGCGCCGACGGCGCCCGCTCCCGGGTCGCTCGCGACCTCGGCCTCGACCGGAACCGCCGACTTCTCGTCGGTGCCGAGATCGTCCACCCGATCGCCGCCGGCGCCTCGGAGCCGGCCTTTCACTGTGTACTGGATCCGCGCGTCGCCCCGGGATACCTGGGCTGGGTCATCGACGACGGCCACAGTGCACACGTCGGCGTCGCCGGATATCCGCAGGCGATGCGCGCCGGCGTGCGCCACCTGCTGGACACGTTCGCCGCGGACGCGCCCGGCCAGGTCACCGCCACCGGCCCGATCGAGCGGCGCGGCGGTCCAATCCCGGTCGGTGGCCTCCTGCGCCGGCTGGCCTGCCCGGCCGGGCTGCTGGTCGGCGACGCGGCCGGCGCGGTGTCGCCGCTGACCGCCGGCGGACTGGATCCCTGCCTGCGCATGTCGGAGCTGGCCGCGGCGGTCGTCGCCGACTACCTGCGCGACGGCGACCCGCGCACGCTGCGCCGCTATGACGGCGACGGGCTGCGGACCCGCTACCGCGGCCGGCTGCTGCTGCGGCGCATGCTGGCGAGCATCCGTTCGGCGGCGGCGGCCGAGGTGGCGGTGACGATGCTGCGCTCACGCGCCGGTCGCGCGGCAGCGGCGCGGATCCTGTTCGGCGACGGCTCGTTCCCCGACGTCCGTTGATCAACAGTCGAAGACGGACCAGCACACGTTGTTGCGCAACCGCTGGTCGTCCAGCACCAGTTCGCGGATCTCGTCGGGAAGTTGCGCCCGCTGCCAGGCGCACTCCAGCCGGCCCGCCGCGTCCCGCTCGTCGGCGCTCGCGGCGGCGCGCACGGCCCGGATCGCGTAGGCGGCGGCGCCCAACTCGTGCGCCGCGACATGCGCCACCGCGGCCGCCTGTCCGGCCGCGTGCGCCGCTTCCCGGGCGGCGCCCGACACCTCCCGGGCGGCGGCATTCGCCGCAAACGCGGCCATCCGGGACTCCGTCATCTTGACCTCGCCCCGCACCCACCCGTGGGTCAGCTCGACGGCCCGGCGCGGGCGGTCGTCGCCCGGCCGTTCCTGCTCGAACAGATGCAGGACATGCGTGGTGCACGCGGCGGCCCACACCGCGAGCAGGTGATGATCCCGGTCCTGCAGCGAACCACCGCGCCGCACGGTGACCAGCCGGGGATCTCGTTCCTTGGTAAGGATCACAGAGCAAATCTAGCCGAATCAGGGTTCGATGTTGTGCACCGCGCGCACCGAGAACAGGCGCGGCTCGTATGCGTCGGCGATCGTCATGATCTCCTTCATGTGTGCCCGGACGTCGGCTCGTTCAAGCATCGCGTTGAAGGCCTCCTCGCTGGCCCACTGCGCGTAGTTCACCACTCGTACGCCGTCGAGGCTGGCGTGGATGTTGGCCGACCGGAAGCCGGGCAGATCGACGAACACCTCGGCCGTCGCGCGGTCGAGCGCCGCGACCAGCTCGTGCTGCCGCTCGGCGACGACGGTGAAGACGTTGATGAGGGTCACGCCGGGTGCGTCGGTTGAGATCGTCGTGTGCATGGCCGCCTCCAATGATTATTAGCGTGCTAACATGATGTTAGTACGCTAACATGGCGTCCATGGTGACGCAACCGAGCCTCGGCTACCAGGTGAAGCGGCTTCAGCAGGCGCTCCGCGCCCGCATGGACGGCGTGCTGGCCGAACACGGGCTGACCATGCCCCAGTACGCGGTGCTGGCCCAACTCGCCGAGCGACCGGGCATTTCCAACGCCGACCTCGCGCGGCTGAGCTTCGTCACGCCGCCCACCATGATCCGCATCGTGATCACGCTGGAAGAGCTCGGCCTGCTGTCACGCGTCGACCGGCCGGCCGAGGGACGGGCCCGGGCCGCGCAGCTCTCCTCCGATGGCGAGCGGCGGCTCGCGGCCGCCTCGGCCGGCGTCGCGGCCGTCGAGGCCGTGCTGTGGGATGCGGCCTCCGACGCCGACCGCCCGGCCGTCATGGCCTGGCTCACCGCGGCCGCCGAACAGCTCGAGGCGGACCGGGCCGCCAGCCGTCAGTAGCGTCTCTTCCACGAGCGCGTCGGCTCTGCGACAAGCAGGGCCAGCGCCGCAGCGTGCTGTGCCTCTCGGCGCTCAAGTAACGAATCGGGCGACACCGGATATGGCGGGGATCGACATCAGCACCGACAATGACGTCATGGTGGTCGATCCGGGCCAGGCGCGCGCGTCGCACCGTGACCGCATGCGGGCGGTCCGGGTGTTGCGCACTGCCGCGCGGCGGGGGCGGCTCTCCGACCTCACGTTCGTCAACCGCCTGAAGGCCGTGAGCGACGCACGGCAACGTCGTGAGCTGCACGCCGCGATGGAGGATCTCCAGCCCGGCGGCTTCTGGGAACGGTTGAAACGGCCGTTCACCCGCCCCGCCGCGGCCCCGCTGGACCTGCGCCTGCCACCCACCCCCGAGACCTATGTGATCGGCCGCGACGACCGCTGCGACCTGCGATTGACGCACGCCACGGTGTCTCGTCGGCACGCACTGCTCAAACCCGTCGACGGCCAGTGGACGATCGTCGACCTCAGCTCGATGAACGGCATCCGGGTCAATGGCTGGCGAGTGCGGGGCGAGGCGCCCCTCCGCCCGGGCGACGTGCTCGACGTCGGCGACCTGCGACTGCGCATCGTCGCGTGAACGGGCTCGGGCGGTGGCCCGCCGCCCGATGAACGGCGGGCCGCCCGCGCTCAGGTGAGGAAGCTGGCAAACGGGCCGGTCAGCATCCTCGTCTTCTGGGTCTGGTTGAAGGTGCAGTTCGGGTAGCTGTACAGCGACGCAGACATGCACGTGCCGTCCGTCGACGTGGCGTCGGGCAGGCCGAACGCGTGGCCGAGTTCGTGGACCATCCCGCCGTACCAGCGGTTGAGCGGGCCGTTGATCCCGGCGGCGCCGTCCGCGTCGTGGCCGCTCAGGAGGACCCAACCGGGGGCGCCACCGCCGCCGGACTGGTTGACTTCCTCGGCCGAGACTTCTTCGACGTTCAGCCACCGGCTGTCCGGGTTGCCGAGCCCGAACCGTTGCTGCAACTCGGCCTGGCCGTTGGAGACCACGCACCAGTAGTGGTCGCTGCCCGTGCAGTTGTGGGTGATGTACCAGCTGGTGTCGTGCTGCCCGTTGACCACCTCGACGACGGGGTTGTTGAGCGTGAACGTCTTGCCCAGCTGCTGGCGGAAGAAGCGTTGCGCCTCTTGCAGCACGGCGGCGATGCCGTCCGGATAACGGTGGTCGTACGCCACATCCGTGGGCTTGAGCCAGAAGACGCGCACGGTACGCGCCGGCGGCGGTCCTGAGGTTGGCGACGTGGTTGGTGACACGGTCGGCGACGCTGACGGGCTCGGTGATCCAGTGGTACTGCCGGTGCACGCGACGCCGTTGAGCGTGAAGCTCGCGGGCACCGGGTTGCTCGTCGTCCACGAGCCGTTGAACCCGAACGACGCGGTGCCGCCAGTGCCGATGGTGCCGTTGTAGCCGGCGTTGGTGGCCGTCACCGCGGTGCCGCTCTGGACCACCGTGGCGTTCCATGCCTGCGTGACCGCCTGCCCGGAAACGAAGCTCCACTTCAGGGTCCAGGCGGCGACCGGGTCGCCGAGATTGGTGATAGCGACGCTGGCGCCGAAGCCGCCGGCCCATTGCGAACTGATCGTGTACGACACCCGGCAGCCGGCCGTCGCGGCGTGGGCGGTCACGGTGGTTGCCACCGCGACGCCGAGCAGGCTTGCGGCCGCGGTGACGGCGGCGAGCCCAATGCGTACTCGTCGTCTGTGCATCGGATCTCCTCCCCTTGGGATCGAACCGCAGGGTAGGCAGGAAATCCATTTCCGTCAATGTACAGTGAAAGTTTCAGCATCTGGCGATGACGCTGCGACAAAGGTTTTCCCGCTGCTGATGATCAAGCGGAGCCGCGGTGGATCGACCACGAGATCGCCGGTGCAGGTCGACCTTCGGCGACCCTAATGCTGCTCCAGCCACTCAAGCAACGCGGCAAACGCCGGTGACATCGTCGTGTCCGCGGCCCTCAGCTGTCGCACGGCACCCCCGTCCTCAACGGTGACGGTGTAGCTCATGACGTCCCGGCCCGCCCGATCGTCAACCCCACGGTCGGGCGACGATGCGGCCGCCGCCGAGACCAGCCGCCGCAACTCGCGGTCCTGTTCAGCGTCGGACGAGATCACCCGGACCCGCGGGCCGATCGCCGCGGCCAGCCCGCCGCGCACCGCCAACGTCACCTTCATCCGCTGTGGCCGGCCAGCGCCCGCACCGCGTCGGTCAACTCGACGACCTGGGCCGACAGGTCTTCCACCCGCTTGATCAGCGTCGAGACCGGGGAGTCGGCCGCCGGCGGAGGCGAGTCAACGGGCGTGACCGCGATGCCCACGCCACTCCACGCCGCCCGCACGGCCTCGCGCTCCGGACCGTCGCCGTAGAGCGTGCCGGCCGTCCGGTAGGTCGTGTCGGCGAAATCTTGGAACTGGGCCTTGGCCGACGATGCCTTGAGCGACTCGTACCAGATGTGCCCGGCCGCTTCCCACGAGTACCCGCCGATCCCGGTGGCGACGAGGTAGAACGCCTTGTTGGGAATCCCCGAGTTGATGTGCACGCCACCATTGTCGTCGTCCTCGGTGTCCGGCAGGTCGACGTAGCGATTCATGTGGTCCGGCTGCGGATCCTTGCCCAGCAGGTTGTTGTCGAACGCCGTGCCCGGGGCCTTCATCGAGCGCAGCGCGTCCGCGTCGATGGCCGGGGTGAACACCTCGGCCCCGATGAGCCAGTCCGCGTCGGCCGCCGTCTGGTGCAGCGACCACTGTTTGACCATCGACCCGAAAACGTCGGACATCGACTCGTTCAGCGCCCCGGATTGGGTGTGATAGTCCAGGTCGGCGGTGAATTGCGTGACGCCGTGGGTCAATTCGTGCGCGATCACGTCGACCGACCCGGTGAAATCGGTGAAGATCTGACCATCGCCGTCCCCGAACACCATCTCCTGGCCGTCCCAGAACGCATTGTTGTACCGCAGGCCGCGGTGCACGTATCCGTCGAGGCGCTGGCCGTGATCGTCGAGTGAATTGCGCTGGAATACCTGCCGATAGAAGTCCCGGGTCGCGCCCAGGCCGTCGAAGGCGTGGTTGATCGACGCGTCACCGACCGGCCCATCCGCCTCCGAGCGGACCAGCGTGGCCTTTGACAACACCGTCCCCTGCGCGCAGTCGAAGATCGTTCGCCCGCCGTCGGCCGGGGCCGCCCCCAGGCCGCTGACACTCGTCCGGACGGCGCGCTCACCGCGCAATTGCGCGGTCGACACCAAACTCGCTATTGCCGACTCACGAATCGCTTCATCACCATTTTCGATGAGCCGCTTGAGGATGAACGGCGGCACGATGCAATTACGACGGGAAATGCTCATGTGACGAGGGTCACCGACAACGCGGGTCGCGTGATAAATACGTCCGCATGCCGACACGCGAGATTTCATGCGTACATGAGATGCAGGGTCATCCCTTCATCGGCGTGCGCAAGATTGTGGCAATGGTTGGCCCACACTCCCGGATTGTCGGCGAGGAAGGCGATCTTCCACACGTCGCCGGGGCGGACGTCGAACGAGTCCAGCCACAGTGGACTGCCGGTCGCCGGCCGGCCGTTGCGGGACAGCACCAGGACGCGATGCCCGTGCAGATGCCACGGGTGCACGACCAGTGAGCGGTTCACGATGGTGAACTCGACGACGTCGCCAAGGTGCACGACCTGCGGGGGGATATCCGGATCGGCCTTGCCGTTGACCGTATACGCATACCGCGGGAGCAGCCCGTGCAGGTCGAGCCCGCGGTCGAGCACGAGCGTGAACCGCCGGTCGGACCGGGACCACGGCACCGCCGCACGGACGCCGTAGGTCAACGGATCCAGCACCGGCCACCCGGCGGTCACCAACGACACCGGTCCCGTCGAGTACACCAGCCGCCCGTCGACGAACAGACCCACTGGTGCCGAAGGTGCGGTGAACACGAGGTCGTAGCGTCCTCCGGCGGGGATCAGCACGGCAGTGTCCACAAGGGACACCGGACCGTTCAGGTCGGACCCGTCGATCGCGGCGACCCGGAATGGCGTACCGGCCAGCGCGTACCGGTGCGTGGTGTTGTCGGTGTTGAGCAGCCGCAGCCGCACCGGCTCCCCGGGATCAACCGACGCTACCGTGAGGGCCGGCAGCGCAAGGCCGCCCAGTGTGTGCACCGGCAGCGTGACGTCGATGCCGGTGACGGGCGCCGGCCGCACCACCAGCACACCGTAGAGTCCCATCCGCACCCCGACGTCGGACACGGCATGCGTGTGGTACCAGTACGTCCCGGCCTGATCGGCCCGGAACCGGTAGACGAACTCCTGCCCGGGCAGAACCGCCGCCTGCGTCACGCCGGGCACGCCGTCCTGGCTGTTCGGCACGTCGTACCCGTGCCAATGCAGCGTCACGCCACGGCCGATGTTCCGGTTGCGCAGCGTCACCTCGAGCACGTCGCCGACGGTGGCGGTCAGCTCCGGCCCGGGAACCTGTCCGTTGAACGCCCACGCCGCCACCTCGCGATCGTGCACACGAACGGTCGCGGTCGCCGCCGTCAGGGTGAACCGCCTGGTCGCTTCGCCCGCGGCCACATTCCGATATTGGTATTGATGATGATGTGGTGGCGGCGGAGCCGCACTCGCCGCGGCGGCCAGCCCGGTGCCGGTCAGCAACGCGGCGGCGGCCACCGCGAGGGTCGACCGGTAGAGCCGGCGGGACGGGCGCGACCCGAGAAACCGCCACGTGATCGCGGTCGCCCCGGCAACGACAGCGACCGCGAAGAGTCCCGCGCCGGCCGTCGCCGGGTAGCCGTGCAGGACGGTCACGAGGAGGGCCGTGCTTTCGGCGTACCCGGCAAAAAGCAGCGGAACGGCGCGCCGCAACCGCGGTCCGGCCACACCCACGGCCGCAAGGGAAAGCGGCCCGGCGATGAGAACCTTCTCCTCGGCGAACCACCAGCCGGCGCGGGCGAGGGCGGTGACCGTGACGGCCCGGGCGACCGTGGCGAGCAGCGCGAAGGCGGCCAGTCCCAGGGACAGTCGCCGGCGCCGGGCGGCCGACGCGGCGCCGGCGCCCAGCCAGCCGGCCGCCGCGAGGACGGCGATGACGAGGTCGGCCGCGAGCAGTGAACCGGTTGTCACGCCGCCTGCACCGCCGCAACGAGCTGAGGACTGGCCAGCTTGCGAGCGCCGCGAAGGACGTTGACCACGATGTGCACGGCGACGATCCCGTTGACCGCGTGCAACCCGCCGATGGTCAGGCCGACCGGCGTACTGGCGCCCGACGCGTCGGTGAACGCGTTGGCCAGCGCGGCGAGGAGCACCTGCAGGAGGACAAGGCCGAGCGGCAGGACGGCCAGTCCGATGAGCCGGCCGGGCGCCTTCGCGAGCGCGGCGAACAGGGTGGTGAGCAGCGTGAGCGCCGGGATGACGGCCATCCCGTTGACGCTGTGCAGGGCGTAGGCGCCGTCGCCGGCGGGCTTCGTGAACGCGCCCACCGCGGCGAAGACGAACTGCAGGGCGAATGCGGCCAGCAGCAACGAGCTGGCGACGACGAAGGCCTTTCGCATCGGAACCTCCTATGGGGCCGGCGACGCCGCAGCTTGCGGAGGCGTCGACGGGGCGGGCTTCTGGTGAATGGAATGCGCCGGGGTCAAGGCGCGGGCGACGTGGTCGGTGGCGGCGATCGCGCCGTACGCGACCAGCCGCACAAGGTCGGCGTCGGCCGGGTGGGTGAGCCGCCAGAGACCGACGTCGCCCGGGCTGATCGCACTCGGTGCGAAGGCCGCAAGCAGCGCGATCCGCGCCCCGACCCGGTCGGTGCCGGGCAGATCCCGGATCAGATCGGTGGCCCACTCGGTGGGCCGGGCCGGGTGCCGGCCATCCTCCCAGCCCACGGTGGCCGTGACGGTCTGGCGAGCCACGTCGCTGAGGAGGTCGCCGCCTTGCATCGCGGCGTGCTTCAGCGACGCGTACGCGACGCCGACCGGGCTCTGCCCCGCCTTCGCGGCGGCGCCGAGCAGCGCCAGGCTGCGGCCGGGTTCTTTGCGCTCGCGTGCGGTCTTGGCGTAGAGGCGACCGCCGACCGACCGCACCGTCGAGGAGCGCTGCAGGCCGCCGGGCAGCAGGTCGGGCTCGAGCAGCGCGGAGACGATCCGGTTGATGAAGTGGAAGGCGAGCAGCGTGCCGGTGACCTCGGGACGGTACGGGCTGCTCCACGCCGTGGCCGCGGGGCTACGGCTGGCCTCGGCCCAGCGGACGAGCTCGGCGAGCCGCGGCTGCGGTGGTGTCTCGCCGCGGGCGATGACCTCGGCCAGCTCGTGCTCGCCGAGGGCGTGCAGCAGCATCACATGGGCGTCGACGCAGAACCGGCAGCGGTTGGCCCGGGACACGGCCGACGCGACGAGCTCGCGCTCGACCCGGGGCGCGTCGCCGGCGAGCAGCGCCTCGCGCATCAGCGCCCAGGTCGGGGCCAGCACTTCCGGTACCGCCGAAAGGGCCTGAAACGTCGGCACCGGCCCGAGAAATTCGTCCCGCAGCTGCCGGTAGACCTCCGCGGTGCGACCGTTTGCTGTTTTCGCCGGGGCGGGAGTGAAGAAGCGGTATGCCATGCCTCGATGCTTCTCGTGGGGGCCTGCGAAAACGTCGTGCCGCCGCAGGCACTTGCCCATTCGCGGGTACTGCGTTCGCAGCACGAGTGATCTACCGCGGGCGAAGGATGCTGCCGGACGGTCTCCGTCTTAGAGTTCGAACGTGCGACCCGATCTGCCCTACCTACTCGGCGGCGTCGCGCTGGGTGGCCTGCTGCTCGGCGACGCCGCGCTGGCCCCGGACGCCGCCGCGGTGCACGCGCTCGACGTCGTCCTCGTCCTAGTGATGGCGGCCGCCGTTGCGGTGTGCCGGCGGCGCCCAGTGGTGGCGCTCATCGTGGTGACCGCGGCCATGCTCGCCTTCCATCTCCGCGTGCACGCCGGGGTATCCGCCGCGTTCCCCGTCCTCGGCACGGTCTACGTCGCCGCCTGGCGGGGCTACCGCGGCACGGCCGCCGTGGCCAGCCTCGTGTTTCTCGCCGGCTTCCTGGCCCGCGACATTTCGGCCGCCCCCGCCGGGCGACCGGGCCAGCAGATCATCGAGCGCACGTCGCTGTTGCTGGGCTGGTTCGTGGCGGCCAACGTCGCCGGGCTCGTGACGCGGCACCGCCAGGCCTACCTGGAGCAGGTCGAGCAGCGCGCGCTCGAGGCCGAACTCACCCGGGAGGAGATGGCACTGCGCCGTGCCGGCGAGGAGCGCCTGCGCATCGCCCGGGACCTGCACGACTCGCTGACCCACAGCATCTCCGTGATCAAGGTGCAGGCCGGCATCGCCGTCCACCTCGCCCGCAAGCACGACGAGGAGCCGTCGGCCGCGCTGCTGGCCATCCAGGAAGCCAGCACCGCCGCGATGCGCGAACTGCGCGCCACGCTGG
>Ga0070683_100004338_pt1 | contig 11666 bp, 10 predicted proteins | sample KBSC713LmetaG_FD_64662 | JGI IMG/M metagenome (GOLD analysis project Ga0070683, IMG submission 64662) | Corn rhizosphere microbial communities from Kellogg Biological Station, Michigan, USA - KBS C7.1-3L metaG | ecosystem: Host-associated > Plants > Roots > Rhizosphere ...
GGGGGCCACGAACGAGCGCTCCAGCCTCGCGCAGGCCGGCTCGTATCCTGCCTCGCAGGCCGCGCCCAGGAGCCGTGCGGCCCGGTCGACATCCGGGCTCCCCCCGTCCGGCCGCAGCAGCGAGAAGGCGACCTCGTTGCACACCGGCGCGTTCGAGCCGCGGCAGGATTCGCGCATCTGCTTGGGGACGACCGGGCGCCACCGCTGCGGCGGGCTCGGCTCCGCCGGCTTGCCATCTGCGGGGAGGCGGATGCTGTACACGTAGCGAACCCGAACCGGCTTCCCGTCGAGGGTGACCGGCGTGTACCGGGTGCTCTTGAGCTTGGCGATCGCCCAGTCGGTCGCGCCGGCCAGCGGCTTCACCGCCTCGCAGTCCTCGACGACGCCTTCCTCGCTCAGCACGCACGCCACGACGAGCAGCCCTGACACGTGGCGCGCAGCCAGCTCCGGCGGGTAACGCCACTCGATGCGCTTCACCGGGACCGGGCGAGTCATCGGCTCGTGGAAGTTCGGTACGGCGGAGGACGTCCCGCCGTCCACCTGCCCGGCCAGCGCGACCACCATCGCGAGGATCCGGCTCATGCGTCCCCCCTTCAGCCCGACGTCCCGCCAGCCTCCCAGAACGGCGCGAGCGCGTCGACGCATCGCTCGAGCCAGCGCACCCGCTCGGTCGTGAAGGCCTGCGCATTCCCGCTCTCCACGTCCACCGTTCCGAGCACCCCCGACGGCGCAACCACCGGGAAGATCGCCTCGGCCCGCGTGCCCTCCAGCATCGCGAGGTGACGGCGGTCGGTGCGGACGTCCTGGACGACGACCGCGCGGCCGCTGGCGATCGCCGCACCGGTCAACCCGTCGGCGCGCCCGAACCGGGGATGCGCCGGCGGACCGGGTCCCGCCCAGCCCCGGACCTCCACCTCCTCCTGGCCCACGTCGTAGAGGCCCACCCAGCGGAATCGCCCGGAGCGTCGGAGGATCTGCGCCAGCTCGCGCGCGAGCACGCCACGCTCGTCCGGGTGGGCCAGCCGCTCCGCGAGGAGGGCCACCGTCCCGTCGGCGTCGCGCTCCGGCCCGGGGGCGATCTCGATGAGCAGCTCGAGCGCCTCGAGATACGAATCGAGCCCGCGTCCCGCGCAGAGCGCCGCGCGGACGTCGGCGAGGACGCTCACCCGCCGCCACGGCTCGCGCTTGCTCACGTCCGAGACGTGCACCTCGATGCAGGGCAGCGAGACCGCGGCCACGGCATCCCGCAGCGACCACGCGTAGTGGGTCAGCGCCCCGGGATTGAAGAGAACGCCGTCCGCCCAGCGCCGCTCGGCGTGGAGCCGATCGATCAGCGCCCCCTCGTGATTGCTCTGGAAGGTCCGGACCTCGGCGCCGAGGTGGCGCGCGCGCTCGCCGATGCGCTCGTCGATCTCCTCCAGCGTCGCCTGGCCGTAGACGGCGGGCTCGCGCTCGCCGAGCAGGTTCAGGTTCGGGCCGTTCAGCACCAGGACCCGCATCAGAGGGACTCCAGCGCCCGGTCGATGGCGAGAACCAGCAGCTCCTCCGGAAGCGCCGGCTCGATGGCGCCTCGCCCCAGGCCGTCCAGGACGACGAAGCGGATCTTCCCCCCACTGGCCTTCTTGTCCCGGCCGAGCGCGGCCCGCACCGCCTCGCGCCCGGGTCGGTCCAGGGCCGGCGGACGGGGGAACCGGTCCAGCACCGCCTCGACCCGGCGCGTCTCCTCCGGACCGAGCCGTCCCATCCGCGCGGACACTGCCACCGCCGCCCGCATCCCGAGCACCACCGCCTCGCCGTGGGTGAGCGGCCCGTGTCCGGTGGCGGCCTCCAGCGCGTGGCCGACGGTGTGACCGAAGTTCAGGAGCATCCGGGGCCCGCGCTCCAGCTCGTCCTCCGACACCAGCCGCGCCTTGAGCGCGGCCGTCCGTCCAACCACCCCCGCCCAGCCCTCGTCGTCCGCCTGGCCACCCCCGAGCACGGGAAGCGCGGTCTCCAGCTCCTCGAACAGCTCGCGGTCAAGCACCAGCGCGGTCTTCACCACCTCGGCGAGACCGTTCCATCGGTCGCGAACCGGAAGCGTGCGGAGCGTGGACACGTCGGCCACCACGCGCACCGGGGGATGGAAGGCGCCGATCAGGTTCTTCCCCAGCCGGTGGTCGATCGCCACCTTCCCGCCGATCGACGAGTCGACCTGCGCGAGCAGGGTGGTCGGCAGCTGGAGCAGGCGCATTCCACGGTGGAAGGTCGCCGCGACGAAGCCGGCGAGGTCTCCCACCACCCCGCCGCCCAGCGCGAGCACGGTGTCTCCCCGGCCGAGGCCCGCCTCGATGAGCCCGGTCCACAGCGCATCGGCCCGGGCGAGCGTCTTGCTCCCCTCGCCGGGAGGGACCTCCAGCAGGAGGGGGGCGAGTCCGGCGCCAGCGAGCGCGTCCCGGAGACCGTCGCCCCACAGCCGGCGCACGTTGGAGTCGGTCACCACCGCGACCCGGCCGGAGATCCCCGCGGCGGACGGATCCTCCGCCAGCCCGCGCAGGAGCCCGGGGCCGATGTCCACGTCGTACGCCCCGGCGCGCGACTGGACGGTCACCTTCACGGCGCGCCTCCCGGGCGAACCAGCGGCCCCTGCAGCGACCGCAGCAGCCCGACCAGCGCTCCGGCCACGCCGTCCGGGGACAGCCCCTCGGTGTCAAGAGTGAGGTCCGCCCGGCGATAGAGGTGCCGCCGCTCCCGGAGGACCTTCTCCAGCGCCGCTCCGGCATCGCCGGCCAGGAGCGGACGTCGCGCGGTCTCCCCGGCCAGGCGCGCGAGCAGCGTCTCCTTGCCGGCGGTCAGCCCGAGGACCACGCCGCTGCCCCGCATCGTCCGCCAGGCGGCGTCGCCCAGCACCACCCCACCGCCGGTGCCGATGACCGCCGCCGGCCCCTTCGCGGCCGAGCCCACCGCCTCCGCCTCGAGGGCCCGGAAGCGCGCCTCGCCGCCGGAGCGGAACAGCTCGGCCACCGGCGTTCCCGTGCGGTCCTCGACGATGGCGTCCAGGTCCACGAACGGCAGCCCGAGCAGCACCGCCAGCCGCCGGCCGCACTCGGTCTTCCCCGCGCCCATCGGTCCCACGAGCCACACGTGCCCCGGCCGGGTGCGCGCCGAGAGCCGCAGGCGTGCGAACGCCGGGCGGAGCGCGTCCATGGTGTCGCCGCCGAGCGCCTCCAGCAACGCGTCGGCCAGCGCGAGCGCGACCACCGCCTCGGTCACCACGCCCGCCGCCGGCACGGCGCAGGTGTCGCTCCGCTCCACGTGGGCCGGCACGAGCTCCAGCGAGCCGAGGTGCACCGAGGGGAGCGCAGCCGGGACCGTGGAGATGGGCTTCATCACCGCCCGCAGCAGCACCGGCTCGCCGTTGGTGATGCCGCCCTCCAGCCCACCGGCGTGGTTGCTGGTCCGGGCGAGCCGGTCGCCGGCGAGGACGATGGGATCGTGGGTCTCGCTCCCGTAGGCGCGGCCGCCCTGGATCCCGTCGCCGATCTCCACCGCCTTGATCGCCGGGATGGAGAGGAGCGCACCTCCCAGCCGTCCGTCCAGCTTCCGGTCCGCCTGCACGTGCGAGCCGAGGCCCGGCGGGACGCCGGTCGCGATCACCTCGACCACTCCGCCGAGCGTGTCCCGGCGCCGCTGCGCTTCCTGGATGGCCTGCACCAGCCGGTCGGATCCGGCCGCGGTGAGGGCGCGGGTCTCGGTCTCGTCGGCGCGGAGCGCGAGCGCCTCGGCGTCGTCGCGAAAGAGATCGGGTGCGACGTCGGCCGCGCTCTCGGCGTCGGCGGTCCCGATGCTCCGCACGTAGCTTCCCACCTGGATGCCCAGCTCGCGGAGCAGCGCGCGGGCGGCGGCGCCGAGGGCCACGCGCATCGCGGTCTCCCGGGCGGAGGCTCGCTCCAGGATGTCGCGCAGGTCCGCGGTGCGTCCGTACTTCAGCGCGCCGGCGAGGTCGGTGTGCCCGGGGCGGGGCACCTGGACGGGACGGGGATCGGGGCCTCCCGGGGCCGGGCTCATCCGATCGGTCCAGTTCGCCCAGTCCTTGTTGTGGATCAGCAGTCCCAGGGGAGAGCCGAGCGTCTCGCCGAATCGGACGCCGGCGAGGATCTCCGCGGCGTCCTGCTCGATGCGCATGCGCCCACCCCGGCCTTACCCCTTCTGCCGGCGGGCGAGATCTCGGTCGATGAGCGCCGCGATGAGCGGCAGGCCGGCGGGCAGGCCCTCGAGGATGCCGAGGAGCGCCGGGCCGTGACTCTCGCCCGCGGTGAGCGCCCGGAGCCGGCGGAGCGTCATCCGCCCTCCGCGAGGTGCGCGTGCAAGGCTGGCGCGACGTCGTCCCCCGTCTCGGCGCCCGTCCACAGCCGGAGCTGGGCGAGCCCCTGGAAGACCAGCATCCACAGCCCGTCGATGGTGCGGGAACCGGCCGCGTCCGCATCACGCAGGAGCCGGGTCCGGAGCGGGCGGTACACCATGTCCATCACCGTGAGCCGGTCGTGTAGCACGCACCCCGGGGGCAGTGGCGAGTCCCCCGGCGCCTCGAGGCCGACGGAGGTCGCCTGCAGCACGACGTCCGCCCGGGGCAGCATGGGCCCCAGCGCCTCGGCGGTGAGCGGCAGGACCTCGCCATCGAACGCGGAGGCGAGCTCGATCGCCCGGCTCGGGTGACGGTTCGCGATCCACAGCCGGCTCGCGCCTCCCTCGCGCGCGGCCACGGCGCCGGCGCGGGCCGCGCCTCCGGCGCCCAGGAGGAGCACCGCGCTCCCGGCCAGAGAGCAACCGTGCTGCGCGAGCGCCGCCCTCACTCCGTCCACGTCGGTGTTGTGGGCGACCAGCCGCCCGTCGGAAGCCCGGACGATGCAGTTCGCCGCTCCGGCGCGCGTGGCGCGGGGGTCCGCCCGGTCCGCGAGAACCAGCGCGTCCTGCTTGTGAGGGAGGGTGACCGACAGCCCGTCCCACCGGCCGCCCCGGGCCTCCTCCAGCACCGTGGCCAGCCCTCCTGCGGGGACGCGCACCGCCTCGTAGCCGAGGCGGAGGCCCAGCCGCTCGGCGAGCCAGCCGAACAGCCGCGGCGAGGCCGAGTGGGCGACGGGATCTCCGATGACGGCGAAGCGGAACACGGTGTGAACGCTCTCTCCGGGGAAGCGGTCGACCCTCGGCCGCCCCCGCCGGACTGTACCGCCGGATGCGCTCGCGACGGCGTACCGTCGAGCCATGGGTGACCTGGTCCTCTACGGCAACCACGAATCCGGACACTCGTACAAGGTCCGGCTGTTCCTGACCCTCGCCGGTGTCTCGCACCGGTACGTCTGGGTCGACCTCGACGTTCCCCGCGAGGCACGGCCGGAGGAGTTCCGGCGGGTGAGCCAGTTCGGCGAGGTGCCGGTGCTCGTCGCCGGCGGGGTCCCGCAGGCGCAGTCGAACGCGATCCTCCTCCGCCTGGCCCGCGAGACCGGGAAGCTCGGTCCGCCGCCCGGGTCGAGCTGGGAGCAGCTCACCACGTGGTTGTTCTGGGAGGCGAACCGGATCGGCTTCTCGATGGCCAACCTCCGCTGGTACCGCCGGGGGTTCGAGCCCGCGCCGCCCGGAGCGCTGGCGTGGATCGAGTCGCGCGCGCTCGCGGACATGGCCCGGCTGGAGCAGGAGCTCTCCGAACGCGCGTGGCTGGCCGGAGAGACCCCGAGCATCGCGGACGTCTCGGCCTCGGCCTACGTCTTCCTCGCGCCCGAGGCCGGCCTGGATCCGGCGCGGTGGCCCGCGGTCCAGGCCTGGCTCGACCGCATCCGCGCGCTGCCCGGCTGGGTGGAGCAGTCCCGCCTCATGGCGCGCTGACCCCATTCCTTCCGGTGATGGAGGTGGCGACCCGAAGATCTTGGACGACGCTTCCCCCGCGCTGCATGTTGTCCGGCGAAGGAGGAAGCGACCATGACGAACTTCTGGAAGAAGCTCCTCGTGCGGCAGCCGGGCCAGGGCGCCTCGGCGACCCTGCCCGAGCTCGACGGCATGCCCTGAGCCGAGAGTTCAGGGGAAGGTGTACGCCTCGGCCAGGCTGCGGAACGCCGCCGCCGCCGGGCCGAGGCGCCGCGCCTTCCAGCGGATCCAGGACAGCATTCGCCGGAGGGCGAGGTCGGGAACCTCGAGCCGCTTCAGCCGTCCGAGCTGCAGATCGTCACGGACGACCCGGGCGGAGAGCACCGCCCACCCCACGCCCGCGGCGACCAGACCCTTGATGGCCTCGGTGCTGTTGACCTCGAACGAGCGCCTGGGCACCCAGCGGCGCCGACGGAGCGCGGCGAGCAGGACCTGTCGCGTCCCCGCCCCCTCCTCGCGGAGGATCAGCGGCTCCTCCATCAGCTGAGGGCCCGTGACCCGCCGGGCGTGGGCCAGCCGATGGCCCGGAGCCACCAGCACCAGCAGCTCGTCCTCGCGCCAGGGCCGGACCTCGAGCCGTCCGTCCTGAACGGGTCCCTCGACCAGTCCGAGCTCCACCTGGTGGTCCAGCACGGCGCCGGTGACGGTACGTGCGTTGGCCGAGAGCAGCCGGAGGTCGATCCCCGGATGGGCCCGGTACAGCTCTCCCAGGATGGGCGGAAGGAAGGAGGCGGCGAGCGTGGTGCTGGCCCCCACCCGGAGCACGCCGCGGCGCAGCCCACGCAGCGATTCCAGCTGCTCCTCGGCTGCACGCTCCTCGGCGAACAGCGCCCGGGCGTGCTCGAGCAGGAGCTCCCCGGCCTCGGTGAGCACGACGCCCGTGGGGGCGCGCACAAGGAGCTGTGCCCCACCCTGCTGCTCCAGCAGCCGCACCGCCTTGGAGATGGCCGGCTGGCTCACGCCGGTCGCGCGTGCCGCCCGGGAGAAGCCCCCGTGGGTCGCGACGGCGAGGAACAGCCTCAGTGAGTTCAGGTTGAGCGCCATTCCATGAGGTTATCGAACCTCTGGAGTCGATTCCTGCTCCGTGGAGCGGGTCAGTCCGCGAGAGCACCGGCGGTCGCGACTGCCAGCTGCCGGAAGAAGCCCGGGTACGAGATATCGGCCCACTCCGCGCCCTCCACCCGGGTCTCTCCGTCGGCGACGAGACCGGCGATGGCGAAGGACATGGCGATGCGGTGATCGTGCGCGGCGTCGATCACCGCCGCTCGCAGCGGGGTCGGCCCGCGGAGCACGAACCCGTCGTCCAGCTCGTCGACGTCGGCGCCCATGGCCCGAAGGCCCAGGACGAGGTGCTTCAGCCGGTCCGACTCCTTCACCCGCAGCTCTCGCGCGCCGGTGACACGGGTTTCCCCGGAGGCCTGGCTCGCCACCACCGCCAGCAGCGGGATCTCGTCCAGGAGCGAGGGGACCTCGGCCGGGCGAATCTCCGTCCCGCGGAGCGCCGCCCCGCCGCTCACCCGGAGGCTCGCCACAGGGTCGCCCGCGCGGGCCGGCTCCGGCTCGCGCTCCACCCGGGCGCCCATCCGCTCCAGGACGGCGAGGAAGCCGGTCCGCGTCGGGTTCACGTCCACCCCGCGCACCACCACGCTCGCCCCGGGGACGAGCACGGCAGCCCCGACCCAGAACGCCGCCGACGACGGGTCGCCCGGCACGTCCAGTGACGCGGGCAGCACGAGCGGCGCGAGGAGCCGCGTCGCCACCACCTCTCCGGCCTCGACCCGGACCGGCGCTCCCCAGGCGGCGAGCATCCGCTCGGTGTGGTCGCGCGACGGCTCCGGCTCTCGCACCCGGGTCTCGCCGTCCGCCGCGAGCCCGGCGAGCACCAGCGCGCTCTTCACCTGGGCGCTGGCGATCGGCAGTCGGTGCGCCATCCCGTGGAGCGTGGGCACGGGCTCGACCCGGAGCGGCGCGCGCTCGTCGTCAGGGCCGCCCTGCCCCTCCATCCGCGCCCCCATCGCCCGGAGCGGCGCGAGCACCCGGCGCATCGGCCGGCTCCGGAGCGAGGCGTCCCCGTCGAGCGTGCATCCGACCCGCGCCCCGGCGACGAGCCCGAGCAGGAGCCGCATGCTGGTCCCGCTGTTGCCGCACTCGAGCACCGCCGCCGGAGAGCGGAGGCCGCCCGGGCCCACCCCGCGAACCGCCACGGTCCCCGCTGCCTCGCCTCCCTCGACGGAGACTCCGAGCGCGCGGAGACAGGCCGCGGTGGAGCGAACGTCCGCGCCCGGGGCCAGGTTCCGCACCTCCAGCGGCGTGGTCCCCAGCGCCCCGAAGAGCAGCGACCGGTGGGAGATGGACTTGTCGCCCGGGGCGAGGACGTCCGCCTCGAGGCGCCTCGCACGGCGGACGCGGACCCGCACGGTCAGCCCACGGGGCCGGCGACGGATCGCCCGATGGCCGACGCCACCGCGCGCACGCCGGTCATGAGGTCCTTGAACTCGGCGAAGGTGAGGGACTGCGCGCCGTCGGAGAGGGCCCGCGCCGGATCGGGATGGACCTCGATCAGCAGACCATCCGCCCCCGCGGCCACCGCCGCCCGCGCCACCGCCGCGATGCCGTGCCGGACCCCCACGCCGTGGGACGGATCGGCAAACACCGGGAGGTGCGAGAGCTGCTTCAGCATCGGGATGGCGTTGATGTCGAAGGTGTTGCGAGTCATCGTCTCGAAGGTCCGGATGCCCCGCTCGCAGAGGACGACCTGCCGGTTGCCGCGAGCCACGATGTACTCGGCGGCCATCAGCAATTCCTTGAGGCTCGCGGCCATTCCCCGCTTGAGGAGCACCGGCCGCCGAAGCTCGCCCACCGCCTCGAGCAGCGAGAAGTTCTGCATGTTGCGCGCGCCGATCTGCAGCATCTCCGCGCCCTCGGCGACCATGGCGAGGCTCTCGACGTCCTTCACCTCGGTGACCACCGGAAGCCCGGTCACCGCCCGCGCCTCGCCCAGCAGCTTCAGCCCGTCCGCCTTCAGGCCCTGGAATTCGTACGGCGAGGTCCGCGGCTTGAACGCGCCGCCCCGCAGCATGCGCGCGCCCTGTGCGCGGACCGACTCGGCAGTGGCGACGATCTGCTCCCGGGTCTCCACCGAGCAAGGTCCAGCGGCGACGATGAGCTCGTTCGCGCCGATCGTCAGATCGCCGACCTTCACCAGCGTGTCGTCCGGCTTCACTTCGCGGCTGACCAGCTTGAACGGCTGGCTCACCGGGATGGCGTCCGCGACGCCGGCCATCATCCGGAACGGCTCGGGGTCCAGAGCTCCCTTGTTGCCGGTGATTCCGATGGCAGTGCGCGTGGCACCGGGAATGACGTGGGGGACGTAACCGAGGCTGCGGATGTGCTTCTCGACCGCCTCCTGGTGCTCGGGGGTGGCGTCGGCCTTGAGGAGGATCAGCATGCGCGGGGGCCACGCTGCCAGAAGGTCCGCCGTTCCGGCAAACGGACGCGCGCCACCGCAACGGGCGCGCCGCCCGGTGTCCTCCGGATGGCGCTCCTAAAATCTCCCCTCGGGGCGCCCCCGGGGGCTCGGCTCAACCGATCGAGGAGAGCCGGCCGGTTCTCCCCGTTCGCCGAGTCCCCGGGCGAAGTTCCCTACTCGAAGCCACGGCGCTTCTTCCCTCAGCACCCGGAGCATCCGGGCGATCCCCATCGGGCGACCGCCGGCGCCACGGTCACGCGCCACCTCCAGGTACTGGAGCGGATCGATGCACAGGCTCCGCGTCTGCAGCTGAGCCACCCGGTGGCGCCTCACGAGCGAGAGCAGCGCCTCCACCTCGCCCTCGCGGTCGGTCACCCCGGGGAAGGTCAGGAGGTTGAGCGCCAGGTAGGCCCCGCGCTGTCGGGACAGTGCGATGGATGCCTCGACGTCGCGCCATCCGTAGCGGTCGGGCTGGTAGTAGGCCTCGTAGAGGTCCGCGACCGCCGAGTTGAGCGAGACGCGGATCGAGTCCAGCCCGGCGTCGTAGAGCGCCGCCAGCCCGGCGGTGAGGCTGGCGTTGGTGTTGATGTGCAGCGAACCCCGGTCGGTCCGGGCGCGGATGCGGCGGATGGCTTCGGCGATCACCCGCCAGCGAGTCAGCGGCTCGCCCTCGCACCCCTGGCCGAAGCTGACCATCGCCCGCGGGCCAGCGGACTCGAGGTGCGCGATCGCGACCCGGGCCATCTCGTCGGCGCTGGGCCCGTCGTCCATGCGCGCGTGGGACGCGGGGGGTCCGTCCTCGGGCTGGTCGGAGATGCATCCGACGCACGCGGCGTTGCACATCGTCGAGACCGGCAGCGCCCCCTCGTCCCTCCCGTAGAAGACGTTCTGGCTGGTGAAGCAGCGGTAGACCAGCGCGCAGGTCTCGAGCTGCCGCAGCACGCGGTTCTCCGGGTCCGCCGCGCGCGCCCCACGCACCCGGGCCTTCAGCTCGGGCGTCGAGAACCGTTCGGGGTCCCAGTGGGTTCGCCGGTCGGTGTGCAGCGCCCAGGCGACCGCGCCACCCTGCTGCCCATCCCAGCCCGCCGCGGTGTACGCCCACTGTGGCAGCAGCGGGCCGTCTGCCTTCACCTCTCCCGGCAGGTAGGTCCGGGTCCAGCCCGGGGGCACGAGCGCGCCGACCGCGTCGGGGACGAAGCGCCGGCGCCCCACCTGCACCTCGGACACGAGGACCAGCTCTCCGGACTCCGGGTCCACCCCCACCGGACGCCGGCCAGGCAGGTGCACCAGTCGTCCGCCGTCCGGAAGCGGGATTCCTGGCTCGGGGGGCAGGAGCACCTCGTCTCCCGACCGGACGGTCGCCAGCAGGCGCGGGTGCTCGAGCACCTTCCCCGACGGGTCGGCGACCAGCAGCGCGGGCGTCCGGGACGACGACATGGCGGGCCACTCCTAACACCCCGCGTCGGCGCGCGCGGTGCTTGACCGGGGGGACATCCCTGTGGTCTGGCCCCCCGCGCTTCCTCATCCCGCGCAGCGGAGGTCGGTCCCGTGATCGTCGGTGTCCCGAAGGAGATCAAGGTTCGCGAGTACCGGGTCGGCATGGTCCCGGGCGCGGTGAAGGCGCTCGTCGACGCCGGACATCAAGTTCTCGTCGAGCAGGGCGCCGGCGTGGGCTCGGGCCTTCCCGACGCGGACTACGCGCGGGCAGGAGCGCAGCTCATCTCCTCCGCGGACGAGGTGTGGAAGCGCGCCGAGATGATCGTGAAGGTGAAGGAGCCCATCTCGCCCGAGTACGCGCGGATGCAGGACGGGCAGATCGTCTACACCTACTTCCACCTCGCCGGCGTCGACCCCGAGCTGACCAAGGTCCTCCTCAAGAAGAAGGTCGCCGCGGTGGCCTACGAGACCATCCAGCTCGACGACGGCAGCCTCCCCCTGCTCCGCCCGATGAGCGAGGTCGCGGGCCGCATGTCGATCCAGGTCGGGGCGATGTGCCTGGAGAAGGAGCATGGCGGGAAAGGCATCCTCCTCGGCGGCGTCCCGGGCGTGCGCCGCGGGCGGGTGGCCATCCTCGGCGGCGGCGTCGTGGGCACCAACGCGGCGAAGATCGCGGTGGGCATGGGAGCGGACGTCACCATCCTCGACATCAACCAGAACCAGCTCGCCTACCTCGACGACGTGTTCCTCGGCCGGGTGGAGGTCCTCTCCTCCGACTCGGAGACCATCGCCCGCGCGGTGCGGGAGGCGGACCTCGTCATCGGCGGCGTGCTCATCCCCGGCGCCGCGGCGCCGAAGCTCGTCC
>Ga0070683_100004345_pt1 | contig 11656 bp, 13 predicted proteins | sample KBSC713LmetaG_FD_64662 | JGI IMG/M metagenome (GOLD analysis project Ga0070683, IMG submission 64662) | Corn rhizosphere microbial communities from Kellogg Biological Station, Michigan, USA - KBS C7.1-3L metaG | ecosystem: Host-associated > Plants > Roots > Rhizosphere ...
GATCTTGCCGCTGGTCAAGCAGCGTGGCCTGCTGCTGATGGGCAATTTCTCGTTCCAGGTGAACAGCAAGGTCCACCACGACATGTGGTTCAACAATGCGCCATGGGGACCGGCCGACAGCTGGGCCTCCGGCTTCCTGACGCTCGGCCAGAAGGCCGGCGGCAAGACCATGGCGCTGCTCGCCGCCGACCAGGAGTTCGCCCAGAACCTGGCCAAGACCGCGCGCGAGGTCGCCAAGAAGCTCAATCTCTCGATCGTCTACGATCAATCCTATCCTCCGAGCACGGCTGAGTTCTCCAGCATCATTCGCGCGGTCGATGCCGCGAAGCCCGACATCGTCTTCGTCGCGTCCTATCCGCCGGATTCGGCGGGGATCATGCGTGCCATCAACGAGATTGGGGTGGGCGACAACGTCAAGATTTTTGGCGGCGCCATGGTCGGCCTGCAGTTCGCGTCGGTGATGGAGAACATGGGCTCGCTTCTCAACGGCGTCGTGAACTACAACACCTGGCTGCCGGAACCCAGCATGTACTTTGACGGCACCAAGGCGTTCTTCGAGAAGTACACCAAGCGCGCCATCGAGGCGAAGGTCGACCCGCTCGGCTACTACATCGCGCCTTACGGCTATGCCATGGGGCAGATGATCGAGCAGGCCGTGAACGCCACCAAGTCGCTCGACCAGAAGGCCATCGCGAAATACCTGCACGCGAACACCATGAAAACCATCGTCGGCCCGATAACCTATGCGGAGGACGGCGAATGGAAGCAGAGTGCAACGCTGGAAGCGCAGTTCCGCGGCATCAAGGACAAGAACATGGATCAGTTCCGCCAGCCGGGCAAGCAGGTGATCCTGTTTCCCGACAATCTGAAGACCGGCGAGCTGGTGACTCCCTTTGAGGCCGCGCGCAAGTAATGGCGAGCGGCCTGGCGCGATGACGCTTCTCTCTGAACGCCGTCGCGCTCCAGCGCATGATCCGGAAAGAGCCTGCCCCATACTTGGATAGCGGGGTGTGCAGCGGTCTTCCGAAAACAAGAATCTAGAGCGTGATGACGACTCATCCTAATCTCATCGCGCTCTAGTGGGGACGAGGAGGGCGAGTGTTCTCGATTGAATTGCTGCGCGACGCCGTCGTGCTCGGCATGCTGCTCGGCTGCTTCTACGCAGCCGTCAGCGTTGGGCTGTCCATCTCGTTCGGCCTGCTCGATGTGCCCCAGGTCGCACACCCCGCCTTCCTGGTGCTCGCCTCCTACGCGGTGTACTGGCTCAACGACAGCTATGAGATCGATCCGCTGCTGGCCGGAGTGATCATTTCGCCTGTGTTTTTCGTGCTCGGCGTGATCACCTATCGCATCTACCACGAGACTTTCGAAAAACGTGGCAGCGATGCTGCCGTACGCGGCATAGCGTTCTTCTTCGGCGTCGCCTTCATCATCGAGGTGCTGATCATCCTGCAATTCGGCGTCGACCAGCAATCGGTCACGGCTTCCTACATCGGCAAGGCCTGGCGGTTCGGCGATCTGCGCATCCCGGTCCGGCAGCTCGTCGCCTTTGCCGTCGCCCTGGGCTTGACCGTCTTCCTCGCGACCTATCTGTCGAAGACGTTCATGGGCCGAGCCATCCGCGCCGTGGCGCAGGATGAGGAGGGCCTGCGCCTGATGGGCGCCAATCCCGTGCGGATCAAGCAGGTCGCGTTCGGGATTGCCACCGCCGTGCTGGGGGTGGCCGGGGCGCTCCTGATCATCGTTGCGCCGGTCGATCCGACGCTCGACCGCGTCTATATCGGTCGCACCTTCTGCGTCGTCGTGATGGCCGGACTAGGCAGCATTTCCGGCACACTCCTCGCGTCCATCATCCTGGGCGTCGCCGAATCGATCGTGCTGACGATGTTCGGCGCGTCCTGGGCGCCGGCGATCTCGTTTGCGCTGCTTTTGGGCGTTCTGGCGGTCCGGCCGCAAGGCCTGCTCGGCAGGTGATCATGCAGCGCAGCTCGATCGTATTCTGGCTCTGCGCGGCGGTCTTCCTGATCGCCGTGCTGCTGATGACCCAGTTCGTCCGCAACGAATATCCGTTCTTCGCCGGCTATGTGATCCTGCAATTCGTGGTGCTGTCGGTGGCCTGGACCATCCTCGGCGGCTATGCCGGCTACGTCAATTTCGGCACCAACGCCTTCTTCGGCGTCGGCGTCTACACCGCGGTGCTGCTGCTGCAGGCGTTCGGGGCGCCGCTCGGCGTGCAGATCCTCGTGGCGGCCCTGGTCGGCGGCCTGCTCGGCCTCGGCGTCGGCCTGCTTACGTTGCGGATGCGGGGCATCTTCTTCTCGATCGCGACCATCGCGGTTGCGATCATCATCGAGACCGCAGTGACCAATTGGCGCTTTGTTGGCGGCGCCGCCGGCATCCAATTGCAGCGGCCGCCGGTGATGCCGCCTTTCGACAGCTATGTGAAGATGCTGTTCTTCGTGCAGGCGCTGCTGGTGGTGATCGCCATCGCGATCACGCGCTTCATCCAGAACTCGAGAATTGGACGCGGCTTACATGCGCTACGCGACGACGAGCTTGCCGCCGAATGCATGGGCGTGCCGACCCTGCGGCTGAAACTGCTCGCCTGCGTGATCTCGGGGGCGCTGATGTCCGCCGGCGGCGCGCCGGCGGCGATGTACCTGCAATTCGCCAACCCCGACTCCGCGTTCAACCTGAACTACTCGATTTCAGTCCTGGCAATGTCGCTGATCGGCGGCACCGCGCACTGGATCGGCCCGGTCCTGGGCGCCGTCCTGCTGGCTTCCACGCAGCAGCTTCTGACGGTGACGATTTCGTCCGAGGTCAATGTACTGGTGCTCGGCTGCATGCTGGTGCTGTTCGTGGTGGCTGCGCCCAAGGGCATCATCGGTCTGGTCAGCCGCCTGGCCGGCAAGGGAGGTGGCGCATGACCGACTCGGCGCCCGAAGCTCCACTGCTGCGGATCGACACGCTGACCAAGACCTTTGGCGGCTTTGTCGCGCTCGACAACATCAGTGTCGAAATCCACAAGGGCGAGCGCTTTGGCCTGATCGGCCCCAACGGTTCCGGCAAGACCACGCTGGTCAACTGCATTTCCGGCGCTTTGCGCCCGAACAAGGGCGCGGTGCTGTTCGCAGGCGAGAACATCTCGCCGTTGCCGGCGAACAAGCGCTCGCACCGCGGCATCGCGCGCAGCTTCCAGATCCCGCGGCCGTTCCGCAGCATGACCGTGCTGGAAAATCTGATGGTGGCGCTCGACTTCGCCGCGCATCGCCATCTTCTGGAGACGGAAGCGCACCGGCGGGATGCCGCGATGGCGGTGCTCACGCGGATCGGGCTTGCGGCGAAGGCCACTGTCTCGACGGCGACGCTGACCCAGGTCGAGCTGCGCAAGATGGAGCTCGCACGCGCCATGGCGACGGGTCCAAAGCTTCTGATTTCCGACGAAGCGATGGCGGGCTTGTCGACCTCGGAAGTCGACGAGGTGCTGGACCTCCTCATGAGTCTCGGCGGCGAGGACATCGCCATCATCATGATCGAGCACATCATGCAGGCCGTGATGCGCTTCTCCGAGCGGGTGATGTGCCTCGATGCCGGCAAGATCATCGCGATCGGCGCACCCAGCGAGGTCATGGCGAACCCGCGTGTCCAGGAGGCCTATCTTGGCACTTAGCCTGTCGATCGACGGTATTGACGCGGGCTATGGCGCCGTGAAGGCGTTGCGTGGTGTCTCGATGCGCGTCAACAGCGGCGAGACCGTCGCGCTGCTCGGCACCAACGGCAACGGCAAGAGCACGCTGATCAAATGCGTGATGGGCATGGTGCGGCCGACGCGCGGCGGCGTGTCGCTGTCGATTGACGGCGCAACGCACGATCTGACGAAATTGTCGCCGGAGGAAATCGTCGATCTCGGCGTGGCGCTGGTCCCGGAGGGACGGCGGCTGTTCGCCAAGCTGACGGTGGTCGAGAATTTGATGCTGGGCGCGTTCCGAAAAGCGGCCCGCAGCGCCATTCAGCGCAATCTCGCGATGGCCTTTGACACCTTCCCCGTGCTCAAGGAGCGCAAGAACCAGCTCGCCGGCACCATGTCGGGCGGCCAGCAGCAGATGCTGGCGATCGCGCGCGCCCTGATGTCTTCGCCGCGCCTGCTATTGGTGGATGAACCTTCCGTGGGGCTGTCGCCGCTCCTGGTCTCGCAGACCGTCACAAAAATCGGCGAGCTCAAGCAGAGCTTTGGCCTGACCGTCCTGATGGCCGAGCAGAATTTCAATCAGGCGATCCGCATTGCGGACCGCGGCTACATCATCGTTCATGGCGAAATTGCCGTGTCCGCCGCCTCCGTCGACGAGCTCAAGGACAACGAAATCGTCAAGCGGCTGTATCTGGGTGGGGTGGCCTGAAGCTTACCTCGACGGCAGATGCAGATCGCCCGCCTCGAAATTGAAGCGGTCGCGCAGATTCTTGCGCTGCTCCAGGATGTCTTTCAGGAAAGTGCGGTCGACATCGTTCTTCATCATTGGCTCGATCAGGTCGAGCTGGTTCATGGCGACGAGCTGCAGGATCTCGGTGCGGGGCCTGCCGCTGGCGTCGCGCGGCAGCGCGTGCACGACCTGGATATGTTCCGGCGGCTTCGGCCCCCTGGCGGCGGCAAGCTCGTTGCGGAGCTGGCCTTCCAGCGCCGACTTGTCGGCCTCGACGAAGGCGTAGAGCCCGACCCCGGTGCGGCGATCGGCAAAAGCGACGATGGCGGTATCGCGCACTTCAGGATTCCTGCGGATCAGATCGGCCAGCACGGGTGCGTCATTGACCAGCCTGCGGCCGCCGCCCTCGCGGTCGGTGAAATTGAAGAGACCGCGCGTGATGGCGCGGTAGACCTTCTTGCCGGTCATCAGCCAGATGCTAGCGACCGCCGACTTGCGCGCGAGGATTTTCCGCTCCTTCGGCGTCAGAGCCTCGGGCGCATAGCTGCGCTTGTGCTTCAACAGATGCCGCAAGTCCTCGTAGGCCGCGATCCGGAACAGCCGGCTGCGTCGCTTGAAGCAGGCCGCCAGCTGGAAGTCGGTCAGGTAGGCGCGGCCGTCGGCGCCGCGCAGCCAGTTCTGCTCCTTGGCGAGATCGTTGTGGCAAATACCCGCGCGATGCAGCCGGTGCAGCGCGGCTTTGGCGGAACGGAAATAAGCGACATCGCCATGCGGTTTTGCGAGGTGCAGCGCGACGCCGTCGATGAAGCCGCGCACCAGGGCGCGCCGGCCGGCCCACAACAATTCGGGGCCGACTTTGAGGCCTTTGGCGAGCGTCAGCGCCCGCCGCTCCCTGGCAAACAGATGTAGCGCCAGGCCCAACGACCACCACGGCACCTCGTCGAGCCGGCGCAGTACCGCGTCGACCTCGGCGCTTTCCCTGCGAAACCGTCCGCGCTCGACGGTCGAGAACACGTCGCGCTTGAGCAGCACGCCTTCGCACCAGCGCGCTGACAATGTCGCAGCGTCGTCCTTCGCCAAATTCATCGACCGCTCACGCCGCCACGGGAGTGCGCAGATGGTCCGAGATCCAGCGGTCGAGGTCGGCCAGCGCCCGCGCGCTGATCGCCTGCTTCTTCGCCGCCGTCTTTTCATTTCCACGCAGGCGGCTGCCGTCAGCCTTTTTCGTCGGCGGCGAAGCGAGCGGCGGAAACAGCCCGAAATTGATGTTCATCGGCTGGAACGAGCGGTTGCCGGGCTCGATGGTCTCGATATGGCCGCCAGTGATATGACCGAGCAGCGCGCCCAGTGCCGTGGTCGAAGGCGGCGGCGAAAGCGATGCGCTACGCGCGTCCGCAGCCGCATAAAGGCCGGCGATCAGCCCGATGCTGGCAGATTCGACATAGCCTTCGCAGCCCGTCATCTGACCGGCAAAGCGTAGCCGCGGCTGCACCCTCAAGCGCAATTGGGTGTCCAGAAGCTTTGGCGAGTTCAGGAAGGTGTTGCGATGCAGCCCGCCGAGCCGGGCGAATTCCGCTCTCTCAAGCCCTGGGATGGTGCGGAAGATTTGCTGCTGTGGGCCATATTTCAGTTTGGTCTGGAATCCGACCATGTTGTAGAGCGTGCCGAGCTTGTTGTCCTGCCGCAGCTGCACGATTGCGTAAGGCTTGACGGCCGGATCGTGCGGATTGGTCAAACCGACCGGCTTCATCGGCCCATGCCGCAGCGTCTCGCGTCCGCGCTCCGCCATCACCTCGATCGGCAGGCAGCCGTCGAAATAGGGCGTGTCGGTTTCCCACTCCTTGAAATCGGTCTTCTCGCCGGAAAGCAACCCGTCAACGAACGTGTCGTACTGCTCTTTCGTCATGGGGCAGTTGATATAGTCGGCGCCGGTGCCGCAGGGCCCAACTTTGTCGTAGCGCGACTGGAACCACGCCACCGACATGTCGATCGTGTCCCTGTGCACGATTGGCGCGATGGCGTCGAAGAAGGCGAGCGCGTTCTCATCGGTCAACGCGCGGATGGCGTCGGCCAGCGGCGCCGAGGTGAGGGGGCCGGTCGCCACGACGACATTGCCCCAATCGGAAGGCGGCAGTGCTGCGATCTCGCCTCGGCGAATCTCGATGTTGGGATGCTCGTTGAGCGCACGTGTTACCGCGGCGGAAAACCCCTCGCGGTCGACGGCGAGCGCCCCGCCCGCAGGCACCTGGTTGGCGTCGGCGGCGCGCATGATGAGCGAGCCGAGCTTGCGCATCTCGGCATGCAGCAGCCCGACTGCGTTGTTGGTGGCATCATCGGAGCGGAAGGAGTTGGAGCAGACAAGCTCGGCCAAGCCGTCGGTGCGGTGCGCCTCGGTCATCCGCTGCGGCCGCATCTCGTGCAGCACGACCTGGCAGCCGGCCTGTGCCGCCTGCCAGGCCGCTTCCGAGCCGGCAAGGCCCGCACCAATGACGTGCATGATGTCGGAAGTTGATGGAGTCCCGCTCATGAGACGCAGGGTTAGCGCGTTTTCGCCGGCTCTGCACCAGCGAAGCGGGACAATGCCCTGGATACGACAACGCCCGCGCGAGGCGGGCGTTGTCCGTCCGTTCAATAGGCTGGACAATCAGCCGTTATAGGTGCCGGCCGCAACGCGCGGAATGTCCGAACGATCGAGGCCAATGTCGGCCAGTTCGCGATCGCTGAGCTGCGAGAGTTCATTGACGTTGCGCTGATAATCCCGGAACGCCTGGATCATGCGGATGAGCGAGAGCAACATGGTAGTCTCCTTAGTACGGCGATTCAGCTTTTGGCAAAGCCTCATCGTTGGAATGAACATAGTTTGGAATTGTCGTGCTCGGTAGTTCCTATGCTGCGGTGCAGCTAAGTACAAAACGCATGGCGCAAGTAAGGATCAATTAACCTTTCGGCATAGCTCCCGCGGGCGTCTCCGGGGGCTCGCCTCAGCCGTAAAAATCATGTGAAATCACAGGATTGTCGCAATTTCGAAGGAATTTTTTCGGACCGGATATGGGGTAAAAAGCGAAGTGCTTCGAGGGCATATAGAGCTTGATAGGGCGTCTCGCGTGCTTGGAATTCATGCGTGATTCGCATGGGGAAACGCGCAATAATATTGAATTTAAAATCATTTTTATTTTGCAATGCACTCGTTATCCTCGCGATAGTGAAGATCAGCATTACACCGCTGTAATCGGGCGGCGATGTTTCGCATAAGGCTCTGCTGTGTGAGCCGATCACATTTTTCTCGCGGGGATTTCATTGCTGGGGGTGCGACAGTTTGGCGCAAAGTGGTTCCGCAGAATCCGGCAATGGCGCCGGGTCTGCACCGATCTGCGTCAAAAAGAAAAAGGAAAATAACATGCTCAAGAATTTGCTCGGGCTTGCCGCTGTCGCGGCCGTTGCGTTCGCCGTTGCTCCTGCTCAGGCTGCTCATGTGGGCGTCGGCTGCAACGGCGCCAGCTTTGCCAAGACTGAGTCGGCGATCGAGACTATGGCTGACGGCGACCACAAGATGGCGGCTCAGAAGGAGATCGCGGCGGCTCAGGACGCGATGCTCAACGGCAAGGGCGGCTGCGCGGCGCATCTCTCCAAGGCGATGCGCGAAACTTCCGCAAAGTAAGCCGCTACGATTTAGGGGCAGGGGGCCGGTCGCAGATGCGATCGGCCCTTCTTCGTTTTTTATGGGGCGCGCGCGAGCTGCCTCGCGAAGTAGGCAACGGTCTTGGCGTATACCTCGCTCTTGTTCCACTGCTGGAGCACGGCGAAATTGGGGGCGCCGGGCTGATACTCCTTGCCCTTCTGCCAACCATGGTTGGCCAGAAAGTTCGCGGTCGAAGCCAGCACATCGGGCACGTTGTGCAGGAGGTCGCGGCGGCCATTGCCGTCGAAATCGACGGCGTATTTCATCCATGACGACGGCATGAACTGGGTTTGGCCGAGCTCGCCGGCCCAAGCGCCGCGCATTTCCTGCGGCGATAGATCGCCGCGATCGACGATCCGTAGCGCGTCCATCAACTCGCCGCGGAATTCGTCGGCACGACGGCAGTCATAGGCCAGCGTCGCGAGCGAGCGCAGCGTCTGGAACTTTCCGGTGTTGACGCCGAAATCGGTCTCCAGCCCCCAAATCGCGACCAGGACCTCGGCGGGGACGCCGTAGGCCTGCTCGATGCGCGACAGCACCGAGCCATACTGCTTCAGCATATTGGAGCCGCGCGTCATTCGCGGCGGCACCATGCGGCCGGAAAACTGCTCAAAGGTCTGGTCAAACACCTTCTGCGAATGATCGCGGTTGAGCACCGATTGGTCGATCGTGATGCCGTTGAGCCCGGCATTGATGGCCTGCTGGGAAATGCCCTTGCTGGCTGCCTCGGTCTTGAAGGCCGAGAGCCAGGAATCGAAACTGCCGGTGCCGCATGGGGCTGCGGCGCCCGCCGGCTGAGCCGCGAGCGCGGCGCCAAGCGCCAAGGCCGCGAGTAAACGGGGGGTGGCTGTTGTCACCAAGCGGTTCCGACTCGAGATAATCCTGATCGTGCAATGCAAAATCTTGATGTCAACAGCGGCCAAAACAAGGCTGGAGCTGAACGCCAAGCCGCCGGCGCATAACCGGCGGCTTGGGTCTCGTCATTGTATCATGTCTTCCGCGGCTCAGGCGTCGTCCCGGCGCCGCCACGGGAATAGGTTGGCCGGGAAGTCGGCCGCGGGCTTGCGTTGATGCGGCGGACGCGGCGGAATTGGCTTCGCATTGGGATCGATCGCCACGGCCTCACGATAGAGGTGCCAGGTCGCGTGACCGAGCAGCGGGATGACGACCGCAAGGCCGAGGAACAGCGGCAACGATCCGACGACGAGCAGGGCCGCGACAATCAGGCCCCAGGCGGCGATGGTCGCCGGGTTCTTGGCTGCGACCCGCAGCGAGGTGACCATGGCCTCGCCGGCGCTGGCATGACGATCGAGCATCATCGGGAATGAAACGACGCTGATGCAGAGCGCGACCAGCGCGAACAGGAAGCCGACGCCGCAGCCGACGATGATCAGCCACCAGCCTTGCGAGGTGGTCAGCACACGCGTGACGAAATCGGAGAAGCTGGTCGCGCCGCCATAGCCGAACACCGCGATGTAAATCGCCTGCGCGGTCGCAACCCAGGTAACGAACAGCGCGAGCAAGAGCGTGCCGACCCCGAGCATGGCGCCGAAGGAAGGCGAACGCAGCACGTCCATCGCGTCCCAGGCGGAAGCCTCCTCGCCGCGCTCGCGGTGGCTGCTCAATTCATAGAGGCCAAGCGCCGCGAACGGGCCGAGCAGCGCAAATCCGGCGGCAAGCGGAAACAGCAGCGGGATCACGGCATAGCCAAACGCCGCACGCGCGATCAGAAGGCCTAGCACCGGATAGATCACGCAGAGGATGATGGCGTGGCTCGGCACCGCCTTGAAATCCTCCCAGCCGAGTTTCAGGGCGCGATGCAGATCGGGAAGGCCGATGGTACGGATTTCGGGTGGTGCCTCTGCGGTCTGCACCGATGATGAAACATTGTCGTGGTAGGCTGTGGCCATGGTCGCAAGCTCCCTTGCCGTGACGGCCGGAATTCGCGCCGGGTCGGGGCGCGAAGCGGCCGCCGATGGAACGATCACGATCTTGGCCAGACGCGAAACCCTTTCTCTGGCCATGTCGCGAACTGAACGAACAGCATACTCCTGAATCGTTCCGTCGTCGCTCACGCCTGGGTGAAAAATAAATGCGGCGGCGCAAACGGAAAGCAGCGTCATTCCGCCGTCATTTCGCCGCGGCTAAGCTTCAAACCGGCGTGGTGGGTTGCATTGGCAAGCGGGGCCGTGAGGTCTGAGCTTGAAGCAGCGATCCGCCACCGGTGCCGCCGGGCAACCAAAAGCTGTTCGGGCCGTACCATCGGCTCGATCCACTGGGGAGCATTCGATGAGTATTTTCGGAAAAATCATGGGCGCGATCTTCGGCCAATCGGCTGCGGCCACTCCGGCCGGCGGCGCTGCCGCTCCTGCTGGTGGTGGCAGCAGCAGCGGAGCGTCTGCGGGCGGTTCGAGCGCCAGCGCGGCACCCGCGCAAACCGTCGAGGTCGCGCCGATCCTCGACAAGGCGGTCGCCGCCAAGCACGAGAAGCTGGAGTGGCGGACCTCGATCGTCGACCTGATGAAGGCGCTCGACATCGATTCCAGCCTCGCGGCGCGCAAGGAGCTTGCGAAAGAGCTCGGCTACACCGGCGACACCAACGATTCCGCCAGCATGAACGTCTGGCTGCACAAGCAGGTGATGGCCAAGCTCGCCGCCAATGGCGGCAAGCTGCCGCCGGAAATCAAACACTAGCGGATTCTTCGGAAACCCACGGCTGAAGGCCCGTGTCCCGGACACGAGCCTTTCTGCGCGGCGGCTACGCCACCAGATCCCGATATTCCGGGTGCTTGCCGAGGTAGTCCACTACGAAGCCGCAGCCGGCGATGACCTTGCACCCGTCGGCGCGGATCATCTCCAGCGCGCCCTTGACCAGATCCGAAGCGATGCCGCGGCCGCGCAACGCCCGGGGTGTCTCGGTATGGGTGATGATGATGGCCTGCGGCGTCGGCCGGTAATTGGCAAAGGCAACCTGGCCCTCCACGTCGAGCTCGAAGCGCTGTCTCGTCTTGTTGTCGCGGACGGCGGCCATGGCTGTATCCCCCGGGCGATTTACCGTCTTCATGTAGTCGCCTGAACCTCGCGATGCAAATGCGCGACCCTTTTCCTGGAACAACCGGGGCGCTGCGCAGGCTTGGCGTCACGCCTTAAGCAGATCCTTGTATTCCGGATGCTCGCCGATCCAGGCCTTCACGAACGGGCATTCCGCGATCACCTTCAGACCCGCGCTGCGTACTTGGTCCAGGGCACCCTGGACCAGCTTTGAGCCGACGCCGCGGCCGCCAAGCTCCGGCGGCACTTCCGTGTGTATGAAGGTGATACCTTGCCATCCAGCTTGTAGTGGGCGTCGGCGCGATGACCGTCGACCATCAATTCATACCGATGACGCGCAGGGTTATTGACGACGTCGCTCATGCTCACCTGAGTTCTTCAGAGAATCGCCAGCCGAGAACAACGCTTCGGCGGGTAATCATGCGGCTCCTCGAGGCAGTGTTGTGATGTTATAGGCCGGAATATTCGCGCGCGCTCGCGGCATATTTTTCCGGCGCGCGCGAAC
>Ga0070683_100004357_pt1 | contig 11649 bp, 12 predicted proteins | sample KBSC713LmetaG_FD_64662 | JGI IMG/M metagenome (GOLD analysis project Ga0070683, IMG submission 64662) | Corn rhizosphere microbial communities from Kellogg Biological Station, Michigan, USA - KBS C7.1-3L metaG | ecosystem: Host-associated > Plants > Roots > Rhizosphere ...
TCGAGGATGGCGCGCGCGTCGTCGCGCAGGTTGTCGCGGTCGTAGTCGAAGTAGACCTTCTGCGCGAGCACGGCCGCCGCCTCGCCGGCGGAGCGCCGGTCGGACGCGGCCGCGGCTTCCCGGGCGGCGCGCTCGGCGGCGGCGATCGAGTCGGCTCGCTGGCGGGCGCGGAGCGCCGCGAGGGAGTCGGCATTGGACCCAGTTGTCGCCACCGGCGTCGGCGCGGGAGCCACTTTGCGACGGCAGCCGTCGAGGGCAGCCACGGAAAGGATCGCGAGGGAGAGAACGGCGGTGCGACGGATCATGCGGGGTCTCCGGAGGGATTGGGAGGGAGGTCCAGCGCTGACTCGGAGGTCATTCGGCGGGAAGACGTGGCGACCAGGCGGGAACACGAACGGGTGCGCCACGGGTGAGCTGGCGGGAGCGACCGGTCTCGATGTCCAGCACCCAGAGCTGCCGCACGCCGCTGCGGTTCGAGACGAAGGTCAGGTGTCGGCCATCCGGAGCCCAGGACGGATCCTCGTTCCGTCCGTCACTCGTGAGCTGCCGGAGGCTTCTGTCGCGCAGGTTGATCGTGAGCACCTGGAAGGTGCCGGCCATCTGCGATTGAAAGGCGACGAGTCGGCCGTCGGGGGACCAGTCGGGGCTCGCGCGATACGCGTTCTCCCCGATGTCGAGTGGCGTCAGCAGGTCCACGTTCGTGCCGTCCGCGTCCATCGTGTAGATCTCCGGATGGCCGGCGCGCCCCGACATGAACACGATCCGGCGGCCGTCCGGACTGAAGCTCGGCGAGACGTTGTCGCTGCCGCGTCCCACGGAGAGTCGCCGTGCGGCGCCCCCCGAGAGCGGGATGGTGTAGAGGTCGACGCCTGCGTCGACGCCATGTGCGTAGATCACGTTCGCGCCATCGGGGCTGATGACGGGTGAGATGAACACGCCGCCCCCGCTCACGAGCGTGCGCGACCGACCCGATGAGACGTCGAGCGCGGAGATGCCCGCGGGGAGGATCGTCGAGTAGGCGATCGTGCGTCCGGACGGCCCCCACGATGGCGACATCGGGGTGCCGACGTCGGTGACGGGCATCGCACCTTCACCATCGCTGTCCACCACCCAGATCCGCTTACCGCGCTCGAACACGATCCGCGTGCGCGCGATGCCGCGGACACCGGTGAACGACTCCTCGAGATCGTCCGCGATGCCGTGGAGCGCGGCGCGCCACGCGCGGCTCTGCGGCGCGGCGGCGGTCGCGTAGTCCCGGATGAGCGCCGTCTGCTTCGTCGCGACGTTGTAGACCGCGAGATGGAAGCCGCTCGCCGTCGGCGTGATCTGCACCGCCGCCGCGGCGCCGAGCCGGGCCAGTAGTGGCCAGTTCGGCCCCGTGGCGCGACTCGCCTCGCTCGCCGTCGTCGCGTCGAGCACGATCGGGTTCACGCGGTCTCCGAAATCGAAGTCGCGCTGCACGATCGCCCGTACGGAGTCGCCGTTCACGCCTGTGACGGGGAGCACAGCGACGCCCGGCTTGGAGCCAGGGTCGTACGTGAGCCCGATACGCACGCCGCGCGACGTCGTGTCCTGCGCCGCGAGTGGGCGAAGGGCAGCAGCGAACAGCGTGAGGAGGGCGACGGGGATGAGGCGCCGCAGGGAGGGAGAACGCATCAGCGAATCAACTGTGGGTCGAAGCTGAAGATGACCGGAAGCACGTCGTCGGTGAACCCCTGCGGCAGCGGCCCGAACGAACGCGCCGCTGCTTCCACTGCGCCCATCGCATCCTGATCGAACGAGAAGTTGCCCGACCGTGACACGAGCTTGAGACCGCTGATGCTTCCATCGCGCCGGATGAGGAAGGCGACCTCCGCGCGCAACGCGCCGACGCGGTCGGGCTTGAACTGCAGCGCGATCTGGCGAACGACGTTCTGCAGATACACAGGATACGGGAAGTCGATCCCCTCGGTCCGCACGTTGGCCACGTCGGCACCACGTCCGCCGGTCGGGCCGCCACCAGCACGAGGCACGGGCGCCGCCTTGGCCGGTTCGGCCTTGGTGGGCTTCACCGGCTTGGCGGTCGTGGCGGCCGCGTTGGGCGTCGCCACCTTCGGCGTGCGAACCGGCTTGGCCTTCGCGGGCGCCTTCATGCGCTCCGGTTCCGGCGTTTCGCGCGCGACCGGTGCAGGCGCCGGCGTCGGGGGCGTCGGCGGCGGCGCGGGGACGGGCTCCGCCGGCGCCGGCTGCACGACGCCGATCTGTCGCGGACCGGGCGGCGCGGCCACGAGGTTCACGCGATAGGTCGGCGGCGTCGGCGCGCGGGCAGGCGCGCGCGACACGATCAGCGCCGCGACGATACCCAGGTGCAGCAGCGCGGACCAGACGAGCGGCGTGCGCAGCGACGGACCGTCGCGCGCCGTCAGTGCGGTCACTTCGGCGTTTCCGGATCGGTCACGAGGCCGATGTCGCCCACGCCAGCGGCGCGCATCGTCGCCAGCACCTGCGTGACCACGCCGTACGGGACACCCGCGTCACCGCGCAGATACACACCCTCCGCCGCGCGCTTGCCGGCGAGCGTCCGGAACGCCGACCGGAATTCGGCGAGCGACATCCGGGTCTCGTCCACGTAGACCCACCCCGCCCGATCGACGGAGACGACGAGCCCACTCTTCGGATCGAGCGGCTTCGCTTCCGCCTTCGGCAGCGCGACGTCGACGCCGCCCTGCATCATCGGCGCGGTGATCATGAAGATCACGAGCAGCAGGAGCATCACGTCGATCAGGCTGACGACGTTGATCTCCGCGTTCAATGGCAGCTCGCGACGGCGCCCGCGCGCCATCCTAGAGCCGCCCCTCGCGGCCGAGCATCGCGATCAACGTCGTCCCGAATCCCTCCAGCAGGTTGTCGAGACGGTTGAGGCGATTGGCGAGGATGTTGTAGCCGAACGTCGCCGGGATGGCGACGCTCAGCGCCGCGGCGGTCGCGACGAGCGCCTCCGCGACGCCCGGCGCGACCGCCGCGAGGTTGCCGGAGCCGCGCGTCGCGATCCCGACGAAGGCGTTGATCACGCCGAGCACGGTGCCGAGCAGTCCGATGAGCGGGCTCGCCGAGCCGATCGTCGCCAGCCAGGGGAGAAAGCGGCTGAGCCGATCGCGCTCCGAGAGCGCTTCGGCGTCGAGCACGAGGCGCAGCGTCTCGACACGCGACGCCGCGTGCGTCACCGAGAGGACCGCGCCCGTGCTCTCGGTGTACCCCGTGCTCGGCGGCGGCGTCTCGCCGAGGAACTGCAGCGCGCGCACGAGCAGCCGCTGCGACGCGTTCGGTCCCGCATGCCGCGCCGCGACGGCCGCCGCCTCGACGCGCGGCGCCCGCTCCACTTCGCGGGCGAACGCGGTCGCGCTCTTCAGCGCCTTCGTCAGCTCGCGACCGACGCCCAGCATGATCGCCCAGCTGACCAGCGACAGCACCGCGAGGATCCCGAGGACGACCTGCGTCTCGGTGCTCGCGTTGAGGATCAGCTCCTTCGGCGAGGTCGGGACCGCGCCCGCCGCCTGAAGGAATGCGATCATGCGACCGACCCCGCCGCGTTGCGCTCGGCGTTCCGCTCCGCCGCCCACCGGAAGCTGTTCGCCAGCCCTTCGCGCAGGGTCACGCGCGGACGCCAGCCGAGCACCCGCTCGATCTTGCTGACGTCGACGAACGAGTCCTGCGCTTCGCCCGGACGCTTCGGTGCGTACTCGATCGGCACCGACGTCCCCGCCTCCTCGATGAGGATCTTTGCGAGATCGTTGACCGACGTGCCGAGCCCCGTGCCGACGTTGAACCCGCGCGCGTCGAGCAGGCCGATGGGGGGCAGCGTCTTCGTTGCGGCGAACCAGATGGCCTCGGCCACGTCACCGACGTAGACGTAGTCGCGCGTCTGGAGCCCATCGCCGAAGATCGTCAGCGCGCGGCCCTGCAGGATGCGGCCGCAGAAGATGGCGACCACGCCGGCTTCGCCGTGCGGATCCTGGCGCGGCCCGTACACGTTGCCGAAGCGCGTCGCGACGGTGTCGAGGCCGTGCACGCGTCCATAGTACGCCATGTAGTACTCGACGCTCAGCTTCGAGATCGCGTATGGCGACTCCGGATCCTTCTTCGTCTCCTCGGCATTCGGGGGCGTCGTGTTGTCCCCGTACAGCGCTCCGCCCGTCGACGCGAAGACGACGCGCGTCTTCGGCGAATGCCGGCGCACGGCCTCGAGCAGATTGAGCGTGCCGAGGATGTTGACGCTCGCGTCGTACACCGGATCCTCCACGCTGCGCCGCACGTCCATCTGTGCCGCGAGGTGCGCCAGCACGTCCGGCTCGAGCGATGCGATCAGCTCCGCCGACTTCGGGTCGCGGATGTCCTGCTCGTGGAACGTCGCCCCCGGCGCGAGGTTCTCGCGCTTACCGGAGACGAGGTTGTCGATGATGTGGACCGTCCACCCCTCGCGCAGGAAGCGCTCGACGAGATGAGAGCCGATGAAGCCGGCCCCGCCCGTGATCACGGCCGTCGGCATCAGCGCGTCTCCTCGTGGTCGGTGTCTGTCGCGTCGGCGGAGCGAGGCGACGCCTGCTCGTCGAGCGCGAAGAGGTAGCGCGCGGCGTCGACGACGGCGAGTCCGCGACCATTGGCGGCGGCCGCACGCAGCCGGACCGAAGGCTCGTGGAGGAACTTGTTCATGAGGGATTGGGAGAAGTGTTCGAGAGCGGATCGTTGCTCGGGCGTGAGATCACCGAAGCGGCGAAGCGCGGCGGCCAGCTCGCGCTCGCGCACACGGTTCATCTCCTCGCGGAACTGCGTCACGACGGGCACGGCCGCCAGGCCGGCCACCCACTGCCAGTACTTCTCGACCTCCTCACCGATCACCCGCTCGGCCGCCGGCATCTCGCGATGCCGCCGCTCGACGCTCGCGTGCACTACCGCGCGGAGGTCGTCGAGGTCGTACAGGAACACGTTGTCGATCTCGCCGACCGCGGGATCCACGTCGCGCGGGACGGCGATGTCGAGGATGCAGAGCGGCGAGTCGCCGCGGCGCTCGAGCCCTTCGCGCACACGCTCGGCAGTCACGACGACGTGCGGCGACGCCGTCGAGCAGAGGAGCACGTCGACCTCAGGGAGCGCGCTCCACGCTGCGTCGTAGTGCACGGCGTTCGCGCCATAGAGCGTGGCGAGCGCCTGTGCACGCTCGAAGGTGCGGTTGGCGACGATCGCCGCGCGCACCCCCTCGGCCTGCAGCGACGCGAGCGCCAGCTCGGCCATCTCCCCCGCGCCGAGCACCATCGCGCGCTTGCCGGCGAGCGAGCCGAAGATCTTCTTCGCGAGCTGCACCGCGGCCGAGCTCACGCTCATCGCGCCATGACCGAGCGCCGTCTCGCTGCGCACGCGGCCGCCGACGAGCAGCGCGGACTGGAAGAGCCGGTTGAGCATCGTGCCCGACGCCGGCCGGCTGGCTTCCCACGCGTCGCGCACCTGGCCGTGGATCTGCGCCTCGCCGACGACCATCGAGTCCAGCCCCGAGACGACGCGGAAGAGATGCTCCACTGCGCCACGATCGCGTCGCACGTAGCCGTAGCCGCTCGCTTCGGCGCCGAGCCGCTCGCCGTAGAGCGACCAGACGTGCGGCGCGACCTCCGTCTCTCCTTCGACGACGTACAGCTCCGTGCGATTGCACGTCGACAGCAGCACGGCCTCGCGCGCGCCGCTCTCCGCTCGGATGCGGTCGAGCACCGCGCGCACTTCGTTCGCGCGGTACGTCAGCCGCTCGCGGATCTCGAGCGGAGCGCCGTGGTGGCTCACGCCGACGACGATCACCGCCACGTCGCCACCCGATCGTCCAGCGTGCCCTGCTCCACCGAGTCGCAGAACTCCTCGCCGACCGCCCTGGAGGAAAGCGCGCGCCAGCCGCCGGCGTCGCCGCGCGCGAGGTGGCTGCGGCGGAGCGCGCCGAGCAACTCCAATGCTGCCGCGTAGCGACGATCGAAGCGCTTGGCGATCGCATCGCGGATGCGCGCGGCGGCGCCGGGCACTCCCCCCGCGCTGACGCCGACGACGAGATGTCCCGACCGGTGCGTCGCCATGCTGGCGAACGTGCCCGTCTCGGGCGCGTCGGCGACGTTGACGAGCCGGTGCAGACGCCGCGCGTCGTCGGAGACCATGGCGTTCGTCGCGCGATCGTTCGTCGCGGCGACCACCAGCACCGCGTCGGCGATGTCCGCGCGCTCGTACGCGCGCTCCTCGAGGACGACGCGTCCCGCGTCCGCCAGCGCCCGCATCTCCGCGGTCGCCGCGCGCGCGACGACCCGTACCAGCGCACCCGACGCGGCGAGCGTGCTCGCCTTCCGCACCGCCACCGGCCCTCCGCCGACGACCAGCACCGGCAGCGCCGCGACTTCGACGAGCAGCGGCACGCCGCTCACAGGAAGCGCCCTCCACCGTTCGACTCGGCGACCCGGAAGGCGACGTAGAGCGCGATGACGACGGCGAACGAGAGACTCGAGTACACCGCGGCGCGCCGCGCCTGCCAGCCGCCGACGGTGCGTCCCAGCGCGATCGCGGAGACCGCGAGCCAGGCCCCGGTGGCCCAGATGACCTTCGGGACGCTGAGCTCGCGATACGCCACCGAGTACGTCACGGCGAGCACGACGCCGAGCGTGAGCCCCAGCCATCCCGCGATCGCGGCGACGTGGTTCACGCGGTCGAGCGTCGCGAGCGGAGGGAAGAAGCGGTAGATCGCACCGAAGCGGCGCGACTTGAGCTCGCGGCGCTCGATGAGATACATGCACCCCGCGGCCGCGGCGGTCGCGAATGCCCCGATGCCGAGGAAGCTCAGCGCGATGTGCGCGAACAGCCACGCGCCGCGCGCCCCCGGCGGCTCGACACCGGGCGCGAAGCCGACGAGCGTCGCGCAGATCGTCGGCACGGCGGCGAGCGGGGCCGCCACGAGCGTGAGACTGACGTCGCGCGCCAGCGCCTCGACGAGCAGCAGCGTGGCCGCGAGCACGAGACCGGCGAACGACAGCGACGGACCGAGCCCGGTGAGCGGCAGCTGACCCACGCGGTGTGCATAGGCCGCCAGTCCGGCGAGATGAGCGAGGACACCGAAGCCGAGCACCGCGACGACGCCACGCACCGGCGCGCCCACCGGACGCGCGAACGGTGTCGCGGCGAGCGCCGCGGCACCGAGGTAGCACGTGATGGCGACGAAGTGGGCGATCGCGGTCATGATCGCCTAATGTAATGCGTAGCCACGCGTTACGGCATTCGCCGCAGCGCGTGGCTTCCAGCGTCGTCAGGGCATCCGCGACACTAGGCGGACGCTTTCGCCGTTCTGGATTGCCGGCTGAGTCTGGGTCAGCACGCGCGCCGTGGTGCCGAACGGCGTCACCCGAACGACCTGTCCGGTGCCGATCTGCAGCTCGGGAATCGCTGGGCCGCCGACCGTCTTCCGCTCGTCGCGCGGACGGAAGATCGAGATCTCGTCGCCGACGCGAACGCCGTCGTTCGCCGTGAGATCGAACATGACGTAGCTGTAGAGCGTCGCCAGCACGGCCGGGCTGTGCACCTGGAGAATGTGCGCCGTACGGTACGCGCCAGCGGGCACGGCCACCGGCTTCCCGCGAGCGCCGGCGCCAACCGTGTCGAGTGGGAGGACCCGGCTCTCCGTGCTCAGCTGACCGTACATCTCGAGGATCTCGACGATTGCCGGCTCGTTGTTCTGCGGCGCACGCACCACCGAGAGCAGCGCGACCGGCACCACGACGGTGCCGACATCCTCGTCCGTGGGACCGAGGTCGTACGCGATGAACTTGTCGCGCACCTTCGCATCGCTTCCATACGGCGGGATCATCAGGATGCGATCGAACAGGTGGAAGTCCGTGCTCGCGTGCTCCATGTGGATGCCGGGGATGTCCACGCGGCCCATGATCTCGCCGGAGCCGTGCGGTCCGCCGCGCTGCCCGTAGAACGGCGCCCGAAGGATGTCGCCGAGCGGCACGCGCGGGGGTACGTACGGCGCCCGCTGCGTGACGCCACGTCCGAAGGTCTCGACGCGCGGCGTGAAGATGGTCTGACTCCCCGCCTGCACCGGAGCCGCAGCGGGCGCGCGTTCAGGCTCGGCCGCCGGAGCGGGCGCCGTCGTCGGGGCCGGTGCGGGTGCGGCTGCGACCGCTGCGGAATGTCCGGCGATCTGCAGCACCTCGCCCGGGTAGATCCAGTGCGGATCGTCGATCTGGTCGGTGTTGATCCGATAGATCTCGGGCCAGAGGTAGGGATCGCCGAGGTACTGCTTGGCGATGTCCCAGAGCGTGTCGCCACGCTTCACCGTGTGCGTGGAGGCTTCGCTGCGCGCCTGCGCGATCGCAGGCGTGTTCACGACGGCCGTGAGGAGGAGGGCGGCGGACAGCGATCGTCCGAGACGGAAAGTCTTCACGCGCTCGAGGGGTGCGGCGCCGATACGGGGCGCGAACAGGACAGCGGAAAGCCGCCACCGGCGGCGGCGGGAGGCTGCTCAGAGGACGATCCGAAACCCATCGCGAAACGGGCGCGACCGTTACGGCCTCCGCTTGCGATCCAGGTCACAATCGCAAGGACCAGACGCCGGGTCAGCGCCCGGCCAGGATCTCCACCGGCAGCCGCTCGATCGCTCGCGCCACCCCGCGGTCACAAGTGGCCCGGGATAGCGATGTTGCAAATGCGAGAGCGGGTCGCACCCGAGGGTGCGACCCGCTCCGTCGTTCGGACGATTCGACGCTGTGTCGACTGGCCGCGACTGGTCCGGACTTACTGGCTCGTCGCGAGCCGCACGCGCTCGATCCGGCGGTTCTTCGACGGCACGTTGTACACCCGGAGCGAGACGATGTCACCGGGCTTCATCGTGCGGAGCGCTGCGCGCAGCGACTCCGGCGACGTCACCTGCGTGTCCTCGATCGAGAGGATCACGTCGGGGCCACCCAGCTGCGGCGTGGCGAGACGACCCGCGAGCGGGCTCGAATCCGAGACGTCGGTGACGATCGCGCCACGGACGTCGGCCGGCAGCTTGAGCTCACGCACCGCGTCCGCGTCGGTCGGCGCCACGGTCACGCCGAGCGACGGCATCGTCGCCGGCGCCGGCCGCTCGTCACGCTTCGCCGGCGCGCGAGACTCGCGCTCCGCCGTCTGGTACTCCGGCACGCGCTGCAGCGGGATGTGCAGCACCGCGCGCGCACCGCCCTTCCGCGCCACCTCGACGTCCACGACCTCGCCGGGCTTCTTGAACGCGATCGCCTCCTGGAGCTGCGCCACGTAGTCCACGTTGTGGCCGCCCACGCTGATGATCACGTCGCCCGCCTTGAGACCCGCCTTCTTCGCCGGCGAGCTCTCGTTCGGGAAGTCCTGCACCAGGATGCCGCGATTGTCCTTCAGCCCGACGTACGCCGCGTCATCGGTCGTCGCGTCGCGCACGAACACGCCCAGGCCCACGCGCTCGACGTGGCCGGAGGCGCGGATCTGATCCATCACCGAGCGCGCCAGGTTGATCGGCACGGCGAAGCCGTACCCCACGCTGGTGCCGGTCGGGCTCGCGATCGCGCTGTTGATGCCGATCACCTCACCGCGGACGTTGATCAGCGGCCCGCCCGAGTTGCCCGGGTTGATCGCCGCGTCGGTCTGGATGAAATCCTGGATGCTGCTCTGCGTGCGGCCGGGCAGGTTGAGCGCACGGCCCTTCGCGCTGATGATCCCCTGCGTCACCGTGAAGGTGAGGTTCTCACCCAGCGGATTGCCGACGGCGAGCACCCACTCGCCGACGCGCGCGGCGTCGCTGTTCCCGAAGGGCGCGGGCGTCAGCCCGGTGGCGTCGATCTTCAGCACGGCGACGTCGGTCGCCGGATCGGTGCCGACGACGCGCGCCGGGAACTCACGGCGGTCGAGCAACCGCACCGTCACCTTCGACGCGCCCTCGACGACGTGGTTGTTCGTCAGCACGTAGCCGTCGGGCGAGACGACGAAGCCGGACCCTGAGGCGGTCCCGCCGCCGCGCGGCGCGTCGTCACCGTCGCCGGGCATCCCCGGCATCTGGAAGAAGCGCTGCATCTCGGGGGGAAGCCCCTGGAGCTGCGGATTGACGCGGCCACGCTTCTGGGCGGGGCGGGCGGCCTCCTTGGCGGTGATGTACACGACGCTGGGTCGGACCCGCGCGGCAACCGTCGCGAAGGCGTCGCTCATCGACTGGAGCTGGGCGACGGCGGCGTCGCTCGGCCCAGCGGGGGACGGGGCGCGATCTGACTTGAGGGACTGCGCCGAGGCCGTCGCACCGAACGCGACCACGGCAAATGAAGCGAGCGTCACCGTACGGGCGACGCGATCGCGACGACTACGAACCATTGGTGTGCCTCCCAACATGAGATGTGTAGCTGCCGCGAGGCCCGTTCGACCGGGTACGAGCGTCGAGACGTGTGTTACCTCACGTGACGTTTGTCCTACACCCCCATCGCCCTCCGGTGCCATGCCGCGCCTGCTACCGCCTCACGGTGGGCGGCCGGTGCGCAACGGGATTGGCACCCCCGATGCGCCTTGGGGCAGTCGCGTCACGATTCATTGCAACCAGATCGGGCGCCATCCGGCGCCTGCACATCAGAAGGAGGCTACCAAATGTCACACACCAGTACGGCTCGGAGACTCCGCCAGCTGATACTTCCCGCCATGCTCGCGGTCCTGCCCGCCTGCTCGCGCAACCAGGCGAACACCGACGTGAACAGTGGCGATGCGACCGTGGTGGAGTTCAACAACGAATCGCTTGCACAGGCGGACGTGTTCGTCCGGGCGCAGGGGGCCGACACGCGCCGGATCGGTACCGTCATGGCAGGCCGGAAGGAGGACCTCGTGATTCCTCGCGAGATCGTCAACGCGGGCAGCATCACGGTGTTCGCGAGACTCCTCGCGCGCTCGGGCGTGCCGAGCACCGGCCCCGTGGCCGTCGCGCCAGGCACGCACCTCAGCGTGCGCCTGCCCGTGGACGAGCGGACCCTGGTGGTACTCCCCGGGCAGTCGTGATGGCGAGCAGTGCCCCGGAACGCGAACGGGCGACGCTCCATGGAGCGTCGCCCGTTCGTGCAAGGAGGCGCGTCGCGATCAGAACGGCAGGTCGTCGTCCTCGTCCGCCAGCGCGCCCGGGAAGTCCTCGAAGTCGTCGCCACCGGCCGTCTTGGCCTTCGCCGGTGACGCCGCGCGGCTGCGAGCGCCGTTGGCGGACTCGCTGTCGAAGTCGCCCCCGGACCGGCCGCCGCTCCCCCCGCCGAGCATGATCAGCTCGCGGACGTTGATCTCGGTCGAGTAGCGCGTCTGACCGTCCTTGTCCTGCCACTGGCGGTACTCGATGCGTCCCTCGACGTACAGCTTGTCCCCCTTCTTGACGTACTTCTCGACGATGTCCGCCAGCTGCGAGCTCTTCGTGTTCCACACGACGCAGCGGTGCCACTCGGTCTTCTCCTGCTTCGCACCGGACGCGTCGTTCCACGAACGGCTCGTCGCGAGCGAGAACGTCGCGACGCGATTGCCGCCGGTCGTCGAGCGCACCTCGGGATCGTTCCCGAGGTTTCCAATCAGCGTCACCTTGTTCAAGCTCCGGCTCATACGCTCCTCCTGGGCGAGTTGGTCGTTACCTCG
>Ga0070683_100004359_pt1 | contig 11648 bp, 9 predicted proteins | sample KBSC713LmetaG_FD_64662 | JGI IMG/M metagenome (GOLD analysis project Ga0070683, IMG submission 64662) | Corn rhizosphere microbial communities from Kellogg Biological Station, Michigan, USA - KBS C7.1-3L metaG | ecosystem: Host-associated > Plants > Roots > Rhizosphere ...
GCAGCCACAACCCCGCCGATTACAACGGGTTCAAGCTGCTTCTCAAAGGCCGCTCGGTGTTCGGCGAGGAGATCCAGGCAATCGGCCGCCGCGCGGCGGCCGGCGAGTGGAGCAGCGGTAGCGGCTCGGTCGAAGAGGTCAACATCCGCGAAGCCTATGCCGACCGCCTGCTCGAAGATTTTTCGGGCAAGCCGTTCCGGATCGGCTGGGACGCCGGGAACGGCGCTGCCGGACCGATCCTCGACATGCTCGTCGAGCGGCTGCCGGGGCAGCATTTCACCATCTACACCGACGTCGACGGGGCCTTCCCGAACCACCACCCAGACCCGACGGTCGAGAAGAATCTCGCCGATCTCAAGCGGCTCGTCGCCGACAAGCAGCTCGACTTCGGGATCGCCTTTGACGGCGACGGCGACCGGATCGGCGCGGTGGACGCCAAGGGACGCGTGATCTGGGGCGACCAGCTGCTGATGATCCTCGCCGAACCGGTGCTGAAGCAGCAGCCTGGCGCAACGATCATCGCCGACGTGAAGGCCAGCCAGGGCCTGTTCGACCGAATCGCCGAGCTCGGTGGCACGCCATTGATGTGGAAGACCGGCCACAGCCTGATCAAATCGAAGATGAAGGAGACCGGCGCTCCGCTCGCGGGCGAAATGAGCGGCCACGTCTTCTTCAAGCACCGGTGGTACGGCTTCGACGACGCGCTTTATGCCGCAGTCCGGCTGATCGAAGCCGTTTCGGAAAGCGGCAGGAGCCTGACCGAGATCGTCGATGCAATGCCGAAGACCACGGCCACGCCGGAAATGCGATTCCAGGTGGACGACGCCCGCAAGTTCGCGATCGTCGACGAGGTGCGCGATCGGCTTTCCGCCGAAGGCGCCACCGTCGATGCGACCGACGGCGTCCGGGTCAGCACCGCCGACGGCTGGTGGCTTTTGCGCGCGTCCAACACACAGGATGTGCTCGTCGCGCGCGCCGAGGCGAACGATGACGCGGGCGTCGAGCGGCTGATCGCACAGATCGACAACCAGCTTGCCAAATCAGGCGTGCAGCGCGGCGAGAGTGCGCACTAATCGAACACGGAGCGGCCGCTGAGATTGCGGCGTGCGGCGATCATCGCGCCGGCGATGCATGCGGCGAACAGCGCCGCTTCTAGCGCGCCCGTGGCAATTCTCGTCACCGGACCAAGCCCGCTCTCGCCGAACAGGCCCCCGATGCGGTCGAGGTGGAGGCGCGAATCGGGGAATGTTCGCGCCAGCAGGTCGAGGCTTCCGAGCATCAGGCGGCCGCCGGCAAGGGCGACGAGGATGCCAGCGGCCGCGCCGGTCAGCCCGGCCGCAGCCATGCTGCGCCTGAGCGGCGCTCGAGCGCGGTTGCGTGCCGCGAGCCACACCCCGAGGCCGACGCCGGCGCCGAGCAGCAGCCCTTCGCCCGCTCCCGTGATCCCCTCCGGCGAGCGGCCGAACAGCAGGTTGAACGCGTCGATGCCCAGCAGCTTCACCACTGCTCCGACGATCATCCCGCCGGCAGCGCCGCCGAGCACCGTCCACGGGAGCCGCGGGCGGTCCGCGAGCATTGCCGCGGCAATCCCGAAGCTCACGCCCGCGGCCCCGATCACGGCGACGAGGATCGAGAGGCAGAGGATGACGATCATGACCGAGATCGTGCCCATGCCCGGCTGAAGCGGCTCCGAAGCGCCGGCAAAGCCGTAGAAAAGGCCGCCGAGCATGCCGGCAAAGCCGCCGCCGATCGTTCCTGCGGCGCCAAGCAGCAGGAACTCGCGCAACGAGAAGCGCGGCAGGCGCTGGATAACCGCCGATGCACCTGGTTCGTCCACTCGCGCGATAAACCGGTAGCCGTGCTTCGGAACGGTCTCGATCAGCCGCGGCCGCGAAGCGTCGTCGCCGAGGTGCCGGCGAAGTGTCTTGATGCACTGAGTCAGCGCCTCGTCCGTCACCGGCACGCCGCGCCACACTTCGTCGAGGAAGCGCTCCTTGGTGACGAGCTTCCCGGGCTCGCTGACGAGCAGCGCGAGCGCATCGAGGTAGCGGCTGTTCACGTCGACCGGCGCGCCATCGCACCTTAGCTGGCGCTCGCCGGCATCAAGCTCGAAGCGGTCGAAGCGGAAACGGCCGGACATCAGTTTTTCAGGACAACCTCACGACTTGCTCATGCCGCTCACCGGAGCGCCTGCCAAAGTGAAGCCGCAATAGTTGCTGGAGGCAAGGTCATGAAGGAAGTTGCGCAGATGCGGAGGCCAAATCCGTGGAGGCTGATCGGTTGGGGCGCGGCAGTGGTGCTCCTCGCGGCACCGTTCGCGGCGATGCAGTTCCACGCCGAAGGCGTCGACTGGTCGCCGGGAGATTTCGTCTTCGCCGGACTATTGTTCGCGCTGGTCGGCGGACTGCTCGAGCTGGCCGTTCGCAAGATCCGAAGCGGCTGGTACCGAGCCGCAGTCGCGGTCGCGCTTCTCGGCAATTTACTCGTGATCTGGTCCAACCTCGCGGTCGGAATCGTGGGCAGCGAGAACAACCCGGCAAATCAATTGTTTTTCGCCGCGCTCCTGGTCGGCATCGGCGGCGCCTTCATCGCGCGGTTCCGCGCAGGCGGAATGGCGGTTTCGATGGGCGCAACCGCGGTTTCGCTGCTAGTGGCCTTGTTGGTCGCTTCGCTCGGCGGGACCGACGAACCCAAGGCGAACCATAGCGTCGAGGTTATCGCGACAGGCCTGTTCGCCGCGCTATTCCTGATCTCGGCTGGACTGTTCCGGCGCTCGGCTCAATCGTCCTCGTCCTCATAGCCGACGAGGTTGAGCTCGCACGCCTTGATCTGGTGGGTCATGCACCAATGCTTGAGCGCTTCCTCGCGCCCGTGCGTGATCCAGACTTCGGCGGGCTCGATCTCGCGGATGGTCATGGTGAGCTCGTCCCAGTCGGCATGATCGGAGATGACGAGCGGAAGCTCGACGTTGCGCTGCCGCGCCCGCTGCCGGATCCGCATCCAGCCTGAGGCCATGGCGGTGACGGGATCCGGGAGCCGGCGCGACCAGCGGTCGTTGAGCGCGCCTGGCGGGCAGATGACGACATGGCCGGCCATCTCCTGCTTGGACGCGCCGCCGGTGTGGCGAAGCTCGCCGAGCTCGATGCCGAAGCTCTCGTAGAGCTGGTTCAGCCGCTCGATCGCGCCGTGGAAGTAGATCGGGTCATGGTGGCCGCGCTGGCGCAGCTCGCAGATGATCCGCTGCGCCTTGCCGAGCGCATAGGCGCCGACGAGGACGCATCGGCTCGGATCGGCATGAAGGCGATGGAGCAATCGGTCGATCTCGCTTCCGGTTTCCGGGTGCCGGAACACCGGCAGGCCGAAGGTCGCCTCGGTGATGAAGATGTCGCACGGGACGGGTACGAAGCAGGCGCAGGTAGGATCGGGCCGGCGCTTGTAATCGCCCGAGACAACGACCTTTTCACCCTTGTGCTCGAGCACGATCTGCGCGCTTCCGAGGACATGGCCCGCGGGGACGAAGCTCACGTCGACCTCGCCGACGCGGACGCTTTCGCCATAGGCGATCGGCTGGCCCGATTGAGGGCCGTAGCGGCACTCCATGATCGCCAGAGTCTCGGGCGTGGCGAGCACAGCCGCGTGGCCGCCACGCGCGTGGTCGGAATGGCCGTGCGTGACCATCGCCTTGGCCTTGGGCTGCGTCGGGTCGATCCACGCGTCCGCCGGGCGCACATAGATGCCCTCCGGGTGGGACTCGATCCAGGAACCCAATCGCGCCATTGGGAGCTATATAGGCCGAAAGACCCGGGAGTTCCTTTTTGAGCCGGGCGGGAGGAAACATGGGACACGCGACAGCCTGGGTCATGGACGTCATCGGTCCAGCGATCCTGTTAATCGTCTTGATCTGGCTGGTGATGCGCCGCCGCTCGAACCGCTCCGACGACCGCACCGAAGCGGGCACGCGCGAAGTCTATCGCGAGGAAGAGACCCGGCGGCGCGAGGGGACCGACGACCTCTGAGCGAGATTCCGCTCCCCCCGGTCGTCAGCGACTGGTTCCAATCCAAAGGCTGGAAGCCGCGCCGGCACCAGCTCGAGATGCTCGAATTGGCGCGGCGCGGGCGAAGCGCGCTGCTGGTCGCGGCGACCGGCGCCGGAAAGACTCTTGCAGGCTTCTTGCCGACGATCTGCGAGCTGGCGGACGAGGCGGCGGAGGGTCTCCACACGCTTTATGTTTCGCCGCTCAAGGCGCTCGCGGTCGACGTGCAGCGCAACCTGATCGGGCCGATCGAGGAGATGGGACTGCCGATCCGAGTGGAGACTCGGACAGGCGATACTCCGTCCGACCGCAAGGCACGCCAGCGACTGAAGCCGCCGCAGGTGCTTCTGACCACGCCCGAATCGCTGAGCCTTCTGCTGAGCTATCCTGATTCGCCGCAGATGTTCGCCGGTCTGAAGTCGATCGTCGTCGACGAGCTCCACGGCTTCGCCAAGGAGAAGCGCGGCGACCTTTTGTCGCTGTCCATGGCGCGGCTGGAGAAGCTCGCTCCCGGCCTTCGCCGGGTCGGTCTTTCGGCCACGATCAGCGACCCCGACGCCTATCGATCCTGGCTCGCGCCCGACGCGGACATCCACCTCATCGACGTGGTGATCGGCGATCCGGGAGCCGAGCCGGACCTCTCGATCCTGATCCCCGAGAACAAGATCCCGTGGGGCGGCCATTCGGGCTACCACGCGATCGCCGACGTCATGCGGCTGATCGAGCAGCACAAGATGACGCTCGTCTTCTCCAACACCCGCGGCCTCGCCGAGCTCATCTTCCAGAAATTGTGGGACGAGAATGAGCAGGGACTGCCGATCGGAATCCATCACGGCAGCCTCGCGGTCGAAGCGCGACGCAAGGTCGAAGCGGCAATGGCCGCGGGCAAGCTGCGCGCGCTCGTCGCCACGGCGAGCCTCGATCTCGGAATCGACTGGGGCGACGTCGACCTGGTGATCCAGATGGGCGCCCCCAAAGGCTCGTCGCGGCTGCTGCAGCGGATCGGCCGCGCAAACCATCGCCTCGACGAGCCGAGCAAGGGCATAATCGTGCCCGGCAACCGGTTCGAATATCTCGAGGGCCGCGCGGCCCTGGACGCGATCGACGATGGCGAGCTCGATCCGGAGGTCTTCCGGCCCGGCGCGCTCGACGTCCTCGCCCAGCACATCTTAGCGATGGCCGTCGCCGCGCCGTTCCAGCAGGACGAGCTGCTACGAGAAGTGCGCTCCGCCGCGCCTTATGCCGGCCTCAAGAGCGAGACCTTCGAGGAGATCCTCAACTTCATCGCGACCGGCGGCTATGCGCTCAAGGCCTACGACCGCTTCCGCCGGCTCGTGCCCGAACCCGGCGGGATGTGGCGGATCGCGAGGCCGAGCATCGCGCAGCAGCATCGTCTGAACGCAGGCGTGATCGTCGAGCAGCCGTTGCTGACGGTGCGCTTCAGGAACGGCCGCAAGCTCGGCACCGTCGAGGAGGGTTTCGCTTCGGCGCTCGCGCCGGGAGACCGGTTCTTCTTCGCCGGCCTCAGCCTCGAGGTCGAGCAGTTCAAGGACACCGACATCATCGTCCACGCCTCATCCAAGCGCGGCCAGATCGTCACCTACGGCGGGCAGCGGATGAGCATGTCGACCCATCTCGCGAACCGCGTCCGCCACATGCTGTGCGACCGCAACGACTGGCATCGTTTCCCCGACGACGTCCGCGAATGGCTCGAGGTGCAAAGCGAGCGCTCAGTCCTGCCCGAACCGCACCAGCTGCTGGTCGAGACCTTCCCGCACGAAGGGCAGCATTTCATGGTCGCCTACAGCTTCGAAGGCTGGAACGCGCACCAGTCGCTCGGCATGCTGATCACCCGACGAATGGAAAGCGCGGGGCTGAAGCCGCTCGGTTTCGTCGCCAACGATTACGCGCTTGCCTGCTACTCGCTCGAGCCGATCACCGATCCCAAGTCGCTCTTTTCCGCCGACATCCTCGAACGCGAATTCATCGAGTGGGTCGAAAGCTCCTATTTGCTGAAGACGGCGTTCCGCGAGGTCGCGGTGATCGGCGGCCTCGTCGAGCGCCACCACCCGGGCAAGAAGAAGTCGGGCCGCCAGGTCAGCTTCTCGACCGACCTCATCTACGACGTGCTCCGCCGCTACGAGCCGCAGCACCTGCTGCTCCGCGCCGCCTGGGACGATGCGCGTCGGCGGATGACCGAGCTCGGGCGGCTCGTGCGGCTGGTCGACCGCGCCTCGGCGACCATGCTCCACGTCCAGCCGGGGCGGATCACCCCGATGGCGGTTCCGCTGATGGTAATCGTCGGCCGCGAATCGCTCCCGCCCGGTGCGGAGGCTGACGAAGCGCTGCTGACCCAGGCCGAAGCGCTCGCCGAAGCCGCGATGCAGGCGTGAATTCTTGTTCATTGCCGGTTCGCTTCGCTTCTGCGAGTCTCCGCTCATGCGCGCGCTTGTCCTGCTTCTCCCGCTCGGCCTTTGCGGCTGTATCGTCGGAACCGTCGCGAAGACTGCCGTCGACGTCGTCACCTTGCCGGTGAAGGTCGCTTCCGCCGGGGTCGACGCGGTCACCACGAGCCAGGCCGAAGCCGACCAGAAGCAGGGCCGTGAGGCGCGCCGGGCGGATGAGGAGCGCGGCCGGCAGATCCGGCTGGCGCAGGAGCGCTGCCGCCAGGGCAAGCCGCTGCCGACGGACAATTGCGCAGGCGTGCAGCCCCGCTAAGGGGGCGAGGTGCGCTATTTCCTCGACACCGAATATAACGGCATCGGCGGCGCGCTTCTCAGCCTCGCACTGGTTCCCGATTCGGGAGACGAGCTTTATCTGACCTTTCAAACGCAGGAACCGATGGTCGAATGGGTCGAGCGGCACGTCGTCCCCTACCTCGACACGGTGCCCGAACAGCTGTCATGCCCGCGGCTCGCTCGCGACGATGCGGCAAAGGAGCTCGAGCGCTACCTGCGACATGACGAGCAGCCGCTGATCTTCGCCGATTGGCCCGAGGACATCGCGCAATTCTGCACCCTGATGATCACCGGCCCGGGCGACATGATCGAAGTCAGGCACGTGTCATTCCGCCTGTTGCCGATGAGCAATTTCAGCACCGCGGCGAACAGCAAGGTGCCGCACAATGCGCTGCATGACGCGCGCGCGCTGCGCGATCACATCCTCGGCATCGAATAGGTTTATTCGGCCGCAGTCCTGAAAACCGCGTTTTCGCGCTCGATCCAGGTGAGATCGCCAAGTTTGAGCTCGCGCCCATCGTGCGCCTGGAGGCACAACTTGCGCACCGGCTTTCCGTCGCGTCGGTCGGCCAGGACGATGTCCATCTTCCCGTAGCCCCATTCCTCGCCCCACTGGCGAAGCGCGACGACGACGGGGAGCAGCCCTTCGCCCTTGGGCGTCAGCGAGTAGATGACGCGCCTCTTGTCGTCCGGATCGGAGCAGCGCTGGAGAATTCCGCCCGCGACCATCTTCGAAAGACGGTCCGAGAGGATGTTGCGCGCAATCCCCAGACCAGCCTGGAACTCTTCGAAATGATGGAGGCCGTTGAAGGCGCCGCGCAGAATCAGGAACGCCCACTTCTCGCCGATCAGCTCGACCGCGCCGGGGATGGGGCAGGACAAGGCCGCGTCCTTGAACCGCCCAATATCCGACGTGAGCGTGTCTGCCGGCATAAGCCGCTCTCTCCCCTGCCGAATCTCATCAAAGCACACAACAGTTCCAAAGAATAGTTGCTATTCGCTACGCTGTTGGATTTGCTCGCCCCGGACACTGCGGCTTTCTTCACTTGCGCTAATGCGGCCGCTCCCCCCATCTTAGGGGCGTGCTGCGTCAGTACGAACTTGTCGAGAAGGTGCGCTCCTACGATCCCGATGCGGACGAGGGGCTGATCAACCGCGCCTACGTCTTCTCGATGAAAGCGCACGGCGACCAGCAGCGCGCGTCGGGCGACCCCTATTTCAGCCACCCGATCGAGGTCGCGGGAATCCTCACCGAGCTCAAGCTCGACGACCAGACTATCGCCACCGCAATCCTCCACGACACGATCGAGGACACGCTCGCCACTCCGCAAGAGATCGAGAAGCTGTTCGGGAAGGACGTTGCTCGGCTGGTCGACGGGGTGACCAAGCTCAGCAAGATCGAGGCTCAGTCCGAGAGCGAGCGCGCTGCCGAGAACCTTCGCAAGTTCCTGCTCGCGCTCAGCGACGATATCCGCGTGCTGCTGGTCAAGCTCGCCGACCGCCTCCACAACATGCGGACGCTTCATCACATCCCGTCGGAAGACAAGCGCCGCCGGATCGCGCGCGAGACGATGGACATCTACGCGCCCCTCGCCGAGCGGATCGGCATGTACGAGATGATGACCGAGATGCAGACGCTGGCGTTCCGCGAGCTCGAGCCCGACGCTTATGCATCGATCACCCGACGCCTCAAGCAGCTGACGGAATCCGGCGGCGATCTCGTCAACCGGATCGGCCTCGGCCTTCAGCTCTACCTGGCCGACAACGGCCTCGAAGCCGAGGTCACGGGCCGGCAGAAGCATCCGTTCTCGATCTGGAAGAAGATGGCCGAGCGGCACATCAGCTTCGAGCAATTGTCGGACGTGATGGCGTTTCGGATCATCGTCGAGGATGTCGCCGAATGCTATCGCGCGCTCGGGCTGATCCACCGCCGGTGGCCGATGGTCCCGGGACGGTTCAAGGATTACATCTCGACCCCAAAGCGCAACGGCTATCGCTCGCTCCACACCTCGGTCATCCACGATTCGAAGATGCGGATCGAAATCCAGATCCGCAGCCGCGAAATGCACGAGCAGGCCGAGCGCGGCCTCGCCGCGCACTGGGCCTACAAGGAGGGCAAGCCTCAGGGCGAAATGAACATCCCGTGGGTCGACGACCTGGTCGAGATCCTCGACCACGCCGAGAGCCCCGAGGAGCTGCTCGAGCACACGCGAATGGCGATGTACCAGGACCGGATCTTCGCCTTCACGCCGAAGGGCGAGTTGATCCAGCTTCCGAAGGGCGCGACTCCGGTCGACTTCGCTTATGCCGTCCACACCGATCTTGGCGACCGCACCGTCGGCGCCAAGGTCAACGGCCGCGTCGTTCCTTTAAGGACGATGCTCGAGAACGGCGACCAGGTCGAAATCCTTGCTTCCGAAGCGCAGCACCCCCAGCCATCGTGGCTGCGCTTCGTCGCGACCGGTAAGGCCCGCGCCGGCGTTCGCCGCTTCGTCCGCCACAAGGAACGCGACGAAACCGTGGAGCTCGGGCGCAAGATCTATGACGAGATCGTCCAGCGGCTTCCGGCGGAGCTCGACAAGGACGCGCAGAAGCGCGCGCTCAAGAAACTCAAGATCGAGAATGAAGACGAGCTGATGATCGCCATCGCGCGCAAGCGGATCAGCGACGAGGCGTTGATGGAAGCGCTTATGCCGGGCTCGGCCGGCGGCGACGTCGCCCCGCGCCCGCTCGGCCAGCGCAAGGCCATCTCAATCAAGGGGCTGACTCCGGGCGTCGCCTATCACCTCGCCCAATGCTGTCATCCGATCCCGGGCGACCGGATCGTCGGCCTACGGCGCGAGGACGAGGAGATCGAGGTTCACGTGATCGGCTGCGATACCCTTGCCAGCGGAGTCGACGCCGACTGGCTCGACCTGGCCTGGGGAGAAGGTTCGGACGGCGGCGCCGCACGGCTGGCGGTGATCCTTCACGACATCCCCGGAGCGCTCGGCACCATGTCGGGCATTCTCGGCGCAAAACACGCCAATATCGTCAATTTGCAGCTCGTGCATCGGGACGGCAGCTTCCAGACTTTCCACCTCGACATCGAGGTGCACGACCTAGCGCACCTTCACGCCATCATCGCCGCGTTGCGCGAGGCCGATCCGGTCAGCTCGGTCGAGCGGATCTAGACCCGAGCCTGTTGCCGTGATTGGCGCGCCTGGGCGTCGCCGGCCGCGAGCACGGCAAGCATCACCAAGTCCGACGCGCTCGCCGTCATCGGCGCGATCTGGACCGGCCGCTCGAGGCCGAGGATGTACGGACCGAGCACGCTTTCGCCGCCGACGGCGCGCAGCAGTTTCGCGGAGAGGCTCGCGGACTGGAGGCCCGGCATGACTAGGATATTGGCCGGGCCTGAAAGGCGAGAGAACGGATAATAGCGCCGCTGCATCTCGTAATTCAGTGCAACGTCGGGAGCCATTTCGCCTTCATATTCGAAATCGACCTGGAACGTGTCGAGCAGCTTCACCGCCTCGCGCAGGCCTTCGACGTGCGCGCCTGGCGGATTGCCGAACGTCGTGTAGCTGATGAAGGCCGCTCGCGGCTCGAGTCCCATGCGCCGGGCGAACGAGGAGGCGCGCATCGCGATCGCGGCATATTGCTCAGCGGTCGGGCGCTCCGTTACCGCAGTGTCGGCGATCAGCACGGTGTGGCTCCGGCTGACGATCACATTGATTCCGAACGGAGTCGCCTCCGGCTCGTCGTCGATGACGGTGCGGACCTGTTTCAGCGACTGGCTGAACGGCCGCGTCGTTCCGGTGATCATCGCATCGGCTTCGCCCAGCGAGAGCATCGCCGCGGCGAAATAATTGCGGTCCTGGTTGACCATGCGCTCGATCTCGCGCCGCAGCATGCCATGCCGCTGATGCTTGGCGTAGATGAAGTCGACGGCGCGCCCGACCAGCGGCGAGTTGCGGCTGTTGAGCACTTCATATTCCTTCGGATTGTCGACGCCGAGCTCCTTCAGCAGCTCGTGGACTTCCTCGCGACCCACCAGGACCGGCGTTCCGTATCCCCCTTCCTTGAAAGCGATCGCGGCGCGCAGGACATTGGGTTCCTCGCCTTCCGCGAACAGGACGCGTTTCGGATTGGCCCGCGCATTTTCATAAGCGAGGCTCATCACGGACACGGTGGGGTTGAGCCGCGCCCGGAGCTCCTGCCGGTACGCTTCCATGTTGGCGATCGGCTTTTGCGCGACTCCGCTCTGCACCGCGGCTTCCGCGACCGCCGAGGCGACGACTTCCATCAAGCGCGGATCGAACGGCGCCGGGATGATGTAATCGCGGCCGAAGCTCTGCGACCGCCCGCCATAAGCCGCGGCGACCTCTTCCGGCACCGGCTCGCGGGCAAGCTCTGCCAGCGCTTCGGCGGCGGCGATCTTCATCGACTCGTTGATCGCGGTCGCACGGACGTCGAGCGCGCCGCGGAAGATGAAGGGGAAGCCGAGGACGTTGTTGACCTGGTTCGGGAAGTCGGAGCGGCCGGTGGCGATGATCGCGTCGGGTCGAACCGCGGTCGCATCGGGCGGCCAGATCTCCGGATCGGGATTCGCCATGGCGAAGATGATCGGCTCGTTCGCCATCATCTTGACCATTTCGGGCTTCAGCGCGCCGGCCGCGGAGAGGCCGAGGAACACGTCGGCGCCGATCAGCGCCTCCGCCAGCGTCTTCTTGTCGGTTGGAACCGCGTGCGCCGACTTCCACTGGTCGAGGTCTTTGCGATCGGTGCTGAGCACGCCCTTGCGGTCGCACATGATCACATGGTCGCCCTTTACGCCCATCGCCTTGATCAGCTCGGTGCAGGCGATCGCCGCGGCGCCCGCGCCGTTCACGAC
>Ga0070683_100004367_pt1 | contig 11632 bp, 9 predicted proteins | sample KBSC713LmetaG_FD_64662 | JGI IMG/M metagenome (GOLD analysis project Ga0070683, IMG submission 64662) | Corn rhizosphere microbial communities from Kellogg Biological Station, Michigan, USA - KBS C7.1-3L metaG | ecosystem: Host-associated > Plants > Roots > Rhizosphere ...
AAAGCGCGTCGTCGGGATGCCTGCCGCCTGACGACCCGCGCCGCGCTCAGAACGGCGCGAACGGCGAGGTGGACGACAGAAACGCGGACGCTTGCCGCGTGAACGACTGGTGGTACTGGAAGAGCGCGCCGTGCCCGGAGTCCGGGTACGTGATGAGCACGGCGTTGGGCAGGTTCTCGCTCAGCCAGTAAGAGTTCGCGACCGGGATCATCTCGTCCTGGGTGCCGTTCACGACCAGGGTCGGCTGGCGCATCTCCTTGAGCTCGGCGAATCGACGTCCGTCGGGTTGTTCCCATTCGCGGAACGCAGCGAGCTGCGCCTTGCCGACCGCCGGGCCCGAGCGCGGGTCGCGATCATCCTTGCGCTGCGCCAGCCGGGCGACGAACGCCGCGCCCGCCGCCTGGCTCGTCTCCGTCGGCGCGAAGAAGATCTTCTGCAGCACGGCGTCGCCGCGCAGGTTCGGATCCGCGAAGTGCTTCGCGAGGCTCGCCTTCTCGAGGTGCATGATGTCGGCCCCGCCGCGCGGCGCGGTCGCGACGAGGATCATCCGGCGGAAGACCGCCGGACGCTCGCGCGCCATCTGCTGCGCGACCATGCCGCCCAGCGAAAAGCCGAGGACGTCGCAGATCGCCAGCTCCAGCCCGTCGACGAACGCAAATGCGTGGTGCGCCATGCCCGCGACGGTGTCGGGCACGGAGCCCGTCGACCGTCCCACGCCGGCGCTGTCGAACAAGATGACCTGGCGACCGGACGCGAGGCGGTCGATGACGGCGGGATCCCAGTTGTCGAGGGTTCCGGTGAAGTGCTGCAGGCACAGGAGGGGCAGCCCCGCACCGGAACCGAACCGCCGATACGCGTACCGTTCGTCGCGGACCTGAAGGAACTGCGTCGGGGCGCTGATGTTGCTCGAGCCGTTGTGCACCGTGACCGCCTCAGCGACACGGCCTGAACGCCGCGCGCTCCTAGCGGTTTGGGCACGCGTTCCGCCATCGACAATCGCGCAGGCGCGCGCGCCGGCGAGAATCGGATTCTGACCGTCAGCAGCGCCTTCGACCGCGGCGGAGAACGCACGCGGCGAAGGCCAGGGCGATCACGATCATCGAGAGGCGCGTCGGCCGCGCCGCCGTCACGTCGCAACTGCAGCCGCCTCCTTCGGTCGAGCTGCCGCCACCGCCGGCTGTGGTTCCGCCGGCCGCTGTGCCGCCCCCGCCCGCCGCGGAAGAGCCCGCGGTTCCACTCGTCGGACCGGTGCCGCCCGTCCCGACGACGCCGCCAGTGCCCGCGCCGGTCCCGGCCGAGCTTCCAGCAGATCCCGTGGTGCCCGCGGTCGCGCCCGCTGCGCCCGACGCGCCACTGGTTGCGCCCGCTGCGCCGCCGGTTGCGCCCGCCGCGCCGCCCGCGCCCGCGCCTGCCCCGCCCCCGGCGCCGCCGGTGCCGCCGCGTCCTGCTGCGCCCGTGGTTCCGCCGGCGCCACCGCGCCCGCTCGTGCCGCCCGCGGCTGTCCCACCGGTCGAGCCACCGCCGCCGCCGCGTCCGGCAGAGCCGCTCGCGCCGCCAGCGCCGGTCGACCCACCCGCGCCACCGGCGCCGCCCGTTCCCGGCGGTGTCAGCGTGTAAATCAAAGCGGCGCTGCCCGGCACGCTCACCGACAGTGACGTCGTCATTCCGGTGACGTCAGCGCGGTGCCACAGATCGCGCACGGCGGGTGTGCCCGTCACGCCCAGCGACGAGAACGTCGCGGACATCGTCGCGTCCGAGGTGCCGCGGTTGATGAACGCGACCGCCTTGCGGCCGCCGCTGAGATCGCGCGACCAGATCTCGTTCGATCCGGACGCCGTCCGCTTGCCGCGCGCGCCGAGCCCGTCCTGGCTCACCGCCAGCACCTCTTCGTTGGTCAGCAGCGCCAGCGTCCAGGCGTCGTTGCTGAGCCGCATCGGGTTGCCGCCGAAGATGAGCGGCGACGGCAGCATCGTCCACAGGGTCATCACCGTGACCTGCTCGTTCTTCGTGAAGTTCGTCTGGTGGTTGCCGCCCGACCACTCCTTGCGCGGGCCGAGGTAGCCGAGCGGCAGCATGTCGGCGTCGGGCCAGTGACCGGGCGTCAGCCCGCCCACGCCAGCCCAGGTGCGGATCGCGGTGAACGCGCAATTGAGGTCGCAGAGCGGCCCATCACCCGTGTCCCAGAAATCGTTGACGATGCGCCACTGGTTCGCGTTGGTGTTCAGGTTGCTCGCCGAGTTGGGCAGCCACGACGGATCGTCGGGCCCGGGCGACAGGCTGAGCACGATCGCGCGCCCGCTCTTGTCGATCGCCTTGCGGATCGCGTCGACCTCCGCCTGGTGATAGACCTTCGTGCTGTTGTTCAGCATGTCGTCGATCTTGATGAAGTCGACGCCCCACGACGCGTACTGCGCAAACAGAGAGTCGTACCAGGCCTGACCGGCCGCCGTGTCGCCGCGGACGCCCCACATGTGATCGTCCCAGGGGCACGGGTCCGCGTTGTTGCCGGCGTCCTTCGCCGTGTAGGTCGAATTGGCGATCGGGCTGTTGGCGTCGTACGACTTGCGCGGAATTCCGCGCATGATGTGGATGCCGAAGCTGAGGCCCATCGCGTGAATCTTGTCGGCGAGCGGTTTGAATCCATTGCTGCCCGTCGCCGACGGGTACTTGCTGGTCGCGGGTAAGTAGCGGCCGTTCGAATCGATCGGCAGCCCGGGTTCGTACCAGCGGTAGTCGATCACGACGGTGTTCCAGCCGAACGGCTGCAGCGACTGCCGCACCGCCGTCCCCTCGTCGATCATCTCCTGCTCGGTGACGCTGGCGCCGAACGAGTCGTAGCTGTTCCAGCCCATCGGAGGTGTCAGCGCCAGCGTGTTGCCGGCGACGAGCGTGTACGTCGCGGTCGCGCTGCCGGCGCCGTTCATGGCTGTCACCGCGATCGGATACGAACCGGCGGCCGGCGTCGTGCCCGAGATGATCCCGGTCGACGCGGCGATCGTGACGCCTGTCGGAAGCCCGGTCGCGGTGAAGCTCAGCGCCGATTGTCCCGTCGCGGGAATCGCGAACGACAGCGGCGTCGACGGCCGCGCGCCGAAGGTGAACGGTCCCTGCAGGCGCGGCGCGGCGGGTGGCGCCGTCATCGAGATCGCGATCGTCGTCTGGGCGCGCGCGGCGCCGCAGACGCCCATCACGGCGGCGAAAACCGCCAGGGCGGCTGCCGCTCGTGGGTCTATTTGTGTGACACGACGTGCCGGCATGAGATCGACTATCGCGCGCACCGATGGGCCAGCCTATCGCCCAGTTGTGCTCTGTTAGGTCCATTTGTGAATTGTCTCGCGCGGCGTAAGCTGACCCCCGATGAAGCGCCCGTCGCAGGCCGCGTTGTGGCGCCGCCGTTCCCTGGATGTGCTGACGTCGGAGGTCGTCGCCGGGCGCACGGGCGGCCCCGACGCGCCGCGCACCTGGGCGTCGCGTCTGCGCCAGCTGGTCGAGGCTTCGCGCCGCGCCGAGGGCGGCCCCTCCTGGTGGTCGCCGACGACCGCCTACTTCGGCAGCGTCGAGACGCGCACCGATCCGGGCGGCTACCACTGGGACGGGATGAAACGGCTGAGGCGCCACGATCGCCCGCTTGTCTTCTTCCAGTTCACGCTGGCCGGTTGGGGGCACTTCCAGCAGTACGGCCAGCCGCCCCGGAAGATCGCGCCCGGGACCGCGTTCTTCGCGGTCGTCCCGTCACGCCATCGCTACTACCTGCCGGAGGAATCGCCCGGGTGGACGTTCGGCTGGATCGGCATCTACCACCCGTACCTCATCCGGCGCATCGCGCGGCAGGTCGCGACGACCGGGCCGGTGGTGCCGCTGCAGGCGCAGGGCGCGCTGGCCGCGATCGCCACGCGGCTGGTGCGCGGCGCGTTCCGCAAGGACTTCCGCGATCGGTTCGAGGTCGAGCTCGCGCTGTTCGAGTTCGCGCTCACGTTCGAGCGGACCGCGCAGCAGCTGCACGATCCGGGCGGCGACCGCGAGCGCCTCCTCGACCAGGTGCGCAGCCGTGTGCTCGCGAACCCACGCCAGCCGATCGGCGTCGACGCGCTGGCCGCAGAACGCGGGATGAGCCGCAGCCACTTCACGCACTTCTTCCGCGCCCGGACCGGCCTCTCGCCGGCCCGCTTCATGACGGAGATCCGGATCCGCGAGGCCGCGCGCGCGCTGGTCGCCACGCGCGCGCCGCTGAAACAGATCGCGAGCGAATGGGGATTCTCCAACCCCAATCACTTCGGGAAGGTGTTCCGCCGCTTCCAGCACCAGAGCCCCGCGGTCTATCGCGCCGCGATCGGCTGATCGCGGGCCGTCAAAGCTCGATGGGCCGCGCCGCTCCGCGACGCTAACCGCTGGTCCGGCCGGAGGCTTTTTCCGGAGCAACAGGGATGTTGCGCAACATCCCCGCGCGCGAACGGTTTGTCTGCACCTGATTCGACGTCGCGACCGTCGGGCGCCGGCTCACGCAACGGACCCCAATGCTTTGGGTCGTTTACCAACGTCCCCTACGTATATGTGCCGATGCGACCAGGAAAAAACGGCCCTACGGGGCCATTTGTGAGCCAATCGGTCACCAATCGCTACTGCACCTACGTCGGGTCACGGCGTTGTCCGACCAAGTTTCGCTTTCGCGTCATTTTTTCCACCCTGAATACCGGGACGAGGTGAGCGCAATGAACACCTGGGCGAAGACCATCATCGTTGGAGCCGCGCTCCTGGCCGGTTGTGAAGGATCGATTAGCGGTCAGGGCGGCACCGGCGCCAGTTCGGGGACGGGCAACTCGCCCGGCTCCGGGACGGGCAACTCACCGGGCTCCGGGACGGGCAATTCGATCAGCAGCGGAACGGGCAACACCACCGGCACGGGCGGCACCGGCACGCCGGTCGACCCGACGGTGTGCACGCCCGGCATCCCCGCGACCTCGCAGCTGCCGCGCCTGACGCGCGCCGAGTACGACAAGACGACGCGCGATCTGCTGGGCCTCGACGTTCAGCCGTCCAGCATGCTGGCGCCCGACACGCTGGGCAGCGTCGATCAGCGCGCCTGGGACGGGTTCAAGGCGGCGGCCGATTCGCTGTCGTCGCAGGTCGTGGGCAACGCGACCGCGAAGGCGAAGGTGCTGCCCTGCACGACCGACAACGCGACCTGCATCAACCAGTTCGTGACGACGTTCGGGCAGAAGGCGTTCCGCCGCCCGCTGACGACCGCCGAGGTCAGCAAGTTCACGGCGCTGTACACGAACCGCTCGACGCTCACGATGGGCGGGACCTTCAACGAGGCCGTCACGCTGATCATCAAGTCGATGCTGATGTCGCCGTCGTTCCTGACGAAGGCCGAGCTGTCGACCGCGGCGCCCGACGGAAATACCTACGCGCTCAGCAGCTGGGAGATGGCGTCGCGCCTCTCGTACACGCTGTGGGGCACGATGCCGGACGACACGCTGTTCACGGCGGCGCAGGCGAACAAGCTGCAGACGCAGGCGGACATCCTGGCGCAGGCGCAGCGCATGCTGCAGGACCCGAAGGCGCGCGCGAAGACGGCCGAGTTCCACGCCGCGTACGCGCTGCAGGGCGACGCCACCCGCTGGTCGGAGGCCTCGCACGATCCGGCGCTGTTCCCGGCGTTCAAGACGTCGATGGTGCCGACGCTGTCGGCCGAGGCGGCGAAGTTCTTCGACTACATCACCTTCGACATGAAGGGCTCGTTCCAGGACCTGATCACGAAGCCGATCGCGTTCGTCGACAAGGACCTGGCGCCGATCTACGGGCTGACCTCGACCAGCACGACGCTGCAGATGGTGAGCCTCGATCCGAGCCAGCGCGCGGGCGTGTTCACGCACGCGGGCTTCCTGGCGTCGTACTCGTCGTACAACCGCACCTCGCCGATTCTGCGCGGCGCGTTCCTCGAGAAGCAGGTGCTGTGCAGGACCATTCCGGCGCCGCCGCCCGACGCGGCCGGCACACCGCTGCCGCCGGCGTCGACGGACCTGAACACGAACCGCAAGCAGGTCGCCGCCCAGACCGAGGTCATGGGCACGTCCTGCGCCGGCTGCCACTCGCCGGTCGTGAACCCGCCGGGCTTCACGCTGGAGTCCTACGACAGCATCGGGCAGTGGCAGACGACCGAGAAGCAGACGGGCGCCGCCATCGATAGCACGGCTGACGTCGCCATCGGCGGCCAGACGGTTCACGTCACCGGCCCCGTCGACCTGATGACGAAGATCGCGGCGTCGCCCGAGGCGCAGAACTGCTACGCGCAGCGCCTGGTGACCTTCGCGTACGAGCGCGAGCTGACGAACCAGGACGTCTGCACCGTCCAGCAGCTCGCCGGAAAGATGACGACCAGCGGCTACAACATCATCAGCCTGCTGACGGACCTCACCCAAACCCAGTCGTTCCGCTATCGCGTGAAGGAGCTGCCGTGAAAAGAAGACTCTTTCTCAAGGGTGCTGCGGGTGCGGCGCTTGCCGCTCCATTCCTGCCGTCGTTGCTGCCGCGCAAGGCGTTCGGCGCGACCGCGACCGGGCCGCAGCGGCTGGTGATCTTCTATACCCAGAACGGTTGCATCACGAACCGGTGGTTCCCGAAGACCGAGGCCGGAACCGTCGACGCCGCCTCCATGTCGGGGACGACGCTGCAGCCGCTGAGCGATCTGGCCGGGAAGCTGCTGTTCCCGCGCGGCCTCGCGATGTTCCCGAAGGGGACCATCAACGGCTACTTCGATCCCCATGACCAGGGCATGGGATCGAAGCTGACGGCCGCGCCGATCAAGCCCGACACGGACCACTACTCGACGGGCCCGTCGCTCGACTGGCAGGTCGCATCGATGTTCAACCCGGGGACGAAGAGCCCGCTGGTCCTGTCGGTCGGCAGCTCGTTCGCCAACGTGAAGGGCATCCTCTCGTACAAGCCGGGCGCGACGGCGACCGACTTGCCGACGCCCTACTCGCCCGAGGTCAACGCCAAGAACGTGTACAGCAGCCTCACCGGCCTGTTCCAGGGCGGCACGGTCACGCCGGCCGACTACATGGCGATGCAGGGCAAGAGCATCCTCGACATCTGCCGCGGCGACATCGACACGCTGACGGGCCAGGGCCTGAGCAAGGACGACACGACGGCGCTCGCGCAGTGGAAGGACCTGATGCGCGACGCGGAGACGAAGGTCGTCACGACGGCCGCGTGCACCGCCGACAACGCGACGGCGCTGGGCATCACGTCGACGACGGTGTCGGCGGCGGGTGGCCGCGACCTGGCGACCGCCTTCACCAAGGGCGGCGACATGATGATCAACCTGATCGCGTTGACGATGATGTGCGACGCCAACCGCATGATCATCCTGCAGTGGCCGGGCTTCGTGACGTTCCAGAACATCCCGACCACGATGCCCGACGGCACGACGGTCACGATGATGCACACGTCGGATCACCACGGCCTGTCGCACCGCAACGGCAGCGTCGCGGTCGGCGGCACCTGCGCCGACAACGTCATCGAGAACATCGCCCAGATCGACAGCTTCTACGCGGGCAAGTACTCGAAGCTGGTCCACCTGATCAACGGCATCCAGGAGGGCGGCGGGTCGATGCTCGACAACTCGATGGTGATGTGGCTGCCGGAGCTCGCGGACGGCAACGCCCACAACAACAACAACCTGCCCATCGTCATCGCCGGCAGCGGCGGCGGCTACCTGAAGCAGGGCCAGTCGATCAACGTCGACACCAAGACGCTGGGGACCGGCAACAGCGAGGCGAGCTGCAGCAACGGCAACACGTCGGTCGGCTTCAACACCGGGTCGAACACCGGCAACGTGCCGCTCAACAAGCTGTACGTCACGCTGATCAACGCCATGGGCAAGAACGTCAGCGGCTTCACGCCGGTCACCACGTTCGGCCTCACCGACTACAGCGACGCGAACGGCGCCGCCGGCTTCAAGAATCCTGGCGAGCTGACGACACTGAAGGCCTAGCCCGTCATCTGATTTTCTCGCGGCCTGCCCCCCAGGCCTCCTCCGCCCCCCTCCCCCTCACCCATCGCGAACCAAAGCCCGGGCCCCCGCAAGGGGGCCTTTGCTTTTGGGGAACAGCTGCGCGCGGTCAGACGCGGCCCGACAGCTCGCGGATGCGCGGATCGTCGGTCATGTCGCCGCCGTGCGCGGCCGCGAACGGATCCTTGCCGCCCAGCCACCGCTGGGGCGCGCCGTCCGGATCCTCGAACATGACGCGCATCGCGGCCGTCAGCTCGAGCGGCAGCATCTCGAGCCCGTGAAGCTGGTCGAGCGCCAGCTGCAAGCCTGCCGTCACGGCGTGGCTGGCGCGCAACGGCTCCAGGTAGCAAGGGACGCTGGTCTCGCCGCGCAGAAACGCGGCGCGCGCGGCCGGGTCACGCAGGTTGCGCTCGCACGCGGCGGCGTCCAGCGAGTTCGTCCCACGGCAGGCGAGCGGACGCGCCTCGTAGATCGAACAGCGCGCGTCGCGCAGAAACGGGCACGGGAACGTCGGCGACAACCGGTCCGCCGCCGACAGGCCCCGCGTCTGGTCGTCGGTCGCGCTGACGATCTCCGCGAGCGCCATCAGCTCGTCGGGGGTGCGGGTGGCGCGCAGATGCTGATAGATCGCGAACACCTCGGGCGGCGTGACGCCGACGGCTTGGTGGCAACAGTGCGCGCAACCCGCGCGGCAAGCGGGCGGCCGCTCGGGCGACTGGGCCAGCGCGCCGTCCACGATCTTCGACGTCGCGGCCATCGCGCTGCGGCCGAGCGCGGCGGCCTGCGCTGGCGTGTAGCTGTCGCCGAGCATCGCGTGCGCGGTGGCCGCGGTCGCGACGGCGACGTCGTTCTGCCACGCGTCCTTGAACACGGCCTGCGACAAGGCCAGCCCGACGGCGCGGCCGCTGCCGTCGCGCTGGATGACCAGGTGAGCCCGGCCCTCCGCGTCGCGCCGCACCGCCGAGGCCGGGGCGCTCTTGTCGCTGCGTTTCTTCTTCACGGTTCGCCGCGCGTCCGTTCACGCGACGCTAGCACGGCGTTCAGCGCATGAGCTGCCAGGTCGCGCCCGGATAGCTGTCGAAATATTGCTGCGCGTTCGGCAACTGGAAACCGTTGCTGGCGTCGACGCTACCGGTCTCGTCCAGGTAGTAGACAGCGAACGCCGCCCATCGCTCGGTCGGGTTGGCCAGCAGCGCGTGCAGCTCGTACCAGCCGGGCGTACCGCAGTTCGCCCGGCAATCGACCGTGTGAAACGGCAGGACGGTCACATTGCGCCCGACGAGGGTGGTGGCCGTCCCCGGCCGCGAGCTGCCCAGTTCGAGCGGACGCGCCGCCGCCGGCGGCGTCGTCACGGTGAACCCGCAGCTCAGCGCGACGTCGCGCAGGCTGTGCGCCGGGATCGTGAAGTCCGCGGCCGAAGTGGCGCCGCCCGCCACGCACGTCCCTTCGACTCCCGTCAGCACCGCGACGTCGCGATCGCTCATCTCGCCGTCGAACTCGGTCAGCCGGCCGTCGTCTGAACAGTAGAGGTAGAACGGGTACCAGACGCCGTCCTTCACGCCGAGGCCCGCGAACAGTGTGCGATCGATCAGCGACCACGGGATCGCGCTGAACACAAAAGCCGGGATCGGCCCGCGCCCTTCGTAGCTGACGGTGCCCCGCCCGTCGACCAGGTCGACCGCGATGCCGTCCTTGTCCGACGTGGTGTGCGCGGTGACGGCGGGGATCATCAACCGCGAGATCGTCGTCGCCGCGACGGGCAGCTCGCCGACGAAGTGTGCTTCGGGACAGAGGGGCGGACGCTGGTCGCCGCACGCCGCCGCGCAGACCGAAAGAGCAGCCACCAGCACCCCGCGACGAAGAGCGCGCATCGTCCGTTCCGCGCGCGAGGATATCAGCGCGCCGCGTCCGCGGGCGGTTTCCGGTTAGGATGGCGCGGCCGTGGCGCGTAAAGGGGCGGTTCGCCGTTGGACGATGGCGACCGCCTGCCTGATCGCCGCAGCGACAGCCGCGCCGACACCCGCGAACGCGCAGGACGCGGTCGGTCCGGCGGCGCCGTCGCGTACGGGCGCCGCTGGCCTGTACGGGATGTCGACGACCGACGTCGGCGCGGTCCGAAGCTTGCGCGTCGCGCTTTACGGCGATCTGTCGCGCGCGAGCGACTTCCTGGTGCTCGGCGACGTCAACACGCAGGCGCGCGCCGAGCTCGCCGCCGGCTTCACCTGGCGTCGCCACGTCGAGCTCTTCGGGGCGGTGCGCGCCGGCTGGAACCGCAACGAGCAGGCCGCCACGCCTTCCACCGGCGCGGCCACGTCGACGATCGGAAGCGGTGGATTCGCCGTGGGCGCGAAGCTGGTGACCGCGCCGCGGCACGGCCTGACCGGGGGCGGTGAGCTGGCCGCCGGGCTCCCCTTCGCCGCCGGCTCGTGGCCCGGCTCGGGCGTCGCGTGGGTCACCGCGCTCGGCGCCCTCGATCTCGCGGCGCTCACGCGGCTACCGCTGCGCGCACACCTGAGCGTCGGATACATCGCCGACGGCTCGCGCACGCAGATCGACTTCACCGGCCAACCCGCCTCGGCGCGCCAGATCGCGATGTTCGCCCGCGGCATGGACGCCAGCCGCCTGCGGTTCGCCTTCGGGCTGGACGCGCCGCTCGAGGACCGGACCGGACGCCTCGGCCTTCACCCCTTCGCCGAGTATCACGCCGAGATCGCCATCAGCGGGGAGGACCCCGCGCTGAGCGACCAGTCCCCGTACAACCCGGACCGACACTGGCTGACGTTCGGCCTGCGCGCGCGCGCCACGGCGCGCGTCACGGCGATGGTCGGCGGCAACGTCACCCTTCGTCAGGTCGGCATTCCGTTCGGGCCGCCGCTGCCGCCCTGGAGTGTCTTTGCGGGCGCCGTCGTGCCGCTACAGTTCTAGCGACCGCCGGGCAGCGCCCGGTCTGGGTCAGTCGGCGTCGCCGAGGAACGTGTGCGGCCGCGGGTGCTCCAGCCACGTGCCGATCTGGTTGCCGAGCTCATTCTCCGTCTTCTGCAGCATCGTGCAGGTTCCCGAGGCCGCGATGCTGCCGCGGCGCGCTTCGAAATCGGCGATCTCCTTGCCGTTTTCGACCAGCGCCCCGCGCACCGTCATGTGCTTCGGACCGCTCAAGGCGCCCGCCGCCCGCGCGCCGACCTTGATGATCTCGATGTGCAGGTAACGGCCGGTCTTCTCCTGCAGCGCTGCCGGCGTCTGGACGAGCGTGACGTTCCGGTTCGCGCGCACGATCGCCTTGGGCAGCGAATCGCCCAGGCCGTTGCACTCCTTGCGGACGTCCGCCGGAATTTCGGCGGCCGGGCTCAGCGGCGTCTCCGACAGCACGCGGATCCGACCCTCCGTCGCAGACGCCGTCCGCACGAAGGGCGAGACCAACATCGCGAGCATCGTCGAACCAACCACTACCCCCTCGACCATTCCACGAAACTTCGCCATGCGTCGAACCTGCTCATCGACCGATACCCTGCAAAGAATCGGGGGCCGGCTTTAGGTGGCCCGCCCTACAGCGTTCGAACCCGCAGGATCTCAGCCGCCGAGCCGGTCGTGCGGATGTGGGCGCTCGCAAGCGCGCCG
>Ga0070683_100004370_pt1 | contig 11629 bp, 6 predicted proteins | sample KBSC713LmetaG_FD_64662 | JGI IMG/M metagenome (GOLD analysis project Ga0070683, IMG submission 64662) | Corn rhizosphere microbial communities from Kellogg Biological Station, Michigan, USA - KBS C7.1-3L metaG | ecosystem: Host-associated > Plants > Roots > Rhizosphere ...
CGACTACTACGGTGCTGCCGATGCTGAGCGCGTCATCATTATGATGGGCTCCGGCGCGGAAGCCGCCGAAGAAGCCGTCGACCTCCTCACCAAGCAAGGCGAAAAGATCGGCCTCCTTAAAGTCCGCCTCTACCGCCCCTTCGACGCCTCCGCATTCATCGCCGCTCTGCCGGCCACCGTCAAGTCCATCGCAGTCCTCGATCGCTGCAAGGAGCCCGGCGCGGCTGGCGAGCCGCTTTATCAGGATGTTGTCACTGTTCTCGCCGAGCAATCCGCGACGCTGCCCTTCGCTGTCATGCCAGCCATCATCGGTGGACGTTACGGCCTTTCCTCCAAAGAATTCACGCCCGCCATGGTCAAGGGCATCTTCGACGAGCTATCCAACCCCGCGCCGAAGAACCACTTCACCATCGGCATCGAAGATGACATCTCGCATACCAGCCTCGTCTACGATCCGTCATTCTCCACCGAAGATCCCAGGACCGTTCGCGCCCTCTTCTATGGCTTGGGTTCCGACGGCACCGTCGGCGCCAACAAGAACTCCATCAAGATCATCGGCGACCAGACCGACAATTACGCGCAGGGCTACTTCGTCTACGACTCCAAGAAGTCCGGCTCCATGACCACTTCGCATCTGCGCTTCGGCCCCAACCCGATTCGCTCCACCTACCTCATCACCCGCGCCAGCTTCATCGCCTGCCACAACTTCAGCTTCCTCGAGAAGATGAACGTGCTCGAAGCAGCTATGCCGGGCGCGGTCTTTCTGCTGAACTCGCCTTATCCGGCAAGCGAGGTCTGGGCCAAGCTGCCCAAGTCCACGCAGCAGGAAATGATCCGCAAGAAGATCGAGTTCTACGTTATCGACGGCTACACGGTGGCTCGCGATGCCGGCATGGGCACCCGCATCAACACCATCATGCAGACCTGCTTCTTCGCCATAAGCGGAGTCCTCCCGCGGGAAGAAGCGATCGAGCAGATCAAGAAAGCCATCAAGAAGACCTACGGCAAGCGCGGCGAGGCAGTTGTCAACAAGAACTACGCCGCCGTTGACGCAGCTCTGGCACACCTCCACAAGGTCGACCTGCCCACAGCACCGTCTTCCGAATTCGATCTCATCCCCTCCATCTCGCCAGCAGCGCCCGACTTCGTGCGCAACGTCCTGGGTGAAATCGCAGCGGGTCGTGGCGATCAGCTTCCGGTGAGCGCAATTCCTGCCGGCGGCACCTTCCCGACCGGCACAGCACAGTGGGAGAAGCGCAACATCGCGCAGTTCATTCCGGTGTGGGATAAGGACCTCTGCATCCAGTGCGGCAAGTGCGTCATGGTTTGCCCGCACGCAGTCATCCGCGCCAAAGTCTACTCGCCGGAACTCGGCGACAAGGCTCCTGCTACCTTTAAGTGGGCCAAGCCGAAATGGAAGGGAATGGAAGGCGATCGCTACACACTGCAGGTCGCGCCCGAAGACTGCACCGGATGCGCCGTCTGCGTGGATGTCTGCCCCGTCAAAAGCAAGAGCGACGCCAGCCACAAGGCCATCAACATGGAACCGCAGCCTCCGCTCCGCGAGTCCGAGCGCGAGAACTGGGACTTCTTCCTCAGCCTGCCCGAAGTCGATCGCACCAGGCTCTCGCACTCTCAGGTGAAGGACCTTCAGCTCCTGCAGCCGCTCTTCGAGTTCTCCGGCGCCTGCGCGGGTTGCGGGGAGACGCCCTACATCAAACTCCTGACGCAGCTCTTCGGCGATCGCCTCTACGTCGCGAATGCAACGGGCTGCTCCTCCATCTACGGCGGCAATCTGCCCACCACGCCGTACAGCCAGAACTGCGCTGGTCGCGGCCCAACCTGGGCCAACTCGCTCTTCGAAGACAACGCAGAATTCGGCTTCGGCATGCGCACTGCGCTCGATCAGCAGAAGATTTTTGCTGAGACTCTCGTCACACGTCTCACCTCAGCCATCGGTCCTGAGCTCGCTGCAGAGATTGTCCATGCGACGCAGAAGACAGAGTCCGAGATCGACGCACAACGTGAAAGGGTGAAGATCCTCAAGGCCAAGCTCGCCGGCCTCGATTCATCCGACGCTCGCAACCTCCTCGCAATCGCCGACACCCTCGTTCGCAAGAGCGTCTGGATCCTGGGCGGCGACGGCTGGGCGTTCGACATCGGCTTCGGCGGGCTCGATCATGTTCTGGGCTCCGGCAAAAACGTCAACGTGCTCGTGCTCGACACCGAGGTCTACTCCAACACCGGCGGCCAGTCCTCCAAGGCCACTCCACGCGGCGCAGTTGCCAAATTCGCCGCCAGCGGAAAAATGGTCAGCCGCAAAGACCTCGCCATGGAAGCCGTCAGCTACGGATATGTCTACGTCGCCCAGGTGGCGCTCGGCGGCAATGATAGCCATGTGATCAAAGCCTTCCAGGAAGCAGAAGCACACGAAGGCCCGTCGATCATCATCGCCTACTCAAGTTGCATCGCTCACGGCTACGACCTGGTCCACGGACTCGAGCAGCAGAAGCTCGCGGTCCAGTCCGGCTACTGGCCGCTGATGCGCTACAACCCGGCGCTGCGCAATGAGGGCAAGAACCCGTTCCAGCTCGATTCGCGCGCACCGTCGATCCGGCTCAAGGACTACACCTACCGCGAAGCCCGTTACACCATGCTCGCTCGCAGTAATCCCGAGCTGGCGGCAGAGCTGTTGAAAGAAGCACAGGATGATGTCGAGCGCCAGTGGCGCGTCTACTCCGCTCGTGCCGGCATGCCCGGACGTGGCGAAACACCGCACATCGCACCCGAAGAGAAGCCTGAAGCGAAACTGGCAGCCCCGCCTGCCGGAGGATCAAAATGATCGACGTATCTACGAAGTATCTGGGTCTCAAACTGAACGGACCCATCGTTGTTTCCTCTACCCCACTCTCGGAATCGATAGAGAACGTGCGTCGGATGGAAGATGCCGGCGCATCCGCTATCGTGCTCACCTCGCTCTTCGAAGAGCAACTCGCCCTTGAATCGCGCGCTCTCGATGAAGACCTTTCGCGCGGCACCGAGTCCTTCGCTGAGTCGCTTGGCTACCTTCCGGATCTCAATGATTATCGAATGAGTCACGAGATCTACCTCGATCACATCCGGCGGTGCAAAGACGCAGTCAACATCCCGATCATCGCCAGCCTGAACGGTGTCACCACCGGCGGTTGGGTGCGCTACGCCCGAGAGTCAGAACAGGCCGGCGCCGATGCCATCGAGCTCAACACCTTCGCGCTTGCCACCGACCGCAGCCAGACCTCCGTTGAGCTGGAATCTCAGCTCCTCGAACTCGCTGCCAGTGTCTGCAGTGCAGTAAAAATCCCGGTAGCCGTAAAGTTATCAACGAACTTTACAAGTTTGCCTCATCTCGCTGCAAAACTGGAGGATGCGGGCGCGGCCGGCATCGTTCTCTTCAACCGCTTCTACCAGCCCGATTTCGATATCGAGAGTCTCGAAGTCAGGCCGACGCTTCACTTTTCCACGCCGTCGGAACTGCTGCCCCGCCTCCACTGGGCGGCCATCCTCTTCGGACACCTCAACATCGATATTGCGATCACCGGTGGCGTTCACTCCGCCGTCGATGTCATCAAGAGCATCATGGCAGGTGGCAACGTCGCCATGATGTGCTCGGCTTTGCACATCCACGGCATCGACCACATCGGCCGCGTTCTCTCCGACCTGCAGTACTGGCTTGAAAAGCGAGAGTTCTCGTCTCTCTCTCAGACGCGTGGATGCCTGAGCCGGCGCTCTGTTCCTGATGTATCGCCCTTCGATCGCGGCAACTACATCAAGACCCTCAGCTCCTACAGCCTCCGCCAGACCGTGGCTGCCTTCTAAGCGAAGTAAGAATATTGTTCCTGGGTGAACAACGGCGACTGCACCAGTTCTGCAGTCGCCGTAGTTTTCTGCCGGCACCGGCTGCTGCCAATCGCGCTGGTTGAATGCAGAAGCTCAACGCTTCGGTGCGAAATATCCTCTACGCGCCTGCACATCCACGCCTGGCCGGTTCACCTTGACCTTGAGCTGGTGGAAGCTGCCATTGGTTTTCACATCTTTAAGCGGAATCGAGATCAGATAGACATACTCCGGCGCCGCGGCCAGACTCTTCAGTCCGCCAAGCAGATCGTTGTTGTTGTGGAAGAACGTTCCGCCGCTCCCGTCAGCCAGTTCTGCCATCGCATTTTCACTCGCCTGCATGCTTGCCAGATGATCCGACGAAGTCGCTCCCATGGTCTGGCTGAGTGTAGCGTTCTCACCGTCGCTTGCGTCTGGATTGCCAACATACAGTCCGCGTACATCGAGCGCATTGATGACGACGTTAGCGGCTGCGGCTTGATCGAGGATTTGCGATTTGAAGGCCATGTCCTCTGGTGCAAGAGACAGGAAGCCCGGCGATAGCAGAATGATGACCCGCTGACCTTCAAGCTTGGTCATCGCGCGAACCACGGCCTCAATCTGCGCAAGCGTTTGATGGGATTCCTGCTCTCCCTGCGCGAGAGCCCGGGTCGCTGCCGACATTGCCATCCGCTGGAACGGATCGGCCGCATCGTTCACTACGCCCGAAATACCGCTCGATGTTCCTGAGTTCTGAAACATTTGTAAATGGCTGCACTTCTTTGTCTTCAAGACAGCGATCAAAAATTCTGACGCGTCATGCTGCCGCACAATCTTGTCCGCGGCATAGTAATCGAGGTCTGGGCAGTCTTCCTTTTGGTGTTGAGAGGCCGCATGAATGCTCAGCTTGTTGATAGCGGCTTTGAGCACTGCCCGATCCTGAGTGATGCCGGAATTCGCGCCGCTCAGGGAAACCACCGCCGCATAGTCGCTGCTCGCAAGGGGCTCATCGAGCATATGCAAGGCAGCTTTTTGCGCAAGCGCGAGGCCGGTCGAGTCGATATGCCGGTCATCGAAGAGCAAGATCTTGAACCTGCGTCCGACCGGAGATTGCGCACCACTCTGTTGGGCATCATGCGGTATCGCAGCCGACGCATCGCCGTGGCCAGAGCCGGGGCTGGGTGCGGACGTCGCTCCTGACATGAACACAGTGAACCCTCGTATGTCCCTCGCTTTTCCCTGGTCGAAAACTTTGAAGTCGTCTTTGGTCAGATTTCCCACAGCATGTCCCTGTTTGTCGCGAACCACAACCGGGACGAGCAGCTCCTGTGCTTCAATTCGCAACCTGGGCGGGGCTCCGTCGCTGTCCAGCGATGGCAGCGATGCTGACGCATCGCTCGGTGGAGTCGTTGCTTGCGCGGGCGCGCTCTCTGGAACAGCCTGCACCGCCGCGCGCGGAGCATCCTGATTCGCCTGTCCGACCACCGTGCCCTGAGCAGCCGGAACAGAATCAGCCGCCTGCAATTGCCCTGAAGAAATTCCCGGAGGCGACGCGGCACTCTCCTCGGCTTTGGAGGGCATCGGCAGAGGGGAAGTTTCCGCCGCCCCGGTCTTCTCCGGAACGGCCTGCGCAGCAGGCGAATTCGATCCGTCGCTGGCAGAAGATGGCCCTGCAGAGCTGGCTTGCTCCGTGACGATCCGCGACGTCGACGAGAACAGGTGATAGTCGGAAAACAGATTCTCGTTCACCCACTCCGTCGGTGCGCCAGAAATCGTGCTGTTTACCGTCGCAGGCGCCGTAGAGAGCGCAAGGCTTCGCAATGGGCAAATGAGAGACTTGTTCGCGATCTGCACCGGGCCGTACTCCACCAGGATCGCGCCACGATCGAATCGCGGATTGCCCTTCAGATCCGCGACCAGCGTGAGCCGCGTAATCGTGCCAGTGGTCGGATCGATCCATAACGAGCCCTGGTAGCCCGGCTTCGTGCGAATGGTGCGGCTCGACCTTGACATGTCGGGGGCGTCCTTGGCTCTTGCTCCAGCCATCCGAACCGGCTCTCCGTTTGACTGCAACTCCTGCACCGACGTGTCGACCTCGAAGTGAGACGCGCTCTTCGGCACTTCGTAGTGGAACACTGCCATCATCCCCGCGGGCGCCGATTCCCAGTGGCTCCACGTCATCTTCCCCCGCGCCGAATCGCTCAGAATGATCAGCAGTGCAGACCCAAACTCGCCCCACGTGGTCAGACCGCTGCTCGCCGTGTTTCCCGCGCTGCCGCTGGGTTGCCCCGACCTCTCCCTGTTGACTGAAACCTCTCTCTTCGCCGAACCGATCAGGTGCATCCCTGCGCGCTGCGGATACTCTCCCGGCGCCAGTTCCTGCGGACTGTCGTCGAAGCTGTACGTCGTGCGCGTCGCCAGCAAGTTGGGCAATTGTGGAAGCGTCTCGAGCGCAAACTTGCGCACCATCTCCAGCAGATGCTGCTGTTCTCGCGTCTCTGGCGGCGGCGCCGTAGGCAGCTCGCTCACCGGCAGATCCATAAAGGCCGACCGGTCCGCCAGCAAAAACAACGCCGTCGCCGTGCGCGAGTCGCCGGCGAATGGCTGCTGCAGCCGTTTCAACCCATCCTGCGTCAGCCTCTCAGACAACTCAATGCCGGCGATGCGCTTCGCAATCTCGATGTCCGACCGCCGCTTGGCCCGGTCCGCGGCTAGCATTTGCTCCAGTTGAGCAACGCTGACCGTCTTCGCCGCTTCTGCCGGGACCGCTATCGAACCCAGAACCAGTGAGAACACGATCCATCGCAGCGCGCAGCCCACTCTCGTATCTCCCCTCAGCCGGTGTAAACAAGAATACCCTCGGGTCTCACGCTGCGCGACTGACCCAAAAAAGAGAGTAGCGCTATGCTGAGAGCTGTCACGCTCGCTCCGCGCTCCACTCCAAGGCTCCACTCCCAATAGCGCAAGGCTTAAGCGGACACCCTTTCACGTTCTGCGAAGATTGGCCCTTTCAGATAGCCACTGCTTCCAGCTATCGGGAAGCGCGTTCAGCCTGATTGCTTTGTCTATCAGTTGATGATCGTGAGCGGTGTATTCCTTCGCAATGTATAGTCGGGTGATCTCCGAAACCGGAAAGGAATCCGTCTCACGAGCGAGCGGCTTGATCTCGTCGCCTGCTCCAACCTCGCCCTCGCGCTGGACGGCCACGTAGAACCCCGTTCGTCGGCTGGCAAGGAACCGCTTGACCATGTCATCCATTCCGAACCGGATGCCAAGCTTGTAGCAGGGAAGTCGCGGCTGCGTTACCACCACCTCCGCTGACCCAATCGCAAATGCGTCCCCAATGTGAACAGACTCATCCAGTCCATCCACGGTGAAGTTCTCTCCGAACGCGGCCACCGGTAGCTCTCTTCCCGGAAGTTCCCTACGCCAGTACTCGTAGTGCGAAATGGGATAGCAGTAGACAGCCTTGTACTCTCCACCGTGCACCGTCAGGTCCGACTGCCTGTCTCCGTCCAGGTTGAGCGTTCGAAGCGCAACACGGCCCTCGACAGGCTCTTTGAAGATCGAGGTCGTCACCCGATGCCCATGCCAGTCGACTTCACGCGGCAATCCGCAACACAATGAGATCAGCTTCATATAGGCTGTTCAATTTGAACATGCTGAGATGCGGTCTGGCGCACTTATTCGGGCCGGCGTTTGTCAAACAACATCCCTGAAAACTCCCTCACCGATCCGTGGACTTGGTCTGCTCCGCAATCGAGAGATTCTCCGCCTTGATTTCGAGTCGCAGCCGGTTGTATGCGCTCATATAGACATTCGCAATCCACACCAGCGCAAACTCTGAGATCACAAAACCGCGCCATCCCGTATAGAGCATCTGGAACTGTGTCACGACCAAAAACAGTGCCGTCACATAATGGCTGAAGCAATACTCGCAGGTGAACAGGTAAAAGAACTTCCGCTGATATAGCTTCCTGCAGTTCTGGCTCCTGTCCTTGCAGAACTCGCGCGGCTCCCGAAAAATTTCCTCGTGGGTAATCGTCCATGTGACACAGGAGATGGCCAGACCCAGTAGTAAGAGCGTGCTGAATTGATGCGATAGCGGTTGGTCGAGAAGTTCCGGATGCACGTGTAGGTCACTCCTGATTGGCACACTGAACAGATCTGAGCGCGACACCGGCTAGTTGGATCCTGATTGAGCCGAAAACTCAATTCGGAACAGCTCATCCACCGGTGACATGGGCTTGGATGCAGGCCGACAGCTCTGGATGGAAACGGTTCAGAACGTGTTCGACCGTGAGTGCCGGATCATGAGGTCAAGCCGATTCCGTACTCGTCTTCTGCAGCTCCTTCATTCCACACACCAAAATCATCAGGCCGATTTGCAGGTTAATTCCGTCCCTTGGCGCACAATGGAATTGCAGTCGACTCCGCCACCGGCTCGAGATTTCTCCACACCGGCGCCTTTCGCGGAGCACCGTTCTAAGTACCATTGTTTGCATATCTCTACAGCGATCTTCTTTGCCGCCATATCTTTGCTGCTACTTCGCATTCCAAGCTCATGAAAACGAGATCCTTTGTTCCAGAGGGGGGAGGGGTCCCCCGCAACAGACAGTTGCCTCTGAGACCCAGGCTGACCGGACGGTTCGACAAATCTCAGGCCTGTAGAGGAGGCCGAACGCTAAAGGCGGCGGCTGACCGCTTATGATTCCTGTGACTCTACCTCGAGGTCACGAATGATCCTGAAGCCGTTTGCCGCAATCTTCGCCGCCATCATCGCCCTATGCGCCATGTGTTCCGCCCAGGCTCCCACTCATTACGAGCCCACCATTGAGTCCCTCGACCAACACCCGCTTCCGCAGTGGTACGCCGGCGCCAAGCTCGGCATCTTTATCCATTGGGGACTCTACTCGGTGCCCGGGTGGGCACCCGTTAATCACCCCGACCACGACTTCTCGTCGAGCGACTACATCAAGTACAACCCCTACGCCGAGTGGTACCTCAACGTCCTTCGCATCTCCGGCTCACCCACCGCGCAGTATCACAAAGAGCACTTCGGCGAGGCGGGGTACTACGACTTTGCGCCCACGTTCAATCGGGAATCGAAGAAGTGGGATCCTGACAAGATGGCTGGCGTTTTCAAGGATGCTGGGGCCCGCTACGTGGTCCTCACGAGCAAGCACCACGAAGGCTTCACGCTCTGGCCCAGCACCACGCCCAATCCCACGCCGAGCCTCAAGCCAAGCCAGCTTCACGCCGAGCGGGACATCGTCGGCGATCTCACGACCGCGGTGCAGAAGCACGGGATGAAGATGGGCCTCTACTACTCCGGTGGTTACGACTGGACGTTCAACACCGGCCCAATTGAGTCTGCTCCCGACTATCAGTCCGTTAAGCCAGAGTCGAAAGCTTACGGTGATTACGCGTTCAGCCAAATACATGAGCTCATCGAGCGCTACAAACCCGCAGTGCTCTGGAACGACATCGACTGGCCCAAAACCGGCAACGCCCTCAAGGTCGAAGCCGACTACTACAACGCAATCCCCGACGGCGTGATCGACGACCGGTTCGGTATCAAGCACTCCGACTTCACCTCTCCCGAGTACGAAAAGAAGGATCAGATCAGCGAGAAGAAGTGGGAAGAGTGCCGCGGTCTCGGCCGCTCCTTCGGCTACAACCGCGCCGAGGGCGAGAAAGAGACCATCGCTCCTGAAGAACTGATCGCGCTCCTCGTCGACATCGTCAGCAAGAACGGCAATTTACTACTCGACGTAGGCCCCGAAGCCGACGGCAGCATTCCGCCCATCCAAATGGATCGGCTGAAGGCCCTTGGCGCGTGGCTCAAGCAGAACGGCGAAGCCATCTACGACACCGTTCCGTGGACGAAGGCCTCCGCTAAGAGCGCAGAAGGCGATGAGCTCCGGTTCACGCGCAAGGGCGACGATCTCTACGTAACGGTCCTCGGCAAACCGAAAGGCCAGACCATCACGGTCTCCGATGTACCGGCAAAGCCGGGTTTGAAAATCACGCAGCTCGGAGACAACGCAGACCTCGCAACAAGCGAACAGAATGGTGGCACGCGCATTGTCCTGAAGGGAACCCCAAAGGGAGAGTACGCATACTCGTTCAAGTTGGCGGGCTACCTGCGCTAAATGGAGTGGGTAAGAATCTGACGCACAGTTCGATCGAGCAGCGACTTCGCGTCTGGCAGTGCGTCACGGAGGGCCTCGCTGAGGCCTTCCCCCAGTTCAATGGTTCCGGCTCCGATGGTCAGCAGACATGCTCTTCGAGGCTGGCTTCCATACAGGTCTTCAGCAACGCGGAGCAGTTCTGCAGCACCGAGGTGATGCGTCACCAGACCCGGCTTCAACGGAGCCGAGCTGAGTTCACGAAGCATCATCTCGCCGGGGGCCTGATCCAGCGAACAATCCACAAAGATGACTGCTTCGGCTGCGGCCACCTCTTCGGCCATATCCGGAGTCCACTGGTGGTCGCAGATTACTCGCACTCGAGGATCGTCGCGCCACTGAACTTCAGCCCATGAAGCAAGGAGCGGCCCAACGCCATCGTCCTCGCGAAGAGTGTTACCGCACGCAAGAATCAAGCATCGGGCCGCAAAGGTCATATGTGATCGTACTCAGCGGACGACCTGGTCGACAACCGCACCGTCGGCAGACACCAACGTCATCGCAAGCGGCATCTGGCCGAATGCGTGCGTCGAGCAGCTCAGGCACGGATCGAAGGTGCGGATCACGGCTTCGACCCGGTTCAGCGCGCCTTCAGTGAACTTGCCGTCTCTTACGTAGCATCTGGCGGCCTGAAGCACGCCCCGGTTCATCGCGTTGTTGTTGTGCCCGGTTGCGACTACAAGATTGGCCCATGTGATCTTTCCGTGTTCGTCGACCTTGTAATGATGGTTCAGGGTTCCGCGGGGCGCCTCGATCTGGCCAGCGCCATCAAGGCAGTTCACGCCGGCGGTCGCGCGAACATGCTTGTCGAGGATCAGCGGATCGGCAAGGATCTGTTCGATCTTCTCGATTCCGAACATGACCTCAACCAAGCGAGCATGGTGGTAGTAGAACGAGCTCTCCAGCGGCCCTACAGCCATCTGCTTGAACTCCGCGAGTTCCTTATCGGCCTTTGGGGTCCCCATCTGCTTCACAATGTTCAAGCGCGCGAGCGGACCGACGCGATAGCTACCTTCCGGATACCCGAGCGGTTTGTAGTACACGAACTTCGTATAGCTGTACGGCTCCACGGCTTCGCCAATCACTTGCGTGAAGCGCTGCGCCGTGATTCCGTCTTCGATGATGTCGCCCTTCGGTCCGATCAGCCGCAGTGCACCATCCGAGAACTCGATCGATTCGTCCTCGTTGATCAGACCAAGGTAGCTTGATGGAAAGTTTGCAAAAACCGAGATCTCTTGTTGAAACCTATCCGCGATCTGTTTGTACGCATCGAGTGCGAGTTCCACGTTCGCATAGGCTTCCGGGAGCATCGCGAGCATCTCATCGCGCTTCACCGCACTCAGCGGCTCGGCAACTCCACCCGGAATCACCCAGCCCGTATGAATGCGCTTGGTGCCCAGCAGTTCGATGACATGCTGGCCGAACCGGCGCAGGGCGATTCCGGCCCGCCCCAGTTCCGGCCGGGCCGCTGCCACTCCAAAGATGTGCCGCTGCGCAGGATCGGACTCCATCCCCAGAAGCAGGTCAGGCGACGATAGATGGAAGAAGCTCAGCGCATGCGATTGCACCATCTGCGCGAGGTTCAG
>Ga0070683_100004372_pt1 | contig 11627 bp, 7 predicted proteins | sample KBSC713LmetaG_FD_64662 | JGI IMG/M metagenome (GOLD analysis project Ga0070683, IMG submission 64662) | Corn rhizosphere microbial communities from Kellogg Biological Station, Michigan, USA - KBS C7.1-3L metaG | ecosystem: Host-associated > Plants > Roots > Rhizosphere ...
GCACCGCCGGCTCAGCCAACGAGTGCCATGGTCTCGTTGACCAAACACGCGGCCGAAGTGCTGCTCGGCACGTCACTGGACGCCGCGAAGGTCGGTACGATCGGGCCGACGATTCACAGCACCGTCTCCTTCATCGAGCGCCCCGCGCTCGGCGGCAACGTCGTCGGGTTGATCGAAGGCACCGATCCGTCGATGAAGGACCAGGTCGTGCTGATCGACGCGCACTACGATCACCTCGGCATCGCGATGCCAGCGGCGGGATCCACGGATTCGATCTACAATGGTGCGGACGACGACGCGTCGGGAACCACGGCCGTCATCGAGATCGCGCGTGCCATCAAGAAGGGACCGCCGCCCAAGCGCACGTTGATCTTCATGGCGACGACCGGCGAGGAAGTCGGCCTCGTGGGCACCAACTGGTACATCGCGCATCCCGTGCGACCGCTGTCGCAGATGGTCGCGAACCTCGAGATCGAGATGATCGACCGACCCGACTCGCTCGCAGGTGGGCCGGGCCACGCGTGGCTCACGGGCTATGAGCGTTCTACCATGGGCGATACGCTCGCCGCGCATGACCTGCCGATCGTGAAGGATCCGCGTCCCGCGCAGAACTTCTTTGGCCGAAGCGACAACATCGCGTACGCGCGGATGGGGATTCCCGCACATACGTTGTCGACGTTCGATCTGCATGCCGACTACCATCGTGCCGATGACGAGGTTCGTCTCGCGAACTTCGATCACATGGCCGGCGTGATCAACGCGGCCGTCGTGGCCGTCCGCCTCCTCGGCGACGGATTCAAGCCGGAGTGGCACGAGGGCGGAAAGCCGTAACCGCGCGCGCGCGAGACGCCACGCGTGCCCTCGAGAAATCCATGGCGTGGCGTCCGCGGTCTTCCGGGATCGGTATGGATCGTCTTCGCCACGACGCTGGTCAATCGTGCGGGCATGATGGTCGTCCCTTTCATGGTCCTGTACGTGACGGCGTACCTCGGCGTGCGTCCGGCGCTCGCGGGCCTCGCGCTCACGATCTACGGCATCGGCGGCCTGGTGAGCGGCCCGATCGCGGGCCGCCTCTGCGATCGATTCGGGCCGTTCGCGGTGCTGCGAGGATCGCTGCTCGTCTCGGGCGCCATCCTGTTCGTCTTTCCGCTCGCGCGCCGGTTCGAGAGTTTTCTTATCATCACGTTCATATGGGCGCTCGTCGCGGAGGCGGTGCGTCCGGCGACGCTCGCCGCACTCACGTCCTACGTCCTGCCCGAGCAGCGGAAGGCGGCGGTCGCGGTCAATCGGCTCGGCATCAATCTGGGCATGAGCATCGGCCCGGCACTCGGCGGCTTCCTCGCCACGGTGTCGTATCCGTTGTTGTTCGTCGCGGACGCGGTGAGCTCGCTCGCCGCCGGCCTGGTGTTGTCGCTCCTGCTCGCGTGGCGTCCGCTGCACACCGTCGTCGCGACGACGCCGGCCGAGTCGACGCCGGACGATCGTGTGGGACGCGTGACGGTGCTCGACGATCCGCGCGCCATCGTGTTTCTCGTCGGTGTGCTGCTCGTGGCACTCGTGTTCTATCAGCACGAAGCCTCGATGCCGCTCTTTCTCGTGCGTGATCTGCACCACCGCGCGTCGTTCTATGGAGTCCTGTTCGCGATCAACACGTTGTTGATCGTGGTGCTCGAGGTGCCCCTCAACCTCGCGATGGAACACTGGGCACACCGATCCGCGCTCGTGCTTGGCGCGACGCTGTTCGCGGTGGGGTTCGGCAGCATGGCCGTGCTGCACAGCACCGCTGGACTCGTGCTCGCGGCGGTCATCTGGACATTCGGCGAGATGATCGCGATGCCCGCGAGCGGTGCGTACGTCGCCGACATTGCTCCCACGGGTCAGGCAGGCGCGTACGCGGGCGCCTACGCGGCGACGTTCAGCCTGGCGATCCTAATCGGGCCATGGGCCGGGACGATCATACTCGACCGCTTCGGCGGAACGACATTGTGGTGCGCAGCGCTGGGCGTCGGATTGCTCGGTGCGCTGGTACTGGCCTTCACCGAGCAGCGCTGACGCTCACTTGCCGCACGACAATGCCATTTCGTTGTTCGTCACTCGCCCCGAGTCCACCGCGGCGAGGAACATGCGGATCGGACAGAGGGTCATCGTCGGTCCGCCGGCATAGTTGTAACGGCCACGCATCGAATACGGCCGAATGAACACGCTCGTGGAGTCGATCGGCAGCGTGGCGACATTGGCATAGAAGAGCTGGTCGTGATTGTCGCCGAAGAGATACTGCTCGACGTTGGAGACGTAGAACGCGCGGACGATGGCGTCGTGCTGCCTGACGTACTCTCCGATCGCGCGGATGGCCTTTGGCCCGGCGAAGTCGCCCGAGACTGGCACGATGAGATTCCGCTCATGCAAGTTCTTGATGTAGCGATAATTCTCTTCGGACGACAGGAAGCTTCGCGGACGACCGCTCTGGTCCATGGAGTACGCCGTCAATTCGGCGAAGTCGCCGCCGCGGCCGCCGGAGTAGCCGCGGGTCGAGATCGACGGCCCGTAGAAGTAGAACGCATCGTACACCGCCTTGAGCTTGTCGCTCTCGTCCTGCGTGAACGTGAAGCCGTGCACGTTCGTGAGCCGATCGACGACACGGGCCCACGTCTTCGCTGAAAGCGCCGAGTCGCTCGCAACGTTGCGGTAGAGCTCCCAGATGCGCTGAATGGACGTGTCCGCGGCACCGATGGGCGGACGCGGCTTTCCGAACAGCAGTGAGATGAACTCGGCGCGATCCGGCGCCAACTCGAAGATCGCCTTGAACATCAGGTGCTGCATCACGGCCTGGCGCCGGATGTCGACGATGAACGCCATGCGCGGGCGAATCGCCGCGATGTACGTGAAGTTCTGCTCGGGTCCCACGCCCATGTACACGTCACCGCTCACGTGCTCGTCGCGAAGCTGCGTGAAGAGCTGGCCGATCTCCATCTCGTTGGACGTGTAGTTGTCTTCGATTCGGAAATAGCCGCCCGGCTCGGAGATGGCCTGCTCGAGCTTCCAGTAGTCGGCGTCGCTGAGGCGATCAGGAAGGGTTTGACGCTCCGCCGAGGCGACCGGTGTCGGCGCCGGAGTGGCCGCGGCGGGTGTGGATTGTACGGCTGACGGAGGCGTCGCGACGGTGACCGTCTGCGCCGAACGCGTGCACGCGCCCGCGAGCATGAGTGCGCCGGCGAGAACGAGCGTGCGCCGACCGACGACGTCCAATGTCATCATCTCCGACTCCCCACGAGTGAATGACCGTGAGCGATAGTCATACGCGTCCCTACCCGAGCCTGCTGCGCATCAACGCACGATCACCTCGCCGCGCAACCGAATGTCCCGCGACGACCCGCCGATCATGATGCGAAACGCTCCAGGCTCGACGACCCAGTGCATCTCCCGATCGAGCATCTTCAACTGATCGGGCCCAACGTCGAACGACACGTCCGTCTCCTCGCCGGGCACCAGATGTACCCGGCGAAAGCCTTCGAGCTGCATCACCGGCCGAGCGACCGACGCCAGCTCGTCGTGCACGTACAGTTGGACGACCTCGTCCCCCGCTCGCGCGCCGGTGTTCTTCACCTTGCACGCGATCGTCACATGTCCATCCGCCGCAATCGTAGCTGGGCTGATCGAGAGCGACGAGTAGTCAAAGGTCGTATATGACAATCCGAATCCGAACGGGAACAACGGCTGACCTGTGAGATCGAGATAATCGTCGCCCCGTCCAGTCGGCTTGTGATCGTAGTACAGCGGAAGCTGGCCTTCGTTCATGGCGAACGTGATCGGCAGCCGGCCGGCCGGGTCGTAGTCGCCGAGCAATACATCGGCCACGGCGTGGCCTCCCTGTTCGCCGGGATACCACGCGTCGACCACCGCCCCCACGCGATCGACCCATGAAGAGATCTTGATGGCGCTGCCGCCAATGAGCACGACGATGGTTGGACGCCCGGTCGCCGCGACCCGTTCGATCAACTCGTCTTGATGTCCCGGAAGCCCGAGAAGGGCTCGATCCCTGAACTCACCTTCTTCGATGCCGGCGACGACGACGGCCACCTCGCTTCTTCGCGCGGCGGCGACGGCACTCTCGATCTTGGCACGCCAGTCGTTCGCGACACCCGCATCCCAGACAAGCTTCACGCGGGCGTTGCCGGTGCTCTCGAAGTACTCGAGCCGGACGTCATGCGTCGAGCCGGGCGTCCACGTGACGTCGACGAGCCGGCTGCCGTATGAGCGCTTCATCCAGTCGTCGATGACGAGCTTGCCGTCGAGATAGAGGCGATAGCCGTCGTTCGCCTCGATGCCGATTCGATGTACCCCGGCCGGCGCAGTGATCTTTCCCGTCCAACGAACCGAGTACCAGTCATAGGGGATCCCGCGTCCCGGCGAGTTGAGGGTCCACCCGAAATCGATGCGTGGATCGGTGCGAACGAGGCGCGGTGCGCCCGCGAGACGATTGTTGTCGAAGTATTCGCCATGAAGCCCGCGCACGATTCTCCCGCTGTCGACCGACGACAGATGCTCGGCATCGACGATCACGTATTCGCGCGAGATGCGTCCGGGGCCCGGCTCATAGGTGACATTCGGGAGTCGTTCGCGAAGCGCATCCAGAATCGAGATCGGATGTACGCCCGAGCCGCTGTAGCCGCCGAAGCGATGCTCGGTTGCGTCGACGCCGATCACGGCGAGCGAGTGAACGCTGCCAGATAGCGGCAGCGTATTGCGGTGGTTCTGGAGGAGCACGATCGACTCGCGCGCCGCCTCGCGCGCAAGCGCACGATGTTCCGCGCTGCCGTTCAGCGCCGCCGCGCTATCGACATTCACATACGGATGCTCGAACAGCCCGAGCTGGAACTTCGCGCGCAGCACGCGCGAGACCGAAGCGTCGATGACCGAATCCGCGACCAGGCCTCGACGGAAGGCGTCGAGGTAGGGGCGATGCTGCGGCCACGACGACTGGAAGACGACGTCGAGCCCGGCGTCGAACGCATCCTTCGTGGCCGTTGCGGTCGTCGCCTCGGTGTGAGCGAGTACGGTCGCGCCACCAGTTGCCGCAGCATCCGAGATTATGAATCCTCTGAATCCCCAGTCGTGCTTCAGCACGCCGGCCAGCAGCGCGCGGTTCTGCGTGGCCGGCGACCCATCGACCAGGTTGTACGCGCTCATGACCGAGCGCGCGCCGCCTTCGTCGATCGCTGCTTTGAATGGTGGAAAGAACATTTCCTGAAGCAGCCGATTGCTGAAGTCGATCGGATAGCTGTCGCGGCCACCCTCGCCGACGTTCGCGATGAAGTGCTTGGGCGTCGCCACGATGCCCGACGTCTCGAACGCGCGAACGAAGGCCACGCCCATGCGCGACGTGAGGACCGGATCCTCGCCGTACGTCTCTTCCACGCGGCCCCATCGCACGTCGTTCGCGATGTTGATCACCGGCGACAATACCTGGCGGATGCCGCGGCTGCGCGTCTCACTCGCGATCGCATGCGCAACGCGATCCATCATCGACGTATCGAATGTCGCGGCGAGCCCGATCGCCTGCGGAAAGACCGTTGCACCATCGCGCACCAAGCCGTGTACGGCCTCATCGAACGGAATGATCGGGATGCCGAGCCGCGTGCGTTCGACGAAATAGCGCTGGATGTCGTTGATGCGCTCCGCGTGCGCGCGCGCGGCATTCCCGCTGCCCGGCTTCGTGGAGATCTGCAACCCGAACACGCCATGCGAATAGACGTATGTGGCGTCGTCGAGATCGCCGGGAATCATGAAGAGCTGCCAGAATTTCTCCTCGAGCGTCATGCGGCCGAGGAGATCTTTGACCCGCGCGTCGATGGAAAGAGTCGAGTCGCGATAGGGCACGGGCATCTGCGCGGCGCACGGCGTCGCCAGCAGCGCAGCGGCCATCGCCACGCGCACGAGTCGGGAATGGAGCTGGTTCACGGATTGTAATGGTTCGCGGAGTCGCCCGATCTTACCGCGCGGTGCCGGTCGGCGATACCGTCACTCTTCGCGCGGCGAGAGCATCGCCCGCACGGTCGCGCGGCTTACCTTTCCCGCCGCGTTTCGCGGAAGCTCGGTCACGAAATGCACGTGCTTCGGTGCCTTCACCGAGTCGGTCTCGCGCTTCACGAACGCGATGATGTCGTCCGCGTCCGCGGGCGAATCCTGGGAGAGCACCACGGCCGCGTGGATCGCCTCGCCCCATTTTGGGTCCGGCGCGCCGAACACGGTGCACTCGGCAATAGCCGGATGTCGCGCGAGGACGGCTTCGACGTCGCCAGGAAAGACCTTGAAGCCACCGGTGTTGATCAATTCACGCAGCCGGCCGCGGATGTACAGATAGCCTCGACGGTCGATCACGCCGAGGTCGCCGGTGTGCAGCCATCCGTCGACGATGGTGTTCCCGGTGAGCTCCGGGTTGTCGAGGTACCCGGTCATGACGAGCGGCCCGCGCACGACGATCTCGCCAACGCCGCCCGATTCCATCAACCGGCCCTCTGGATTCATGATCGCGATCTCGGCGACGGATGATGCTCTTCCCACGGACGCGAGATTCTCCTCGTGCTCCAGCTCCGGGGCGCGCATCGCGGTGACGATCTGCGGCGCTTCCACCTGCCCGTACGCCGTCTCGATCACGGGGCCGAAGGCTTGCTGCGCCTCTCGAATACGTGCGGGGCTCATCGGCGCTGCCGAGTAGATGACGTGGCGCAGCGAATCGAGCCGGCGCGTGTGTACGGACGGGTCGTGCATCAGCGAGTAGAGCAGCGTCGGCGGCGCATAGATGGTCGTGATATGAAACCGTTCGATCGCACTCAACACGGTGGCGGACTTCGGCTCCTCGACGAGCACATGTCGTCCGCCCGCGGCGAGGATGGGAAGCACGAAGCATGATGTGCCGTGCGTCAGCGGCGCGGCAATGAGATTGGCGTCGCTCGCGGTGAACTCGAAGAGCGCGAGGAGACCGCGCGCCTGCGCGTCGAGCACGCGCACGGATTGCACCACGGCTTTCGGCGTGCCGGTGCTTCCACCACTGAACTTGATGATTTGCTCATCGTCGTCGACACGCGTCACAGGCCTGGGCTGATTGCCGCGCTGCGCTTCGATGAGCTCGCGGACCGTCGGCAGTCCGTGCGACCTGGGATCCGACTTGGCGATCACGAGCGGCACACCGGTCGGCGTGAACCGATCGAGACATGATTCGTCCGCGATCATCACCGCGGGCCGCGCGACGGCGATCATCGCGTCGAGCTCGGCGCGGCCGTTCCGCGGGTTGAGCGGAACCCAGACTTTCCCTGCGGCGTATGTCGCGAGCAGGGCGAGGAGATGTTCTCGAGTGTTCTTCGCGCAGATCCCGACGCGGCTCCCGGGCGCGGGATCGAGCCGCTGCAGTTCGGCAGCAAGTGCTTCGACTGACGACGCCAGCGCGCCGAACGTCATCGGCTCCGATGGGTCGTCCACGGCAACGGCGTTTGCGTCGCGCGCCAGACCGCGGTAGAGATATTCGATCGGACGCAGGGCTATTGCTCCATTCGCTCGGCGCGGCTAATCTCGCCGACTCGCCGGCGAGCTGTCAACGCGGCTTCTCTCTCGGTCACGGTCATGGCCTATCCCATTCTCGGACTGCATCACGTGACCGCCACGGTCGACGATGCGCAGGCCGATCTCGATCTCTACGCTCGCGCGCTCGGACTTCGCCTGGTGAAGAAGACCGTCAACTTCGACAACCACGGCGTCTATCACTTTTACTATGGCGACGAGGTCGGGACGCCGGGCACGATCTGGACGACGTTCCCGTACAAGGGCCGCGGCGTGCGAGTCGGCTCGCGCGGCGCCGGCCAGATCGCGACCACCTCGTTCTCGGTGCCGTCGTCGTCGCTCGACGAGTGGAAGCGTCGCGTCGAAGAACACGGTTTCCGCGCGACGAGCGCGCCCCGCCGCTTCGATCAACATTCCATTCTCGTGAGCGATCCGTCTGGCTTGCAGATCGAGCTCGTCGGCGACGATCGCGATTCACGTACACCATGGACTGGTTCGAACGTGAACGGAGACATGGCGATCCGCGGGTTGCACAGCGTCACGATGCTCGTCCACGCCGCCGAGCCGACGATCGACTTCATGCGCAACACCCTCGGATTCGAGGTCTCGAACAGTGAAGGCACGTGTCATCGACTCACGATAAATGGTGACCTTCCGGGCCGCACGATCGACGTCGTCCAATCCAGCGAGCCAGCCGGCGCGAACGGGCTCGGCACGGTGCATCACGTCGCCATGGCGATCGACGACCCCGAGGAACAGGTTCGCTTGCGCGACGAGCTTCTCGGACGCGGCATTCACGTCACGCCGCTGATGGACCGCCAGTACTTCCGATCGATCTATTTCCGCGAGCCGGGCGGTGTACTCTTCGAGGTGGCGACGACGGCGCCGGGCTTCGCGGTCGACGAGGCAGTCGCGGAACTCGGCCGCGCGCTCAAGCTGCCGCCATGGGAGGAACCGAATCGCGCCGCGATCGAGGCCGTGCTGCCCGAGGTGAGCTACTGAGATGCAGCCTCACTTCGGTAGTCCCGTCGTGCGCGCCGGTGCGCCGCTCGACGGCGCGGTGGTCGCGATGATCCTGATTCACGGCCGCAACGCCAGCCCCGCGAACATTCTCGATCTGCTGCCGCGGATCGGCCGGCTCCAGGTCGCGGCGATCGCGCCCGCGGCCGCCGGCGGCACGTGGTATCCGAACAGCTTTCTCGCGCCGCGCGAAGAGAACGAGCCCGGCATCACGTCGGGGCTGCATGTGATCGAAGCGCTCGTTACAGATCTCTTATCGCGCGGCTTCCGCTCCACTGACATCGTCCTGCTCGGCTTCTCGCAGGGCGCCTGTCTGTGTGCGGAATTCGCGTTCCGGCACCCGCGCGCCTACGGCGGCGTGATGGTGCTGAGCGGCGGTCTCATCGGACCGCCAGGCACGACGTGGGATGAGCTTCCGGGCGCGCTCGACGAGACACCGGTGTTTCTGGGCTGCAGCGACGTCGACCCACACATTCCGGCACAACGCGTCCGAGAGAGCGAAGCCGTGTTTCAGCGGATGGGCGCAACCGTCACGCGCCGGCTGTACCCCGGCATGGGACATACCATCAACGATGATGAGATCGCGGTCGTTCGAACCGTGATCGACGGGATCATCAACGCGCCGAGATGAGCGCCTTCTCTGTCGTCCCGTCCGATGGATCTCGCCGGCGTTCTTGGTGGCTCGCCCATGAGGTGCGACTCCGTGTCGCGCCGCGCTCCGACAGATGGAACACGCAGAGGCACCGAGATGCACCGAAGGACACGGATAAAACGTTCGTCCACGTAAGTGACGAGTGTTTTTGAATGAAGAGCCGCTCGGGATGCGAATGGTGCATCGCGAGCGGCGTTCAACAAGAACACTCATTCTACCCGCGAGCTGATCTTACCTCGGGCGCGTGATGCAGCCTGCGGTGATTCCGCGCAATGCTCCGCGTAATCCGCGACTAAAGCTGTTCGGTGGTTCCTCGGTGCACACGGTGTGCTCGGTGGTCACTTCCGTTCACGACCCCGATGACGACGCCTACACACGCACGAGCCGCTTCCGTTCCGCCAGCTCCGTGATCGCCGCCTCGCACTCGTGCAGGCACCGCTTCAACCCGTCGATCGTGTGATCGCCCATGTGGCCGATGCGGAACGTGGTCTCGGCGAGCTGGCCGTAGCCACCGCCCACCGTGTAGCCGCGCTTCGTGATCGCCTCGCGCACTTCCTTGGTGTTCATGCCGCGCGGCAGCGATATGCAGGTCACCGTCGGCGAGCGTGCGCCCTCGGGCGCGACGATGCCAATGTCAACATGGCGACGCTCGCGGACGTCCACGACCCAATCGATCGTCGCGTCGCGCATCGCGATGTGACGATCCCACCGCCGCTCGATACCCTCGCGGCCGATGTCGCCCATCTGCGCCTCCAGCGCGTACAGCAGCGACGTCGCCGGCGTACTAGGAGTCTGATTCTTCTGCGCGAACGCCTCGTACTGCACGATGTCGAAGTAGAAGCCGCGATCGCGCACGTTCTTCGCCCGTTCGATGTAGTCGGCGGACGTCACCGCGAACGCGAGACCGGCGGGAAGCGCGAGCGCCTTCTGCGATCCCGTCAGGAGAAAGTCGAGCCCCCACGCATCGAACGTGATCTCCGCCCCACCGGCGCCCGACACGCTGTCGACGATCACCATCGCGCCGTGGCGATGCGCGAGCTCCGCGACGGCGCGGACGTCGGTCAGGACACCGGTCGACGTCTCCGAATGTGCCACAGTCACCGCGATGTACCGAACCGCTTTCAGCGCAGCCTCGACGTCGTCGAGATCGAAGGTGCTGCCCCACGGCACGACCACGCGATCCACTTCTCGCTCACACGATTCCGCGACTTTCGCGAAGCGCTCGGAGAACCCGCCGTTGACCAGCGACAGGATCGGGCCTTCGGGCGTGTTGCGAACGGCCATCTCCATGAAGCCCGTAGCCGAGGACGAACCGATGTAGACCGGGCGCGCCGTGAGCAACACGTCGCGAAGTCCGGCCTCGATCCGCGCGAACATCGCTTCGAACGCGCGGCCGCGATGCCCCATCACGGGCCGCGTGAGCTGCGCGAGAATCTCCGGGCGGACTTCGGTGGGCCCGGGAATGAAGAAGGTGCCGAATGCCTTGTCTGCCATGACGGCGAAATGTATTCGCCGACCCGCGTTCGCGCCGAGTGGCGGGTGTCGAGCCTGGTCAGGGCGTGCGACGGAGGGTGCGTCCGGCCGTGACGCCGGTGTATTTGCCGGCATCCACCGTCACCACGCCGTTCACGAACAGATAGCGCACGCCGACAGCGAGCAGCGTCGGCTGCGCGTACGTCGATCGGTCCGCGAACGTTTGCGGATCGAATACGACCACATCCGCGAACCATCCCGGCGTGATCATCCCCCGCTCCGCGAGCCCGAGAATCTTTGCGGTCGTCGCGCTGCTCCGCTGAACCGCCTGCGGCAGCGTGAGCACATGCTTCTCATTCACGTACTCGTGAAAGAGCTTGGGGAACGTGCCGAATTTGCGCGGATGGCCGTCGCTGCCATCGGAACCGGTGACGACGAACGGCTGCTTCATGAACGTTTCGATGTCGCGCTCGTTCATGTTGAACGACGCCACGCCGGGATCGGCGACGAGGATGATCGCGAGCGCCGCTTCCACCGGTGAGAGTCCGCGCGCCTTCGCGATCGCATCGAGACGCTTGCCGAGGATCGACGTGTCGCGCGTTGACGAGACGAGCAGTGAGTTGGCTCCGCCGCGACGCCGGAGATTCTCCGTCATCTCCGCGATGAGTCGCGCGCGCGTCTTCGGATCGTTCGCGCGGATGCGGAGCGAGTCTCGCCCGCCGGCTTCGGCCCATCGCGGCAGCAGCGACGCACCCAGACTCGTGCCCGACGCCGTGTACGGATACTGATTGGCCGTGACGTCGACGCCCGATGCGCGCGCTTGTTCGATGATCTTGATGACCGTGTCGCTCTGGCCCCAGACATCGGTGCCGAGCGCCTTGATGTGCGAGATGTGAACGGGCATGTGCGCTTCGCGGCCGATCCGAAT
>Ga0070683_100004375_pt1 | contig 11625 bp, 7 predicted proteins | sample KBSC713LmetaG_FD_64662 | JGI IMG/M metagenome (GOLD analysis project Ga0070683, IMG submission 64662) | Corn rhizosphere microbial communities from Kellogg Biological Station, Michigan, USA - KBS C7.1-3L metaG | ecosystem: Host-associated > Plants > Roots > Rhizosphere ...
TTCTGTCGCAGCTCGATCGCGCTCTGCGCGGAGCCGCGCGGCACGATCAGCACCACCGGCTGCATCCGGTATTCGAACGCGTCGGCCTGCTGCGCGTCGTCGCCGCCCTCGGCCTTGACCGCGTCGTTGACGTCCTTCTCGCCGACCTGGAGCTTTTCCTTGTAGCGGCCGCGCACGAGGCTGCCCCAGACTAGGTCGGTCTTGAGCTTCTGCCTCAGCGTGTCGGGCCGGATGCCCTGCTTCTCGAGCGAGGCGGTCAGCTGGTCCGGCGTGATCCGCATGCGCTGGCTGACCTGTGCGTAGGTCTGGTCCATATCGGAGGAAGTGGGATCGACGCCGAATTTCTTGGCTTCCTTGATCTTCACCTTCTCGTCGATCAGCTCGTTGATGACGTCCTGGCGGGCCGGCTGCTTGTGGGTCGACAGGGTGTCGAGCTTGGTGCGCTGCTCGATGTCGAAGTCGGTGATGGGCTCGCCGTTGACCATCACGACAACCGTCTGCGCCTGCGCCGGTGCAGGCAGAATCATCCCGCAGGCCAACAGCGCGACGCAACCCATGAGGAACGCGCGAAACGGATGCGGGAATATGGCTGTCATGATCATGTTCGATCTCGACCCATCGTAGTTCCAAGGTTCGGTCACGCCGGGGGATGTTTCTCCGGACTGCGCTGCGAGCGCTATTGAATACCGCCCGCGCCCGAAGCCGCCGATGAGGTATTGGCAAGGGTGCGCAGGCCGATCTGCAGCATATAGGCATTGCTCAGCGTTGGCGGCGTGCCGCCCGCCGTGTAGGTGTACGACCTGACATAATTGGCGGCAAGCACGAAGCAGTCATCCACATAGCCGGCGCCGACCACATATTGGTTGATCTGGTTGGCTTGCAAGTCCCAGCGCACCGCGCCGGTCGCAACCCAGTTCGCGGCAAGTTTGATCGAGCCCGAGGCGAGGATGCCCTCGCGGCGGGTCAGGTAGCCGAGCTGCGGCTGCGGCGCGTAATCGCCGTACAGCATGCTGATCGACCAGCGATTGAAATTGGCCCGCGCCTCGGCCTCGAAGCGCTGCACGTTCCAGGTCTGCTCGTCAAAGCGCGAGCGCACGCTGAATGTATAGGTCGAGTTCGGCGAATAGCTGACGCTGGAGACGTAGTCGGATTTCGGCGTCGCGAGGCCCGAATCCACGCCGGTATTGGTGACGTCCTGGACCGCGAACGAGTTGAGGCCGAACAGTTGGTAGGACTGCCCGAACAGCACCTTGACGCTGCCGCCGCGGTCGAACTGGGTGGTCGACTGCACGCCGACATTGGCGCGCCCGCCGCCCTCGACGCGGTCATAGCCGGAGAACTTGTCGACGCTGAACAGGTTGCTCGCGTCGTAGACCAGGCTCTGCGCGTCCTCGTTGGGCAGCTTGCCGGCATATGTCTCGTTCGGGCGGATGATGACCTGCGCGATCGGCTCGATCGTGGTCGAGCCCCATGGCTGCACGTTGATGAAGGGATAGCGGTATTCGAGGCCGACCGTCGGCATCAGCCGCAGCGCGGTGGTGTCGCCCAACGGCAGGAAGTTGGAGACGCCCGGCTGGTTTGAGACGTCGGCGTTGATCGCATCCGCGCGCATGATCGCAAACGGCGTCCAGATCTCGCCGATGGGATCAGTGAACGATTTCCGCCACTGCGCCTCCACCGAAAGCCGCGTGTAGGTTCCCGGGAAGCCGCGCAGGAGGCACTGCGACGGGGTCCGCGCCAGCGGATCGGCGGAAGCGACCGTACACAGGCCGGCGGTGTTCGCAAGCGTCGTGATCGGGTCGAACACCGCGTCGTTGCGGCTCAGGTTGACGAAGTTCGTCTTGTAGGAGACCTCGCCGCCGAAGATCGGATAGTTGAACACATTCGAGTAATCCATCACCGGGTAGACGACGGGCACCTGCTGCTGGTTGCCCGAGAAGCTCAGATAGTAGATCGAGCGCAGGTCGAAATAGCTGCGATTGCCGACGCCGGTGAGATAGAGCTGCGAGATCGCTTCCGTCGGCAGGCTGAGGAACGAGTTCATCGGATCCCTGTACTGCGCCAGACGGTAGTCGGAGAAGAAGAAGTAGTCCGACAGGTAGACGCCGTCCCAGCCCCAGACCCATTTGTCGTTGATGGCGAACTGTCCCTTGGTGTCGATGCCGCCGCGGAACTGGCGGTCGCCGGGCTGGCCGGCGAAGGCGCCGGGATCGAGCTGGTCGATGCCATAGGCGCGGATCTGGTAGGAGCCGTCGATCAGGCGCTGGCGGAATTCGGCCTGCATCAGCACGCCCTGCCGCGACATGAAGCGCGGCGTGAAGGTCGCGTCGTAATCCGGCGCGATCGACCAGTAGTAGGGCACTTCGGCACCGAAGCCGGTTGCCGTCGTCCCCGGGAAGTAGCCGGGCATCAGGAAGCCCGATTTGCGCTTCACGGTCGGATCGGGCGTCGAGAAGTAGGGCATGTAGGCGAGCGGCACGCCGAAGAATTCGAGCTGTGCGGTCTCGAAATACAGCATCTTCTCGTTCTGGTCGTGAATGATGCGCGCGCCCTTGACCTGCCACAGCGGCGGCTTCTTCGGATCGTCCCGGCAGGGCGCGCAGGCGGTATAGACGCCGTTCTCGAAGACGGTGTAATTGCCGCTGGAGCGGTCGGAGCGGGTCGCGGCCATGCGCGTTGCATCCGCCGTGTCGACGCGCAGCGAATCGACGAAGCCGTCGCGATAGTCGTCGGAAAGATCCATGATGTTGGCGTAGGTGATCTTGCCGTCGGCATCCGTCATGCGGATGTTGCCCTCGGCGTGCAGCCGCTTGGTCTTCTGGTCGTAGATCACCTTGTCGGCTTCGACGCTGGTGCCGTTGTAGTACAGCTGCACATTGCCGACCGCCGCGACGCGGCTGTTGTTGTAGTCGTAGTCGACCTCGACCGCCTGGACCAGCATCTGGCCGTCATTGGGAACGCGCGGCGGCTTCGGGTGCGGCGGCTGTGGATTGTAGGTAAAGCCCTGCGCGGAAGCCGGTTGCACACAGGCGAGCTCAATCGTGCCCGCCATCAACACGGCGAGCAGCAGCGCGAGCACGAAGCTCAGCGCGGCAAACGGCTTCCCATCGCGGCGCACGCGAGCGCGGCGCCGGAACGCGAACAGACTCATCTGGAGGGCGGCGACGACTGCCACTACCCGTCCTCCTGGTACAGCAAGGCCAAAAAGCCGGTGAGGCCACCCACCAGCACGGGCAACCACGCCGCAGCGATCGGATGCATCAAGTCGGCCTTGCTCAGATCCTCAGTTACTTTCGACAGCACATAGAGCAGAAAGCCCGCACCCACGCCACTTAAAACCATCTTTTGCACGCCGCCGAATCGGAAGAAGCGCAACGATACGGATGCCGCCAACATCACCATTGCAGCAAGCAAAAATGGCTGTGCCAGCAGCTTGTGGTACTGCAGCCGGTAGCCGGCGGTCGCGAAGCCGGAATTTTCCGACGAGCGGATGTATCCGGGAAGTTGCCAAAAGGACACAGTTTCGGGCGTGGAGAAGGTGTTGCGAACCTGCGCCGGCGTGAGCGAGGTCGCGAGCCGCCAGCTGTCCTCATCGACCGGCGGTGCATTGAGCGAATAGCGTCGGACGCCCTTGAACAGCCAGTAGCCGTCTTCGAGCGTGCCTTCGCGCGCTTCGATGCGCTCCTTGAAAACATTGTTCGTATCGAATCGGAACAGCGTCAGTCCGGTGAGCCGCGCGCCCTGCCGTTCGCTGCGCGCCGCGTTCATGATCACGCTGCCGTCGGCATTGACCTGGTTGATCCAGAAGCCGGCGGCGTCCTGCACGCCGCCACCGGCAGCGTTGCCGAACAGCTCGGCTTCCATGCGCTTGGACAATTCGCGCAGGTTGGCGGACATCGGATTGTAGGCGACGGTGGCGAGAACGCCGAGGATGATCGCTGCCACCAGCGCCGGCGCGATGAACTGCCAGGCGGAGACGCCGGCGGCGCGCGCGATCACGAGCTCGAGCCTGCGCGACAGCGCGAGATAGCATGTCATCGCGCCGATCAGGACGCAGAACGGCATCATCTTTTCGAGCAGTTGCGGCACGCGGAACAGCGAGGTCTCCGCCACCATGATCGGGGAGGCGCCGACGAGACCCGAGGTCTTGCGCACCATCTCGATGTAATCGACCAGCACGAGCAGCACGAAGATGCTGACAAACACGCCAAGCGCCGAGATTACAAATCGGCCGGCGAAATAACGCCCCAGCGTGTTGGTGACCATGCTCATGCGGCGGCCGGACGTGCGAACAGCCGCGCCAGGCGGGCGCTGGTCTTGTTGATGGTTTCGAGCAGCGCAGCCGGCGGCTCGATCACGGCGCCGGCGATGATGAGCCACAGCCCGACGCCAATGCCGGCGAACAGCATTCCGTATTGCACGACCGCCGCCGTCGGCGTCTTGACCGTCATGACCGAGCAGGCGAATCCGATCATGCGCAGTCCGAACACCGCCAGAATCGATCCACCGATCGAGAAGTTGCGGCTCTGACGGGTGGTGCGCGGCGCGCCGAGGAAGGCGAAGGTCAACGCGGCAAAGGCGAACGGATAGATCGGCGCCATGAAGCGGTCATGCAGCTCGGCGCGGAATTGTCCGGGCAGCTGCTTGTACATCGGGTCTTCTTTGTCCGGCCACAGCAGCTCCCAGAGATAGCGCTCGCGGATGCCGAGTGCGACATCGCCGTGCTGGGAGAATTTCGACATGTCGAAGGCATAGCGGCCGAACGCCACCATGGCCGGTTCGCGCTTGCCGGCCTCGAATTTCTCCAGATTGCCGTCCTCCAGCACGAGGAAGGAGTTGCTGCCGTTCTGCACCACTGTGCCGTGGTCGGCGACGATCGAGATGCGCTCCTTGGGATCGCGGCGGTCGTCGATGAAGATGCCCATCAAGAGGCCGCCGGGCTGGCGTTCGCGAATCCGGATGGTGAGGTTCTGGTCGAGTTGCGCAAAGCGGCCGGGCTGCAGCACGTTGGTGAGCACGTCCGCGGTGATCTCGGCGTCCCATTGCTTGATTCGCCGCATGCCGTCGGGCGCGAGATAGGCCGCGATGAACGCCACCAGGATCGCCACCACGATGGTGGCGTAGACGAACGGGCGGAACAGCCGGAGCGGCGAGAAGCCGGCGGCATTCATCACGATGATTTCCGAATCGGTCGCGAGCTTGTTCAGCGTGTGCGAGATCGCGATCATCAGCGCCACCGGCGCGATGATCAGGATCAGGGCCGGAATCACGAGGCTGGTGAGGCCGAGGAAGGTGACGATGGTCTGGCCCTGGCTCGTCATCAGGTCGATGCCGCGCAACGCCTGCGTAATCCAGATCACCCCCGTGAGGCTGACCAGGACCAGCGCAAACGACGCGAGCGTCGTGCGGAAGATATACCTGTCGATTGACCCCATCGCTACCGCACGATCCCGCCCTGTCACCGATCGGATGCAGGCCGCCACCAACCCCCTTGAAAAAGGGTCCCCATTGGTTTCGCCCCGAGCCGTCCCACCGGCTTATTCTCTCACTAGCATCCCTTTGATCCGTCAACAAAATGGCTGAGGTAGGGCGCGGTAAACTCATGGTTAATATTTCGTCCAATGTGGCAGCGCGGCAACGCGAGACCTTGGCAGTCGGAGTGAAGGCGGGCCATAGTGCATGTCTCGCTTTCCGGCAGCCGCATCTTTGCGGCCGCCAAACCCTGCCAAGCTCGATCTCGCATTTGAGCGAAAGCCCTGATTTTTGGAGGAGTTACCCATGTCCGACGCCGTCAAGGTCGGCTTCGTTCCGCTTTCCGCCACCCCGCGCGGCATCCTGGTGGCCTTTTGCGACGATGCGTTGAAGTTCGGACCCGCGACCCGCAAGGCGCTGGGGAAAGCGGCTGACGTGGTGAAACGGGCCGCCGAAACCAGCCAGTTCAAGGGAAAGAGTGGATCGACGCTCGATCTTTTAGAACCAGGGGGAATCAACGTTCAGCGCTTGATCGTGATGGGCACCGGCAAGGCTCAGGACCTGAAAGAGAAGGATTTTCTCAAGTTTGGCGGCGCGCTGGCCGGGAAACTGAATTCGGGCAGTGAGGCGGTGACGGTGATGGCCGAATTGCCTGACGGGATGATGCAGCCCGACCAGGCCGCCGCGGTCGCGACCGGCATGAAGCTGCGCGCCTACCGATTCGACCGTTACAAGACCAAAAAGAAGGACGGCGAGGACCGCGGCCTGCGCGCCGACGTGTCGCTTGCCGTCGACGACGTGGCAGCGTCACGGAAGGCCTTCGCGCCCGATGCCCATATCGTCGAGGGGGTGATCCTGGCGCGCGAGCTCGTCAACGAGCCGCCGAACGTGCTCTACCCGGAAGAATTCGCCCGCCGCGCCGGCCAACTCAAAAAGCTCGGCGTCGATGTCGAGATTCTCGATGTCAAAGCCATGACCAAGCTCGGCATGGGCGCGCTGCTCGGCGTGGCGCAGGGCTCGACGCGGCCGGGCCGCACCGTGATCATGCGCTGGAACGGCGGCAAGAAGTCCGATGCGCCGGTCGCCTTCATCGGCAAGGGCGTCTGCTTCGACACCGGCGGCATTTCCATCAAGGGCGCCGCCAGCATGGAGGACATGAAGGGGGATATGGGCGGAGCGGCGTGCGTCGTCGGTCTGATGCACGCGCTGGCGGCTCGCAAAGCGCGCGCCAACGTGGTTGGCGCCATTGGCCTGGTCGAGAACATGCCCGACGGCAACGCGCAGCGTCCCGGCGACATCGTCACCTCGATGTCGGGACAGACCATCGAGATCATCAATACCGACGCCGAAGGGCGGCTCGTGCTCGCCGACGTGCTCTGGTACGTGGCGAAGAAGTTCAAGCCGAAATTCATGGTCGACCTCGCCACTCTCACCGGCGCCATTATGGTTGCGCTCGGCACCGAGCATGCGGGCCTGTTCTCCAACAATGACGAGCTGGCGGACCGGCTGATCAAGGTCGGGCTCGAGACCGGCGAAAAGGTCTGGCGCATGCCGCTGTCGCCCGAATATGACAAGCTGATCGACTCGCAATTTGCGGATATGAAGAACACTGGCGGCCGCTATGGCGGCTCGGTGACGGCGGCGCAATTCCTGCAGCGCTTTGTCGACAACACGCCGTGGGCGCATCTCGACATCGCAGGCACGGCGATGGGCGCGCCGAAGAACGAGATCAACCAGAGCTGGGGCTCCGGCTTCGGCGTGCGCCTGTTGGAGCGGTTGGTGTCAGAGCATTACGAGAAATGACCTGAAAAAATGACTGAGGTGCTGTTCTACCATTTGCAGAACATGTCGGTGGAGAACGTGCTGCCGCCGCTGCTCGAGAAATCGCTCGAGCGCGGCTGGCGCGTGGTCGTGCAGGCGACCTCGGAAGAGCGCGCCGATGCCCTGGACGCGCATTTGTGGACTTATCGCGACGATTCGTTTCTGCCGCACGCGACCTGGCGCGCGGGCGACGCGGCGGATCAGCCGATCCTGCTCGCGGTCAGCGAAGGAAATCCGAATGGCGCTCAGGTCCGCTTCCTGATCGACAGCGCGGCATTGCCCGGAGACTGTGACGCCTACGAGCGGATGGTGCTGCTGTTCAATGGCGACGATGCCGACACGCTCGCCTCCGCCAGAGGCGCCTGGACCGACTGCAAGTCGCGCGGCTTCGAGGTGACCTATTGGCAGGCCGACGAGCAGGGCCGCTGGCGGCGGCGGGACTAGGGCAAGATCCGGAAAGAGCCTGCCCCGTACGTGATGCGGGGTGTAAGGGCGGTTCTCCGAAGAGATCGTGCCCAGACAAGCTCCCGCGGAATTACGGGATTAACGATCCCGCGGTATTAATGATATTCTGCGGTGTCCGGCCTGGGGATTTCCTTCAGCCACGGTGACGCCGCAAAGTAGTGGTCGGACAATTGGTTACGGGCTGGGTTGGGGAACTTAGTTGATCGTGCGACGCGACATCAGACAATTCAGGCAGCTTTGGACGCTGCTATTGCTGGCCCCGTTGATCGGGGGCTGCTCGGGTGCGTCTGACCTGATGTCGAAAGACGCCGAGTGGTTTTCGCGTCCGGGCCGGTTGTTCATCCGCAACGTCTCGATCGATGCGCCGCCGCTCAATCCGAACACGCCGGTCACGGCCGAGGATCTCGTCAGCGCCGAGGGCGCCTGTCCCGGTATGACGCCGCCTGGGGGCGCTCCCAGCGACGCGCAGGCTTTGACCGACGGACCCGCCGGCACGCTGCCGCCGATGGCGCCTGCCGGCGGCTCGGTCGCGCTCGGCCACACCGAATGCGACGTGGTGCGCGGCATCGGCGCGCCAGACAGCGTCAATCTCTCGTCCAATCAGCGCGGCGAACGCGTTGCCGTCGTCACCTGGACGCGGGGGACGCGGCCCGGGATCTACACCTTCACCGCTGGACGGCTGAGCTCGGTCGAGCGCGCCCCAGAGCCGGTCGCCCCGCCGAAGGTGGCAAAGCCCAGGGCGAAGAAGAAAGCGGCGACGTAAAGCGAAATCGTCGAACGCGCCTTGTTTCATCTCCAACGACACATACGGCGGCGGCTTCCTTGGATCGCAGACAAACAGCCCGGGCACGAGACTGCGGGTGCGTTCGGTGCACTGGCATTCCCTTCGCCCTGTCTTTCGAGGGCCAACGTTGATGCAGAACTCGGGCAGATCATGCCGCGGGAATGCTGAGTAACGTCCTCTACGCTGTCATGCCTTGGCTTGTCCGGGGCATCCAGTACGCGGCGGCCCATCAATTCAAGCACGCGCGGCCGTTGTCACCATCACGGCGTAGCCGGCACGCCGGATCAGAAGCCGACGTTCTCGTTCATGTAGAAACTGTTGAGAATGGATATCCGCTGCCGATCGGTCTCGATCGGCGGGCGTCCGTGCCAGCTCATCCCTGAAAGCGAGTGATATGCTTTCAGGACCACGAACGCGTACCCAAGATTGGGTAGGAAGGGGATGGTCTTCACCGGCTCGAGGCAGTAGGAGCTGACGTGCAGCAGTCCCTTGAGCGAAGCTCGATAGAGTGTCGTACCGAGTGCTTCCTGGCTGCTGTCTGCCGGACAATAAAGCTGCATCGTCACGACCTTCTTGCGCGTGTCCGGATGCGGCTTGATCTGGTAGCCGTCAATGTCTCGATACAGCACCGGTTTCGCCACAAGCTGCAGCTCCTCGACGCTGCGCACCTTGTCCCCGCGCGCACGAATTTCGAGCGCACGATGGAGCTTGCGCCGGATCGCCTGTTCGATGTTCTTTGAGGTCATTATGCGCGACACGGCAGCCCAGGTAGGGCGCAGTGCCGGATCTATCTTGTCGAGGTTGTCGCCATAGAGGCGCAGCGCGACGCGGGTTCCCGAGCCCGTGATTGGTTCATAGCCCTGGGCGGGCAGACTCTGTGTCAGATGCTGGTAGAGATCGGGCGGGAAGAAATCGCGAAACACGATGTGGGGGAAGGGCGCGGCAAAGTGGTCGGCAGCCTCGATGCTCGCCAATGCGTGCGCGGTAAGCTCGTCCGCGAGGCGGAAGGGAGACGTTTCGGCAAGCACGTCCATTGCGGGCTCCCGCTCGGATCGCAGATTGAAGAAACTGACGACCGGGCCGGATTCCGACAATGTCACAAGTCAATCGGGCACCGGACGCGGAAGCAGCGTCTGCAACCAACAACCAACCGGCCCTCCAGCAGACATCATTGTGCTCCAGGATTGTGGCCGGGTTGTGCTCATGCGAGTTTTCCCGTAGGTGGACGTGGGCTGCGACGGATCAGGCCGTTCCGCCGGTCATGCCCCGGCTTGACCGGGGTATCCAGCACGCCGCGGCCTATCGGCTCAAGCACTGTCGTCTCTGGAATACTGGGCCGCCCGGCGGGCGACGACATCGAGTTAAAACGATCAACAAACTCTCACCCCGCCGCCTCATCGAGTTGTGCGCTCGCTTCGAGCCATTCCTCCTCGGCGCGTGCGAGTGCGGTCGCGGCGTTGGCGCGGGCCTGGGCGAGTTGCGCGGCTTGCCTGGGATCGCGGGTGTAGATATCGGGCAGCGCCAGCGCGGTGTCGATCTTGTCGATGATGCCGTTGATGCGGTTGATCTCGGCCTCGGCCTCAGAGACGCGCTGCTTCGGCGGCTTCAATCGCGCCGCCTTGCTTCGCTCCGGCTTTTCGCGGGCGGCATTGCGCTCGACCGCTTCGCGCGAAATTTCGCGCTCGCCGCGCGAGGACAGCACGAGCCGCTGGTAATCGTCGAGATCGCCGTCAAAGCCGGTGACCGCGTGATCGGCCACGACCCAGAGCCGGTCGGCACAGGCTTCGATCAGATAGCGGTCATGCGAGACCATGATCACCGCGCCCGGAAAATCGTTGATGGCTTCCGCAAGCGCCGCGCGGCTGTCGATGTCGAGATGGTTGGTCGGTTCGTCCAGGATGATCATGTTGGGACCGAAGAAGGTCGCAAGTCCGAGCAGCAGCCGCGCCTTCTCGCCGCCGGACAGGCTTCTCACCGGCGTGTCCGCCGCCTTGCCGGAAAAGCCGATCGCGCCGGCGCGGCCGCGCACTTTCGATTCCGGCGCGTCCGGCATCAGCTTGCGGACGTGGTCATAGGTCGATGCGTCCTCGTTGAGCTCATCGAGCTGATGCTGGGCGAAATAGGCGATCGAAAGTTTTTCCGCGCGCGTGATCTCGCCCGAAAACGGTTTCAGCCGCCCCGCGAGCAGCTTGACCAGCGTCGACTTGCCATTGCCGTTGGCGCCGAGCAGGGCGATGCGGTCGTCGTTGTCGATCCGCAACGTGACGCGGTTCAGCACCGGCTTGCCCACCTCATAGCCGACAGACACATTGTCGGCCGCGATGATCGGTGGCGACAGCATCTTTTCGGGCGCGGGAAAACTGATCTCGTGCACGTCCCGTGTCACGAGGGCTGCGACCGGCTTCATCCGCTCCAGCATCTTCACGCGCGATTGCGCCTGGCGCGCTTTCGAGGCCTTGGCCTTGAAGCGGTCGACAAAGGCCTGCAGCCGCTTGCGTTCGGCTTCCTGGCGTTTCGCATGCTTGGCATCGAGCATCTCACGGGTGGCGCGCTGCTCCTCGAAGGAGGAATAGCCGCCGCGATAGAGCGTGAGCTTGCCGCGGTCCAGATGCAGGATCTGGTCGACCGAGGTTTCCAGAAGATCGCGGTCGTGGCTGATCACGATCACCGTGCGCGGATAATGCGCCAGGTGATCCTCGAGCCACAGCGTGCCTTCGAGATCGAGATAGTTGGTGGGCTCGTCGAGCAGGAGCAGATCGGGAGCCGCGAACAGGGTTGCGGCGAGCGCCACCCGCATGCGCCAGCCGCCGGAGAATTCACAGACCGGCCGCGCCTGGTCCTGAGCCGAGAAGCCGAGGCCACTCAGGATCGCCGCCGCGCGGCTGGGAGCGGAATGGGCATCGATGTCGACAAGACGGGTCTGGATTTCGGCGATTCGGTGCGGATCGCGCGCGGTCTCCGCCTCGTTGAGCAGCGCATCGCGTTCGAAATCGGCCTTCAGCACGATCTCGACCAGGCTCTCCGGTCCGTCAGGCGCTTCCTGCGCGAGACTGCCGAGGCGCCAGCGCGGCGGCACGGTGATG
>Ga0070683_100004376_pt1 | contig 11622 bp, 10 predicted proteins | sample KBSC713LmetaG_FD_64662 | JGI IMG/M metagenome (GOLD analysis project Ga0070683, IMG submission 64662) | Corn rhizosphere microbial communities from Kellogg Biological Station, Michigan, USA - KBS C7.1-3L metaG | ecosystem: Host-associated > Plants > Roots > Rhizosphere ...
ACTCGGGGTTGTCGTGCTCGATGTCGCGCGGCGAGAGCTCCTTCACCCGTTTGACGTCCACTGCGTCGATCACCGCCTCGAAGATCTTCTCGCGCGGGGAGTGCTGAAAGCCGACGGTGACGAGCACGACGTGGCCCTTCTTGTACTTGGACGCCTTGTCGCCCAGGCGGATGGTCGCGGTCTTGCGCCCACGCTTGAGCTGGTCGATGAAGACTGGCGAGTAGAAGTTCAGTACGTACACGGAACGTGGGCAGCCTACCGGCCCCTGGCCCACCTCGACTGGGCGGCGGCCGCTACCTGTTTCTCCCCCCGGTAGGACAGCAGTTTAGGGGCCTCCGCAAGCGGCATACGCTGAGAACTCGCGCTCAGTCGCCACCCGCCCCCTCGACCAGCGGGACGAAGCGCACGGGCACGACGGGCTCGGGCGGGGCGTCCGGGTGAAAGCGCGTGAGCCGCTCGCCGTCGGCGGTCCGGACGGGGCACACGAGCACACCGCCCGGCGCGAGCTGCTCGAGCAGCGCGGGCGGCGGCTCGCCCTCCGCCGTGGCGGTGACCGAGATGCCGTCGAAGGGCGCGCGGTCGGCTGCCCCCTGGCTCCCGTCGCCGGTACGCACCTCGACGTTGTCGTAGCCCAACTCGCCCAGCACCTCCCGGGCCTGGGCCGCGAGCGACGGGTGGCGCTCGATCGTCACCACCTCCTTGCAGCAGCGCGACAAAACCGCGGCGGCATAGCCGGAGCCGGTGCCCACCTCGAGTGCGCGGTCGTCAGGATCGAGCTCGAGCAGTGCGGTCATCGAGGCGACGATCCAGGGCTGCGAGATCGTCTGTCCCTCACCGATCCGCAACGCGCCGTCGCGGTACGCGCGCCGGCGCTCCTCGGGCGGCACGAACAGCTCGCGCGGCACCTCCTCCATCGCCCGCAGCACGCGCTCGTTCCGGATGCCGCGCTGGCGCAGCTGCCGCTCCACCATGTCGCGCCGACGCTTGGCGAACTCGTCAGTAGATGTAGCGTCGAAGCGCCGCCGGGTCATGGATAACCACCTTCCCGCGGCCGCACGTGACGAGTCCCGCGCGCTCGAGCGTGGCGAGGAAGCGCGACACCGACTCGCGCGATGAGCCGGCCAGCTGGGCGATCTCGGCGCGCGTGGAGCGGATGAGCACGTTCTGGGCGCCGTCGCCGTCCCCCGCGATCTCCTCGGTATGCGCGAGCAGCACGCCCGCGACGCGGCTGGCTACGGTCTGGAACGACTGCCGGGAGATGCGCTCGTTCGCCTCCTTCAGCCGCTCGGCGAACGCGGCCAGGAGCTTGATCGCGATGTCGGGGTGCCTCAGCAGGAGCCTTCGCATGTCGCCCGCGAGCAGCGCGACCGCCGTGGTGTCCTCGGCCGCCTCGACCGTCGCCGAGCGCTTCTCCGATCCGAACATCGCGAGCTCACCGAAGAGATCGCCCGAGTGCAGTTCCGCGAGCGTGATGGTGCGGCCGTCGGAGTGGTTCCGGGTCACCCGCACATGGCCGTCCTGCACCACGTAGCAGGTGTCGCCGGCGTCGCCCTCCCGGAAGATCACCTCGCTCGAACTCCAGCGGCGCGGCACGGCGACGGAGGCGAGATCGCGGAGCTGCTCGGGCGTGAGCCCCGCGAATATCGGCACGCGGCCAAGCAGCTGGGCAATCTGGTCGCTGCCTGACATGGAGGAGATCATCGCACCGGAGTAGGTTGTCGCGCATGGGAAATGAACGCCGGATCGTTCAGACGAGCGAGGCGCCTGCTGCCGTCGGGCCGTACTCGCAGGCGGTCGTGGTCGATGCGCCACTGCTCTTCTGCTCGGGGCAGATACCGCTCGACCCGTCCACCGGCGAGCTCGTGGAGGGCGGCGCGTCGGAGCAGACCACCCGCTGTCTCGAGAACCTCGAAGCCGTGTGCCGCGAGGCCGGCACGAAGCTCTCGAACGCGGTGCGGGTGGGGGTGTTCTGCACCGATCTCGCCGCGGACTGGTCGGACGTGAACGCCGCCTACGAGCGCTTCTTCAAGGGGGGCGACCCGCCCGCGCGCGCCGCCGTGGGCGTGGCGGCGCTGCCCAAGGGCGCGCGCGTGGAGATCGAAGCCGTGGTGGTATGCCCGCGTTAGGAGTCGAGCTCGGCCTCGAGGACGTCCGCGAAGCCCGCGAGCGCATCGGCGGGCGCGTGCGTCGCACCCCGGTCCTGCCGGCAGGCGAGCTATCGCGCCGTCTGGGCGCCCGCGCCGTGCTCAAGGCAGAGAACCTGCAGCTGACCGGCTCGTTCAAGGTGCGCGGTGCGTTCAACCGGCTGTTGCAGCTGAGCGACGCCGAGCGCGCCGCGGGCGTGGTCGCCGCGAGCGCGGGCAACCACGCGCAAGGTCTCGCGTTCGCGGCCCGGGAGCTTGGTATCCACGCCACGGCGGTGATGCCGGAGGGCGCGCCGCTTTCGAAGGTCGCTGCGGTGAAGCAGTACGGCGGCGAGGTGATCCTCCACGAGGGAACGTACGACGAAGCGAAGCAAGCCGCGGACGACCTCGCTCGGAGTGAGGGCAAGACGATCGTCCAGGCGTTCGATCATCCGCAGGTCGTTGCGGGTCAGGGGACTGCGGGGCTCGAGATCGTCGAGGATGCCCCCGACGTCCGGGTTGTCGTGGTTCCACTCGGGGGCGGCGGTCTCGCCACCGGCGTGGCCATCGCCGTGAAGTCGCTTGTGCCCGGCGCGCGCGTGGTCGGGGTGCAGGCCGAGGCGTGCGCGCCCTACATCGACTCGCTCGCCGCTCATCGCCCGATCGGCGCGCGCTCGGCCAACACGATCTGCGACGGCATCGCGGTCAAGCAGCCCGGCGAGCTCACGCTGCCGCTGGTGGAGCGCTGGATCGACGAGGTGGTGACCGTCAGCGACGACGAGGCCGCCGAGGCGATGGTGCTGCTGCTCGAGCGCAACAAGCTCGTGGTGGAGGGCGCGGGCGCGGTGGCCGTGGCGGCGCTCATGCACGGCAAGCTGCATCCGCCCATCGACGGCGACGTATGCGCGGTGCTGTCGGGCGGCAACGTGGACGCGTCGCTGCTCGCGGAGTGCATCCGCATGGGTGAGACAGCGGCGGGACGACGAATGGTTCTCGCCACAGTGGTCCCGGATCGGCCCGGCTCGCTGGCGGCGCTGCTGCAGATCGTGGCCGAGCACGGCGGCAACGTCGTCGACGTCGAGCACCTCCGCGAGGGCATGGACCTGCACCTCCGCGAGACCGCGATCCATCTCGTGCTCCAGACCAACGGCCCGGAGCACGACAACGAGATCCTCGCCGCCGTGAAGGCGGAGGGATTCTCGGTGCGGATCGAGCGCTAGAACAGCGCGGCATCGCGCCGGCGGCGCCGGAGGATGGCGGCCCCGAGCCAGCCCAGGGCGGCCAGAAGCGCGAGCGGGATCGCCACGCCGAAGCTGTCGCCTCGCAGTTCCTCGCTCGCAAGCGGCTTCAACGGCTCGACCAGCGATTCGCTCACGTGTTCAATACGAGCGAACGGCTCGTTCATCACGCAACTTTTCGCCCCCTCGTGGGCTTTTTTAGATGATGTTGCGACAGGGGAAAGTGTTTCGCCACGTGGCCGCAGCAGCAGCAATCGCCGCTGCGGCGACGGTTTCGACTGCCGCGGCCGCACCCGCGCCCAAGAAGCTGTGGGCGACGGTGAACATCTGCGATACCGCAACGCACCCGAACGAGATGGGCGTACGCGCCAGCATGCCGGGCAATCACACGCGGGAGCGCATGTGGATGCGCTTCCACGCGCAGTTCTATAAGCCGAAGACCAGGCAGTGGTTTGACGTCAAGGGCATCGGCGTGTCGCCCTGGCAGTACGTGGGCCGCGCGCGGAAGACGCAGCAGGCCGGTTACACGTTCTCGTTCGCGCCGCCGGCTGCCGGCAACGCGTTCGTGTTGCGCGGGGTCGTGGACTTCCAGTGGCGAAAGAAGAAGCGGACCAGGCGCGGCAAGCTGCGCACGGTCGTCGTTCGCACGTTGCACGCCAACACCAAGGGCGAGCACCCGTCCGACGGAGCCGATCCGCCGGGCTACTCGAGCGGTACCTGCGAGATTCGCTAGTTACTCGAGACCGGAGCTAAAGAGGCGCGGGTCGTTGGTAATGACCCCGTCCACTCCGAGTGCGGACAGCCGCTCGATCATCCGGGCGTCGTCCACCGTCCACACGTAGAGCTGCCCGCCTGCGCGGTGGATCGCGCGCACGAGCTGCGGGCTCACCAGCCGCCAGTGGCTCATCAGCGCCTCGAAGCGCCCGGCGCGGATCATGCGACCAGCCCTGACCGGGATCAGCCGCCGCGCGGCCGCCGCGAACGCGAGCGCGAACGGCCGCTTCCACGCGCTCTTCGTGGGATCGCTGGTCAGCCGCGGCACCGACAGGCCGCGCCGCTGCTCCGGTGCCAGCTCCCCGATCAGGTCGATGCTCTCGAGGTAGTGGGTCGAGATCAGCGCTCGTTCGCTCAACCCGCGTGCGCTCAAGCCGTCCACGACCGCGCGCTCGTAGCCGGTGAGCTTGAGATCGACGTTCAGCTCGACGCCCGCGTATGCCTCGCCGGCGAAGTGGTCGAGCCCCTCGTCGAGCGTGAGCGCGCCGGCGCGGGCGCCGTCCTCGTAGTCGTGGGCGAGCACGAGCCGGCCGTCGCGCAGTCGCAGCACGTCGAACTCGATCATGTCCACGCCGTGCTCGAGCGCGGCCTCGAAGCTCGCGAGCGTGTTGCCCGGGCTCACGTGGTCGGCGCCCTTGTGGCCGACTCGTTTGAGTGGCGGCAGGTGCTCCGCGCGAGCCTTCACTTCTGGCAGCCGGGGCACCAGTACGCGGTGCGGTTGTCGTCTCCGAGGCCGCCAGACGCGATCCGCGTGCCGCAGCGCGGGCATGGCCGTCCGGCGCGCTTGTAGATCGACACGCCGGGCCACTCGCCCGCCACCGAGCGGGCCATGTGCGGGCGCACGGCGTCGATCGCGGCGAGCGACTCCTTGTCACTGACCTCACCGGTGGGCCGGTGCGGGTCGATGCGCGCGTGGAAGCACGCCTCGGCGCGCCAGATGTTCCCGAGCCCAGCCACGTTGCGCTGATCGAGCAGGGCGTCGCCGAAGGGGCGCGTCTGGTCGTCCTCGCGCAGGCGCGCCAGGAAGCGCTCGCAATCGAAGTGGGTGTCGAGCACGTCGGGTCCCAGACCCGCGAGCTGCTGGTCGAAGCGCGTGCGCGAGTCGGTGACGAGCTCGAGCACCGGGCCGTCGAACTGCACGACCTCGTGCTCGGGCGTGCGGATCACGAGCCAGGCCCGGCGCGGCGAGCGGCGCCAGAACTCGCCGCGGCGGTGGACGCTCCAGAGCCCGCCCATGCGGAGGTGCGAGTGGAGCGTGAGGTCGCCGTCGAAGCGCAGGAAGAGGTGCTTGCCGCGGGCATCCACGGCACGAACCCCGCGGCCGGAAAGGCGCTCTGGCCAGCGGTCGTGAGCATGTCTCGGGTGCGGCGTCTCGATCTCCACGATCTCCTTGCCCACCAGCGCCTCCTCGATCCGGCGGGCCGCGCGGTGGATGGTGTCGCCCTCGGGCATCCGCTACGCGCTCAACGTCAGGCGACGCGGTCCCTGGCGGAAGCCCACGTCGATGAGCAGCGGCTCGAGCTCCGATCCGACCACCGGCTCTCCGTCGAAGCGCTCGATCGCCAGTCGCTTCAGGCGGCCGCGGCGCACGTGATCCGCCAGCGCCTCGAGCGCCTCGCGCAGCCGGCCCTCGCCAGGTTCGTGGAGCGGCAGCAGCCCCTTGCCGCCGCGCTCGACATAGAGCACGGGATCGGCGTCGAGGAACACCACGTACGCGCCAGGTGCGCGAGCCGGGCGGCGCGGGGAGCCCTCGCGCTTGGGCCACGGCAACGACGCCCCGTACGCGTTGGCCGGGTCGGTGGCGGCGAGCACCAGCGCACCGGCCGGCTCGTCGTCGCGCAACGAGCGCAGACGCTCAACTCCGCCGGGCAGCGCGAACTGTGCTCCGCCGAGGCCCTCCACGAAGTAGCCGCGCCGCGCGGTGCCGAGCGTCTCGAGGTTCACAAGCTCTCCGTACAGAGACGCGAACCCGCCCGGGATGCCCTCGGCGAGCACGGTCTCGCGAGTGACGATCCCGTAGCGCTCGAGCAGCAGCTCGGCGATGGCGCGCATGCGCGGCCCGTAGGAGGGAGCCTCCGCGAACAGCGGCCCGGTGAGCGACCAGCGGCCCTGGATCTGCGGCGCAGCGGGGCGGCGCCGCCGCGAGAAGCGGCGGCCGCGCTCACGCTCGGCCTTGGCCAGCGAGAGGCGCGGCGCGCGCAGCGGCGCGAAGGCGTCGTTGGTCACCTCGCCCGCCCACACGAGGTCCCAGAGCGCCTCCTGGAGCTCGACCGGCTCGGCATCGGGGAGGTCGACGAGCAGATCGGTCCAGAAGCAGGCGCCACGCCCGAGCCGCTCCCGCAGCGCCTCGTGCAGCTCGCTCGCCGGCGGGTCGCCCTTCCCCGGCGGCGGGCCGAGCCAGCGGGCGTCCTCGCGGAAGTACAAGGCCACGCGGCCGCTGCCCCGCCCCAGCGCGCCCGCGCCCACCCACACCAGCTCGCCGCCGGCGCACAGCGTGTCCATCCACGCCTGCGAGTAGGCGCCCACGCGCCGCGGCAGCACGTCCTGCTCCCACACCTCGGGAGTCAGAGCCAGTCCCTGAAGCGGAACGAGGATCTCGCGCAGGCGGTCAACGCCTGCGCCGCCAGGAGGAGAAGCATCGATGCCCTGCCACGCGGGCAACAGCCGTGCAAGCGCTCGCTGGTCGGCCGGCTCCACCTCCTTGCGCAGCGAGGCCAGAGAAGCACGCCGCAGCCTCCGCAGCACCTCGGGGTCGCACCACTCGCGCTCGGACCCGCCGGGCCGCAGCTCGCCGCGCACCAGCTCGCCGTCGCGTTCCAGATCTCGCAGCACCGGGCCCGCGTCCACGCCGTAGCGGCCTGACAGCTCCGCGGTGGTGAACGGCCCGTGCGTGCGCGCGTAACGCCGCGCGATCCGCCGCAGCGGCTCCTCCACCGGCTCGAGGAACGTGTCGGGCAGACCGCCCGGAGGCACGGCGCCGAGCGCGTCGCGATAGAGGCCGGCGTCCTCGGCCGCGATGTAGCGCTCCTCGCCGCCGATGCGCATCTTGGCCGCCCGGCGCTCGTCAACGAGCCGTTGCAGCATCCGGTTGGCCGACACCGCCTCGATGCAGCGCAACTGCGCCTCCGACACGTCGAGGTCGCCGATCGCACGCAGCACGTCGTGGAGGCCGTCCGCGTTGGCGGCCCGCGTGCGCTCCGACACCCGTTGGAGATCCGCCTCCACCTCCTCGAGCGCCTCGGGTGAGATCAGCTCGCGCAGCTCCTCCTGCCCGAGCAGCTCGGCGAGCAGGTCGCGGTCGAGCGACAGCGCCGCGGCACGCCGCTCGGCGTTGGGCGTGTCGCCCTCGTACATGTAGGTGGCCACGTAGTCGAACAGCAGCGACGAGGCGAATGGGGAAGCCCGCGACGTCTCCGCCTCGACCAGCGACAGCTCGCGCGTGTGCAGCCCGCGCAGCAGCTCCTTCAAGGAAGGCACGTCGAACACGTCGCGCAGGCACTCGCGGTAGGTCTCGAGGATGATCGGGAACTGCGAGTAGCGCTTGGCCACCTCGAGCAGCGACTGCGCCTTGAGCCGCTGCTGCCACAACGGCGTGCGCTTGCCCGGATACGCGCGCGGGATCAGCAGCGCCCGGGCCGCGTTCTCCCGGAAGCGAGCGCCGAACAGCGCCGAGGAGCCAAGCTCACGCACGACCAGGTCCTCGAGCTCGTCCGGCTCGACCAGGACGAGCTCAGCGCGCGGCGGATCGTCCGCGTCGGGCAGGTGGACGATGATGCCGTCGTCCGACCAGATCGCGTCGGACTCGAGGCCGAACTCGTCGCGGATCCGGGCGCTCAGGGCAAGCGCCCACGCCGCGTGCACGCGCCCGCCGTACGGCGACAGCACGCACAGCCGCCAGTCGCCGATCTCGTCGCGGAAGCGCTCCACCACGATCGTGCGATCGGAGGGGATCACGCGCGTCATCTCACGCTGCTCGCGTAGGAACGAGACGAGGTTCCGCGCTGCGCGCTCGTCCAGATCGAAGTCCGCCGTGAGCTCCTCGGGCTCGCGGTCCACCGCCCAGCGCGAGAACTCGCCGATGGCGCGACCCAGCTCCGCGGGCCGGCCCACGCCGTCGCCCTTCCAGAACGGCACGGCGCCGGGCACACCGGGCGCGGGAGTGACGATCACCCGGTCACGCGTGATCTCCTCGATCCGCCAGGTGGACGCACCCAGCAGGAACGTCTGTCCCGGCCGTGCCTCGTAGACCATCTCCTCGTCCAGCTCGCCCACGCGCCGGCCGTCGGGCAGGTGCACGCCGAACAGCCCGCGGTCGGGGATCGTGCCGGCGTTGGTCACGGCCAGCTGCAGCGACCCCTTGCGCGCCCGCACCGTGTCCTCCACCCGGTCCCAGACGATCCGCGGCCGCAGCTCGCTGAACTCCTCCGACGGGTAGCGCCCGTCGAGCATGTCGAGCACGTTGTCGAGCAGCTCACGCGACAGCTCGCCGTACGGGTAGGCGCGCCGCACCAGCTCGTGGAGCTCCGGCACGCGCCATTCGTCGCCGGTGGCGGTCATCGCCACGATCTGCTGGGCGAGCACGTCGAGCGGGTTGCGCGGCACGACCGTCTCCTCGATCTGCGCCTCGCGCATCCGCCGCGCGACCACCGTGCACTCGAGCAGATCCGCTCGGAACTTGGGGAAGATCCGCCCCTTGGAGACGTCGCCCACGCCGTGGCCGGCACGACCGATGCGTTGCAGCCCGCGCGTGACCGACTTGGGCGACTCCACCTGGAGCACCAGGTCAACCGCGCCCATGTCGATGCCCAGCTCCAATGAAGAGGTGGCCACGAGGCAGGGCAGCTCGCCCGACTTGAGCATCTCCTCCACAACAAGTCGCTCTTCACGAGCGAGCGAGCCGTGGTGCGCCCGCGCGATCTCCTCCTCGGCCATCTCGTTGAGACGAGCGGCCAGGCGCTCGGCGCCGCGGCGGTTGTTCACGAAGATGATCGTGGAGCGGTGCTCCCGCACCAGCTCGAGCAGCTCGGGGTAGATCGCCGGCCAGATCGAGCGGCGCGTGGCGGAGTCGCCCTGGCCGATGGGATCGAGGTCGACGGCATCGGCGTCCGGCTCGCGCATGTCCTCCACCGGCACGTGGATCTTGAGGTCGAGCTGCTTGCGCATCCCGGTGTCGATCACCGTGCAGGAACGACCGCCGCCCACCAGGAAGCGACCGACCTCCTCGAGCGGCCGCTGCGTGGCCGACAGCCCGATTCGCTGGAGCGGCTTCCCGGCCGCATGATCGAGCCGCTCGAGTGTCAAGGCCAGGTGCGCCCCGCGCTTGGTTTGCGCCACCGCGTGGATCTCGTCGACGATCACCCACTCGGCCCCGGCCAACATCTCGCGCGCGCGGGAGGTGAGGATCAGGTAGAGCGACTCCGGGGTGGTGATGAGCACGTCGGGCGGCTTGCGCAGCATCGCCTGGCGCTCGCGCTGCGGAGTGTCGCCCGTGCGGATGGCCACCGAGATGTCGCCGCCGATGCCCTTGAGCGGCGCGCGCAGGTTGCGCTCGATGTCGTAGGAGAGCGCCTTGAGCGGCGACACATAGACCAGACGCGTTCCGTCGCCATCACCGAGTGGCTCCGCCACAAGGCGGTCGAGCCCCCACAAAAAGGCGGCGAGCGTCTTTCCCGAGCCGGTAGGCGCCGAGAGCAGCACGTTCTCGCCACGAGCGATCGCCGGCCACGCCTGCTCCTGCGCGGGCGTGGGCTCCTCGAACGCGCGAGCGAACCAATTACGGACCTGTGGGGTGAATGTCGCGAGCGAATCCATTTGCAAGTAACAGGCCAGCGTATCGGGTCAGCTACGTCCTTCGTATGAGGGAAGGAGAGGGTGCGGTTAGCCGTATGTGCGGCACCCACGGTCGTAGCGAGAATCAGCAGGGCGAATGGCGAAGACCGTTGTGATCGTTGACGACCACCCGAGTTTCCGTTCAAGCGCGCGAATGCTGCTTGAGTCGGACGGGTTCGAGGTCGTGGGGGAGGCAGCGACGGGGGAAGACGGGGTCGATGTGGCCCTCGAACTCCGTCCCGACCTCGTGCTGCTCGACGTCAACCTGCCGGACATCGACGGCTTCGAGGTGGCCACACGCATCACCGCGGACCCGACGCCGCCCAGCGTGATCCTCACCTCGAGTCGCGACTCCACCGACTTCGGCCCGCTGGTTCAGAAGAGCGGTGCCCTCGGCTTCGTCCCGAAGAGCGAGCTTTCGGGTGCTGCGCTGGAGGAGCTCCTGCCGTGACCGGGCTGCGCCCGGCCCTTCTGGCTCTCGCCATCCTCGGCCTGGTCGCCGCGGGCGCGGGCGCTGCGATCCTCGCCACGAGCCCCGATCCGGTGCTGGACACCTACCAGCGGGTGAGCGTCCCCGTGATCGGCGTCCTCTGGGTGGGCACTGGGCTCCTCGCTTGGCTGCGGCGCCCGGACAACCGCACCGGCGCCCTCATGGCCATGGCCGGCTTCGCCTGGCTGATGGGGACGCTCATGGAGTTGTGGAGCGCGCCCGCGGCGGTGGTGATCGGCTACGTGATCACGCCGCTGTACATCGTGTGCACCGCCCACATGGTGCTCGCGTACCCCTCGGGCCGCCTGCCCTCGCGCGGTCTGGTCGCGCTTGTCGCGGGTCTCTACTTCACCGCCACCGCGCTTCAGCTGCCCGCGCTGCTCATGGCCCATCTCAGCTCCACCTTCCGCGAGCCGTCTGGCCCGGATCCGGTGGTCGTGCACGCCGTCAGGCTGTCGTCCCAGTGGCCGGGCGCGGTGATGGAGAGCATCGGCGTCGTGCTGCTTGCGCTCACCGTGCGCGCGCTGCTCCGCCGCTGGGCGGTGGCCACTCCGCCACGGCGCCGGGTGCTCGCGCCGATGATCTGGCCGGCGATCGGCATGTTCGCCTTTCTCGCCCTGGTGCTCGTGATGGCGCTCGCGTCGCTCCCCGACGCGGTCGGCACCGTTGGGTCGGTCGGCCACACGCTCTTCTTCGCAGCCGTCCCGCTCAGCTTCCTTGCCTTCCTGCTGCGCACGCAGGCCTCCGGGGTGGGCGCCGTGGGCGACCTGATGGCCAGGCTGCAGCACGCGCCCGCTCGCGGCGAGCTGCGCGACGCGCTGTCTCTTGCTCTCCGCGATCCCTCGCTCGACCTGGCGTACTGGCTACCGGAGAAGGAGCACTACGTGGACTCGGACGGGCACGCGTTCGAGCTTCCTGAGCCGGACAGCCGGCGCGCCGTGTCGGAGATCGAGCAGGACGGGCGCCCCGTCGCCGCGGTCTTACACGACGCCACACTGCTCGACCAGCCTGGGTTGATCCAATCCGTGGGCGCCGCCGCGGGTCTCGCACTCGAGAACGAGCGGCTGCACGCAGAGCTGCGCGCGAAGATCGAGGAGGTGCGCGCCTCGCGCGTGCGGCTGATCACCGCCGAGGAGGCCGCCCGCCGGCGCCTCGAGCGCTCGCTCCA
>Ga0070683_100004378_pt1 | contig 11617 bp, 8 predicted proteins | sample KBSC713LmetaG_FD_64662 | JGI IMG/M metagenome (GOLD analysis project Ga0070683, IMG submission 64662) | Corn rhizosphere microbial communities from Kellogg Biological Station, Michigan, USA - KBS C7.1-3L metaG | ecosystem: Host-associated > Plants > Roots > Rhizosphere ...
CTCACGTACAGGCTTTCCGTCTACTTCCACAACATCTTCATCTGAAATTTTCGTTCCCAGCTCGGGCACTTTCCCGTTCACTTTGATCCGTCCTTCCTCCAGAAGTTTATCTGCTGCCCGTCTTGAGCAATAGCCTATTTCCGATAAGTACTTATTGATCCGTGTCTTTTCCTGCATCGCTTATATATTCGGTATCGTTAAATCTAAAATCATTCTCCAGGAAACGGCTGTTTGCCTGTTCCACGGAGTACTCCCCTATTTTGGTCCTTCTCAGCTGGGTCAGATAGGCGCCTACTCCAAGTTCCTGACCGATATCATGGGCCAGGCTGCGGATGTACGTCCCTTTCGAGCATCCTACCGTAAAACGGACAAACGGAAGATCAATTTCAATTGCATTGATGTATAAAATGGTGGTTGTCCTGGATTTCATTTCCACTTCTTCACCAGCCCTGGCCAGATTATAGGCTCGTTTCCCGTCAATTTTTATGGCTGAAAAAACAGGCGGCTTCTGCTGGATCTCCCCTGTAAATTTTTCCAGTACCGTCCTGATCTGCTCTTCGGTAATATCAGAAATATCATGATGAAGGATCTCAGGCTTCTCGGTATCATACGATTCGGTCTGAACCCCTATCTTGATCTCCGTCCAGTATTCTTTCGGTGCATCCTGTATTTCGGGGATATTCTTAGTGAATTTCCCGCAGCAGACAATCAGAAGTCCGGTGGCTCTGGGATCCAGTGTGCCGGCATGCCCGATCTTGAATTTTTTCGGAAGGTTAAATTCTCTTTTAAGTTTGTATTTCAGTTTATTGACTGCCTGGAAAGAAGTCCAGTCCAATGGCTTGTCCAATAAAAATATATGTCCTGACTGTAAATCTTCTGCGGTCATCTTATCGTCTATGATACTTTTCGGATTAAATTTAATTTCTTTGTGATTAGGCTTTATATAAAGAGGCCTATTATAATACTGACAACTTTTCCAAAACCAGCTGTACTTTTTCCTCTACCGACTGAGTGCCGATTATTTTTAAAACAGGGCATTTCAGTTGCTGCAACCATGCTTCATGTGCCTTGAGGGTTCTGTTATGCAATTCAGTCTTGTAATCGTAGCCTTCTGCCCAGGTGATAAACTCCTGATGCAGCCTTGACCTTTCTTCATCCTTGAAGATGACATCTCCGTATCTTTCCCATTCCCTCTTCTTCAGTCTTTCCATCCTGATTCCGGCTGGTAAATATAGAAAAACTACGAGGTCAAAATCTGGGAAAAGGTTATCAGCCCACGTAAAAGTAGAACCGCCCAATATCCAGTTTCCTGCTTTATGAAGATCTTCAATGATCATTCGGTTTCTCTCTTCAGGATTCCGTTTTTCGGTAAAAGGTGTTTCTGTTTTGATCCAGAAATACTCATCGCTGTCAAAATAGGGTAATCCGATCTCTGCTGATAAAGCACGCCCCAATGTCGTGACCCCGCTTCCTGATGCTCCGAAAACATGCAGTTTCATTCTGTTGATATGTACTTATTACCGATGTTGATCATCACAATGCGATTAAGAAAAATTATTCAGCTGCATCAATATGAGCATTTATCTGATTATTTTTAACTGTGTTATTTAAACCAATAAAAATAGATCAGCAATGCAACTCCCACAAAAATCCGGTACCATCCCCACGGCTTGAAGCCATATTTATTCAGTACACCGATAAATGCTTTGATGGCAATGAGGGCTACAATAAACGCCACAACATTTCCTATGATAAAGATGATCATATGGTCCTGTGAGGCCATGATCATTTCGTACCCTTTTTGCGGGGTAGCCGTTTCTTTTCCCCACGTTTTCACAAAAACGGAATACACCGTTACCGCCAGCATGGTAGGAACTGCCAGGAAGAAAGAAAATTCTGCGGCTGCCTTCCTTGTCAGCCCCTGAGTCATTCCTCCTATAATGGAAGCGGCACTTCTGCTGGTGCCGGGCATCATGGCCAGGCATTGCCAGAATCCTATCGTAACTGCAGTTTTAATACTGATGTCTTTTTCGTTTATAATTTTCGGATTCTTGAACCACCGGTCGGCAAAGAGCAGGACAACGCCGCCTAAGACCAGCACAGACGATATGGCAATCTGGTTGCCCAGAACAGCTTCTATCTTATCATCGAACAGATATCCCAATACCAGAGCCGGAATGACAGCAAAGCCCAGCTTAAAATAAAACCGGAGATTAGTGAAATCAAAGAACTTTTTCCAGTAAGCCACTACAACGGATAAAATAGCCCCAAACTGGATGGATACCTGAAACATTTTTAAAAATTCATCTTCCGGAAGCCCCATCAGGCTGGCCGTGAAACCCATATGGGCTGTAGATGAAATCGGAAGATATTCCGTCAGTCCTTCAATAATGGCAATGATTATTGCATTAATTATATCCATAATTTATGTAAAAATTAAAAAGATTAAGAAACTCAGAAATTCAGACATGGTATTCTGAATTTCTCAATTTCTCAATCTCAAAATAAAAGTTTATTTCTATTTTCTTTTCAGAATTGCATAGCCTTCTATAACAAAGCCTATCACTACAAACAGCGGCGCAATCCGTATTCTCCGGATCGAGAAGATGCCGTCATTCCATGAATTCGGATCATATTTTCCGTCTACCGTATTGGCATCAGCACCCATCATCAGAAGGAAACCAACGACAATAAAGGCCAAGCCTATCAGCATCCATTTAAAGTTTTGGGGTCCGAAGTAAAACGGACTTTCCTGTGGGGTTTCAGTTTCTTTGCCGTAAGAGGCAGCGGAAAACTTATTTGTTTTTTTGCTCATTGTTAAGAGTAATATAAATCATCAACACTTGTTCTCAGGAATCTCCATGTTGCCACCACGGTGCTCAGGACGGTAATAAAAATTCCTATTCCCAATACAAGCAAAGCCAGCCAGAAATACTGGTTATTGTCCTGTACGAATGCAGAACCGATCTGGCTTGTAAAATAATACCATACACCGCAAAGGGCCATCAGACCGATTACAGAACCAATGGCTCCTAGAATAACCGCTTCAATGATGAACGGCTTAAGGATAAACCTCCTTTTCGCCCCTACCAGCTGCATGGTTTTAATGATAAATCTTTTAGAGAATATTTTTAAACGGATGGAGTTGTTAATCAGCACTACGGCAAGAATCAGGAACAGCATGGAAAAACCGAAAATCCATTTCAGGATCCTGCTGAGGTTATTGTATACATCCACCATCAGTGTGCTGTCATTTTTCACATCTACAATTCCGGGGACGGATTTGATCACTTTAATGGCTTCATCAATTTTAGCCGGATCCACATATTCCGGTTTAAGGGCAATTTCTACAGAAGACGGGAAGATGTTTTCTTCAAAAAGAGCATCGCTGTCTATTCCCATACTGGCTTTAGCTTCTTTGGCAGCCATTTCCCTGGAAATATAAGTCGCTTTTTTAACGGGTGCCAAGGTCTGGATTTCCTTGAATGTCTCTTCCTCCACCTTAGCAATCTTTACAGAGTCCTTAGCATCAAAATTTTCGTCAAAATAAGCATTAACCACCAGCTGTTCTTTGATATAATCGGAATATTTCTGAGCATTAATCAGAATAAGCCCCATTAATCCCAATAAAAATAATACCAGGGCAATACTGATCACTACCGTAATATTGCTGGACCTAAGCCTTTTCTTATTAAACTCTTCTACAGATTTAGCCATTAATATTAAAATTTTTGGCTAAAATAGAAAAAAACTTCCGAAATTTGGGGCCGGAGAAGGAAAAATCATTGTTAATAAAATCATAAAAGTATTGAGTGTAAAAGCAAAAAAACATCTCGGGCAGCATTTCCTGACGGATGAAAATATCGCAAGAAAAATTGTAGAAGGCCTGAGTTTTAACGGCTATCAAACCGTCATGGAAGTAGGACCGGGAATGGGGGTCCTCACCAAATACCTGCTTGAAAAAGAACAGCAGATCTATCTCGCAGAAATAGATACCGAATCTATTGAGTACCTTAAAAATAATTTTGCCCAGGTAAATGAAAGCACTTTTGTAGGGGATTTCCTGAAACAGGATTTCAGTTTTAACAATGGTGAGCAGATTGCGATCATCGGTAATTTCCCATATAACATTTCATCACAGATCCTGTTCCAGATTGTGGATCATTATACCCTGATCCCTGAAATGGTGGGTATGTTCCAGAAAGAGGTAGCGGAAAGGACCGCTGGGGTACCGAGAACAAAAGACTATGGTATCCTTACGGTTCTTATCCAGGCTTATTATGATGTGAAATATATGTTTACGGTCCATGAGAACGTATTTAATCCGCCACCAAAAGTAAAATCCGGGGTCATCCGTTTAACCAGGAATCCAAAGGAAGGCCTTGCAGGAAATGAAGTTCTTTTTAAACAGATTGTAAAAACCGGGTTTAACCAGCGGAGAAAAAAGCTCTCCAATGCCTTGAAACCACTGAATATCCCTGAAGAACTTAAAGCTCATCCATTTATGGACAAGAGGGCTGAAGAACTGAGCGTTGAGGATTTCATCATGTTCACCAGGCTCTGGAAAGAACACTGGTAAAAGATCCGATTATAAGATCATATGATAAAAAAGCCGGGACAATTTATTGTCCCGGCTTTTTATGCATTATCAAAGTATGTTATTACTCTCTGTTTTTCAGCATGATCCATCCTGACCAGTTCATCTGGGCTTTGGATTTCGGATATTCGTAGTTGAATTTATACCAGTATGTGGCAGTCGGAAGCCTTTTCCCTCCTACGGTACCATTCCATACCGGATTCTGCTTGGTAAACCTGAAAATCTCAGAACCATAACGGTCATACACTGATCCGGTAAAGTTTTTGAAGTTTCCTAAAGCACTAAGGTCAAGGACATCATTGATTCCGTCCTGATTCGGAGTTATGATATTGCTGATCTGCAATGTGAAGAAATCAAGCGCCCCGACACAATGTGTTCCAACAGTTCTTACCTGAAGATTGTAATTGGTATTGTTCTGTAAGTTGGTGAACACATTGGATGCCTGCCATGAGATACCTCCGTCGGCTGAATATTCCAATGTTGTCGGCATATTGTTGATCATCGGGCCTACAGCAGTAATGGTAAGGGTATTATTGCCGTAATCCAGGCCTGAAATAAACGGTGATGCAGCAGCCATGACATGTGAAGTAAACGTTCTGGTACAATATCCGTTGTTAACGGCTACCGTATATACTCCCAACTGATCTACATTGATCGTCTGGGTCGTTGCACCGGTACTCCACAGATAGGTATAATTAGGTCCTGCTCCGGCATCCAGAACAACACGGTCTCCCATACACATTTCCACATCCATAAGCGGTGAAGTCATTTCAGGAATAACTTCTACAGTCACAGTCGCAGGCTTCAGGGAGCGGCATCCCTTCGCACCGATAGCGTACACAGTGAATGTAGTGGTGTTGAATAAAGTAACACTTTGAGTATTTCCGGTACCCTGGAAATTGCTCCATTCATAAGTTGTTCCTCCGGTTGCCGTCAGATTCACGGTATCACCAGGACAAATTTTAAGTTTAGTGGCTACCACACTCGCTGTAGGTGTTGATTCTTTACGAAGGTTAAGCTGCACCATTTTGCTGCAGAATCCCCCGTTGGAAACTACTACATACAGGATCTGGCCATCCGTACCGTTATAATTCAGTATGTTAGTTAGGTAATTATTATTTTGAGCCATTGCATCTGCCTGATTCACGTAGATTCGGAATACGGCACCCGGTGTTGTACTGATGGCAGGCAAAATCGTACTGAGATCAAAGGTGGTGATATCCGGCGTTGTACAGAGCAGCAAAGTAGCATCATTGGCTACAGGGGTTGTTCCGCCATTAATTTTTATGGTCGCTTTACCCGGACAGGGATTTCCCGGAACACTAACCTCAATAGTATATACGCCCGGCTGTACTGCTGTAATGGTATTCGTCGTTGCTCCGGCTACAGGAGTACCGTTAAAATACCACTGATAAGCAAGGTTAGGGTCGTTTACGGAAGCAGTGATTACCTGCGGTACATTGTCACATACATTGATTTCTTCCGGCAAAGTAGCACCTGAAGGATCCAGAAGCTCTACTCCGATATTGAATGATCCTCCTTCAAGGAAAACAGCAGAGTCATAAGCCGTATCTCCGGCATCAGCCAGGACCATTTTAAAGTGATACGCCTGTCCCGGAACTACTGTAGCACTCGCGGTTAGCGGAATGGTACGTCCATTGAAGTTGGTCTCGATATTGGATGTATTATATCCCCCGAAGAAGTTGGCATTAACCTCACCGCACACGCCTGAAATAGCCGGGTGAATGTTGGTTACACTTACCGGTCCTGCACCGCCCGGAAGTACTGCCATATTAACATACGGAGCCGTACTGCCCACAGGCTTTAACAGAAGTGCAAAAGCATCCGAGTAGCTGCACGGGAAAGACCCGGTATATTCTTCAGAGGCAAAAAGATAGTTGAACTTTACCTGCGATGACGTCGGTACAAAGTCAAATTCAAGGATTACAGCGTCATTAAGCATCTGGGTAGGATTGGTAGCAGCGACAAGATCAGGATCACTTCCGGTTCCTACATTGTCACTCAATGTACTGCTGATAAAAGAATTCCCACCTTTATTGGCATAGCCGGTAGAGAGAATAATACCATCCTTAAAAGGAAATGCTGTAGTGGCTTTATTGAAATAACCCCAGGAGCGATTGGCGCTGCTGGCAGCTAAGTTAGGACTTACCTGTACGTTGGAAACATTAGGAGTTACACACGAATTCGTACCTGATGAAATCAGGACATCTTTTACTAACTGTGCAATCGTATAACCGCTTTCATTGTAAGAAGGGGCATTAACGTCGATAAAAGCACCTGCTTTCATTGTTAAAGCAGATTTCTGCTCCTTCTGCGGCTTTCTTGGAAAGACATTTTGCGAATAAAAAAAGTTTAATGAGATTATAAAAAGGAAAAATAACAGTAGATGTCTCTTCATAATATTTTTGTTTCAACAAATTTAATTTTTTTTATAAATATCTCATGCACATTTAACATTTTTATCAATAAAAATAAAAAGTCTCCTCAATTGAGGAGACTTTAAAAATTCATTATAATCAGTTTCTATTCTTCAATAAAATCCAGCCTGTTCGTAGTTCCAGCTTTTTACTTGCCGGGTTTTCCCACTGTACCCGATACCAGTAGGTTCCTGTAGGCTGACTAATTCCACGTACGGTTCCGGTCCAGAACGTTTCTGCTTTGGTAGCTTTAAAAATCTCCTGACCATACCTGTTGAAGACAGAAGCAGCGAAATTGTTGTACTTGCTGATTCCGGCAAAGTCTACAAAATCATTTTTACCGTCATCATTAGGGGTAATGGCATTGGAAATAACAAAAGTGAAATATTCCAGTACCGTGCTGCACTCCGCGTCTTTTACTCTTACCAGAATCGTGTAATTGGTATTGTTCAGCAGATTGTAAAAGATATTGGATGACTGCCATGTCACGCCTCCGTCAACGGAATATTCCAGTACTCCGCCGGTAGGATTTGTTGCTGACAAGGTCATTGTATGATTTTCATAGGTAATGTTGGTAAACTGAGGCAGCGTGGGATTAATCAGCTGAGCCGAAAAAGTTTTTGAACACGTTCCATTGTTGATGGTCACCGTATAAGTTCCGGGTACATTGGTAGAAATAGTCTGTGTAGTGGCTCCCGTACTCCATAAATAAGTGTAACCAGGTCCTGATCCTGCATCCAGTACTCCCGTGTCTCCTTTACAAACGTAAACATTCTGTAAGGCAGAACTGATCGCCGGAACCACCTCGATTGTGATGGTAGCAGGATTAATAGAGGTACATCCGTTTCCGCCTAGGGCATATACAGAATAAGTGGTCGTCACGGTAGGGGTCACCACCTGAGTATTCCCGTTTCCTGGAAGTCCTACCCAGTTGTACGTCACTCCTCCGGAAGCTGTTAAGGTAACTGAGTCACCCGCACAGATTTTAGTTGGCGAAGCTGAAACCGTTGCCGTTGGCGGCCCTACAATTACCGTCACCGTAGCAGGATTGGCAGAAATACATCCGTTAGCACCTACTGCATATACGGAATATACTGTGGTTGTGGTTGGTGAAACTACCTGAGTGCTGCCGTTGCCCGGAAGTGTTGCCCAGTTATAGGAAACCCCTCCAGATGCTGTTAAAGTAACCGATTCACCAGCACAGATCTGTACTGCCGAAGAGGTAACCGCGGCTACTGGAAGCGTTTTGTTTTCAGTTACGGTAACCGTCTCCGTATAGGTACAGTTCAGGTTGCCGGGCTGAGATACATTGGATACGGTGAGCGTATAAGTCCCTCCTGCATTAACTACAGGAGTAAGGGTGTTGGCTCCCGAAACAATATTCCCTCCGGCAGTAGTCCATGCTATGGTAGAACCCGCAGGAATAACGGAGGCGGATGCATTAAGCGTAACCTGGGATGTTGTACAGGTAATAGTCTGCGGAGCTGCTATCGTAAGTGTTGTTGCTGCGGTTTTTAGAAGCTGTAAACTCACAACATAACTACAGCCCCCGTTTTTGACCAGGACATAGATGGTCTGGTTACCGGCGCTGGAAAATGCATTAGGATTGGTAATCGTATTTGCATTTCCGGCATTGGCATCTGCCTGATTGATATAATACGCAAAAGTAACTCCTGCAGCTGTTGTGATCTGTGGCTGGGCCGAGGTAAGGTTATAATTGATAGGACCCGGCTGGTAACATTGAAGGAGAACGGCATTCTGAACCGTTATGGGCTGGGAAACCTCAATGGTAATCGTAGCCGGATTCTGGGATGCGCATCCATTTGCGCCTAATGCTGTCACGGTATAGGTAGTCGTTGCTGTTGGCGTTACGGTCTGGGTAGCCCCATTTCCGGGTAAACCTGCCCAGGTGTACGTTGTTCCTCCTGAAGCGGTTAACGTTACCGTTTCTCCGGCACAGATTGTTGTCTTGGAAGCAGTGACGGTTGTTACGGGAGGCGCACTGTCTCCTGTCACTGTAATATTTGCCGTACCTGTACATATGGTATTGCCGGGCTGGTACGTATTGGAAATTGTTAGTGTATAGGTTCCCGCGGCGTTCACTACCGGGTTCAGCGTATTTCCGCCTGAAATGATATTTCCTCCCGTGGTCGTCCAGTTGAACACCGATCCGGAAGGATATACGGAAGCTGAAGCATTTAAAGTGACCTGCTGATTGGTACATGTAAGTACGCCCGGAGCAGCAATGGTAGCCGTAATCTGCGGCGCTTTTACCAAGGTAAGCTCTGCTACTTTTGCGCAGAACCCGTTTTTCACCGAAACATACACTGTCTGTCCTGCACTCTGAAATGCGGCAGGATTGGCAATGGTATTAGCGTTTCCGGCAATGGCATCTGCCTGGTTGATATAATAGGCGAATGTTGCACCCGGAGTAGTACTGATGGAGGATTGCGCCGTGGTCAGGTTGAAGGTGGCATTTCCCTGTACAAAGCATGAGGTCAGGGTAGCATTCTGAACTGTAGGCGAAGTTCCGCCAACAATGGTAATGCTTGCCGTTCCGGGACATGAATTCCCGGGTATGAATACCTGGACTGTATATTGTCCTGGCTGGGTTGCCGTATAGCTGGGATTGGTTGCCCCCGGTATTGGTGTGGTTCCGAGAAACCACTGGTAGGTTGCATTCGGCACCTGGGTGGAAGCAGTAAATGTCTGTGGTGTATTATCACATACATTGATGGAAGAAGGCAGCTGGACACCCGCAGCATCCAACAGCTGAACACCGATATTAAAGGAGCCGGCTTCCAGGAAAACGCCTGAATCATAGTTGGAATCCTGATAATCAGCCAGAACCATTTTAAAATGATAAGCAACACCGGGAGTAACAGTCGCTTTTGCCGTAAGAGGAATGGTACGTCCGCTGAAATTGGTTTCTATATTGGCGGTATTCTGTCCGCCGAAATACTGTGCATTCTTGGGACCGCAGGAATAACTGGCAGGAATAATATTCGTAACACTTACCGGGCCGGCACCATTGGGCAAAACGGCAAGGTTGGTATAGGCACCTCCTGAAACAGGCCTTAATAACAGCGCAAAGCCATCTGAAATCGTACACGGGAAATTGCTGTCATATTCTTCGGAAGCAAATATATACCGGAAAGAAACTTCAGTGGAGGTAGGAACGAAGTCAAATTCAATATAGGTAGCATCCCGTAAGCTGCTGTTAGGGACATTAAGGGCTGCTGCAAGATCCGGATCTCCGGTTGTCGGCAAGGCATCCCCGAGGTTTCCGGACTGGAATGTATTCCCTGCCTTTCTGGCCTGCCCTGTAATCAAGACAATCCCTTTTTCAAATGGAAAACCGGTGGTTCCTTTATTGAAAAAGCCCCAGCTCCTGGTCGGGTTATCAGCGGCTAAATTAGGGGAAACGTTAACGTTGCTCACATTGGCTGTAGAACAGGTAGAACCGCCGGTGATCAGGACATCCTTTACCAGCTGGCTAATATTAAAGGAAGACTCCGGATAGTTGGGCGTATTAACGTCTATAAAAGTTCCGGCTTTCATAGTAGAAGCTGTAGGCTGAATCGTCCGGTTCTGCCTTATCTGTGAAAAGGCTAAATGCCCCGTAAGAACTAAAAATAAAGCTAAAAGTAGACTTCCTGTTCTTCTATTTAACATTTTTATATTGTTTTAAACAAAAATACTATTTTTTTTGATTGAAATTGAATTTCAGACAATTTGTATGATCATCCGAATCAGAATAGAGGTACAAATCTGTTACTTTCACAAAATAAAAAAGACCAACCTGAAGGTCGATCTTTTTGTATTTTTTATTCCATGTTCTTCAACAGGATCCATCCGGTATGCACCCTGATCTGCTTGCTGGCAGGATCTTCAAATGCTACCTGATACCAGTAGGAAGAAGTCGGGAGGCGTTTGCCCTGGAAATAACCGTCCCAGTATGGCCGAATCTTTTCTGCTTTATATACTTCTTTTCCGTAACGGTCAAATATACTTCCTTTAAAGTTATTGTACTGGATGATTCCCCTGAAATCGATGATATCATTGATATTATCACCATTCGGCGTAATAACGTTCTGCATGACGAATGTGAAATATTCCAGGAAGCCTACACAGCTTGTTTTCTTTACGCGTACCCTGATGGAGATTACCTTATTCCTTGGAACATTGGTGAACCTGTTGGAATCCTGCCATGTCAGTCCGTTATCAACAGAGTATTCCAATGGTCCGTTGCTTGGATTGGCTGTGGTAATCGTCATATCCCCTTTCTCACTGTAATCCACTTTGATGATGGATGGTGGGATGGCCAATAGTACCTGTGTCGTATATACTTTACTGCAGACCCCGTTACTGATGGTCACTGTATATGTTCCAGGTGTTGCTACCGTAATGGTACGTGTTGTAGAACCTGTATTCCATGAATAGGTATAATTAGGTCCGGCTCCTGCATCCAGGGTAATCTGATCACCGGCACAGATCATTCCTCCTGAAACGTTTGAAGTAATGGCAGGAACGACTTCTACAGTCACAGTAGCTGGCTGTGCAGATTTACATCCCTGTACAC
>Ga0070683_100004381_pt1 | contig 11613 bp, 10 predicted proteins | sample KBSC713LmetaG_FD_64662 | JGI IMG/M metagenome (GOLD analysis project Ga0070683, IMG submission 64662) | Corn rhizosphere microbial communities from Kellogg Biological Station, Michigan, USA - KBS C7.1-3L metaG | ecosystem: Host-associated > Plants > Roots > Rhizosphere ...
TCCGACTGCCACACCACGGCGCTGGTCGCGCCATCGGGGGCGGTCGAGTGGATGTGCCTGCCGCGGCTCGACTCCGAGAGCGTGTTCGGCGCGCTGCTCGACCGCGACGCCGGCAGCTTCCGCTTCGGCCCGACGGAGGTGATGGTGCCCGCCTCGCGCCGCTACATCCCCGGCACGATGGTGCTCGAGACCACCTGGATGACGCGCACCGGCTGGGTGGTGGTCCGCGACGCGCTCCTGATCGGGCCGTGGCACCACGACCGGGTGCACGAGAGCTCGCATCGCCGCCCGCCGGACGACTACGACGCCGAGCACGTGCTGCTGCGTCTCGCCCACTGCGTGCAGGGCACGGTGGAGCTGAACATGAACTGCGAGCCGGCCTTCGCCTACGGCAAGCTGTCGCCGACGTGGGACTGGATCGACGACGACTACCACCACGCGGTCGCGCGAGCCAAGGGCATGGACGACCTCGAGCTGCGGCTGGCCACCGACCTGCGCGTTGGGTTCGAGGGACGACGCTGCGAGGCTCGCACCACGCTCAAGGAGGGCGAGACCTGTTACGTCGCCATCTGCTGGGAGCAGGACCACCAGCTGCCGATGAGCCACGACGAGGCGGGCGGCCGCGTCGACCGCACCAAGGAGTTCTGGCGCCAGTGGCTCGACCACGGCGACTTCCCCGACCATCCGTGGCGGGTGTACCTTCAGCGCAGCGCGCTCACGCTGAAGGGACTGACCTACGCGCCCACCGGCGCGATCGCCGCCGCCGCGACCACCTCGCTGCCGGAGACGCCCGGCGGCGAGCGCAACTGGGACTACCGTTATGCCTGGATCCGGGACTCCACGTTCGCGCTCTGGGGCCTTTACACGCTCGGCTTCGACTACGAGGCCAACGACTTCTTCAACTTCATGGCCGACGCCTGCGGTCGAGGCGAGAAACCCCTGCAAATCATGTACGGCATAGGCGGCGAGACCAAGCTCGAGGAGCGCACGCTCGACCACCTGGACGGCTATGAGGGCGCCCGTCCGGTGCGCGTGGGCAACGCCGCTTACAAGCAGGCGCAGCACGACGTGTGGGGCGCGGCGCTCGACTCCGTCTACATCCACACCAAGTCGCGCGACTACCTGCCCGACCAGCTCTGGCCCATGCTGTCGCGGCAGGTGGAGGAGGCGCTCAAGAAGTGGCGCGAGCCGGACCGCGGCATCTGGGAGGTGCGCGGCGATCCCAAGCACTTCACCTCGTCCAAGCTCATGTGCTGGGTGGCGGCGGACCGTGGCGCGCGGCTCGCGCGCCTGCGCGGCGACGACAAGGAGACCGAGAAGCGCTGGCAGGCGGCCGCGGACGAGATCCACGCGGACATCTGCAAGCACGCGCTCGACAAGCGCGGCGTGTTCGTCCAGCACTACGACACCGACGCGCTGGACGCGTCCAACCTGCTGATGCCGCTCGTGCGCTTCCTGCCGCCCGACGACGAGCGGATCGTGAAGACCGTGCTGGCGATCGCGGACGAGCTGACCGAGCACGGGCTGGTGCTTCGCTACCGCACCGGGGAGACCGACGACGGCCTGCACGGCGAGGAGGGCACGTTCCTCATCTGCTCGTTCTGGCTCGTGTCGGCGCTCGTTGAGATCGGCCACTTCGTGCGCGGGCGCAACCTGTGCGAGCGGCTGCTCGGTCACAGCAGCCCGCTGCGCCTCTACGCCGAAGAGCTCGACCACCACACCGGCCGCCATCTCGGCAACTTCCCGCAGGCCTTCACACACCTCGCCCTGATCAACGCGGTGATGCACGTGATCCGGGCGGAGAGCGCGGGGGAGGATCCGACTCGTTTTGCGCCGGTGCGGTTGACAGCATGACGATGATTGGCGCGCCAGGACTGGGGTACTCTCAGTGACCGTCCATGAAGATCAAGACTCTCGATCACGTAGCTCTGTGGGTGGCTGACCGCGACCGGCTGTCCGACTTCCTCACCCGCCACGTGGGGATGCACATCGTCGATCGCACCGAGGCGTTCACCCTGGTGGGCTCCGACGCGCGCCGCGGCAAGATCACCCTGTTCGCCGCCGAGGGCGAGCGCGCCCCCGGCCCGCTGGCGCACGTCGCGCTGCGGGTGCGCAACCTCGACGACGCGCTGGCCGCTCTGCCGGCCGGCACGGAGATCGAGTTGCGCGAGGACGGCGCGGTGCTGTTCGACACCTTCGAAGGGCTGCGCATCGCGCTCGTCGAGGGCCGCGGCGTGGACTACGACATCGACCACGTGGCGCTGCGGGTGCCCGACCCGGACGAGAGCTTCAAGGAGCTGCTCGGCTTCGGCTTTCGCGGCGAGGACGGCAAGCTCGTGGTGGGCGATTCGTACCTCGAGCTCGAGCAGGGCGGCGACGGCACGGAGCCGGAGCGACCGCTCCTCAACCACCTGGCACTGCTCGTTGACTCGGCGGAAGAGCACATTCAAGAGGCCAGGCAGCGCGGCCTCGAGATCGCGGACATCAAGGACGCGGAGAACACCTATGCGGTGTTCATCTGGGGTCCCGACCGCGTGAAGCTCGAGTACGTCGAGCACAAGGAGAGCTTCTCCCTCGTCTGAGCCCATGCCGGACCTCGTTGTGGCCGGCGCCGGGATGGCTGGGCTCGCAGCCGCCGCCCGCGCGCGAGAGTTGGGAGCTTCTGTCGAGTTGCTCGAGAAAGGTGACCGCCCCGGCGGCTCGATGCTGCTGTCGAGCGGGTTCTTCTGGCGCCACCGCTCATTCGACGACTTCCGGGCCGAGTGCCCCGGAGGCGATCCCGCGCTCCAGCGCGTCGTGTATGAGCAGCTCGACGACGCGCTCGACTGGCTCGAGACCCTCGGCGCGCCGGTGGAGGAGCGCTCGACCGGCAACCCTCTGACCGAGGGGCGGCGCTTCAACCCGCGCGCGTTGACCGAGCTGCTCGTGGCGCGGGTGGGGCCGGTGCGGCTCTGTTCGCCGCTCCGCGAGTTGCCGGACGGCGTGCCCGTGGTGCTGGCCACCGGCGGCTTCCAGGGCGACCCGTCGCTCGTGCGCGAGCACGTGACGGCGGAGGCGGACCACCTGATGCTGCGGGCCAACCCGTGGAGCTCCGGCGACGGGCTGCGGCTTGGACTGGCGGCGGGCGCCTCCTTGAGCGCAGGGATGGCTGACTTCTACGGCCGCAACATGCCGGCGCCGCCCGCGCTGGTTCGGCCCGAGGACTATGTGCGGCTGGCGCAGCTCTACGCTCGCCATGCGCATGTGGAGAGCGAGGGCGGGGAGCGGTTCGAGACGCGCACCTGGTCGGAGATCGACGTGGTGCAGTGGACCGCGCGGCAGCCTGGGGCCCGGGCGCGCTACCTGGTGCCGGACTCGGCACTGGACGAGCGGGTACGCGAGCGCACGGTGGGGGAGATGATCGCTGCGGCCGAGGCGGCGGGTGCTTACATCGAGCGCCGCGATGGCGAGACCGTGGTGCCGGTCCTGGCGGCGATCACCACCACGCTTGGCGGGCTGCGGATCGATCTGCGCGCCCGAGCCGCCGACGGCGTGTTCGCGGCCGGCACCGACGCCGGCGGGATCGCGACCGGCGGATATGCGAGCGGGCTGGCGGCGGCGCTCGTGTTCGGGCGGATCGCGGCGGAGACGGCGCTCGCGTGAAGCACGCGTTTGGAGAGCGGCCGGACTTCACGCTCGGCGTGGAGGAGGAGCTCCTGCTCGTGGATCCCGACTCCCACGCGCTCGTGCGAGACAGCGGCCGGCTCGTGACCACCCTCGCCCGCGACGGGGCGAGCGTGCGCCACGACATCTACGAGGCCCAGATCGAGCTGTCGTCGTCGGTGTGTCGCGACGTGGATGAGGCCATGAGGGAGCTCACCAGGCTGCGCGATGCGGTGGTGCGCGCTGGGGGCTTGGTCATGGGAGCCGGCATCCACCCCGCAGCGGACTTCGGCGACGTGAGCGTGGTGCGCCAGCCACGCTACATCGACCAGCAGGACTATCTCGGCGGCGTGGTGGACCGCACGCCCGACTGTGCCCTGCACGTGCACGTTGGAATGCCGGATCCCGACACCGCGGTGCGCGCCTGCAACGGGCTGCGCGAGCACCTGCCTCTGCTACACGCGCTGGCGGCCAACTCACCGTTCTGGCACGGCTCGGACGCGCATCTGGCGAGCGCACGCTTCGTGCTGCGTCGCGGCTTTCCGCGCGTGGAGGTGCCGCGCGCCTTCCGTGACTTCGAAGACTGGGAGCAGTCGATCCAGCCGATGCTCGCCTCGGGCGACCTTCCCGACTACACGTACCTCTGGTGGGACGCCCGCCCGCACCCCAACCTCGGCACCGTGGAGGTGCGCGTGATGGACGCGCAGTCGTCCATGTCCCGCGTGGCCGGACTGGCCGCGCTGGTGCACGGCCTGGCGATCCACGAGGCGCTCAGCCCGCGCCGCGACTGGCTCGAGCGCGAGCCGATCGAGGAATCCATCTTCTGGGCCAGCTCGCACGGGCTCGAGGCCAGGCTCTACAGCGGCGGCCGCCTGTGGACCGTGCCGGAGCTCGCGCGCGACGCGGTGCAACTCGCCCGCGGTCACCTGCGCGAGCTCGGATCCGAGGCTCCACTCGAGGAGATCGACCGCATCCTGCGCGACGGCAACGGAGCGGACCTGCAGCGGAAGGCGTTCGCGGAAGGCGCGATGCCGGCAGTGCTGGACCGCCTGGTCAAAGAAACTGGGAACTCGGAACTGGGACCTGGGAACTAGTCCTCCAGCTGCCCCGCGTACAGCGCGAACGCCGCGCCCTGCGGATCCTTCACCACGGCCACGGTGGCGATGCCGATGTCGATCGCTCCGGTCACGCTCTCGCCGCCCAGCTCGCCGAGCTTCGCCAGTGCCTCCTCGATGTCGTCCACCGCGAAGTACACGAGCCAGTGCGGCGGCACACCCGGTTGCGCCAGGGCTCGCACCCCGCCGTTGCCGTGACCCTGATTCATGATCACGAAGTAGGGCTCGGGGGACTGCTCGAACTCGTTCCACTCCCAGCCGAACAGCTCGCCGTAGAAGCTCCTGGCCGCGTCGAGGTCGGTCGTGTAGAGCTCGTTCCAGCAGAAGGCGCCCGGTACGTTCACGAGCTCGGCGCCGATGGTCGTCTTCGGCTCCCAGATCATGAAGAACGCGCCCTGCGGGTCCTGGATCACCGCCATTCGCCCCACGTCCATCACGTCGAACGGCGGCGCATGAACGTCGGCGCCGAGCTCCCCGGCGCGCGCGGCAACCTCGTCGGCGCTCTCCACCGTGATGTAGGAGTTCCACAGCGGCGGCACGCCCTGCTCACGCTGGTCCTGCATCTGCGGAGAGATGGCGGCCACGCTCTTCCCGCCGATCTGCTGCATCGAATAGACCACCCCGTCGCTAACCGGACGGTCGTCGGCCTCCCACCCGAAGAGCGCCGAGTAGAACGCCTTGGCGCCTTCCTGATCAGAGGTGTTCAGATCGACCCAGGAGAAGGTCCCCGGTAGGTACTTCGTTCGTTCGCCCATGAGCGCGGACCATACCGCGACGCCCGACGCGTGCGAGGATCGCCGCCAGCCCCGGCGGTATGCGCCCGTCGGTGGACAGCCACGAGCCCGCGAGGATCAGCAAGAGGCCCGCGATGGCGCCCGCGCCCGGCCGTTCGCCGAGGATCGCCACGCCGAGCCCGACCGCGACGACCGGGTTGATGTAGGTGATCACGAGGCCACGCCCGGCGCCCACCTCCGTGATCAGGATGCCGTAGAAGACGAACGCCGCCGCCGTGCAGAAGAGGCCGAGCGCGAGCAGCGATCCGGTGGCGGCGAGCGAGGGCATCGCCGTGGGGTGGTCGACCGCCGCGGCCGGCGTGAGGATCACGGACGCGATCGCGAGGCTCACGCCCATCGACGCACGCGGGTCGAGGTCGGCGAGCTTGTTCTTCAGCACCATCGGTCCAACGGCGTAGCCGAAGGCCGCGACGAGGACAGCCAGCGCCCCCAGCAGCTCGCTTGCCCTGCCGGCAACGTCCACGCCCATCAACGCGACCACTCCCGAAAGCCCGATCACGAGGCCGGCAAAGCGCTTGCGGTCAGGTCGCTCGCTGTGGTCGAAGCGCAGCGCCAGCAGCGCGACGAACAGCGGCGCCGCCGCCACGATGATGGCTGCCAGCGACGACGCCACGTGCTGCTCGCCCGCCGCGATCAGCGGGAACGGGATACAGATCTCCGCCACCGCGAAGAGCACGAGCCACCTCCAGCGCCCGTGCAGGCGCGGCAGCACGCCGGCCCGCCACGAGAGCCCAAGCAGCACCGCCGCCCCGAGCACCACGCGCACCCAGGCGAGGAAGACAGGCGGAACGCCATCGTCGACGGCCACCTTGATGAAGAGGTAGGGAACGCCCCACAACAGCGACACCGTCGCGAAGGCGCCCCAGGCGCGAGCACTCACTGCGCCGAGACTACAGCCGAGCGTCCGCCACCATCGCCGTGAACAGGACGGCGAGGTAGGCGAGCGAGAAGAGGTACAGCTTGAGCGCCGTGCGGCGCTCGGCGTCGCGGCGCAGCTTCATCGCCAGAGCGGTGAACGCCGACCCGAGCAGCAGCGCCGCCACGAGGTAGAGCCCGTCGAACACGCCGAAGAAGAACGGCAGCAGCGTGACCGCCACGAGCAGGATCGTGTAGAGCAGGATCTGCCAGCGCGTCTCCGCCTCGCCGCGCACCACCGGCAGCATCGGCACGCCCGCGCGCGCGTATTCGTCCTTCATGAGCAGCGACAGGGCCCAGAAGTGCGGCGGCGTCCAGTAGAAGACGATCGCGAACAGATAGAGCGCAGTGCCGCTCAGGTGCCCGGTGACGGCGGCCCACGCGACGAGCGGAGGCACCGCGCCCGCGGCGCCGCCGATCACGATGTTCTGCGGCGTGCGGCGCTTGAGCCACAGCGTGTACACGAGCACGTAGCCGAGCAGTCCGGACAGCGCCAGGGAAGCCGCCAGGACGTTGACGGTGAGCGCGAGCAGCGCGAACGAGCAGATCCCCAGTGCGATGCCGTACGCCAGAGCAGCCCCCGGCTTCACGCGGCCGGACGGCACGGGCCGGTTGGCCGTTCGCCGCATCTGGGCGTCGATGTCGCGGTCGAGATAGTGGTTGATCGCGCCGGCGCCGCCCGACGCCAGAGCACCGCCCAAGCAGGTCACCAGCACGAGCCCGATCGACGGTGTGCCCGCGACGTACATCGTTGTGACCGTGGTGAAGAGCAGCAGCGACTGCACCTTCGGCTTGGTCATGTCGATGTAGTCGCTGGCTACCTGGCGTGCCCGCGACGCGGGCCGGGCGCGAACCTCGTGCGTGCGTGCTCCGGCTTCCATCAGCTCACGTGCCAGGCGCCACCGGCTGCGCCACGCTCCCTGCCGGACGCCCGGCGGCGGCCACCTCGCGCCGGATGTCCTTCATCGGCTCGGCGCTGCGCACGCGCGGGATCACGTCGAAGTTGTTCTCAGGCGGAGGCGACTGCACGAACCACTCCAGGGTATTGGCATTCCACGGGTCGTTGCCCGCCTTCTTGCCCACCTTGACGCTGCGCACCACGTTGTAGAGCGTCACGAGTATGCCCGCCGCGAGGACGAAGGCGCCGACCGTGGAGATGAAGTTCTCGACACCCCAGCCGTTGGCCGACTGGTACGTGTAGATCCGTCGCGGCATGCCCTGGAGGCCGAGCGCGTGCTGGACCAGGAACGTGGTGTTGAAGCCCACGAACATCAGCCAGAACGACAGCTTGCCGAGAGCCTCCGACATCATCCGGCCTGACATCTTGGGGAACCAGTAGTAGAGGCCCGAGAAGATGCCGAACACGCTGCCGCCGAACAGCACGTAGTGGATGTGGGCGACGATGAAGTAGGTGTCCTGGAGCTGCCAGTCCACCGGGAACACTGCCGAGATCACGCCCGAGATGCCGCCGATGATGAACTGTGCGATGAAGCCCACGGCGAAGTACATCGGCACCTTGAATACGAGCGCACCACGCCACATGGTCGCGATCCAGTTGAAGATCTTGATGCCCGTCGGCACGGCGATCGCGAACGACGAGAGCATGAAGAACGCGAGCACCACGACCGGCGTCGGCGTGGTGAACATGTGGTGTGCCCACACCAGCATGCCCAGGAACGCGATGGCCGCCGTCGACGCCGCGATGGCCTTGTAGCCAAAGATCGGCTTCCGGGAGAACACCGGAATGATCTCCGAGATCATCCCGAACACCGGCAGGATCATGATGTAGACCTCGGGGTGGCCGAAGAACCAGAAGAGGTGCTGCCAGAGCAGCGGGTCCCCACCCTGCACGACGTCGAAGAAGCCGGTGCCGAAGTGGCGGTCGAACAGCAGCATCGTCACGGCCGCGGCGATCGACGGCAGCGCCAGCACGAGCAGGTAGCTGTAGATCAGGATGCCCCAGATGAAGAGCGGCATCCGCGCCCAGCCCATGCCCCTGGCGCGCATGTTGTGGATCGTCGCGATGAAGTTGATCGCGCCGAGGATCGACGAGAGGCCGGTGAGGTGGATCAGGAAGATCCACGCGTCGACGCCGTTCGACGGGTTGAAGGCGGTCTCGGACAGCGGCGTGTAGAAGGTCCAGCCCGCGTTGGGCGGCTCGAAGAACACCGACACGTAGAAGAGGATCCCGCCGAAGAGCAGGAGCCAGAACGACAGCGCGTTGAGCCGCGGGAAGGCCATGTCGCGCGCCCCGATCATCAGCGGCACGAGGTAGTTGCCGAACCCGGCGAGCACCGGGACGACGAACAGGAAGATCATCGTCGTGCCGTGCATCGTCACGAGCGCGTTGTAGGTCTGCGGATTGATCAGCGTGTTCTGCGACTCGGCCAGCTGCAGCCGCATCATCAGCGCCTCGACCCCGCCGAGCATGAAGAACAGGAACGTCGAGTAGAGGTAGAGCAGCCCGATCTTCTTGTGGTCGGTCGTCGCGAGCCAGGAGAGCCAGCCGGTGGGCCGGGCCTTGATTCCGCGAATCGCGACCTCCGGCCGCGCGCCGGCGCCGTTCGAGCGTCGCCCTGTCAGCGCGGGGAGCTGGCCGCCTGGGAGTTCCTGTGTTGCCACGTTCTCTGGCTTCCTCTCTCTACTGTCCTTCTCCGGCCTTGCGCTGAGCGGCCAGCGCCTGCTGCGACTGCAAGATTCCCTGCCGCTGCGCGGCGATCCAGGCCCTGTACTGATCGGGCGGGACGGCGCGCACCTCGGCGAGCATGTCGGCGTGGTTGTTGCCGCACAGCTCGGCGCACTGGCCCTTGTAGACCCCGGGCTTGGGGATCTTGAACCACGTGTAGTTGTTGTGGCCCGGGATCGCATCCTGCTTGCCGCCGAGGGTGGGGATCCACCACGAGTGCGCGACGTCCGCCGAGTTGATCTGCAGCACCACGGTGGTGTTGGTGGGCACCACCATCTCGTAGTACGAGAACACCGGCCGGTTCTCCGTCAGGCGCGGCTGGGCGTCCACGTAGTCGTAGCGCCAGATGTACTGCTGGCCGACCACGTTGATGTGCAGCGCCTTGCCGTTCGGCGGCTTGGGCTCGGTGAGCGACGCGAACTCCACGCCCGCCAGCTGCTGCAGGCCGTTGGCGCTCGAGTTCGGCGGGTTCTTGATCTTCGGCAGGTAGACGAAGGTGATCGCCGCGATGATCGCCACGATCAGCGCCGCGCCGACGGTCCAGCCCACCTCGAGGGGCGTGTTGCCGTGCACCATCGCCGGCTCGGGCCCGCCGCGCTTGCGCCGGAACTTGATGGTCGCGTAGATGAGGAGTCCCTCGACGCCGAAGAAGATCACCGCGCCGATCGCGAGCACGATCTTGTAGAGCGTGTCGATGTCGTTCGCGTTCGACGAGCCGCCCGACTCGGGGGTGAGCCAGTCGGCCGAAGCGATCGGCGCAAGGGCCAGCAGGAGCACCAGGGCCCCCGCCACCCCCAGTAGTAATGCTCTACGGCGTGGCAAGGCGCGCGCAATCATAACGACGCGAGGATGTCGGAAAGCTGCCCCCTAGCTTGTGGCAAAAAGCGCTTTGGAAAGCGTTACTTGCCCGCGAAGTTCGGTGCGCGCTTCTCCACGAATGCGAGCGCCCCCTCCACGAAGTCGTCGCTGCGCGCGAGGTCGTGCTGTAGCTCGGCCTCGAGGTCGAGCTGCTCCTTCATGTTGGAAAAGAGCATGTTGTTCAGCGCCCGCTTCGAGCTCGCGTAGGAGCGCGTAGGTCCGGCGGCCATCTTCTCGACCAGAGCGGTGGCCTCGCCGACAAGCTTGTCGTCGGCATGCACCTGGTTGATCAGGCCCCAGTCGAGCGCCTGCTGAGCCGGCACGCGCTCGCCGAGCAGCGCCATCTCAAACGCGCGGGCTTTGCCCACGGCCGCCGGGACGAACACAGTGGAGCCGCCGTCCGGCATGAGCCCGATGTTCACGAACGCGAGGCCGAAGTAGGCGGACTCGGCGGCGAGGATCAGGTCACACGCGAACGCCAGCGAGGCGCCGATGCCGACCGCCGGGCCGTTGACCGCGGCGACGATGGGCTTGGGCAGGCTGCGCACGGCCATGATGATCGGGTGGTAGACGTCGTCGAGCTCCTTGCGCACGTCCGGGCGCCCGTCGTCCGGGTGCGGATCGAAGCCCGCCTTGAGGTCGGCGCCGGAGGAGAAGCCGCGACCTGCGCCGGTCACGAGGATCGCGCGCACGGACGGATCGGCCGCCTCCCCGTCCAGCACCTGCCTCAGCTCATGGCCGAACTGCGGGGTCCACGCGTTCAGGCTGTCCGGCCGGTTGAGGGTGAGCCGCCCGGCGCCGCCGGTCTGCTCCCAGATCAGGGTCTCGTAGCTCATCCGCGCTCCTGTTCGAGGGATTGAAAGGCGCAAATATCCTCGATCCGATGCTGATCGAGTCGCTCGACTGGCTTGGCCATTCCGGTTTCCGGCTGCGCGCCGGGCGCGCGACCGTCTACATCGATCCGTACCGAGTGTCCTCGGAGGCGCCCAAGGCCGACCTGATCCTCGTCACACACGGGCACTACGACCACTTCTCGCCCCAGGACATCGAGCTGCTCTCGCACCGCGGCACGTGGCTGGTGGCGCCGGCGGCGGTGGCGGAGCGCGTGTCAGGCAACGTCCTGTCGATCGCGCCGGGCGAGATGCTCGATGACGAGCTGGTGCGAGGCGTGGCGGTGGCGGCGGTGGCTGCCTACAACACGTCCAAGCGCGACGCGGACGGGAACGTGTTCCACCCGCCGGGCGCCGGTTTCGTCGGCTACGACCTCAACGTGCGCGGCGAGCGGCTCTACCACGCCGGGGATACCGACGTGATTCCGGAGATGGACGCGGTGGCCGGGGTGGATGTTGCGCTGCTGCCGGTGAGCGGCACGTATGTGATGACCGCGGGGGAGGCGGCAGAGGCGGCGCGGCGCATCGGCCCGCGCGTGGCCGTGCCGATGCACTGGGGCGAGCACATAGGCACGCGCGAGGACGCGGAGGCGTTCGCCGCGGCGGCGCCGGTGAACGTGCGGATCCTCGAGCGGGTGGCCTAACGCGAGGGACGCTTGCCACTTTGGCCTTGCATGACGGGGACAAAGTGGATCGGGCTGACTCGCACCCAG
>Ga0070683_100004382_pt1 | contig 11613 bp, 11 predicted proteins | sample KBSC713LmetaG_FD_64662 | JGI IMG/M metagenome (GOLD analysis project Ga0070683, IMG submission 64662) | Corn rhizosphere microbial communities from Kellogg Biological Station, Michigan, USA - KBS C7.1-3L metaG | ecosystem: Host-associated > Plants > Roots > Rhizosphere ...
CAGCCTCATTGGACGTCATGCACCAGCCGACAGACCGGGGCCGGATGGCTACGGCGCGTCCGGCCGAGCGGTCGGCCGACCGCCGCAACGAGCCGGTCCTGGTAGATCAGGACCGTTGGCACTGGACGGGCGGCCGGGACAGATCGACGCTGAAAGTACATACGTGTGCGAGGAGGCGGTTTCCGATGCGCCGCACACTGAAACTCATCACCGTCGTCCTGGCTGTCCTGCTCACCGTGGCGGGCGCCTTGACCCTGGACGCCTGCGCTCGGCGCCGCCCATCGGCATCGCCGCTGGCGACACCCACCGCGCCGACCACAACAACCGGTCCGGCGTCGCCGACCACTGAGCCGACCACAGGGCCGTCCCCGACCGGCGCTCCGCCCAGCCGACGCCCGACCGTGGCGCCGACGACTCCCGGCCCGATCCGGACTACGGCGCCCGGCGTACCGGCCGGGCTGCGGGGCAAGGACATCGAGGTGATCCCGACCGCCCAGCGGATCGTGGCACTCACGTTCGACGCCGGCGCCAACGCCGACGCCGTACCGTCGATCCTCACCACGCTGCGCGCCAACGGCATCCACGCCACGTTCTTCCTCACCGGCAGCTTCGCCAGCGACTTCCCGGGCGCGGTACGGGCGATCACCGCCGCCGGACACCGCATCGGCAACCACACCGCCACCCACCCGCACTGCCCGACCCTGTCCGACACGTCGCTGCGCAACCAGCTCAGCACCGCTGAAGCGCAGATTCGCGCCGCCGGCGGCGGCAGCACCCGCCCGCTGTTCCGGTTCCCCTACGGCGATCGCACCACGCACACCATCGGCGTCGTCAACGCCGCCGGATACGTGGCGATCCGGTGGACCGTCGACTCGCTCGGCTGGCAAGGACTCAACGGCCGGACACTTGCCCAGGCCACCCAGTTCGTGACCGAGCGGGTCGTGGCCGCGGCCCGGCCGGGCGAAATCGTGCTCATGCACGTCGGCTCCAACCCCGACGACCACACCACCCTGGACGCCGCCGCACTGCCAACCGTCATCAGCCGGCTCCGCGCGGCCGGGTACCGGTTCGTCACACTCGACACGCTGCTGGGCTAGACGCCAGCGGATCGGTATGGCTGCTCGCTTGCCGAGATCACGGCACTCATCGTGGCAGGTGCCCGGGGTCGCCCGGTCGTCGGCGCTCGCCTGGCTGCTCATCCGGCGCGTGCCGGGCTGGCCCGCATCCTCTAGCTCGAGCGGGCAGGCTGCCGCAGGCCGGTGAGCAGCAGCGCGGTCGCGGCTACGAACACGCCGACGATCACCGGTTCGACTGGGTCGAACGCGGCACCGGGCACACCCGTCCAGCTCTGGAACGCCAGCGCAGTCAGGTAGCTCAGTTGGTACACCGTGCCGAAGAGCACCATGACGCCGCCGAGCACGTACCCCCACGCCACCCGCCGCCACAGCAAGACCCCGGCCAGCGCGCAGGCCGGCGCGAACAGCGCCAGGTCCAGCACGTATGCGAGATGAACACCAGCGATCGGCAACACGACGTAGCTCTCCGGCGGCAGATCGCCGGTGACGGCAAACCGCACAGCGTTCACGACCCACATGCCGGCCAACCCACCGGCCAGCAGCAGCAACACACCGCCAACCACCCGCGCCCGGATCCGAGCCCGGAATCCCGTGGCGATTGTCGTCACATCCACGGTGCCCAGCGCCAGCGCCAATGCAAAGACCGACAGCCCGAACAGCGCGACGTGGATCAGGAACAGTGCATTGAACGCGGTGATGAACACGTAGATCGCGTAGTTGTAGACCCCGTAGACCAGCACCGACAGCCAGACCAGCTGGGCCAGCCGAGCGGTGCGCCAGGACGGTAGCAACGCCAATGCCAACGCCGGCACCACCACAACCAGCGTGACGAGGTCGTAGGCACGAAGCATCGACGCCACGGCCGGCGGATCCCGGTACACGCCATCGATCCACAACCCGCACACCGACGCCACTGGGAGCAACGCCAGGATCACCATCGACATGATCCGGGCGGCGCGCAAGCCGACCGGTACGCCAACCCGGACAGGTACCTGCCGTACGCGGCGGATGCCCAGTGCATTTGCGGTGCCCATCGCGCTCACCTCACTCGGTCACGGATGCTCCCACTGTCACACTAGGTAGAAGGCCGCCGCCGTTGCAGGGGCCGATGACCCGGCCGGCGAGACGTTCGGCCCTCTCCAGCGGATCCAGCCGGGGCAAGTGCGAGCGCCCCGGATGACGGTCGCCGCCACGTCGATCTACCTTCATGAGACGGCAGCCGGAGTCTTGGGTGGTGGCCCGTCCCGAGCCGCCTTCGTGGCGGCACGTCGGTGGCGCTGCTGGAGAACGCCGGCAGCGGCGACGCCGAGTGCGGTGGCGGTCAGCACGGCCCCGCCGGGCGGTGTGGTGAGCAGCCAATGGCGGGCGGCGGCCGGGGCTTGTTGCAGGAGCATGAACGCGGCCATGACGACGACGAACCAGCCGAACGCGCTGCGGAGGGCGTCCTGGCCGATCTTGCCGGCGAGCCGGCCACCCAGGACGCTCCCGACGACCGCGGCGCCGGCGACGGCCAGAGCGAGGCCCCAGTTGATATGCACGCTGGACAAGTAGCCCAGCAGACCAGCCGTCGAATTCATGGCGATGACCAGCAGCGAGGTGCCTACGGCGGCGGCTATGGGCAGACCGCCGAGTAGCACCAGGGCGGGGACGACCACGAAACCTCCGCCCGCGCCGACCACGCCGGTAATCAGGCCAACGACGACACCGTCGACCAGGCCCCGGGCGATGGGCAGTTCGTGCGGCATGGGCCGGTCAGTACGGTCGCGTCGGCCGCGCAGCATCGCCACCGCGGTGGCCACCATCATGATGGCGAACCCGGCCAGCAGCCACCGACCGGGGATGTATCCGGCGACTCGGCCGCCGGCGTAGGCGCCGGTCATCGCGGCCAGGCCGAAGATGAGACCGGTCCGCCAGCGGACCTGCCCGGCTCGGGCGTGTCGGATGACCGCGATCGCGGCGGTGATCCCGACCACGAACAGTGACATCGCGATCGCCTCTCGGGCCGGCAGTCCCGCGATGTACACGAGGACCGGCACGGTGAGGATGGACCCGCCGCCGCCGAGCAGGCCGAGAATGACGCCGATAAGGATGGCGGCGACGAGCGTGACCGCGAGCGTCATCGCCGTAGCGACCCAGCCGGTCGAGTGTCGGTCAACTGCCGCACGACGAAGTCGACGTCGCCGCCGGGCAGCGGCACGTTGTACGACCCGGCAATGTCGCGGACGGCTTCGGGGTCCAACCGGGCAGGGCCGGGTCGGGTGGTCACGGTCAACCTCTCGGTATGAGTCGGTTCAGGCGGCTTGCACGACGATGGGCAGTCCGGCGGTGTGCGCGGCGATGTACTCGTCGTCGATGGCGACCACGTCGCGCCCGGCGCGGTGCAGCAGGGAGGCGGCGATCGCGGCGCGATAGCCGGAGGCGCAGTGCACCCACACTTGCCGGTCGCCGGGCACTTCGGCGAGCCGGGCTGGAAGCTCGTGGATTGGAATGTGCACGGTGCCGTCCACATAGGAGTGCCGACGCTCGTCGTTGCGTCGCACGTCCAGCACGACCGGATGCTCGTGGTGGCCGTTGATCAGCGCCGCGAGGGCATCGAAGGTGGCCGTCGGGAACGAGTCCAGGTCCTGGCCGCCGGCCCAGTCCTCCGGCTTGCCGGTGGCCGCCGCGGCCGGCCGATCGATGCCAATGCGGACCAGATCGCGCTGCGCTGCGGCGACGTCGGCCGCAGTCTCGCCCAGCAAGGTGACCCGGGTTCCCCACGGGATCAGCCAGCCGAGGTAGGTCACGAAGCTGTCGTGCAGGGCAAAGTTCAACGTGCCGGGCAGGTGCCCGGCGGCGAACGCGGTGCGGTGGCGCAGGTCGACCACCCACTCCCCGCCCTTTACGCGCCGGCGCAGTTCGACCGGATCGGCCGTATGCGGCGGGGTGAGATCCACCGGGCCCGGACCGGCGGCGTTGGCCGGCCCCATGTGCGCGTAGTACGCCGGGTAGGCATCCAGCCCGGCCAGCAGCCCCGCGACGTACTCTTCCTCGGCCTGAGTCAGCGCCGGGTTGACCCGCGCCTCGGTGGCCAACGTCGAGGACGGGCCCTGTGCCTGAGTGGCTGCGCAGAAGCTGCCGAACCCGTGTGTCGGATACACATGGGTCTCGGCGGGAAGCTCCGCGACCAGCCGGCGCGCCGAGACGTATTGATGACGGGCCAAGGTCTCGGCGTGCCGGGCGCCGAGCAGGTCCGGCCGGCCGGTCGACCCGTACAGCAGGGACCCGCCGGTAAAGACCGCCGTCGCTCGACCGTCGACCGCCAGCACATAGGCCAGGTGCGTGAAGGTGTGCCCCGGCGTGGCCAGCACCCGCACCTGCATCCGCGGCCCGACCTCCAGCACATCACCGTCGCGCACCGGCAGTCGCTGGTAGGCGACCTGATCCGCGGCGTTGACCGCGTACGTCGCACCAGTCTGCTGGGCGAGGGTGAACCCGCCGGTGATGTAGTCGTTGTGGATGTGCGTCTCCAGTACGTGGGTGATCGGCAATCCGTGAGCCGCAACGACGTCCGTCATCCGGTCGATGTCCCGCTGCGGATCGATCACCACGGCGTGCTCGCCGTCGTGCACGAGGTAGCTGCGGTCACCCAGTGACGGAGTGTCGATCGCGATGATCTCGACCGCTGATCTCTTCAGGTCCACGGTGGCTTCCTTCTCGATTGGGAGCGCATCTGCGGCGTACGTATACCCCGGGGGGTATCCACATGCCCCACCGTAACCCCGGCGTGTATCGATCGGCAACATACCCCGGGGGGTATGGGCGACGCGGCTGCGCGATATCCCCGGGTGTACGGTGGGGCCGGGTGCATGGAGGGAGTCCGGATGCAGATCGACGAGGACGCCGTCGTTGACGTGGTCAAGCGGCTACGCCGCGCGGAAGGGCAGATCCGCGGCGTCATCGCCATGCTGGAGGACGGCCGCGACTGCGCCGATGTCGTCACTCAGCTGGCAGCGGTCTCCCGGGCACTGGACCGGGCCGGCTTCAGAGTCATCGCCAGTGGTTTACAGCAGTGCGTCGCCGCGCAGGCCGACGGCGAGGATCAACGTGCGAATCTGGAACAGATGGAGAAGCTGTTCATGTCCCTGGCTTGAGGTGACTGCTTGATGTGACCGTCCTCAGATGAAGAGCAGCTGGGCGTCTTCAGTTTTCTCAATGAAATCGCTGGCGCTGATGATGCCTTCCACGTCCTCGTAGAGGTCGTCCTTGGTGAGGTGCATCATGTCGGCGGACATGCGGCATGCCCATAGGTGACCGCCGGAGGCGACGATCTGCTCGAGGAACTCCGGCACGTCGGGCACGCCGATGTCATGAATCTGCTTCTTCATCTGGTGCGTGGCGATCGCGGTCATGCCGGGCAGGCCGCCCAGGCCCTGGGGCAGGTGGGTGGCGGTGTTGCCGAGCATGGTGAACTTCAGGTCGCGCATCCGGGACTTGGTGATCATGTCGAAGCCCCAGAACGTGAAGAACAGGTGGGTCTCCACACCTTCACCGAGGGCCGCGTTGGCCAGGATCAGGCCGGGGTACGCCATGTCGAGGTTGCCCTTGGAGCAAATGATGGCCAGCTTCCGGCCCGCGCCGATGCCGTCGTCGAAGTTCGGCACGATCGCCGGAACCGCTTGAGTAATCATGGTGACACCCCTGTCTCACACGCAGCCGAGCGGCTTGGGTAGCCCGGCGATGTAGGCCATCTTCTTGGCCGGCTTCTTCGGGAATAGCGCGAACAGTTGCTTGGTGGGGATACCACCGAGGGTGCAGACGCGGCGGATGGTGGCCGTCTCCCCCTGCGCCTTGAAGTCCTCGCGCAGGAACCGGATCGCCTTCCAGTGCGCTGCGGTCAGGTCGATGCCGATCGCGGCGGCCAGTTGTACGGCAAGGCCTTCGCTCCACTCGTCGTAGTCGGTGAGGAATCCCTCAGCGTCGACGTGGACCTGGGCGGTGCCGATCGTGGTGACGGGCATGACTCCTACTCCTTCGCGTCGGGTTGGTGTTTGCCGGCCATCGACATGTGCGCGGGCAGCGGGATCGGGCGGCCGGGCAGCAGCAGGTGCCAGTACATCGGGCGGAATGCCAGCTTGCCCCAGTGGTTGCGGCGGTTCTCGGCCAGCAACCCGAACGGCCCGACCCCCGGCAACGGATAGTGGCCGGTCAACGGCTCGGTGTCGTAGTTGAAGTCGATCAAGAGGCCCCGGCCGTCGCCGGATTCGACGAAGCAGTTGGCGTGCCCGTCGAACGATCCGGTCATCGGCCGGCCGGCGACGTACTGGACGAAGTTGTCGGCGAAAACATCGACCGAGAAGTGCGCGACCGACCCGGCCTTCGAGGTCGGAATGTTGTTGGCGTCACCGATGGCGAACACATTGCCGTGCGCCTTCGACAGGAACGTGTGCTTGTCCACCGGCACGTAGTTCAGCTCGTCGCCCAAGCCGGAGCGGGCGATGTAGTCGGCGCCCATGTTCAACGGAACCGTGACCAGCAGGTCGAACGGAATCTCTCGCTCGTCGTAGGAGACCAGCGTCTTGGCCTGCTCGTCGACGTGTTCGACCAGGAAGTCCGGCTCGACGATGATCTTGCGGTCGTCAAGCATCGAGCCAAGCTGGGCCGAGGCGATTGGTTTGGTGAACGCTCCCGGTAGCGGGGTGGCGTACACAATCTCGACCCGGTCCCGCATACCGCGGTGGCGGAAGTAGGCGTCGGCCAGGAACGTGAATTCCAGCGGCGCGACCGGGCACTTGATCGGCATGTCCACGATGTGCACCACCAGTCGGCCACCGACGAACGCGGGCAGCGCCCTGGCCAACGCGGTCGCCCCGTCGAGGGTGTAGAAGTCGAAGATGCCGTCCCGCCACAGCGGGCCCAGCAGGCCCGGCGTCTGGTCTGGACGCGGACTCGTCCCGGTGGCGATGACCAGATAGTCATAGCCGAGTTCGCGGCCGTCGACGAGCGTCACCGTGTTCGCTGCGGAGTCGACCCGGTCGATCTCACCGACCACCAGGTCGACCCCGTCAGGTATGAACCGCCGACGCGGCTTGACGACCTGCTCGGGCCGGTACCCACCGAACGGGATGAACAAGAACCCCGGCTGGTACATGTGGGAATCGTCCTGGTCGACCACGGTGATCTGCCAATGCTCCCGGGCGAGCCGGCGGCGCAGCTTGTTGACCACCATCGTGCCCGCAGTGCCGCCGCCCAACACCAGCAGTCGCTTCATCTCGAACACTCCTCACATACCCTGGGGGGTATCTTCAGACACTCTCACCGTAGATCGAATCGAGTGCGGCGAATCAGGGGCGTAGGACCCGACCTGATCGGACCTACGGCGGCCGGCTAGGACTCCATCACCGCCGGGCACTCCGTCCATGGCACCGAGTGACCGTTGGTTGTGGCTGTTTGGCTTCCGGACGGCACGTGCTACGGCCGGGAACCGACAAGCGCCGCGAATGCGATGATGTTGTCGAGGTACGAGCCTCGGCCGCGGATGAACGTTCCGCCACAGGTCACCAGGCGCAGTGCGGGGTAGTCGAGGTTGCCGTACACCCGCTCGGTTGGGAAATCGGCCTTGGGAACCTGTTCCACCGATGTAGTACGAAACGCCGCCGTCGTGCCGTCGGCGCGAGCGACGTAGATGATGTCGCCGGGTTGGAGCTGGTGGAGCCGGAAGAAGACCGCCGGTCCCCGCGTGGAGTCGACGTGGCCGACGATCACCGCTGGGCCGAGTTCGCCCGGGGTGGGACCGTAGATGAACCAACCGGTCTCGCCGGGCCGATCGAGCGGCGGGACATCCATCGTGCCGTGGACGGTCATGCCCACCCGTCCAACGGAAGCGTGCACGTCGATCGCGGGGATGTCGATACGGACGGGCTCGGCCCGTGGCAGCGTTCCGGCGCCCGCGGTGCCCGACACCACCGGCGACGTGGACGGCAGGTATCGGTGCACGGGCTGCTGGCGCCCGCACCCGCCGGCAACCGCCGCGCCGATCAGGACCGCAATCAGCGCCGACCGGCCGGTGATCCGCGTACTACGGCGCTTGCCCGCCGACCTGATCGGCAGCGCCGCCGCCACCGGTATCAACCCCTCCATGCGGGACCTTCTGCGTCTGCGCCTTGGTGACGGTCAAGATTGCCGGCGGTCCAACGGCGCCGGTGGCACACAACATAACGACCTCATGCCGGCCGACGCGGGCATCCCGGTAAACAGTCGCGAAGAACACCTCGTCCCCCGACGATGGCCACGCCTTGCCGAACGCGGTCGAATAGGCGTAGCCAAAGCACGCCATGAACACCTGTACCTTGCCCCCCTGGGGCGCAGTCGACGGCACGACCCGGATCGATCCGGGCGGAAGCGTACGCGGGGGGACATAGGTCGGGCTAATTGTGGGGTGAAGCGTAGGCGAACTCGTGGGAGAGGCCGGGACAGAACCACTTATCGACGCCGTCGGTAACGGTGTGGCGTCCGTTCGAGCCGCAGCGGTGGCACTCAGGCTAAGAATCGCGGCACAAACGACCGCGCCGATCGTGATGAACTTCCTAAGGTACATGCGTCGACCTCCGACATGACCTGGTGTCGACGGAGTCAGCGGGCATGGCGGCACCGTCACGGGCGCCGTGAAGCAGCCGGCGTCGTCGCTGGCGCGGAACACCGCGGCCACCAACCGTTCGTGCTCACCACCATGTACCCGCTGACGCCAATCGACCAGAGCCGAAAGTCCCACGGGCTGGCGTCGGCCTTTCCCCGGCAGTGAGCGTTGACCGACCGTGGACAGCCGCTGCAATCACATGCTTAGAGTTGCCCGTCCCTTTGGCCACCAGGACGAATTGTCATGGCGTGCTAGCGGAAGGTGGCGATGGACGTGACCATCGCATGGAAGGACCAGGTGCCGAGGCCGAACGTCGCCGCCACAACGGTGGCTGAGGTGAGTCCGGCCAGCCATGCACGGCCGGGAATCCTGGTCACCAGCCAGGCGCCGAGCAGGGCGATAGCACCGAGTGCGGGGACGTAGAACCTGACCGTCTGCAAGGTGTTTTCGGAAGGATCGGTGGTCCAGTAGTACGTGGAGTAGACGGCCCAGACCGCGAACCACGACGAGGCCAGGGCGAGGCCGGCCCCCAGATCGCGACGGGCCGCCACGCCGACCTGGCCGCCCGCCCGGCGCAGCACCAGCCACCGGACGATGATCCATGCCAGCGCCGCCAGCCCGAGTGTCAGCTGCGGCATCGCCTGGATCAGGTGCCCGGGCAGGTACCGCAGATTCGGCGCGACGGCGCCCCGACCGAAGCGGATCTCACCGGCCGGGTATCCACTCGTCAGCGGGCCGCCGTAAACCAGCTCGTCGAAGATCGCCACGCCGGTGCCGAAGACGGCGACCGAGGCAAGCCACCAGCCCAGCGTGCCCAGGCGCAGCCGGGCGGCCGGCCGCCGCCACACCACGATCACGGCCACCACGGCGCAGCCGAGGATCACGATGTTGCTGTAGCGCACGAACGTCGCGATCTCGATCGCCGCGAACCCGCCGATTCCGGCCCAGGCGCGCCGCCGTGGGCTGGCCTCGGTTGCCAGCACCGCCCACAGCAACACCCCCGTGCCCGCCGCGATCAACGAAGCGTCGGTGAATGTGGGCATGTAGTCGCGCCAGGCGAACAGCAGCGCCGCCCCGGACGAGCAGTAGAGGCCCACGGCGGCCGGGCCGCCGAAGCGCCCGAGCCAGCGCCGGGCGCCGATGAACAGCCCAAGACAGGCCAGAGCCCCGTAGAACAACGGCGCCCACCGGATGATGCCCAGCGCCTGGAACGGCGCGGCGAGGAACGGATAGCCGGGATCCTTCTCGCTGATGTACCGCCCGTCGGCCAGCTCGACCCACTGGTTCGGGACCCTCCGGCCACCCAGCTTTGCGGCCAGGTCATTGAGCTGCTCGCTGGACAGGGTCAGGAAGTCACCGCCGGCCATCGCCACGATCGAATGCCGGTAGGCGCCGTCATCAGGCTCGACGCCCAGCTGCGGTGCGACCGACAAAACCACGGCGCACAGCGCGACGAACGCGGCGACGGCGAGCGCCGCCTCAACCGATATCAGGCGGATGTCGCGTCCACCGCTCCTGCCGGCCTCCTCGCCGCGGCCGGCCAGCACAGCGTCCTCGCGGCTCGCGTTAGCCGACATCGCCGTCGCCCGGATGCACTGGGTGACACAGCGGTCGATTCGCGGCAGGAGCTGCTGTCCGATTCATGGGCTGCTCCGTTCGAGGTGGTCGGCGACGCCACAGACCACCTGTCTAGCAAGCACCGGATGACACGAGCCGAACAACGACTGTTAGACCGATGTCATCCCACCGGTGCCTCATGTGGAACACCCCACGCCGAACCGGCCGCGCCCCGCAACCATGTCCGGTCACAACTCAGAGTCAGTTGCCCGACGCGGAGGGACCGTGAGATGAGCGGTGTGGCGATGACCGGTGATGTCCGGGTGAGCGTGGCGGCGCCCGTCGAGTCGGTGTGGCGCGTCGTCGCCAACATGACGCGCACCGGCGAATGGAGCCACGAGTGCCACCAGGTGCGGTGGCGCGGCGGCGCCGGGCGTTCGGTTTCGCGGCCGCAACCGCTCAGGCTGGCTGCGGTGGAGCCGGACGTGCGAGGTGCTCGCCGTGGACGCGCCGCGGGAACTGGTCTGGCGGACCATACCGACCTGGCGCTTCGTCGACAGTTCCGACTGGCGCATCCGCCTGGACTCGACGGACGACGGGACCCTGATCCAGCAAAGCTTCCAGGTGACCAAGTGCCCGAGCTGGTGGGAGTGGATCGTGGCCCGGATGGTCCGCGCCCACCTCGACCGCACGGCCGCGCTGACCGAAGACCTGCGCCGGCTCGGCGCGATCGCCGCGCATTCGGACGCGCTCTCGCCATCGCCGTCGATCCGGCGAAGGTCTAGGGATATTTCCGGAACTTTTCCGGACGCTGCGGAGGATCCGACCGGAGCCTCCGCAGCGTCGGAGGGGTCAGCTAGTGGTGCTCGGCCCGGCGGGGCGCGCCGTACGCGCCGAGCGCCAGGTCCTGCTGCATGACGGTGTAGGCGGGTTTCGGGTTGAGGTTGACGTCGTAGATGGTGGCGTAGCCCTCCCCGGTGAAGAACCCGGGGACCCACGAGTCCGCGTCGCCGAATCCCCAGACGGTGAAGGAGATGCACTGCCGCACGGCGAGGCAGGCCTTGAGCATCTGGTCGAACTCGTACGGGTGAGCGAAGAGTGCCAGGTTGTCGGTCGGCACCTGCTCGGTGGCGTTGTTGACGAACGTCCGCACGTCCGCCTCGGTGATCGCGACCTTCAGCCCGAGGTTGGCGTAACGCTGCAGATCCTCGGTCAGCTTGGTCGGGAAGCCGAACTGGGTGTCCAGGTGACCCTGGTTGCCGATTCCATCGATCGGCACACCCTGGGCGAGCATCTTCTTCACCCAGGCAAACACCGCGTCGGCCTTGGCGTTGGTGCCATCCTCGCCGCCGATGTTGAAGTCGT
>Ga0070683_100004384_pt1 | contig 11612 bp, 9 predicted proteins | sample KBSC713LmetaG_FD_64662 | JGI IMG/M metagenome (GOLD analysis project Ga0070683, IMG submission 64662) | Corn rhizosphere microbial communities from Kellogg Biological Station, Michigan, USA - KBS C7.1-3L metaG | ecosystem: Host-associated > Plants > Roots > Rhizosphere ...
TCTGTTGTTTGCCAATAACTATCACAAATGATGATCGCAGGATTTTGAATGTTCCTGTTCATCAGTTCCATGAACATTCTGCGCACAGCAGGCATTGCGTGTTTGGTCTCACTGCTCAAACAAAGCACAACAGTATTATCATTTGAAAATGTGTCGAAATAAGTGAAATCATTGATTGGTGTTTCATCACTGAAGCAGTCTATCATCACAAAATTTATTGCATCGCTTTTCAATTCAGCTTTTGCATAACCACTTTCGTCGAAGATGGGGAAATATTTTGTTTTATCTTCTGCTAATGCCCATGCTGCAGGATACACAATAATTTTTAAAGTTCCGGGCAGATCAAAATTCAAAATTTGATGACCTGTGAAAATATAATCTGCAGCGGCATCATTAATGTTCCATTTATCAAGCACTTCATCATACTTGTAGCCGACACTTTCCAAATGTTGAGGAGTAATGTTTTCTATTTTACTCAAATCAGCAATCACGACAGGAACATGATGATCGCCGATATTATCAACAGCAAAAGTTTTTCTTCTTGAATAATTAAACGGATTGTAAGGAATTTTTTCTGCTGTAGGTATTAAGCCTCCCCTGTCGGGGAAGGTTTGGAGGCTATATCTTTTTACCAAATCTTTGCAAACAGGAATTTCAAATTCAGGATCTTCTGTTAATGAAACACGAATCGTATCACCAATTCCGTCTTCAAGCAAAGAGCCGATGCCGGCAGCACTTTTCACTCTACCATCTTCGCCATCGCCTGCTTCAGTAACACCAAGATGCAAAGGATAACATTCACCAAACTCTGCATCCATTTGTTGTATCAACAAACGATAAGCCTGTACCATCACTTGAGGATTGCTTGCTTTCATGCTTAAAACAATCTTGTGATAATTTTCATTACGTGCAATGCGCAAAAACTCCATCGCACTTTCAACCATACCCATCGGCGTATCGCCATAGCGACTCATGATGCGATCACTCAGACTTCCGTGATTTGTTCCGATACGCATTGCCGTTCCGTACTCTTTACAAATTTTTATCAACGGTGTAAAGCGTTCACGAATGCGTTCTATTTCTTCAGCATAATCTGCATCTGTATATTCTATCAGTTCAAATTTTTTCTTATCAACATAATTGCCGGGATTCACTCTCACTTTTTCAACAATTCTTGCAGCAATCTCTGCAGCATTGGGTGTAAAATGAATGTCGGCAACAAGCGGTGTAGTATAACCCCTTCTGCGCAATTCATTTTTTATGTTCAATAAATTCTCTGCATCTTTTTTACTCGGTGCCGTAATGCGCACCAGCTCCGCTCCGGCTTCAATACAACGAATGCTTTGCTCAACGGTAGCAAGTGTATCCATTGTATCTGTTGTTGTCATCGTTTGAATGCGAATGGGATGAAAATTGCCAAGTAACAGATCACCGATCTTTACTTCACGTGTTTTTAAACGGCTATATTCAGTAAGTGAATTACAATACAACTGCATAATTAATGTGCTTATTTGCTAATTGATGCAAAAGTAAGCAAAGCATTACCAATCTTTATCCGGCTGACTTTGATTTGGCTTTTGTTGCAACATTTTTTGCAATTGTTTTTCTTTATCGCGCAGTTCATTAAATTTTTGTTCCATCATTTGTGGATTGGGCATTTTATTTTTTTGTTGCGGCTGTTGTTTTTGTTTACTCTTGTTTGGTTGTGGCTGTTGTTGTTGCTGTTGTTTTTTTAAATCATTAATTGCCTTCTGCAAATTTTCTCTTGCCTCGTCATCCTCAGGAGTCAACGTCAGTGCTTGTTTGAACGATTCAATTGCTTCCGGCAATTTTTGCTGCTGTGCTTCCGCAACACCTTTGTTATAAACTGATTTTGCTTTTAGGGATGCATTTGTTGTTGAAGATGCAACATCATCGTAATATTTTTCTGCGTTAACAGGATCACTTTGTTTGTCTAATGCATTTCCCAAATTAAATTTTGCGGCAGCATTTTTTGAATCCTTTCCCAATGCAGTTCTATACAATGATGCAGCATCTTTATAATCACCTTTTTTATATGCGTCGTTGCCTTGTTTAATTGTCCTGTTCACATCCTGCGCATGCAATGAGCAAAAAATAAAAGCAAATAATATGATTAAAAAAGTTTTCAATTTTTATTTTATTTTTTGTTGACCGGCTTCAGTAATTCTTTTCATCTTCGTTGTGTCACTCACTTGTACTGTATCGTAATGAGCAGCAGTATTTCAAACTTGTTCTCTTAATTCAACAACTTTCTTTTGTTGTCCGTTCCTTTTTTCCTTCAACGCTTCCGGAATAAAAATTTCCAATACCAACAACAACACTGCAAACCCGATAAAAAAAGGAGCAAAAGAAAAATATTCTCTTTCACCGCTTCCCGAAATCAATTTCTTTTCAATACTACTTAAAGCATTTGTTACTTCATTCGCTGTTGCCAAAGCATTATCCAAATGAAAATAATTGCCGCTTGTTTTTGCAGTAATATTTTTTAACTCAACCTCATTTAATTTGCTGATAACTGTTTTGCCGTTTATATCTGTTTTATAAATTTCTGTTCCGGGTTCTGTTATCGGCGAACCTTCTGTTGTTCCGATACCAACGGCGCAAACTATTACACCATCATCGGCGAGATGTTGTGCAACTTTATCTGTGTTGGGATTATGATCTTCACCATCTGTTATCAGTATGAGGGCTTTATGTGTTTTTTCTTTCGTGTCCAGTGAATTATCAGCCAATTCAAGTGCTTCGCCAATATTTGTTCCTTGCACAGGAACTGCATCGGGAGAGGCATTTGATAAATACATTTTTGCTTCTTCCAAATCGGGCGTTAACGGCATTTGCAAGTAGGCGCGACCTGCAAAAATTATTAATCCAACTCTGTTATTTTCCAGTCTGTCAATAAGAATGCTTACAAGCTGTTTTGCTCTTTCTAATCGTGAGGGTTTTATATCGGTGCTCAACATGCTTTTACTTACGTCAAGCACAACCATTACATCAATACCGGCTGTTGGCTCTTTGCCTCCGCTTAGCGGTTTGCGCAAATTAGTCGCAGCAACAATTGTTAGAGCAAGTGCAAGAAGCACTGCAATAAATTTTACAATGTATAAACGTGCTGAATAATTTTTGGTGAGTTGATTGATGAGTTGTTCATCACCCAAAGCTTTTTTTACTTTCCGTTTCCATCTTAATACCAATACAAAAATTATCACTAACGGTATTAAAACTGCTAAACCTAAAATAAACTCTGTATGTTCAAATGAAAACATGAATAATATTCAAAAACTTTTTGTTCAATAACGTTCAGAATGTACAAGAGTGCGACGCAAGAAATGATGCCACACACACTAAAGCCGGCTTACAAAAAATTACTACCTGCAAACTACAAGCATCAAGCCAAAATGAATAGTTAAGTTTAAGTTGTAAGTTACAAGTTGCAAGGTTGAAGGCTCGTCTCCTTGCTTTTTTTGTATCACATCCCTGATACCTGAAACTTGATATCTGTGACTTCTTTATTTCTTTCCTTCAAAAAATCCTAACTGTTTTAAAATGCCTTTAAGAATATTCATGCGAACAATGGCTATATCTGTATTGTGCGGTCCTTCAACATTCAGCACAAAAAGATAAGGATGCTGATTTTCTTCAATCCATCCAACAACCCAACCAATTGCATTGCCATTCTCTCTAAATCCCCAACCTGTTTTATAGCTAAGGTTATAGTTGGCGTTGTTTTCCTGCAGCATTATTCTTTTTACAATATCCTGTGAGCGACCCTGAAAAGGCAACTGTTTGAAATAAAGTTTTTTTACAAGACCAAGTTGTTCATCAGAAGTAATTTTAATTGAGTTGTCGAGCCAGAAAGTATCAATGCTTGTTTTAATAATTGCTTTACCGTAACGCGAACCATATCCCAATGTATCGAGCCAATGTTGCATCGTATCTTTTCCAATGCGGCGGGCAACTTCCTGGTAATATGGAACTGCGGAAACTTTGAACGCTTCTTCCATCGTAAGGTCTTTATCCCATTCGGGGCGGCGAGGAATTCCGTCCCACGGAATTACCATCTTTTCATTCGTGATAATTCCTGTTTCAATTCCAATAAGAGAGTTTACAATTTTAAAAGTCGATGCCGGTAAATATGCAGAATCTTTAAAGCGGGATAAATTGTAAATAGTGAATTGTCCTTGCCCGTTATCATATAAACCGAATGTGCCGGTTACATGATTTTCATCAAAATATTTTTTCAAACTGTCATCGACAGTTACATTATTTTGAGAGCAGGCATTCAGTAAAATGAAAAATGTAAAATATAAAATATAAAATGTAAAATGCTTTGTGGTAAACTTCATGTATTTAAACTTTTGCTTCTTCTTTTGTTTTCAACACGTTTAATTCCTTACCGATTTTTGTAAACGCTTCTATTGCTTTATCCAAATGACGTTGCTCGTGTGCTGCGCTTAGTTGCACCCGAATTCTTGCCAAGCCTTTTGCAACAACCGGATAAAAGAATCCAATCACGTAAATTCCTTCATCTAATAATTTCGCTGCAAAATTTTGGGCAACAACTGCATCATACAACATGATAGGAACAATGGGATGATCACCGGACTTTATATCAAAACCCGCTTCGGTCATTTTGCTGCGAAAATATTTTGTGTTGTGTTCAAGTTTATCGCGCAGTTCTGTTGTTTCGCTCAACATATCAAACACTGCAATGGATGCACCTACAATTGCCGGTGCCAAAGTGTTTGAGAAAAGATATGGTCTTGAACGTTGCCGCAACATTTCAATAATTTCTTTTCTTCCGCTTGTAAAGCCACCATTCGCTCCGCCCAATGCTTTGCCAAGTGTTCCCGTGATAATATCAACTCTTCCCATTACGCCGCGATATTCGTGCGTGCCTCTTCCTGTTTTGCCAAGAAAGCCTGTTGAATGACTGTCATCGATCATTACAATCGAATCATATTTATCTGCGAGATCGCAAATTTTATCAAGCTGTGCAATAGTCCCATCCATGCTGAAAGAACCATCTGTAACAATAATGCGATTTCTTAAATTTTGTGACGCTTTCAGTTTCGCTTCAAGATCTTCCATGCTGTTGTGTTCATAACGAAAACGCTGTGCTTTGCACAAACGAACACCGTCAATGATGGAAGCATGATTCAATGCATCAGAAATAATTGCATCCTGCTCATTAAACAATGGTTCGAACACACCGCCGTTTGCATCGAATGCTGCGCAGTATAAAATTGTATCTTCTGTTCCAAGAAATTTCGAGATCTTATGTTCAAGTTCTTTATGAATGTCCTGCGTACCGCAAATAAAGCGAACGCTGCTCATGCCATAGCCGCGTGAATCAATTGCTTTATGTGCCGCTTCGATCACTTTCGGATGCGATGATAAACCCAAATAATTGTTTGCGCAAAAATTCAAAACGGTTCTTCCGTTTACAATAATTTCTGCGCCCTGTTCACTTTCAATTATGCGTTCTTTCTTAAACAAGCCGGCAGCTTCGATCTCTGAAACCTCTTGTTTTATCCGGTTAACAAATTTTTCGTTCATAGCAGGCAATGATTTTGCGGCAAAGATAGGAGGGAGTTCAGAGTTTAAAGTTTGTAGTTTTATTTTGAGCCGAGACAAAAAAATGTATTAAGCTTCCGTTGTCCAAGGGACTCCTTCGGAGCGTCGCACTCTTGTACGCTTTGTTCTTATTTCAGCTATTATTCCCAAATGCTTGTGAAGTCAATCGTTGCTCTGCACTCGTTTTCAAAAGAAAAATGATAATTGTTTGAGAAAGAAGTTTGTTCATACTTTTCATTATTGTGAACAAAAATCTCAACAGAATTTTTTTCAGGATCGATGATGAGATAATATTTTACTTTTTGTTCTTCGTAGATATAAAACTTAGTATTACGATCTTTCAAAGTGGTTGCAGGTGATAATATTTCAACGATCAATTGAGGAGGAAATTTTAAACGTTTACCGGGATCACCGCAAACAACAAGTATATCAGGTTCTAAAATCGTGTCACTGGTTACTTGCCAATCAATAGCCTGGTAAACTTTGCAATGCTTACAGTTTTTTAATTGCAAATTGAACTCCTGATATAAATTACCGGAAATTCTTTGATGCTTTGGAACAGGTGAAGGGCTCATGGCATAGGGAATTCCTTCTATCAATTCCCATTTGCCTTCCCATTGTTCCCAATCTGCAATAGTGTAATAAGGTAATATTTTTGCTGTGTGCGACATTGTTGTAAAATTACAATTTAAAAATCTTTCTTATTGCTGAGTAAAATTCAGAACGCTGAAGAGAGTGACACAACAGACGATGCCACGAAGTACAACAGCCTGTTCAAAAACAATAGAAAGAGTCTTTAATCGGGAAATTACAGTCTGTTAATCGAAATAAAGCTTATAAAATTTTGGCAATATGAAAACAGTATTATATTTGCGCACTATTCTTTAACCAAAATCAGCAAAACAGTGGCGTACGAAAACAACGACAAGAAAATGGAAAGCGTGTATAGCAAACGCATAAGAGCCGGCAAGAGAAGAACTTATTTTTTTGATGTGCGGGCTACGAGAGGGAATGATTATTTTTTGACCATCACCGAAAGCCGCAAACGTTTTAATGAAGATGGTTATGACAGGCACAAAATATTTCTTTACAAAGAAGACTTCAATAAGTTTATCAAAGCTCTTGGAGAAGCTGTTGATTATGTAAAAACTGAATTGATGCCTAACTTTGATTTCGATGCGTTCAACCATGACTATATCGAACCTCAGGAAGAAACTGCAGAGGAAGTTATTGTAAGTGAAGTGGTGGTGGCTGAAGTTATTACAAACAATAAACCTTCGGGTGATGGCGTTGAAGAAGTAGATAAATGGTAAAACTTGATTAACTGACTAAATACAAAGGCTGTCTTTTTAAGGCGGCCTTTTTTTGTCTGTCTTTTTGGTAATTTTATTTTATTTAATTGGTCAAATTAATCTTATGCGGAGCTTTTTACGCTTGTCTTTGTTCGTATGCTGTATTTTTTTTGAAACCAGGATTACTGCACAGTTATACAAAATTGAGCTTGATGAAAAAATAAATAACTCCACTGTTATAGTTGAAGGTAAAGTAACCGGGAAAAAAAGTTTTTGGAATGAAGAACATACAATGATATTTACCTCCAACACAGTTGAGGTTTACAAAGTATTTAAAGGAAACATTACTCAAAACACAATTGAAATAATTACTCAGGGAGGCTCCGTAGGTACAAATGCGATAAGTGTAAGTCATGTATTGAAATTGGAAACCGGAAGAATCGGAATGTTTTTTTGTGAACCTAATAGTATAAATGTAAGATCACCCTTCACTCAAAATATTTTGTATGATGTTTACAGCAGTGAACAAGGATTTTTGCGTTACGATTTAAACAAAGGTGTGGCTTATGCTCCATTTGCATCCTATAAAATCTCTCCTGATCTTTATAAACTTATTGAGCAAAAAGCCGGGCAAACTTATCTGCAACTAAATCACAACTTCAATCCTCCTTTAATTGAATCGCAGAATGTATCCCAGGGGGGTGAAGGAACTTTGGCAACTATTTCCTCCTTTTCACCAACTACAGTTCACGGAGGCGCTTTAAATGATCCCGCAAATAATATATTAACCATTAATGGTTCAGGGTTTGGGAATGTTCCCTCCGGTTCATGTGCAGTGCTTTTCAAAGACGGAAATAATGACAATAATTTTCCCGATTATGAGGTTCCTTATACTTCATCTTATCTCATTTCATGGAGCGATACAAAAATTGTTATAAGAGTGCCTGACCGGGCAGCCACGGGCACTATTGCAGTGCAATTAAAAGGTGGTTCGTCAGTTCAATCTGCAACTGATCTGAATGTATTTTATTCCGTGCTGAATCTGGAGTTTGACTTTACATCAGTTGGAGCCGATACCGTTGTAAATACTGAACCACGTTTGATGAATACAAATAATTCCGGCGGTTATACCATTCAATATAGCACAAGCACTAACGGTGGCGGTAAAAATTTTGATGCTTCCAAAGCAAAAGAATCTTTTTCAAGAGCGCTTACTACATGGAAAATTGCTGTAGGCGTAAATTTCACAGTAGGAGCTTCTACTGCTCTTCAAAAGGTAGTAAATGACAACATCAATTTGGTAGTTTTTGACAATAAAAATACAGGTGTGCCACCAATGGCTGCGGGTGTGCTCGAAAGCACTTACAGCTATGGTACCATTTGCTTTGTTGATTCGCCCTTTCAAACATATACAGCACAAAAAAGCGGCTTTGATATTTTATTAAGAAACGACGGCGTATCAGTTGGTAATATTCCTTTTGAGGATGGTCCCTGTTTCCCGGCGACAAGCGCATATGACAGGGAAATGATCGTACTTCATGAATTAGGTCACGCACTTAATTTAGCACATATCAATGATGGTGCACAGGGAGGTTCGTTAACCAATGTTAATCCATCAAAAGTGATGCACTACTCTATTTTAAATTATGCCGAAAGACGTTCTCTTGATGTTTCTGCTTATCAGGGTGGACTATATACCGTAACTCCTCAGCACGATCAATATGGCAACTGTGCTTTTCCGGGAGAAATGACGCAATCACCCCACCCACCGGTTTCAAATGATAATTGTCCCTCCTCATTCCCTGCTTCAACAACACCTGATGGAACACAAGCGGCAATTGATTTAGTAGGTGCAACAAGTAACAAACTGGTAGATCCGCAATACACCGGAATTGATTGCAACAACACCGGCACATCGGTTACCAATAATGCATATTATGTTTTCAGAACAGGTAGCTCAGGTAACCTTAACATCAATATTTCATCCTATGTTACATCACCCGCTGAACTTGCTGATTGCAGCGGGCAGGGCGTAAGGTTAGCTTTGTATAATGTTTCAGCTTGTCCTGCCGCGCAAAATTATCCGCCACCTGTGCAATGCATTACTTTCAACGGAGATGCAACGCTTCCCGCTATTACAGGTTTGCAATCAAATCAAACTTACCTGCTTTATTTTGACGGGTTACGAAATACAAAAGCATCATTCACCGTAACTTTCAATGGCACCGGCGTTACACCACAAACTTCCGTTGTTGTTTATCCCAATCCCGTTAAAGATTTGTTGACAGTTAAAATCACTTCTACTTCTGCTTCAAAATATAGTTGTTCTGTTTACGATATGCTTGGCAGAAAAACCTACACAAATGAATTGAATGTCGTTACGGGAACAAATACTTTCAATATTCCCTTTTTATTATGGGCAAAAGGTGTATATATAATTAAGGTCGCAGATGGAAGCGGAAATGTTGTTTTAAAGAAAAGTATAGTGAGATAAAATAAAACTACTTGCTTATTTTAAGAGGCTTCTGTAATCAGAAGCTTTTTATTTTGTTGTCAGTTGCATTGCTACTATCATCGCTTGTTGTGTCGCTCACTTTTACGGTTGGAACTTTATTCAGCTGTAACCATTTTTGAAATTGACATAAGTTTGCGAAATGAAAATTGATATAATTACCGTTCTTCCCGAATTGCTTGAAAGCCCTTTAAACCATAGCATCATGAAAAGAGCGAGAGATAAAGGTTTGCTGGAGGTAAATACACATAATCTTCGCAAATGGGCGTTGAACAATTATGGTCAGGTGGACGACTATCAGTATGGTGGTGGTGCGGGTATGGTAATGATGTGCGAACCCTTGGCAAATGCAATTGAAAGTCTTTCAAAGAATATAAAGTATGATGAAATAATTTATCTTACGCCGGATGGAGAATTATTTAATCAGAAAACGGCTAATCAACTTTCACTAAAAGAAAATTTATTGATGATCTGCGGACATTATAAAGGAATTGACCAGCGAATAAGAGATCATTTTGTTACAAAAGAAATTTCTATCGGCGATTATGTATTGAGCGGAGGAGAATTAGCGGCGGCGATCGTTGTTGATTCAATAGGACGTTTAATTCCGGGTGTGCTTAACGATGAAACATCTGCGCTTTTTGATTCTTTCCAGGATGATCTTCTCGCTCCGCCTGTTTATACACGACCTTCTGATTTTCGCGGATGGATAGTGCCGGAAGAACTTTTATCAGGAAATCCTGAAACAATCAATGAGTGGAGATATAAACAATCAATTTATCTGACACAATTGAAAAGACCACAATTAAAAAAAGATGATCGGGAATAATATCAGATTATCTGTCAACAAACCATTTTAAAATTCAATTCATCAAATTTTCAAATCAGCAATGGCAAAAGAAAAAACAAAAGAGAAAAAGATAAAACACAAAGATGTATTAACGGATGCGTCTTTACAGTTTTTAAAAAATTATATCAATAATCCATCACCTGTCGGATTTGAAAGCGGCGGTCAAAAATTATGGATCGAATATCTGAAACCTTTTGTGGACACACATTTCGTAGATCCCTATGGAACCGTAGTTGGAGTAATAAATCCATCAGAAACATTTAAAGTTGTAATTGAAGCACATGCCGATGAAATAAGTTGGTTTGTAAATTATATCAACGACCAGGGATTGATTTATTTAAAAAGAAATGGGGGGGTGGATCATCAGGTGGCACCAGCCAAACGTGTTTTAATTCATGGAAAGAAAGGGGCTGTAAAAGCTGTGTTTGGATGGCCTGCCATTCATACACGAATTGCTCAGCAGGATCAGAAAGAACCGGTACCAAAAGTCGATAATCTTTTTCTTGATTGCGGCGCACGCAATAAAAAAGAAGTTGAACAATTAGGTATTCATGTAGGTTGTGTTGTAACATACGAAGAAGGCTTTGATGAATTAGCGCATAATTTTTTTATAGGAAGAGCATTTGATAATCGCATAGGCGGATTTATGATTGCAGAAGTTGCAAGACTTTTAAAGGAGAATCAAAAAACTTTACCTTACGGTTTATACATTGTGAATGCAGTGCAGGAAGAAATTGGTTTGCGTGGTGCTGAAATGATTGCACGCCGCATAAAACCGGATGTAGCAATCATCACAGATGTTACACATGACACGCAAACACCTATGATCAATAAGGTGATCGAAGGTGATATTGCATGTGGTAAAGGTCCTTCACTTGCTTACGGACCAGCAGTGCACAATAAATTATTAAAGATCGTTGAAGATGTTGCAAAGAATAATAAAATAAATGTACAGATGCGTACCGTAAGTCGCAGCACCGGAACAGATACAGAAAGTTTTGCTTATGCAAATGATGGTTGTCCATCAGTGCTTATTTCAATTCCACTCCGGTACATGCATACAACAGTAGAGATGCTTCATAGGAAAGATATTGAAGAAACGATTTTGCTGATGTATGAAACTTTACTTGAGCTTTCACCAAAAACTAATTTGAGTTATTTGTAAATGGATTGAAGCAGCAATAATTTTTGATGCTTTCAAATTTTTCGTTTTTATTTTTTCTTCAAGGTTACATTTGTTGGAATTAAAAGAAACGGTTGCTCTCATGTCAAAAGAATGGCTTTCAAATAAACGGATCGTTATCATTGGCGGAACCGCCGGAATGGGCTTGTCTGCTGCACTTGCCTGCATTGATGAAGGAGC
>Ga0070683_100004385_pt1 | contig 11611 bp, 9 predicted proteins | sample KBSC713LmetaG_FD_64662 | JGI IMG/M metagenome (GOLD analysis project Ga0070683, IMG submission 64662) | Corn rhizosphere microbial communities from Kellogg Biological Station, Michigan, USA - KBS C7.1-3L metaG | ecosystem: Host-associated > Plants > Roots > Rhizosphere ...
CGATCGACGTCCGCGGTGACGGCACGCCGATCGCGCGCGACACCAACCACACCACGGGCTGGGACTACGCCGACGCCGCGCACACGTCGATCGCGCTCTTCGGTGCGTCGTGCGCCGCCCTCCGCGCCGGCACGATCCAGCGGATCACGATCGCGTTCCGTTGCCCACCCGCCGGCTGACCATCAGAATCAACCGCATGGATGACCAGCCACAGAAACCGGGCGACCTGGCCGCGCTCTGGGCCGGGTCGGGCGCGAGCGGGTGGATCGCGTCGCAGGACGTGATCGACCGGATGTTCCAGCCGATCGAGGACCTGCTCGTGGACGCGATCGCGTCCGAGCCGACCGGCGCGGTGCTCGATGTCGGTTGCGGGACGGGCAGCACCACGGTCGCCGTCGCGCGCCGCCTCGGCGCGAGCGGTCGCTGCACCGGCATCGACATCTCCGAGCCGATGATCGCCGCCGCGCGGGAGCGCGCCGCGCGGGCGCGCGCTCCGGCCAGCTTCGTCGCCGCCGACGCGCAGACGTACCCGCTCCCGCCGGCCAGCTTCGACGCGATCATGTCGCGCTTCGGCGTGATGTTCTTCAACGACATGGTCGCGGCGTTCGGGAACCTGCGCCGCGCCGCGCGTCCGGGCGCGCGCCTCCGTTGCGTCGTCTGGCGGAGCCCGGCGGACAACCCGTTCATGACGACGGCCGAGCGTGCCGCCGCGCCGCTGCTACCCGACATGCCGGTCCGCCGGCCCGACGAGCCCGGGCAGTTCGCCTTCGCCGATCGCGACCGCGTCCACCGGATCCTCGACGACAGCGGCTGGACCGCGATCGACCTCCAGCCGATCGATGTGCCCTGCGCGATACCGGAGCGCGACCTGGTTCGTTACCTGACCCAGCTCGGCCCCGTCGGCCGCATGCTGCAGCAGGCGGATGATTCGCTCCGCGCACGCGTTCTCGCGGTCGTCCGGCCCGCGTTCGATCCGTACGTGCACGGCGCGGAGGTCCGCTTCAGCGCCGCGTGCTGGATGGTCGCCGCGCGCGCCTGACGACCAGCTGACTAGCTGACTAGCTGACGGCGCCTTCGAGGGCGGTCAACGTCCCCGTGCCGGTGTCCAGCTCGCAGAGCGTGCCGTACGGAAGCGCGCGGTTGCGGGTGCCGTGACCGAACGCCCCGCCCAGCGCGACCGGCACCGGCAATCGCCCCAGGCGGTCGACCAGGACCTCCTCGGCGGTCGGCGATTCGGCGCGCGTCGGCTCCGGCTCGCGACAGCTGGAAAAGTCGCCCACCACGACGCCCGCCACGGCGCCGAACACGCCCGCGAGATCCAGGTGCGTCAGCAGACGATCGATCCGGTAGGGCCGCTCGCCCAGATCCTCGAAGAACAGGATCGCGCCCGAAACGTCGGGCAGGTACGGCGTGCCGACCAGACGCGAGAACACCTCGAGGTTCCCGCCCAGAAGCGGCCCCCGGACGCGACCAGGAATCACCCCCTCCAGCGCGTCGAGGACGAGCGAGGGACCGGGTGTCTCCAGCCGTTCGAACAGCGCGCGCTGATCGACGCCCGGAAGGCTGCCCAGCTGCGTGACGACCGGCCCGTGGATCGACGCGACCCCGGCGCGCGCGGCGAACGCCAGCAACGCCGTCCCGTCGGAGAAGCCGACGATCGGGCGCGGCCGCGCGCGCAGCGCCGCCGGGTCGACGAACGGCAGCAGGCGCAGCAGCCCGTACCCGCCGCGCGCCATCACGATCGCGCGCGCGTCCGGATCGGCGAACGCCGCGGTCAGCTCCGCCAGGCGGCGCTCGTCGGATCCCGCGAGGTAGCCCTCGCGCGCGAAAACGCCGTCGTCGTGGCGGACGTCGTAGCGGGCGCGAAGCACCTCGATGCCGGCCGCGAACGCCTCGCGCGGAACCGGACCGGACGGCGCGATCACACGGATCGGGTCGCCAGGTGCAAGGCGAGGCGCGCGGATCACTTCCGGCGGCGCTTGCGGCGCTCGTGATGACCGTGCGAATCGCCGCCGTGCTGCGCGCTCGCGTCGCCGGACGACGGGACGCCCGCCGAAGCCGAAGATCCTTCGCTGCCGCCGACGGCAACCGGAACCGCTGACGACCCAGTTTCCGAGACTGTTTGCGAGACAGTCTGCGCGACCGGCTGAGCGGCCGCCGCCGCGGGCGCGGGCGCCGGTCGTGCGGCGGGCGGGGGCGACGCCGGCGCGGCCTTCTCCGCGGCGCTCACGAAGCGGACACGCATGCCCGCCGCCGCCGCGTCCGCGGACTCGACCACCTCGGTCACGCGCGCGTGCTGATCCTTCTCGTCGATCTTCAGCACCAGCGCGGTGCCGACGGGCAGTGGCTCGCCGAACACGACGAACGCGCCCGTGTCGGACCGATCGCGCAGCTGCGGTGAACGCCCGACGACCACACCGCCGTATCGGACCTCCGTGATGCTGTCCACGGCCGCAGTCTAACACGTGGTTGAGTGGTTAAGTTGGCCGGGCGTGCTTCGGGAACGGGAAAACTGCTGGCGCATCGCGACCGTCCGGCGCGCGGCCTTTCTGATCGACGCCGACGCTTACTTCGCGGCGCTCCGGCACGCGATCGACCGGGCCCGGTCGTCCGTCTTCATCCTGGGGTGGGACATCGACAGCCGCGTGCAGCTCAACCCGGGGACCGCGGAGGCGCCGCTGACCCTGCTGGAATTCCTGAACGGCGTCCTTTCCCGTCAGCCCGACCTGCGCGTGTTCGCGCTGGCCTGGGACTTCTCGGTGCTGTTCACGCTGGAACGCGAGCCGCTGCCGACCTATCGCTTCGCCTGGAATGCGCACCCGCGCCTGTCCTTCCACCTGGACGACGCGCACCCGTTCGGCGCCTCGCACCACCAGAAGATCGTCGTCGTCGACGACGCGATCGCGTTCGCGGGCGGCCTGGACCTGGCCATCCGTCGCTGGGATACGCCCGCACACCTCGCGCGCGAGCCCGGCCGCGTCGATCCGGTCGGGCGCCCCTACCCGCCTGCTCACGACGTGCAGATGATGGTCGACGGCGCCGCCGCCGCCACGCTGGGCGAGCTCGCCCGCGCGCGCTGGGAGGCCGCCACCGGTCGAGTCGCGGCGGTCACCGCGCCGCCGTCGCCGCCCGCCGATGATCTGTGGCCCGGCGCGACCGTGCCCGACGTCCGCGACGCGCCGCTGGGCATCGCCCGCACGCTGCCCGCCTTCCGCGACGCGCCCGCCGTCCAGGAGGTGTCGGCCGTCGCGCTGCAGTCGATCGCCTCGGCCCGCCGCTTCATCTATATAGAGAACCAGTACCTGACCTCGGCCGTCATCGGCGCGGCGCTCGCGCACCGCCTCGCGGAGCCTGACGGCCCCGAGGTGATCGCGGTGCTGCCGCGCGAGGAGCACGGCTGGCTGGAACAGAGCTCGATGGGCGTCATGCGGGGACGCCTGCTGCGCCACCTGCGCGCCAGCGACCGGCACGGCCGCCTGCGGCTCTTCTTCCCGACGATCCCCGCCCTCGACGACCACGCGTGCATGAACGTGCACGCCAAGGTGATGATCGTCGACGACCGCTGGGCGCGCGTCGGCTCGGCGAACCTCAGCAACCGATCGATGGGCCTCGACAGCGAGTGCGACCTGGTGCTGGACGCCGAGCTGGACCCACGCCTGGGCGCCCCGATCGCATCCTTGCGCAACCGCCTGATCGGCGAACACCTGGACTGCGATCCTCAGGCTGTCGCCGACGCGCTGGCGGGGAGCGGGTCACTGATCGCGGCCGTCGAGTCGTTGCGCGGTCGCGGACGCTCACTGGCGCCGCTGCCCGAACCGCCAGCCGACCGCGCGCCCGAGTCCGCGTCCAAGCGCCCTGTCGATCTCGCGTTCCTCGACGGGCTGGCCTGCGATCCGGAACAACCCGCGCCCGACCAGCTGCTGGCGATGATCGTGCCCGAGGGCCTGCGCCGTCCCGTTCGCCGATCGCTGGTCGGCTGGGGCATCTTCATCGCCGCGCTGCTGGCGCTGGTCGCGATCTGGCGGCTGACGCCGCTGCGGGCGCTGATGGACGTCGACCGCGTGGTCGCGCTCGGCCGCTCGGTCAGCGGGCACCGCGCGGCGCCGTTCGCCGTGTTCGGGGCGTACGTCGGCGGCACGCTGGTGTTCTTCCCGATCACGCTGCTGCTGGGCGGAACCGCGCTGCTGTTTCCCGCGCCCACCGCCATCATCTATTGCATGACCGGCGCGATGTCGGCGGCGATGACGACCTACGGAATCGGGCGGCTGGTCGGGCGCTTTCGCCCGCGCTGGCTGGAACGCCCGCGCCTTCGGCGCATCAGCCACCAGCTGCAGCGCCGCGGGATGGTGGCGGTGATCGCCGCGCGGATGCTGCCGGTCGGCAACTTCTCGCTGATCAACATCACGGCGGGCGCGCTCGGCATCCCGTTCCGCGACTACGTCATCGGCAACGCGATCGGCCTGCTGCCTGGCGTGCTGGCGCTGACCGTGTTCGCGGATCGCATCGGCGCCACCGTCCGGCACCCGCACGCCAACAACCTGATCGTGCTGGCGCTGGTCGCGGGCGCGCTGGGCGCGGCGCTGTGGTGGCTGAAGCGCCGGATCGCGAGGCGCCGATGACGGCCGCGCCCCGGCGGCTGCGTGTCGCGTCGTACAACATCCACGCCTGCCTGGGCATGGACGGCCACCGGGACCCGACGCGCATCGCCGCTGTCCTGCGCGAGATAGACGCCGACGTCATCGGCCTTCAGGAGGTCGACGCCCTTCCCGGCGAGACCACCGAGTCCCTCCAGATGCAGTACCTCGCTTCGACGCTGGGCCACCACGCCATCGCCGGACCGACCGTCTTGCGCCCCAACGGTCACTACGGCAACGCCCTGCTCACCCGACGCCCCGTGCTGGACGTGCGCCACGTCGACCTGACCGTGTATCGCCGCGAGCCGCGCGCCGCCCTGGACGTGGACCTGAACATCGACGGCGCCACGGTGCGCGTCGTCGTCACCCACCTGGGTCTGTTGCCCGGGGAACGGCGCACGCAGGTCCGCCGCCTCCTCGATCAGCTGGGCGAGAGCCGGGCGGACGTCGTCGTCGTTTGCGGCGACATCAATGAATGGTTCGCGGTCGGGCGGCCGCTGCGCTGGCTGCACGCGCGCCTCGGACGCACCGAGGGGGTCGCAACGTTTCCGGCCGCCTTTCCGGTGTTCGCGCTGGATCGCATCTGGGTGAACCCGCGCCACGCCATGACGGGGCTGGTCGCGCACGCGAGCCCGTCGGCGCGCGTCGCCTCCGATCACCTGCCCGTGACCGCCGATATCCTGATCGATCGCTCGGAGACGGCCTGAGATAGGATGTCATCCATGCGTCGCGCGCTGGTGGCGACCGGCGTCGTCCTGCTGCTGGCGTCCCGCGCGCGCGCCCAGCAAGCCGCGCGCGACCAAGACGAAGACCCCTGGTTCGGTCACGACAAGGCGCTGCACTTCGCGGCCAGCGCCTCGCTGGCGATGGTCGGCTACGCGGGCGCCTCGCTCGCGACCGACAGTCGGCCCACCCGCGCGGTGGTCGCCGCGTCGTTCGCGCTGAGCCTGGGGGTCGGCAAGGAGGTCTGGGATCTCACCGGCCACGGCGATGCCTCCTGGCGCGATCTCACCTGGGATGTCGTCGGCACGACCACAGGCGTCCTCGTCGCTTACGCGATCGACTGGGCGATCAGTCGATTGCGAGGCCCGTCGACAAATTCCGGTTACAGACCGGTGACGACAGGTCGCTGACATCAGGCGCAGGGCTCTTGAACTTAAGAAAACAGGAGCTTAAGGTCATCGAGCCGAACCGTAGATTGCTGCAGCTCGAACTGAACCGGAGGCCACCATTCTGATGACAGCGCGGAGGAGACGAACACTGCAGTTCATCGCCGCGGCCGCTGCCTGCGCCGCGCTCGGCGCCGGGCCCCGCGCCGCCCTGGCGGGCGAGGAAGACGACCTCCAGCGCGAGATCGACACCCAGCGCGTCAGCGTGGCGGACCTGGAACGTCTCGACGAGCTCAAGGCGACCGGTGACGAGATCACGTTGCTCAGATCCTGGTTGGACGAAGCGTGGAGCCTGCGGTCGAAGCACGAGTACGATCAGGTTCGCGAGGTCCTCGAGCGCACGCGCAAGCAGGCCGACCTGATCCGCGCCAAGATCACCGCATCCAAGCTGCGCGCCCAGGCGACTTCGCGCGAAGCCTCGCTGGCGGCGGTTCGCGATCGCATCGCGAAGACGAAGAAGGCGCTCGGCGAGACGATGAAGCGGAAGAAAACGATCGAGGGCAGCGAGAAGGCGAGCCCGCCCCCCGGCGAGAAGGCCGCCGCGCCCGGCAGCGAGAAGCTGCCGGCGCCCGGCGACAAGCCGACGCCGCTCGCCGACAAGCCGTTGCCGCCCAGCGCCGAGAAGGCCGCCGCCAGGCCCGCGGCGCCGGGCGCCGAGAAGGCGGTCTCGCCATGACCGCCCGCCCCATGCTGCCCCGGTTTATCCAAATTGGCGCCGTGCTGCTGCCTGTGGCGATTGCCGCCTGCGCGACGCCACCCAAGCCGCGCGAGCTGGAGGCGTACGACCTGCTCAAGTCCGCCAGCAACGTTCAGGAAGCCAGCAAGAAGTCCCCCGACCTGGTCGCGGGTGCCGAGAAGCTCGCCGATCGATCGCGCGAGGAGTGGCAGTCGAACGACCTCGAGGAAGCCCGCCGTGACGCGATCATGGCGAACATCAAGCTGAAGACCGCGCTCGCCCTCTCCGAGCAGGAGCAGCTGAAGGCCAAGATCCAGACGCTGTCAGCCCAGCAGGCCAAGGCCGAAGAAGAGTCGGCCGACCTGTCCGAGAAGCTGGCGAACGAGAACGAGAAGCTGGCGCTGCTGGAGAAGTACGTCGAGGCCCGCCAGGCTGCCGACCTCGAGAAGCAGCGCCTGTCGTCGCAGCAGCAGAAGGCGCAGGCCGACCACGAACGGCTGGCGCTGCAGCTGGCGAGCGAGCAGAAGATCGCGGCGGCCCAGCTGTCATTGCGCACGGCGGACACGGTCGACGCGGGCAAGTTCGCGAAGGCCGAGTACAGCGCAGCCAGCGACATGCTGGCGAAGGCGAGCGCGGAGCTGCAGCAGGCCGACTACGCCGGCGCGCAGGCGAGCGCCGAGGTCGCGAAGCGGAACGCCGACAAGGCGACCGAGATCGCGAAGCCGCTCTACGAACAGGCCGAGCAGGCGAGCCAGAACAAGGCGCGCGACGAGGCGCTGGCGCGTGACGCGTCCGGGATCAACGGCACCGACGTCCGCCTGGAACGGCGGGGCGACCTGCAGCGGCTGGTGATCGCCGTGCCCGAGCTGTTCAGCAAGCGGAAGCCGGAGATCGCGGCGGGACACGACGCCGTCATCGACGCCATCGCCGAGCTCATCAAGAAGTACCCGACCTACCCGGTCCAGATCATCGGCTACACCGACAACCGCGGGAAGGCGTCCGAATTGCTGGCGATCTCCGCGGCGCGCGCGCAGTCGGTCTACTCGGCGCTGGCGTCGAAGGGCGTCGAGACCCGCCGCCTGATGGCCAGCGGCCTGGGCGCCGACGATCCGCGCTTCGACAACAAGACCGCGCCCGGTCGCGCCAAGAACAACCGCATCGAGATCGTCTTTCTCTATCACTAGCGGTAAGGTCGCGGGGTGCCGCGCCCTTCCGCGATCGCGCTGTGCGCGCTGCTCCTCGGCGCCTCGGGGTGTGGCGGCGGCTGCGACGGCGACCAGGGCGGGCCGAAGCCGGACGCGAGCGACGGGGCCTGCGCGACGGCCGACGCGAGCGCGCTGAAGCCGAGCGGGCAGCCGTGTAGCTGCGGCGGCGACTGCCAGAGCGGCTTCTGCGCCGACGGCGTCTGCTGCAACAGCGCCTGCACCGAGACGTGCAAGACCTGCAACGCCCCGAGCTCGCCGGGCGTGTGCTCGCCCGTCCCGAACGGCGTCGCGGAGAACTCCGCCGCGTGCGCCGCCACCCCGGCGTCCAGCTGCGGCCTGGACGGGACGTGCGACGGGAAGGGTCAATGCCGGAAGCATCCGGCCGGCACCGAGTGCAAGCCGGGGACCTGCGACGGCGCCTCCGTCAGCGACACCAACGTCTGCGACGGCGAGGGCCGCTGCAAGGCGGGCCCGACGACGATCTGCGCGCCGTTCAACTGCGATCAGAAGACCAGCAAGTGCGCCACCACCTGCACGTCGAACACCGACTGTGCGGCGGGCATCCTGTGCGTGAACGGCAGCTGCGGCCCGAAGCCGAACGGCGCCGTGTGCGGCAAGGACAGCGAGTGCAAGTCCGGCTTCTGCACCGACGGCCTCTGCTGCAACGTCGCCTGCAAGGGCGCGTGCATCAGCTGCAACCAGCAGGGCCGCGGCGGGACCTGCTGGCCCATCGACGTCGGCGGCGCCGATCCCCACACCGTCTGCCAGACCCAGGCGCCCGCGACCTGCGGGATGACCGGCGCGTGCGACGGCATCGGCGGCTGCGCCCGGTTCGCGGCGCAGATCGTCTGCACGGCGCCGTCGTGCAGCGGCGACCGCCTGAACACCGCGGGGACCTGCAACGGCCTGGGCAGCTGCCTGCCGCCCGGCGCGCAGAACTGCGCGCCCTACCGGTGCCGGGACGGCGTCTGCATCAACCGCTGCGCCAGCGACAACGACTGCGTCTCGGGGATCGCGTGCCAGAACGGCAGCTGCGGCAAGAAGACGAACGGCCAGCCCTGCAGCGCCGCGGGTGACTGCGCGAGCAACCAGTGCGTCGACAACGTCTGCTGCAACGAGGCCTGCACGGGGGCCTGCAAGTACTGCGCGCTGCCGTCGGCGATGGGGACCTGCACGCAGATCTCGGCGGGCGGTGACGACATGCGCAACATGTGTCAGACGCAGGCGGCGTCGACCTGCGGCACCGACGGCAAGTGCGACGGCGCGGGCGGCTGCCGCCGCTGGAAGGTCGGCACGGTGTGCGCCGCCGAGCGCTGCGAGAGCACCAAGTACACGCCCGAGGCGACCTGCAACGCGACCGGCAACTGCGTCGCGCCCGACGCGATCTCGTGCGTTCCCTTCGCGTGCAACGGCAGCAAGTGCTTCGGCAGTTGCTCGGCGGACGCCAACTGCTCGACCGGCAACGTCTGTGTGAACAACTCGTGCGGCAAGAAGCCGAACGGCGCTTTCTGTTCGGATCGCGCGGAGTGCATGTCGAACACCTGCGCGCAGGGCGTCTGCTGCGGGACCGCGTGCGCCAGCGCCTGCAAGTCGTGCGCGCTGTCCGGCACGATGGGCGCGTGCACGAACGTGCCGCCCAGCAGCCCGGACCCGGCGCAGACGTGCGTCGACAAACCCGGGACCTGCGGCACCAACGGGAAGTGCGCGGCGGGCGCCTGCCAGGTTTACGCCCAGGGCACGTCCTGCGCAGCGGCGAGCTGCCCGGCGAACACGATCACGCTGACGCCGGCGTCGACGTGCGACGGCGCCGGCGCGTGCGTCACCCCGCCCCAGAGCTCGTGCTACCCGTTCAAGTGCGGCACCCTCGCCTGCAAGGCGACCTGCACCGCCGACGCCGACTGCGCGGCGCCCAACGTCTGCAACAACGGCTCGTGCGGGTTGCGACCGCCCGCCGCCCCCTGCGCCGACCCGGGCGACTGCCAGAGCGGGTTCTGCGCGCAGGGCGTCTGCTGCACGACCGCGTGCAACGCGAGCTGCCTGTCGTGCGCGCTGGCCGGGACGCCGGGCATGTGCAAGCCGGTACCGGCCGACGGCATGGATCCGAAGGGCCAGTGCGCCGCCGAGGGCGCGACGACCTGCGGGAAGACCGGCTTCTGCGACGGCGCCGGCAACTGCCAGCTGTACGCGGCCGGCACCCAGTGCGCCCCGCCCACCTGCCCGACCTCCGGCAACACCGCCACGCTGGCGCGGACGTGCGACGGCGCCGGCAATTGCCGTCCGGCCGTCATGCAGTCGTGCGGCGCGTACGCCTGCAACGGCACGACCTGTCACGCCGCCTGCGGCGGCGACAACGACTGCGCGACCGGCAACGTCTGCAACGCCGGTTCATGCGGCCTCAAGCGCCTCGGCCAGCTGTGCGGGGGCGCCGCGGAATGCGACAGCAACCACTGCACCGACGGCGTCTGTTGCGCCGCTGCCAGCTGCGGCAACTGCCAGTCGTGCAACGTCACGGGCCTGGCGGGCATGTGCAACCCGGTCATGGCCGACGAGATGGAGCCCCACGGCGGCTGCGTTCCCAGCCCGCCGTGCGGGTTCACCGGCCAGTGCGACGGAAATGGCGCCTGCCGGAACGCCCCGGCCACCACCAGCTGCGGGACCGCCTCGTGCAGCGGGTCGACGTTCACGCCGGTCGGGACCTGCAGCGGTTCGGGCGCGTGCGTGCAGCCCCCGACGGGTTGCGCGCCCTACGCGTGCGGCGCGTCCTCCTGCCGGACGATGTGCGGCGGCGACGGTGACTGCGCGTCCGGGTTCACCTGCATGGCGAGCGTCTGCACCAACCTGAAGGCCAACGGGGCGGCCTGCCTGGCGGGCACGGAATGTTTCAGCGGCAACTGCACCGAGGGTTTCTGCTGCATGGTCGCCAGCTGCGGCACCTGCAACACCTGCGCGTTTCCGGGGTCTCAGGGCACCTGCCACGCGGTCAACGCGGGCGCCGCCGACGCGGGCTGCCCGATGATGCTGGCGTCGACCTGCGGGACGACCGGACTCTGTGACAGCGCCGGTCAGTGCGCCAAGTACGCCACCGGTACGGTATGCGGGGCGACGACCTGCTCGGTATCGACGCTGACGACGTTCGCCTGTACGGCCGGCGGGCAGTGCATGCCGACCGCGACGGACTGCTCCCCCTACGCCTGCGACGGCACCACCGCTTGCCGGCAGAGCTGCGCCGATTCGACCGAATGCGCGACCAATTCCGTCTGCAATGCCCCAATCTGCGCGGCGATGTGAGGCCACGGGTTCCCGGAAGTGCCTGAGGAACTCGCAAATTTCGTGTTGCGGAGCACCGCCGTAAAGGCTTTGCGGATCAGCCGCTTGGGTCCCCTAGGGGGCTTGGTTTCGCTGCGGGGGGCGTGTTAGGTTAGCCGCCGTCTCTTCGGCCCCCCCAGCCAACGAAGCCGAAACCCGGAGAGATTGACTCGCATGCCCACCGTTCGCGAATACGAAGCCGCGATGGAAAGGAACGCGGCGGACACCGAAGCGTTCGTCGCGCTGCGTAAGGCCTATCGCCAGTCACAGAAGCACGATCGCCTCGTCACGCTGTACGAAGCGCGTGCCCAGGCGATCGAGGACAACGCGAAGGCCGGCGAGCTCTTCTACCTGGCCGCGGAGCTACGCATCGACCAGCTGGGCGACGCCGAGGGCGCCGAGGCCGACCTGGTCAACGCCGTCGATCGCGACCCGTCGCACATCCGCGCGGCGGCCCGCCTGAAGGACATCTATCGCGAGCAAGGCCGCACCGCCGACTATATGACGATGCTGGAGATGGAAGCGGCGGCGGTCGCCCGCACCCGCGATCCGGCCCGCATCGCCGAGCTGGAAGCGGAGATGAGCCAGCTCTTCCTGAACCATTTCGCGCGTCTGGAACGC
>Ga0070683_100004390_pt1 | contig 11608 bp, 5 predicted proteins | sample KBSC713LmetaG_FD_64662 | JGI IMG/M metagenome (GOLD analysis project Ga0070683, IMG submission 64662) | Corn rhizosphere microbial communities from Kellogg Biological Station, Michigan, USA - KBS C7.1-3L metaG | ecosystem: Host-associated > Plants > Roots > Rhizosphere ...
TCCTCGCTCCGCTCGGGATGACTCGCGTTTACGGAATGATCGGCCGCGCCGTCTCCGTGATCGTGGCGATCTTCCCTTCCCACTTCTTATTGAAGTCCGCGAGATCACTATCGACCAGTTTCTTGTAAGACGATTTCGCCGAATCGAGGTCTTTCTCGATACTCGTTAGCCACTCCATCGACGCATCGGTCGGCCGGTAGTCGGCACCGCCGGCGACGTCACCGGCACCGTTGTTCACCGTGCCGTTCAGCCAGATCAAGTTCATGTAGATCTTGTACGGCTCGACGTAATATTTGTCGTCGCTGTTCAGATCCGACCGCGACACGAGCTGCAGCTCGACGTCGAACATCTTCTTGTTCAAGTCATCGAGCGCCGACACGACATCAGGCTTCGCCTTGTTCGTCTCGCGCTGGTCGAGAATCTGCTTGCGCATCGTCTCGAGCTTGTTCACGAGATCAGCGCTCGAATTGAGATCGTCACGAATGCGCACCTGCGCCCCGACGGAAGCCGCCAGATCCGCGACCGATGTCTTGATCTCTTTGTCCTGAATGATCGTCAACGGCTGCGTTTCGGTCTTCCCATTGACCGTGAGCCGCACACTGTACTTCCCGGGCAGCCCGAGCGGACCGCTCGTCTGCGCGCCCTGAATTCCCCAATGCGTGATCGGACGCGTCGGCTTGTTCTTGAACCTCGGCTCATCGAAGATGAAGAGGTTGTCCGGCGCCGGCGTGCGAAGCGCGACGACCTTCGGTGGATCGTAGCGGAGATCCCACGTCGTGCGGTTGTAGCCCGCCCGCGTCGGCGCCTGCAGCGTGCGAATCACCTTGTTCGTCGAATCGAGAATCTCGACGCGCGCCGGACGCGGTGACGCCGCGGCAAGCTTGAACGTGATGTCCGCGTGCCCGGTTCTCGCCTGACGATACCCCGGATGCGGCGGGTAGAGGACGACGTCCGCATCGGCGATCTGGCCCGCGGTCTCGAGCGGAGCGATGTCGCGCAGAATGAAGATGCCGCGGCCGTAGGTCGAGACAACGACGTCATGCCACTTCTTCGGAACGACGATCCAAGAGACAGCCGAATGCGGCAAGCCTTGGTCGAAGATCTTCCAGTGCGCACCGTCGTCCATCGAATAGAGGAAGTTGTGTCCCGTTCCTGCGAACAACATTCCCTTTCGATTTGGATTCTCGGCGACCGACATGACGTAGTCGAGCGGACTCGTTGCCGGTAAATCACCGGTGACGTTGCTCCACGTCGCACCGAAGTCCGTCGTCTTGTAGATGTACGGCTTCCGGTTGTCCATCATATGGAAGTCGATCGCGACGTACGCTGTTGCTGGATCGAAGTGGGACGGCTCGATCTTGCGGATCGTGCCCCACGTCGGAAGTCCCGTCATGTTCTTCGTGACGTTCGTCCAGTTGTTGCCGCCGTCCTTCGTGTTCCACAGCTGACCGTCGTTCGTACCCGCCCAGATCAGACCTTTCTGAATCTCTGACGGCGCAATCGCGAACACGACTTCGCCATAGAACTGTCCGAGGTTGTCTTCGACGAGTCCGCCCGACGAGACGATGCGCGTCGAATCGTGCGTCGAGAGATCCGGGCTCAGAACCGTCCAGCTCTGCCCTTCATTCGAAGTCTTGAATATGACTTGGCAGCCGTAGTACACCGTCTTCTGATCGAACGGATCGATCGCGAGCGGCGGCGTCCAATGGCAGCGATACTTGAGCTTGTTCGGCGGTGAATCGAGCGTATGAATCCATGGGCTCACCGAGCGCGCGCGCTTCGTCTTGTGATCGTAGCGCGTGACCTCGTTGCCGTAGCAGCTCGCCCAGATGATGTCCGGATCATCCAGATCCGCATACACGAAGCCGGACTCGCAGCCACCGATGTTGTGATCCCACGTCGAGAATCCTCCGCCACGGCCGCCGCCACCACCGCCGCCGCCGCCGAGCGAATCGGCACCGGCGGAATCCGGACGTGCGCCGCGACCACCACCGGCTCGAGGGGAATCAGATGCCGCGCGCGGGTTCGTCGCCGCGAGACGACGCGTCGCAGAATCGACACGGGCTGGATTCGTACCACGTCCACCGCGACCAGCCGTCGTCGGCGTTTCCGCGTTACCGCGGCCACCGCCACGACCACCGCGTCCGCCACGGCCATAACCTTCCGCGATACCGCGCGTTGCCTGCGCGCCTTCGGGCACCGTGCTCGGGCCACGCATCGTGCTGTTGTCCTGACGATTTCCGTAAACCCAGTACGGCGCTTGATCGTCGACCGAGACGTGATACATCTGCGCGATCGGCAGCGCGACCGACTGGAACGTCTTGCCGTGATCCATCGTGAGGCGGGCGCCGAGGTCGTTCGTCAAACCGAAGTGATTCGCGTTCTTCGGATCGAACCAAATGTCGTGGTTGTCGCCGCCCCACGGGACTTCCTGGAACGTCTTCCCGCCATCCTTCGACTGGAAGAAGCTGGAGTTCGCGATGAGGATCTCGTCGGCGTCGCCGGTCGAGACTTTGATGTTGATGTAGTAGCCGGCGCGGCCGATGAGCGCGCGCTGATGGTTCACGACTTTCCATGTCGCGCCCGCGTCGTCAGAGCGCCACACGGAACCTTGATCGACCGTCTGAATGAGCGCGTAGACGCGCTTGCCATTTGTCGGCGCGATCGCGACGTCGATCTTACCGAGCGGCGACTTCGGCAGCCCCGGATGTTCGACCTTCTTCCACGTGTTGCCGCCGTCAACGGACTTGTAGATGCCGCTTCCCGGTCCGCCGCTGAACATCGCCCACGTGTGCATCACGACTTCCCATGCACCCGCGAACATCTCGTTCGGATTCTTCGGGTCGAGTGAGATCCCTGAGCAGCCGGTGTTCTCGTCGACGAACAGCGTCTGCTTCCACGTCTTGCCGCCGTCGGTCGTCTTGAAGACGCCGCGTTCCTTCTGCGGGCCCGTCGCTCGGCCGAGCGCGCAAACGTAGACGATGTCCGGATTCGTCGGATGAATGAGGATTCTCTGAATTCTCCCCGTCTCCGGCAGCCCCATGTTCGTCCACGTCGCGCCGGCGTCGGTCGATTTGTAGACGCCGTCGCCGAATAGGTCGGCGTCACGAATCGCCCACGCTTCACCGGTACCGGCCCACACGATGGATGGCTTCGAGGGCGCAACCGCGAGCGCTCCGATCGCCTGCACCGGCATGCTGTCCGACACAGGACGGAACGTCGCGCCGCTGTCGATGGACTTCCACACGCCGCCCGACGCGGCGCCGAGGTACCACGTCTTTGCATCGCCCGGTACACCGCTGATGGCCGAGATTCGGCCGCCTTCGGCGGGGCCCATCATTTGGAATCGGAACGGATCGGGCTGCGGCGCCCGAGGGGTGTTGGCGCCGTTGGGCGCTCCGGCACCTCGCTGCTGCGCGCCAACTATCTGTGCAGCGGCGAGACCAAGAGCGACGAGCGCAAACGATCGACGCATTTGAATACTTCTCCTCATAGGTTCAGCGAATGATGTCGGGTCGCAGGTCGCGGGTCGCGGGTCTCGGGATAGGCTTTCGCAGTTTCCTGCCACCTGCGACCCGAGACCTGTGACCTCAATCAAGTGCACGCGTTCGGATCATTCCAATTACGCACCGGATCAACCGGAACGTTCGCGCCGTTCGTCTGACGCTCGCTCGTCGGATAGAAGAGCCGGCCCGGAATCGCGACGGCTCCGTTCCCCGGCGTGAGCTTCGGCAAACACGTGCGCTTGTAGTCGTTCCATTCCTCGACATTCTGGAACAGGACGACGTACTTCTCGTTCATGATCTGCTCGAGCGTCACCGGACCCGTCACCGGCGTCAAGGCGATCGCCGAGTGCCAGCTGGTCGCGGTTCCCCACGCGGCGCGCTCCTTGTTGAGCGTGTCGAGCGCGGCCTGAAGGTTTCCGGCCTGGAACAACGCTTCTGCTTTGATGAGCAAATTCTCATTGTAGGTCACGAGCGGCTGACCGTAGGCGTCCACCAGCCGTTTCGCGCTCACGTTGCCCATGGCCGACGTCAACGTTTGGCCCGGCGTCGCACCGATCACGGTCGCCTGACCCGTCGCCTTCTGGTAAAGCTCGAGCAGGCGCGGATCGTTCGAGTTCGTGAGCAGATTCACGCCGAACGCGCCGGCGCGCATGTACGACGTTCGCGAACCGACGACCTGGAACTGATACCAGTCGTTCTGCTCGCTCGCGGTGCTCGTCTGCACCGTCACGTAGTCGCCCGCGTTCGACGAGATCCCCTGGTTTGCCTCGGCGAGCGCCTTGGCATAGGCCGACGGGTCGCGCTCGGCGACGTGGAGGTAGAGACGCGCCTTCATCGTGTGCGCGAGGGCTATCCACTTTGTGCGATCGCCCTTGTACACGAGCTCTGCGCCTGACGGGCCCGCACCGGCGCCCGCGCCGAGATTCGTGATCGCGTCGCTCAATGCGTTTTGCAAACTGTCATACACGACTTGCTGCGGATCGTACTTCGGCGTCGGGAACGCATCCGGCTGTCCCGCCTGCGTGTATGGCTCGTCACCCCAGATGTCCGCCGTGACGCTCAACAGCCACACTTTCATGACCTCGGCGATTCCGAGCATCGTCTTATCGCCGGCAGCGCGAGAATCCGATTCAACTTTCTTTAGGTCGATCAATCCGCCGCCGCCGTACGGCGTCGTGAAGTCGCCGTTCGTGCTCGCGTCGAGCGAATACTTGTCGAACACCTGGTACTGGTTACCGACACCTGCCATGGACTGCATGAACATCGAGGTGATTCGGGCGAGATCGCCGTTCACCATCTGCCACAACTTTGCCTGCGTCGCGACGAGGCGCTGTGTCGACGTCGCCGTGGTCGGCGCAGTCGGGCTCGTGACGCACTCACCGCAATCGAGATAGTCGCTGCACGCGGCCGCCGCGATCCCAAGGGCGCCGAGAGCGACAATGATTCGTCTCTTCATATATAGGTATGCTCGTCGCTCAGCGGTTGAGACCAACGGTGAACACAAACGACCGCGTCTGCGGCATGTTGAAGAAGTCGTAGCCCTGCAACAGCGCCGACGCGCCCGCGAGGTTCGTCTCTGGATCGAGGCCGCTGTAGCTCGACCACGTCCGGAGATTGCGACCGGCGACGCGGAGATCGATGCTCGAGAAGCCGAGGCGCGTCACGAACGGACGATCGATCGTGTACGCTACCGAGATCTCACGGAGCTTCGTGTAGCCGCCATCCTCCGCGAATTCTTCGACGATGTTCGAGTTCGACGAGCCATTGCCCGTGTACCACCCTTCGCCGATCAGAACCGCGACGCCCGCGCCTGGACCCGTGACCGGTCCCGCGAGCAGATCCGTTCCGAACTTCTCCATCACGTCGCGCTTTTCGGTATCCTTGTGCGTGCCGAAGTTGTAGAGCGAGCCCTTCGTCGTGTTCATGACCTGGCCGCCCTGTTTGTGGTCGACGAGCGCCGAGACCTGCCAGTTCCCAACGTGCAAACCCGTGCGGAAGCTTCCCGTCCACTTCGGATTCGGATCCGCGACCTGGCGAATGTTCGGGTCCTTCACCGGGAAACCACTCGCGTCGAGATAGAGCGTGCCCGTGGCCTTGCCCGCGCACTGTGAATCGAAATCTGTAATTACAGCATTCTTATTGTCGCGCAGCGCCGACTGGAGGCTCAAACCGCAGCGGCCGAAGCCGAGCCCGCGGTACACGAACCCGCCGCCGACGACGGCCTGCGGAACTGCCTCGGCGAACGTGCCGCCGCCCGCGCCGACGAACAACGCGCCCTGCAGGTTGTCGACCGTCGTGTGATTCTGTGCCCAGTTGAGCCCGAAATCCCACGAGAGATTCTTCGTGGTGATCGGACGCGCATTGAGCGTCGCTTCCCATCCCTGACTGCGCAGCGCGGCGCCGTTCAGCTGCTGGCCGCTGAAGCCCGACGTCGTCGGACGCGGAACACTCAAGATCACGTCGCTCGAGTGGTTGTCGTAGTGCGTGACACCTGCGTCGATCTTCTGATCGAGGAATCCGAAGTCGAGACCGTATTCGACTTCCTTCTGTCGCTCGGGCTTCAAGTCCGGATTGCCGCGCGTGCCGGAGCTCAGAAGACCGCCGAAGCCACCTTGCGTCGCCTTCGTCACGTCGCCGTAGCCGCTGCCAAACGAGCCGCTGCCGAGCGTCGTGTTGGTCGAGTAGACCGCGGGCTCCTTGCCCGTTTCACCGTACGAGATGCGCGCCTTGCCGTAGCTCAGGAGGCCGGTCTGATTGGTGTTTCCATACAGGTTCGTAAACGTCCACGCGGCGCTCGCCTTCGGGTACCACGCGCGCGGATTCGCTTGACCGAACGTCGAGAACCCGTCGTTGCGGACACCGGCCGTGAGGTAGAGCTGGTTGTACAAGTCGGTCGTCGCTTGGCCGAAATACGACTCGGTGTGAATCGTCGACAAACCTTCCGACGACGCCTGCGACACCGTGTTGTTGATCGCGAACGGCGCCGGCGCGATGAGGTCACTGCCGGTAACCGACAGGTCGCGCTGACGACGGCTGTTCAGGTTCTGGCCAAGCGTCAGCGTGCCACGAAAGTTGTCGCTGAACTCGTGGCTCGCCGTTCCGACGAGGTTGTGATCGAGCTGGAGACGCTGCGCCGTCGTGCGCTGGACACGGCCCTTCGGGAAATCGCTGGCCGTGAGCGCGTAGCCCGTCATTTGCGTGTCGCCGTAGTAGTCACCGCCAACGGTGTAGTTGACCTTGAGCCACGTCAACGCGTTCCAGTCCGCTTCGAGGTTGCCCGTCGTGCGATCGGTGAGCTCCTTGTTCGGATTCTCGTCGAGCGCGAAAAACGCATTGTCGTAGCCGCGTGACGTCGTGATCGACGACGAACCGGGATGCGGGAAGCGATACGAGCGCTGAAGCCCCGTCGTCGGATCGAGGTACGGGAAGTTGTTGAAGTCCGGCGGAGTACGCAGCGCGCCGAGCATGAGCCCTGACACCGCGCCGCCGTTCAGGAGCGCGGAGTTGCGGACGTCGGTGATCGCGATGTTGCCGCCGACCGTGAGGCTCGGGAAGACTTTGTGCGACGCCTTGAGGCGCGCGTTGTTCTTCGTGTAGTAGTTGTTGTCGCCGACGATGACGCCCGTCTGATCGGTGCGACCGCCCGACACGAAAAACGACGTGACGTCCGTTCCGCCGGAGAGCTGGATCTGCGTGTCGACCGTGCGACCGGTGTGGAAGAACTCACCGAAGTGATCGTAGGTCGGCGTGTTCGCGTCGAGCAGCGGTCCCCACGTCGTCGAGCCGGCAGAGCAGTTCTCGGTGGCGCAAACGGTCGAGACGCCCTTCGAGCCCTGACCGTACTTCCGCTGGAGCGGATAGCTCTTCGTGACATCGTCGTTCGTCACGTTCGCGCGAACCGAGTAGCGCGTCTGTCCCGGATGTCCGCTCTTCGTCGTGATGAGAATGACGCCGTCCGCTGCGCGCGCGCCGTAGATCGCCGCGGCCGCTGCGCCCTTCAGGATGTCGATCGATTCGACGTCGTTCGGATCGATGTCCGATGCGCGGTTCGGCGTGTTCGCTCCGCTCAGGTTCGAACCGTTGATCGACGTCGAGTTGTCGATCGGAATGCCGTCGACGACGAACAACGGCTGTGCGTTGCCCGACAGCGATTTGATGCCGCGAATACGGATATAAGAAGAAGCGCCCGGCGCCCCCGAGCTCGACACGACCTGTACGTTCGGCGCCTTCGCAGCGAGCGCGTTCACGATATTCGACTCGTTGCTCCTCGAGATGACCGCCGAGTCGACCGTGTTGATCACGGTGCCGAGCTTCTCGCGAGTCGTCGCGGTACCGGCACCAGTGATGATGACTTCACCGAGTTGCAGCGGATTCGCCGCGAGCGTGAAGTCCTGCGTCACCGTCCCGGGATTCAGCGTGATCTGCGCGGCGGCCGCCTTGAATCCGATGAGCCGAACCGAGACCGTCACCGTTTGTCCGTGGACGCGGCTCGCGGCGACCGTGAACGAGTATTCGCCGTTCTCGCGGCTCACGGAGCCGGCGCCGAGATCCGTGATCCCGACGTTCGCACCGGGAAGTCCTTGTCCCGCTTCGCCCTTAATGTGGCCCGTCACAGTCGTCTGCGCCGCGAGAATCGCCGGCGCGACTAGTAGAGCGCACGTCGTACACAATCGTTTGACCTTCGCAATCATGACACCTCCGCTCGGCTGCGAGGCCGAGGCTATCGTGAGATACGGTTGCGGGGGATGGGATACAATATGGGATTTTGCGGTTTGCCGCGAGTCGTTTCGAGAAAGCTTACGAGTGACTTCCCCGCGCCAAGAACGTGGTCGCGAAGTAGTTGGCACGCTTTCGTCGTGTCTCGCTTTTTCACTGCGGCGAGGATGGCTCGGTGCTCTTGACGCGCGCGCGATTCGCCGTGGGTCAGCGCGAGCTGCAAGCGAAGATACCGATCGCTGTGCTGATGCAGCTTGCTGACGATGCCCATCGACAGGGCGCGATCTGCTGGGGCGTACAGCGTCGAGTGGAACTGCCAATTCAGTGCGCCCCAAACTGCGACCTCGCCCGACCGCAGCGCACCGTCATAGGCCGTCAATATCTCGGAGGCGCGTGCGAAATCTTCGGAACCCATCTCCGGAATCGCCCGCCGCAGGAGATCACTCTCGATCTCCGCGCGAATCTCGAACAGCTCTCGAATCTCTTTCAACGAAAGACTCGAGACGATCGCGCCACGGTGCGGACTGAAGGTGACCAGCCCTTCAGCTTCCAACTGGCGAAGCGCTTCTCGCACCGGGATTCGGCTGACGCCGAGATCCTGCGCGATGGCGTCTTGCCTCAGCGGAACGCCTTCGGCGTAGTCGCCACGAAGGATGCGATCGCGAAGCGCGTCCGCCGTCATACTGACGACGGTGGGGCGCTTCAAACGAACGAGGCTCAGTGATGCATCATGCCCCGAGTCTCGCGTGGCAACAACCGGCGAGTCCTTGATGACGGTCCGACGCGGCATCGTGTCTCCGTAGGAGTGGGATACAATATGCTATCCCCACACTACAACTCTCGGTAGACGCATTCCGTCATGTCGTTTTTCCGGCGCATCGGCTGGCAGCCGCACGGGCAACCGCGCAGCACCGAGTCGCCGTTTGCCGGTCAGCCGATGCGTCACTAACATGCGTGCAACCGCCCACCCCACCGACGATTCTCCCGCTCATCGCCGCGTTTCAGCTCGCGGCCGCGACTCCGAGTGTGTACAACGGACGCGCCGGCCAAATCACGCTCGCCCCTCCGCGTATCGAGGCCGACGTCACGATCGATGGCGTGCTCGATGAGCCCCAGTGGCAGCAGGCTGCCCTGCTCACCGGCTTCTCGCTCTACCAGCCCGCCGATCAGCGTCCCGCGCCCGATTCCACCGAAGTCCGCGTCTGGTATTCGTCGAGCGCGATCTACTTCGGCATCCGCGCGTTCGAGCCACACGGCGCCGTTACCGCAACGCTGGCAGACCGCGATCGCATCTCGTCAGACGACAACGTCGAGATTCACCTCGACACGTTCGACGAGCGCAATCGCGCCATCGTGTTCGTCGTCAATCCGCTCGGCGTTCAGGCCGACGGCACAAAGAGTGAAATCGGCGGCTTCATCCCCGGTTCGAACGTCATGCCGGGACAGAATGATCTGAGCGCTGACTACATCTGGCAGTCGCGCGGCCACGTGACCGACTACGGATTCGACGTCGAGGTTCGAATTCCGTTCAGCAGCCTCCGGTATCGCGACGCGAACGTGCAGAGTTGGGGGCTGCAGATCGATCGCCGCGTGCAGCACAGCGGCTATGAGGAAACGTGGACGCCGGCAAAGCGTGCGTCCGCGACGTTCATCGGGCAGGAGGGTCGGCTCACCGGGCTCACCGGCATGCACCACGGAACCGTCGTTGAGCTGAATCCAGAGTTGACGAGCACCGTGAACGGCTCACCGTGTTGCGCCCCCGACCAACGCGATTGGAAGTACAAATCGAACCCGACGCTCGGCGGCAACATTCGGTGGACACTCGGCAGCAACTTCGTGCTGAACGGAACAGTGAAGCCGGACTTCTCACAGGTGGAGGCCGACGCGACGCAGATCGCCGCCGATGAACGCTTCGCGCTGCTCTACCCGGAGAAGCGGCAGTTTTTCGTCGAAGCGCTCGATCAGTTCAACGTGCCGAACTCGCTCGTTTACACCCGCACGATCGTGCGGCCCGACGCAGCGGTGAAACTGACCGGCAAGGTCGGGCGAGCGGACGTCGCGGTGTTGTCGGCGATCGACGAGGGGGTGAACTCCTCGGATCGTCCGCTCGTCGACATCGTTCGGATCCGTCAAGGATTCGGCGAACAGTCATCCGGCGGATTCGTCTACAGCGACCGCATGCGCGACGGCCGATCGAATCGGATGTTCGGGGGCGATTCAAAGATCGTCTTCGGCAAGTACTACGCGCAGTTTCAGCTCGACGAGAGCATTACGAGCGAAAATGGCGTAAACCGCGATGGTCCGCTTTGGGAGGCGGTGCTCGATCGAACGGGGCGCGCTTTCGGATTTCACTACAATGTCATCGGCATCGATCCGGACTTCCGCGCCGACAACGGATTCGTGCCGCGCGTCGGGTATGTGCAGCCGAACATCTCGAATCGCATCACGCTGTACGGTGCGCCCGGCGCGCTGTTCGAGCGATTCAACGCGTTCGGCACGCTTGCCGGACTGTGGCGCTATCACGATTTCTTCTCCGCGAAGAGCGTTCTCGAGGATCGCGCCTCGGCGATGATGCAGGTGACCCTTCGCGGAGGGTGGAGCATCGGCGCGACGCCGAAGGTCGCGACATATGCGTTCGATCCCGCCGCGTATCCCGGATTCCGGCCGGCCGATCGAACGAATTCGTTCGTGACGAGCTTCTCCGTCTCGACGCCGCAGTTCCGCACCTTTGCCGCGAGCGCCGGTGCAACGATCGGAAACGATGTCGATCTGCTCGAGACGTCGCGCGTGCGTCGAACGGACTACAACGCCTCACTCGACGTTCGGCCGAACGCGCGGCTTCGCCTCAACGCGACGTACGTCAGCACTCAGTTCGTCCGCCGCAGCGATGACGAGCGTACCGCGTTCACACGCATTCCGCGCGTGAAGATCGAGTATCAGATCGCGCGTCCGATCTTCGTTCGCGTCGTGTCGCAGTACACGGCGACGAATCGCGAAGTCCTGCGCGATCCACGCACGGGTGACGTGTTGCTCGTGAGCAGCGGCGGCCAGCTTGTTCCGTCGCAGCCGATGTCGTCGAACGTCCTCCGAACCGATTGGTTGTTCTCGTATCGTCCCGCGCCGGGCACCGTGTTCTTCATCGGGTACGGTGGCAGCCTCACGGAACCCGATCCGCTCGCGTTCCAGGAGCTGCGTCGCCAAAGCGATGCGTTTTTTGTGAAGCTCAGTTACGTGTTTCGGAACTAAGCAGCTTGGGCGACGGGCGACGGGCGACGGGCGACGGGCGATGGGCGATGGGCGATGGGCGATGGGCGATGGGCGATGGCGATGGCGATGGCGATGGCGATGGCGATGGCGATGGCGATGGCGATGGCGATGGCGATGGC
>Ga0070683_100004395_pt1 | contig 11605 bp, 13 predicted proteins | sample KBSC713LmetaG_FD_64662 | JGI IMG/M metagenome (GOLD analysis project Ga0070683, IMG submission 64662) | Corn rhizosphere microbial communities from Kellogg Biological Station, Michigan, USA - KBS C7.1-3L metaG | ecosystem: Host-associated > Plants > Roots > Rhizosphere ...
TTCGACAGCAACGTGAACTATATCCACCAGATGGAGGAACTGATCATTGCCGGTCAGTTAAAATACAACGAACTGAGCGTTAAGCTTGCCGAAATGGAAGGCCGCCCTGCCGATTATAACGATTACGAGATAGCCGACATGCGCGAGTTTGTTACCCGTTTGGATAAGCGCCTGGCCGACTTGAAAGTCGTACGTTTTATCATGATGCAATCGCTGGCGCAGATACGCGTGGTGCAAAATAACAACACCTCTATCGCCGATAAGGCACAGTCGATCATCTCCACCACCATCCCGGTTTGGAAAAATCAGCTCACCATTGCTGTGGCCCTGCAAAGGCAAAAGGCCAATGTGGAGATGCAGAAAAAGATATCAGATACCACCAACACCATTTTGCAAAAGAACGCCGACATGCTGAAGCAGAACAGTGTAGACGTAGCGCGCGAAGGCGAAAAAACGGTAGTATCGATAGAAACATTGAAAAAAACCACGCAATCGCTGATCGATACCTTGAACGAAGTAAAACGCATACACGAAGAAGGCGCCCAAAACCGCAAGACCTTAAACTCGGAACTGCAAAATTTAGAAACCGAATTACGGAAAAATGTGACCCAGGCTGGCTAAATTTGAAGAATGGATGATAACCGGAAGGCGATACTGAGCGAATCGAACAAAACAATAAGTAAACTACAGTTACTTTCTGTTTTTTTTGGCGATGATATTATTTACAAAATATATCTGCGCAGCCAGGTTATCCACCAGTTGTTTGAGGATAATGCCGAACTCGATATCAATAAGCTGGAGCTTTTTCACCTGCAGTTTACGCAAACTTTGATCGAGCTTCTAAAGCAGATCAAAAAGAGCAACGAAAAAAGTGTGTTGATCCTGCTGGATGAGATCCAGATCAATAAGGATCTGATCGATAAGATTAAAAGCTCACTGTTATCTGCCGACCAGTTTCGCAACGATCAGCAACGGCAGGCCTTGAAGATCAACACATCGCTGCGTAAGTTGTACCAGGCGCTATCTGATAACACGTCCGATTATCCGTTCTCCAAAAACATCAACGCCTTTAGCAATACCTACGCAACCGACTTTTTTTATTCAGTCGAGCCGGCGTTGATGAGCGAACTGATGAAGTACAGCAATGCCGAAACGTATAGCAATGCTTATGCTACCATCCATAAAAAGCTGATGGGGTTGCTGTGTAAGTATGACTTCAGGAGCAGTTTTTACTACGGGTTAAAAGCCGCCGATCAGTTTTTAGAAGTATATAACATCAACGATACCGACCGGTATTTTGCCTATTCGCCATCAAAACAATTATTCCTGTTTTGCGATATAACGAAAATAGATACCGCCGATCTGAACAATGAACTATCCAAAAAAGGACAATTCATCCAGGAATTGACCGACAAGAACGATCAGTTGAACAACAGCATCAACAATATTAAAACAACCATTCCACCTGAAATAAAGCAGCTGTTGGTTGAAAACTACCGGAAATTGAACGATATTAATTTTTTACAAAGCATAAGCGAGGTTGATGTGCAGGCCAACATCCTGAAAAGCATGCTCAACACCGATATGATATAAACCCAACCATGGATATACACACTTTTTTAGGACCGGATGTTAAGGCCGGGCTGCTGATTATTCTCAACCTGATCGTTATCGAAAGTTTGCTTTCGGTAGATAACGCTGCCGTGCTGGCTACTATGGTGCTCGATTTGCCCAAGCATCAGCGCAGCAAAGCTTTACGCTATGGTATTCTGGGCGCTTATGTACTGCGTGGCGTGTGTTTGTTTTTAGCAGCCTGGCTGGTAAAAATATGGTGGTTAAAGCCTTTAGGCGGTTTATATCTGCTGTACCTGGCTTTTGATTACTTTAAAGGAAAACTAAGTACAGATGAAAACGGTGACGAGGAAAACGGCATAGATAAAAACCAGAACTGGGTTTATAAAAAAACTGTAGGCCTGGTAGGTACGCTTTGGGCAACTGTTATTTTGGTAGAGATTATGGACCTGGCTTTCTCTATCGATAACGTATTTGCGGCCGTGGCCTTTACCGATCACGTATTTCTGATCTACACCGGTGTGTTTATCGGGATACTGGCCATGCGTTTTGTAGCCCAGGCCTTTGTTAAGCTAATGGAGAAGTTTACCTTTTTAGAGACTATTGCCTTTATTGTGATCGGTGTATTGGGCATTAAATTAACTTCATCGGTATACGTGCACTTCGCCCCAAACTCGTCAATATCCGAGTTTATCAGTGGTGAAACTGCCGATATCTTTGTTTCGGTATTCACGGTAGCTGTGTTTGTGATACCGGTACTGACATCGTTATTGTTCAACTTTCCGAAGAGGAATATCATTGAACCAACCATTGCCGAAGAAGCTGAAGATGTGCTAGATAAACAATAATATCGGGCATGATTAAACTTTTAGCCTCCTGGTTCGGTATCGGTTATATTAAAGGTGGCGGCACCATTGCCGCTGCTGTTACCTGCGGCTTGGTATGGCTGTGGTGGGCCATGCAGGCAGGACAAAGCAACTGGCTTTTTATCGGCATTACTGTATTGATTAACCTTTTAGGCATATGGCTTGGCGATAAGGTTGAGCCTTTTTGGGGAAAGGACAGTTACCGTGTAGTGATTGATGAGGTGGCCGGCATGCTAGTTACCATGATATGGCTGCCGCACAATCCATGGCTGTTGTTGGCAGGGTTTATTTTGTTCAGATTCTTCGATATTGTAAAACCTTTAGGTATACGCAAACTGGAAGACTTACCTGGCGGAACCGGCGTAATGCTGGATGATGTTTTGGCAGGTGTTTATGGTAATATTATTTTGCAGGTGGCGGTGTTGACCCTAAGTTTGAGTTAACACGCATTTTCCGTATCTTGAGCACATGAAATCCTTGCTGCAAAACATCCATCCTATTTTTTTTCTGATTGTTGCAACTACACTCGAAGTAAGCGGCGACGCGCTCATCCGCAAAACAGTTTATGAGTACACCGGCACGGCAAGGATAGGTTTCGGTTTGATAGGCACCTTGCTTTTATTTGGCTATGGTTTCTTTTTGAATTTAGCTCCGGTTGAATTTGGCAAAGTTGTGGGTTTATACATCGCCACTTTGTTTGTAGTTTGGCAGATCATCAGCTATATTACATTCAAATCGCTACCCACGTTACCTGTAATGGTTGGCGGATCGCTCGTAGTGATCGGTGGGTTGATCATTACTTTTTGGAAAAAGTAAAAGCTTCATAATCTTCTTGTTTATTCAAAAACAATTAGTTAACTTGGTAATTGGTTTCCCAACCAAACCTGTTTATACCAATTTATTACTAAAACCTAAGAATTATGCCGTGGATAAAAGGCGAGTATCCGTCATCGTATAAAAATCTGCCTGCCCGTATCAGGAACAAGGCTGTAGAGTTTGCCAATGCTTTGGTAATAGACCATGGCGCCCACGAGGAACTGGCTATTGTTGCGGGTGCGCATTATGCAAAAGAGTGGGCCAAAAAGCAGCCTGCCAAAAGATAACTTCTCGGCTATAAACAACTTTTAATTAACAGTTTTTTGCAAGCCTGAGTGGAAATTATTGCCACCTGTTTTATAAATTGCCTGCATGAAACACACCCCGGAAGAAAAAAAGCAATGGGCTTCCCCCGAATTAACCATCATTGCTACCAGCCAGATAGAAAATAAAAGCCTGCATACCTATCACGAGAAAACATTTATAAACTCGACTCATAGCGTGCCGGGGCCGGGCTTTAACCTGCTTCATTTCACTAAAAATCCAACTGGCATTGTCGTCCCCTTTACTGAACTGGCCTTCTCCTAACCGCCTATAAATTTATTGAGTACCGTCAGATTTTGGAAAGCATTACCCAGTGTATTGTTAAAATACACATAAACGGTTTTGCCTTCATCCCGCCATTGATTGATATAGTGTGCATATTCGGCTAAATGCTCATCGGTATAACTGCCGCCGTAATTGCTTTCAGTACCATGGAAACGCAGGTAAACAAAACCGGCTTCCAAATCCATCATCGGCGCAGCGGATTTTGGCATATCGTGCAAAACGAGCCCCATTTTATAGCTATCAAGTAAGCGGTAAACCAGATCGGTATACCAGGTTTTACTTCTAAATTCTATGGCAATCTTCCATTGTTCATACACATCGTTTTCGCGCAGGCTATTTAATAATCTTTCAAATTGCCCGCGGTAAGCTACTGTAATACTGGCCGGGAACTGCGCCAATAAACATCCTGCTTTTCCGTTTGCATTTGCAATTATCTGCATAAAACGCGCCACATCTTCATCTGCAAAAGCCAGATCCATGTTATGCGTAATGCCTTTCCAAAGCTTAAAGGTAAATTTGAAATCATCGGGCACTTCAGTGGCCCAGCGTTCAATGGTCCGGGCTAAGGGTATTTTGTAGAACGTGCTGTTAACCTCGAGACTATTGAATAAGGAAGCGTAGTAGCACAGCCTGCTTTTTTCCTGAAAATCAGATGGAAAAAGTGCTTTATTTGGCACCGGCAATACGATATTGCTGGTACCGGAGTAGTATCCGCCTTTGGTAAGTTGCCGCATGTTGAGGCAACAACTTAGGTTGTGTTTCTGTTTAGATGATCTCGCACAAGGCGCATAAGTCGCAAAGAGACAGCTAGCAGGCTTAGCGCCTCCGCGCCTTTGCGTGCTATAGGTCTTTCTTATCCAAAAACACACCTGTCCCCGTCATTTTAACCGGACCGTAATACAAGCCATTATTGGGTTTGATGCCATATTGGGCCTTTAATCTTTGATGCAGCGCTTCGGGTTGTTTGTTACCGTTTACGATCAGCTCATCATCACTCAAACCAAACCAATCTACACCTGCTGCATTACTAACCACTTTTTCATCAACCAGGGCGGCTATTACACCACGCACACGGTCTTGCTCGTTCGAGATATCAACCTGGTGCTTTTTCTTGGCACGTACGCTATCCCTGCTCCGTGGTTTACCATAGTTTATATCCCAGCGGGGTTTTGTAAACGGAGCGCCTTTAGGCATGCTATCCCCGCTTCGTGATTTCGCATCGTTTATATCCCAGCGGGGCTTTGTAAACGGAGCACCTTTAGGCATACCGTCCCCGCTTAGTGACTTCGCATCGTTTATATCCCAGCGGGGTTTTGTAAACGGAGCACCTTTAGGCATACCGTCCCCGCTTAGTGACTTCGCATCGTTTATATCCCAGCGGGGTTTTGTAAACGGAGTACCTTTAGGTATTTTCCATTTTGCCAGTTTTAATGTATCACCAGTCTTTCCACTCCACAGTATCATCGTACTGGCATCTTTTTCATTGCGCATCTCTATAGTGTTGCCTTGCTCATCAGTTAACACCCTTTCTCTTTTCCCGTGAGCTTTATCGCTTCGCTTGTTATCTCTTTCATTGTTTTTAGCGCTACGTATATTATCCCTTTCGTTACGCTCCTTATTCCTCTCATGCATTTCTGCATCACGGGCTTCTTGCCTTTGCTTTTTAACCCCTATCCTGGCCATCTCAATATCGTGCTCTTCATTCAGCAATTGTACTTTATCTTTTACCCGCTTTTCTTTGTCGGTTCGGGTTCTGGTTATCATCTGGTTAACGCGGTTTATCAGCGATTGATAGTGGCTATACTCGGCTTCTGGTATCTCCACACCATTGATGGCAAAGCCAATTAGCTTGCCGTTAACAGTTTTGAGATAATAACTATTGTTTATATCGTCGGTTACGGTCACCTCGTGGTTCAGGCTATCAGCATTGTTTTTGTTGAATTGCATGCGCACCAATTTGGGTAGCGTATCGGTTAGCTGCTCAATAGCGCCGGTTGTTTTTAAGGTATCCTTCTTCAGCCTCATACCCTTAGGTAATGATGCCTTTTTAATCGGCGGCGGAGTTGGCGTGCTATGCTTTACGATATGGCTAACCATGGCCATCATCTGTTTTTTGATCAGGTTAGCGCCATGCTTTACTTCGGACTGCGCCTTAGGTACAAAAAGAAACATCGACAATAATACCATACCCGCAAGTAGCACCATTTTCTCAGCGGCATTCAGTTTTTGGTTTTCGTTATTTACCATACGGCGCAAACGGTTCATCAACTGGTTCTTGCGTAGGCTTAATGTCATGACATAGCCACCGTTGTTGCTTTGATAGCCTTCAAAAGCCATCAGCGCTTCCAGGTAATTACGTTTTTGTTGAACATGTGCCAATACTATATCGTCGCAACAGGTTTCACGTTCCTCGCGGATCAAAGTTGATATCCACCAGATGGCCGGGTTAAAAAAGAACACCGTTTCCACCACGCTTTGCAAAATATTCACCAGGTAATCGCGGCGCAGAATGTGCGCCAGTTCGTGATAGATCACCGATTCGATCTGTCCCGGCGAAAGCTGCATGATCATCCCCGCAGGTAACAAAATAATCGGTTTTAAATAACCTACTGTAACCGGAATATTGATCAGCCCCGATTCTTTAATACCAATAAACTGCATTATACCCAACTTACCGGCAAATGCGGAAACCTTGTTTTGCCACTCATCACCAATATCAAAAACATTCACGCTGCGTACTCGCCTTACGTATAAAAGTTCGCGGGTTAGCTTAACGCTTTTAAAAGCGAAGCATAATAGCCAGGCGGCAAATATCCAGGCCGAATACTGATCTAAAAAATAAACCGCCCGGGTATAATTAAAACCATCGATAGTAACATCGGCGTTAACGGTGTTGATAACGGTTTGTCCGGTAGCGTTGCTGCTTAAAGTGATCAGCGTATTGGTATGCACTGGCCTATCCAATTCTGCAAAAAAGGTAAAGGTGGTAGCGGCTACAAACAACATCATTATCCCGCACAGCAAACGATATCGCAGGTTGGCCGTGGCTTTACGGGTTGTAGCGATTACCAGGCCGGCAAGCGCGGCGGCGATGATACCTATCCAAAGCGAGTGGATAAACGTCCAGCAGATAGCCTTAATGGCATGACCTGATACGTACGGGTTAAAAAATGTTGTTTTCATAACCTTTTATTTTTGATCTATCTTTTTAATAAGTTCTTCAAACTCGGCGCGTTCCTCGGCTGATAGTTTTTTGTTACCCAGCAGTTGCATCATCAGGCTGCCTGCCGAACCGTTAAACAGGTTATCTACCACCTTATCCAACAGCGCGCCTTTGGTCTTGCTTTCTTCAACAGCGGCACGGTAAATATGCGTCATCTGGCTATCGTCCTTTTTCAGCAAACCTTTTTCGATCATGATCTGCATCAGCTTTAGGGTCGACATATAGATAACCGGGCGCTTCTCCTGGTTAATATGATCGTTAACAAAACGGGCGGTCGAGGGGCCAAACTGCCACAGCACCTGTAGTATCTCCAACTCTGACTTGGTAGGTTCTGTTGAGGCCGGTTTTTCCTTTTTAGGTTGTTTCATATATCAAACATAAGAAACAATTCTTATATTATCAATAAAAAGCACATAATGCCAAATCAAGTGATTGATTATCAACATAATAAAATAAGAAATATTTCTTATACACCCTCAATTAACCTTCCAGCGTAGGAAAAAGCCATCGCTTTACAGAAGAGAAAGGAACAAGTTATTAGCTTTTAAACACGTTATCACGAACCATAAACAGCGGCAACGAACCATGGTTGAGTATACGATCGTGAAAGTTTTTGATATTGAAATTTTTGCCTTGCTTTTTAATCAGCGCCTCTTTCCAGTTGAGTATTTGCACGGCACCATATTTATAGGTAACCGCCTGCGCAGGCCAACGGCGCACCCTGGCAATTTCGCGCATGGCAATATCATCTTGTCCGCGGATGTTCTTTTTCCAGAAAGCTAAAGCCTGTTCATTCGTCCAGCCATAATAATTGATCGCCACATCCAGCGGTACGCGTACTGCCCTAACAATGTCCCATTGCCATTTTCCCATTTCATCATACGGCGTTTGATAAACGCCCAGTTGCTTGCCCAACTCTTCGGTGTAAGCGCCCCAGCCTTCGGCAAAACCGATGTAAAAAAACATTTGCTGTACATTCGAAACCTCCGTATGCGCCACAATATAATTTTGATAATGATGCCCCGGCACACCTTCGTGAATAAACAGCCAGTCGTATTGGCGCTTATTGTACGGTCTGTCAAAAAGATTATAGTAAAAAGTATTATCAGTGTAATAACCGGGTGTTTGCGCCAGCGCTGCCGCTTCGCCGCGTTTAATCTGCAGATCAGACACCGCGGTTATGCTGAACAGGTTGTGCAGGTTACCGTAAACAACCGCTTTGATATGTTCAAATGCTTTTTTTATTTCATCAGTATCCGACGTAAAAAAAGAAGGATCATTTAAGTGTGTATAGAAAGCGTTTTCGCTCAAACCGGTTTGCTTACGCACAGCTTCAATATGAGCCTGAACACGCTTTACTTCGCCCAGGCCAAACTGATATATCTGATCGGGTGTAACGTTATCACCTACCCAGCGCTTTAGATAGTAGGCATACCATTCTTTACCCAAAGGCACGTTAATAATACCTTTAGCAGATAAGTTATCATGAGGTTCGTTCTCCCAGCGCAACTCCAGACCGATGCGTTGCAGGTTCATATCCGCTTCATAAGCCATAAGCCGGTAATCAATTTTTTGCGATGGGGTAAGTTTAGCCCGATCATAAGCTGCCAGGCCATTTTTTATACCCTCAAAAAAAACTTGTTGCTTTTTAATCTGCTCAACTGTGCCTGCGTGTTGTAAGTTAACCAAGTAGCTCAAATCAAAATCGGGCATTTTAAGCGCTTTGTATCCGTCCACAAAATCACTGCAAAAGGCATCAAAAGTTTTTGACTGTGCAGATGCAAATAAGGTGATAAATAACAGAAGGATGCTTAGGCGAACAGCTTTCATAAAGGAAAACATATAAAAAAAGCCCTCCGTTTGGAGCGGAGGGCTTTGTGTTTGGTTATTTTTTAGCTTGCATTGCAACGGCCTCATTTAAGCGTTGGTATTCGCCATTTTTACTGGCCTTTGACAAAGCAACACCTTCTTCAGCAGTAGCCAGGGCGGCTTTCTTATCGCCTTTTTTAAGCAGGATACGCGCTTTCCACACTTTTACTACTTCCGATTTCGGTTGGGTTTTCTCCACTTCTGTTATCCACTCTAAAGCTTTACCCATATCCTTATCATTGTAATAGTAATATTGTGCAGCGGCAAAGTAAGGTTTCTTTTCGCCTTTCATAGCTTCGTCGATACCGGCCATAACACGTGCGTCAACATCCGTTGTGATGTGGATGTTTAAAGCGGTATGTTCCCAGGCCAGGTGCAGGTCGGCAGCAGTGGGCATAACGTTTTCAAACTGCATGGTAAACGTCTCAACAGGCTCTTTAGTAGTCCAGGCTTTTACTTTGAACCGCAGAAAATCGTCTTCCTGCTTGTAGCTGTAAGCACCCCAGGTTTTGCTGGTTTTACTCAGGATGATGGTCCATTCCTTAGGGTCGGGGATGGTGAACAAGCCATAAGTGCCGGCCGGCACTTTGTTACCCTCGATGGTTACATCATCGGTAAAGGTAATTGTGGTGGCACTGTTGGCACCGGTTCGCCACACTTCGCCATAAGGCTCTTGTTTACCCAGCATTACACGGCCCTTGGCATTGGGGCGTGAGTAAACAACGGTAACTTTACCCAGGCCCAGATCCTGTATAAGGGTTTGTGTTGAGCTTGCCTGCGGCATTTTAAAGCCCTGTGCATACGTAGCGTTTAAGCCTAAAATGGCCACGGCCATTAATAAAAAGGAGGTCAGTTTTTTCATCGCGATAGTTTATTTGGTTAAATGTTTAGAGATTACGAATTTAATAAATATTAAAAGCAATAACGATATGCTAAAATCACCGTGGAAAAGAGGGCAGATGGCGGCAGTCAGAGGCCTGAAGTGGAGTTAAATACAAGAAACAAGAGGTCGTCGAAGCTTTAAGAGATTGTTTTGCTGGTGTATTAATTTAAATGTTATAATTGTTTTATCTTTATGTAGCCGAAAACCACTTGATTATGGAAAGGAAACCCTGGACCAACCCCGAATTATATATAATAGCCACTACAGATATTTCTGCAAAATATATTAACGGCTTCCACGAGCATGCCTTTACAACCCATGCAACCCCAAATGGCCGTGGACTTTTCAATAACACGCCTAACCACAGTCTTTTTCAGTCTAAGCTTACAAAAACACTTCATCAGTACCTATCGTAACCAGGAAAAAGTTATTTATCGCCGTTATGCATTCATAGTCGATCCTCAACATGAAAAAAAAAGCCTGGAGCCACCCCGAACTCTACATCATAGCCATTGCAGCAAAAACCATTACCGGCCCCCACGAACATAACTATACCAGCCAACCAACACCCGCCGGGCATAAATGGTACTTGAACACTCCCAACCACAATAGCTTTGCAAATGGTATCCAACCTACCATTCACCAATATCTGTCGTAAAAAGGGGAAGAGAATCAAGAGACAAAAAAGCAAGAATCAAGATTTATTGATCGGGGTTGACAATATTTGTTTGATGCGTCTTAAAAAATAAAAAGCCCCCCAGACTTGCTCCGGGGGACTTTCAACCTAAACCTTATCACAATTAAACCGGTAAGTTTACCGATTCGTGTAGGTGTAATACAATTACTGTACCAAATTTCGATGCTGGCTTAAAAACCTGCTGAATTGCCGATTTTTTGCAGCTTTTATTACAATCAGCAAACAGTGTATATTATAGTGTCTGCTTATTGTTCAGTTTTTTGCGCAGGTAGGTGTCTGCCAAAAACAACGCCAATACAATATCAAACAGGATAAATACTTTCAACACCGTACCGTTGATATAATTGCTCAATTGCAGCACTTTGATATCCATACCCTGAAATATGGAATGACCTCCACTTGTATTGGTCCAGCCTACGTTAGCCATAGCAAAAATCAGTAACGACAAAATGCTCAGTACGAAGAACGCGGCCACGCCTCTGATAATACGCTTATCGATAGTAGCTTTTAAGGGTTGACGCGCATTTTCGGTACGGATAGCTTCCATTACCTTGTAGTTGAAACCCATCGAAGGTTCGTCGAGCTCCATCATGCACGAAAAATCGATGTTCAGTTTCGATAGCTCATGATATTTACGTTTGTAAATATCGTCGGTAGCGATCAATATATCCATAGCCTGCTGCTCATCAGGGCTGCAATTGCCATCAATATAGTTCCATATCTTTTCTTCTACACTGTTCATATCAGTTCGTTTACTTCGTGTTTTAATGTGCGCTCCAACTGTTCTTTTAAACGCTGCCGCGCCCTGAATAGTTTAACCTTGGCCGTATTTGGTTCAATTTGCATGGCTTCGCCTATTTCCTCAAGCGATTGCTCGCCCTTGTAAAACAGGGTAATGATCATAGCATCATCAGGGAGCAGTTGCGCGATAGCCTGATTAAGGTAAAACGACCGCGATTTTTGTTCGGTTTGGTCGGGCCCAAAGCTACCGGGTTTATTTTCAATCTGAAGATAGGTATTCTCATCGTCTATCGACGATACCTCCACCCTTTTTTTACGTAAAAATGTCA
>Ga0070683_100004398_pt1 | contig 11602 bp, 9 predicted proteins | sample KBSC713LmetaG_FD_64662 | JGI IMG/M metagenome (GOLD analysis project Ga0070683, IMG submission 64662) | Corn rhizosphere microbial communities from Kellogg Biological Station, Michigan, USA - KBS C7.1-3L metaG | ecosystem: Host-associated > Plants > Roots > Rhizosphere ...
GGGAGGTCGGGGAAGAACAGCCCGATCTCGCGGGCCGAGGACTCCGGGCCGTCGGAGCCGTGCACCAGGTTGGTCTGCACCTCGAGCGCGTAATCCGCGCGGATCGACCCGGGCGCGGCCTCGAGCGGGTTGGTGGCGCCGATCACCTGGCGCGCGGCCTTGATCGCCTCGTGACCCTCGAGCACCATCGCCACGAGCGGGCCGCCGGTGATGAACTCCACGAGCTCGCCGAAGAATGGCCTCTCGGCGTGCTCGGCGTAGTGCTGCTCGGCCAGCTCGCGCTCCACCTGCATGTGCTCGAGCGCGACGATGCGCAGGCCCTTGCGCTCGAAGCGCGCGATCACCTCGCCGGTGAGGCCGCGAGCGAACGCGTCAGGCTTTACCAGGATCAGTGTCCTCTCCAAGGGTGCTTCCTTTCGATGTCGTCGGGTCTAGGCGAGCTAAGCGCCGGGCGGGCGCGAGGAGGCCGTGGCTCCCTCGTCGCCTCCGAGCGGCTCGCGTCGCCGCGTGGGCGGCGGCGGCTCGGCCAGGCTGGACGCGGCGGACGCGCGCCTGCTCGACCTGCGCCTCACCGGCTCGGTGGCCGGGGTGGTGGGAGCGCCCGAGATCTCTGACTCGCAGTAGGGGCAGATCTTCCAGAGCGGGTCGAGCGGCTTGCCGCATGTCTGGCACGGCTCCTTGAGCCGGCGCAGGCAGCTCGGGCAGCGCAGGAACGAGTCCTCCACGCGGAAGCCGCAGTAGGGACAGCCCTGCTGGATCTCCGCGAGCCGGGCCTCCGCGGCGGCGATCTCGAGATCCCGCTCGCGCGCGTCCTCGAGGTACTCGGGCGGGCGCACGATCAGGTACACGATCGTCCCGAGATACGGGAAGAACGAGCAGAGCGTGGCGCAGCCCACGAGCATCGGGTCGCCGATGCGCCTCTTTGCATCCGAGTAGGTCCAGTAGATCAGGGCCAGCCAGATCACCACCAGGAAAAGGATCAGCAGGCTGACGACTCTGTTGAGAGCGTCGTTGTGGATGCCGAAGATGGCGAGAAGGCCCATTAGGTGGCCGGAGTGTACTCGGGATGGGGCAATCCTCGGGACGGTGAAATGGATCTGTCGGGCCGTCCCGGAGGCCCTCTGACAGTGTATCGAGGGCTTATTAGAGCACCAAACGGCCGATCAGATAGCCGATTCCGAAGAACACGAGGATCACGACGGCCACAACCACGGCGACGATTCCGACCATCGTGATCAGGCTCGGAAACTCGCGGTGGTCGTTCATAGCGTCGAGGCGCGCGCGGAGCGCTCCACGCGCACGAGGTCGGCGATCAGGTAGATCGAGCCGGTGACGAGGACTGCGCCGTCCTCGGCCGCCAGCTCCTGGGCGCGCATCAGCGCGGCCTGAGGGTCGGCAACGGTCTCAGAAGGCGGCCCACTCAGCTTGGAAGCGAGGCTTTCGAGCGTCCCCGGTGAGAGCGAGCGCGGGTTGCTGCTGCGCGTGAACACCACATGCTGAAACAGCGGGAGGAGCGCGCGGAGCATCCCTGCCGCGTCCTTGTCGTCCAGCACCCCGATGACGCCAACCGCGCGGCGGCCGTCGAACAACTCGGGGAGCGCCTGCGCCACGGCCTCGGCCCCGGCGGGGTTATGGGCTCCATCGAGCACCGTGAGCGGCCGCTCGGCCACCACCTGCATACGGCCGGGAACTCGCACCTCCGCGGCGGCGCGGCGCACGGCTTGTTCATCGAGCGCCTGGCCCAGGAACGCCTCGGCCGCCGCCCGGGCGAGTGCGAAATTGGCGCGCTGGAACGTGCCGTGGGCGGCCAGCTCGTAGCCCGGCACGGGTCCGGGATAGACGCGCGTGGCGTGCTGCTCGGCCGCCGCGCGCTCGGCCACCCCCTCGGCATCCGGGTGAAGGTCGCCGGTCACGAGGATCCCGTGGTCGTGCACGACGGCCAGCTTCTCCTCCGCGATGTCCTTGATCGTCGGGCCGAGCCAGCGCGTGTGCTCGAGGCCTACACCCGTCAGGACCTGCACCTTGGACGGGATCACGTTGGTGGCGTCGTAGCGGCCGCCGAGGCCTGCTTCGATCACTGCCACCTCCACCCCGCGCCGGGCCAGCTCGTGGTAGGCCGCAGCGGTGAGAGCCTCGAACTGCGTGACGGTGTCGCCCTCCTCCTGGGTGCGGTTCACGAGGTCGGCGGCGTGGGCGGCGCGTGTGACGGCGGCGGCGAAGTCGCCGCCGGAGACCGGCTCCTCCTGTACCTCGATCCGCTCGGTGAACGACACGAGGTGCGGCGAGGTGTAGCTGCCGGTGCGCAGGCCGTGCCGCTGGAGGATCCCCGCAATGAAGCGCACGGTGGACGACTTGCCGTTGGTGCCCACCACGTGGATGGAGGCGAAGCGGCGTTGCGGCATGCCCAGCGCGGTCATCAGCTTGTGCATGCGGTCGAGCCCGAACCGCATCCCGAAGAGCTCCAGATCGAGCAGGTACTCCTCGGCCTGGCGCATGTTCATTCGCTCTCGAGCTCCTCGAGCTCGGCCTGGTACTTGGCGAGCTTGTCGCGCTCGGCCTGCACCACCTCGGGCGGCGCCTTGGACACGAACTGCTCGTTGCCGAGCTTCTTCTTCGCGCGCGTGATCTCGGCGCGCAGCTGCTCGATCTTGGCCTGGCGGCGGCGCTCGGCCTCGGCGGTGTCGATCTCCTCGGTGGGATAGATCTGGATCGCGCCACCGGGAATGGCCACCGACGTCTCCACGTCGCCGTTCACCTCGCCGTCGTCCACGAGCTCGAGCCGCGCCAGCTGCTCGATGTGCGCCGCGGTCTCCTCGTATCCAGTTGCGGCCAGCCGAGCCTTCACGCGCTTGCCGGCGGGCACACCCACCTCGTCGCGCCAGCGTCGCGCCGCCGTGATCGCGTCGATCAGATCGCCGACCGCGCGCTCGGCGGCGGGGTCGATCGCGTCGGCGCGGCTTTGCGGCCACCGCGATGCGGCGAGCAGATCGCGCTCGCCCGGGAGGAACGACCAGATCTCCTCCGTCACGAACGGCATCATGGGGTGGAGCAGCGTGAGCACCCGCTCGAGCACGTGCAGCAGGTTGGCCGACAGCGCCGAGCGGTCCGCCTCCTTGTCGTACAGGCGCGGCTTGACGAGCTCGATGTACCAGTCGCACACCTCACCCCAGAGCACGTCGTAGAGCGCCAATGCCGCGCGCGAGAAATGGAAGCTCTCGAGCAGGCCGGTGATCTCCTCGGTGGCGCGCTCGAGGCGCGAGAGGATCCAGCGGTCCTCCACGGTCTCGGGCTTGGGTTCCGCCGCCACCGGCTCGGTGTTGAGGATCACGAAGCGCGACGCGTTCCAGAGCTTGTTCGCCAGGTCGCTCCCCTGCTTCACGCGCTTCTCCGAGTAGCGCACGTCCTGGGTGGACGCCATCGCGAGGAGGCCGAAGCGCACGGCGTCGGCGCCGTGCGCGTCGATCTCGTCGAGCGGATCGATGCCGGTGCCGAGCGACTTGGACATGCGCCGCCCGTCGGGCGCCTGGATGACGGACGTGATCGGCACGTCGGTGAAGGGCAGCTCGCCGGTGAACTCCACGCCCATCATCACCATGCGCGCCACCCAGAGGAAGATGATGTCCCGCGCGGTCACGAGCACGTCGCTCGGGTAGAACGCGGCGAGCTGCGGCGTCTCCTTGGGCCAGCCCAGCGTGGCGAACGGCCACAGTGCCGAGGAGAACCAGGTGTCGAGCACGTCGGGATCGCGGCGGACGGGGCCGTCGCACGCGGTGCAGCTCTCCGGGGGCTCCTCGGCCACATACGTTTCCTGGCACTCGTCGCAGTACCAGACCGGCAGCTGGTGGCCCCACCAAAGCTGGCGCGAGATGCACCACGGCCGGATGTTCTCGAGCCAGTCGAGGTAGACCTTGGTCCACGGCTTCTCCGGGTGGAAGCGCAGCGACCCGTCCTTGGCGGCACCGATGGCGGGCTCGGCGAGCTTGTCCATGTCGCAGAACCACTGGAGCGAGATCAGCGGCTCGATGCGGCGGCCGCTGCGGTGCGAGAACGGCACGTTGTGCTCAAACGGCTCGCGCGCGGAGATCAGGCCCTCCTCGTCCAGCGCGACGACCACGGCGGAGCGCGCGTCCTCCACCTCCATGCCCGCGAAGCGCTCGCCGGCGTCGGCGGTCATGCGGCCGTCTTCGCCGATCACGGAGACCACCGCGAGCTTGTGCTTGCGACCGATTTCGAAGTCATTGGGGTCGTGACCCGGCGTGATCTTGAGAGCGCCGGTGCCGAACTCGGGATCCACGTACTCGTCCGCGACGATCGTGAGCCGGCGGCCCACGAGCGGCAGGATCGCCGTCTCGCCGATCAGCCGCGTGTAGCGCTCGTCGCTCGGGTTCACCGCGATGGCGGTGTCGGCGAGCATGGTCTCGGGCCGCACGGTGGCCACAGTGATCGATCCGGAGCCCGACTCGAGCGGGTAGTCGATCGAGTAGAGCACGTCCTCGACGCTCCGCTCCTCCACCTCGAGGTCAGAGATGGCGGAGCCCAGGCCGGGGTCCCAGTTGACCATGTAGTTGTCGCGGTAGATCAGGCCCTTCTCGTACAGCGCCACGAACACGTGGAGCACGGCCTTCACGTACTCGTCGTCCATGGTGAAGCGCTCGTCCGCGTAGTCAGCCGAGGCGCCGAGGCGCTTGAACTGCTCGACGATCGTGGAGCCGTACTGCCCGCGCCACTTCCACACGCGCTCGACGAACGCCTCGCGGCCGATCTCCTGGCGGCTCGAGCCCTCGCCCGCGAGTTGCTTCTCCACCTGCACCTGGGTGGCAATGCCGGCGTGGTCGGTGCCGAAGATCCACTTGGTCCGCCGGCCCTGCATGCGCTTGAGCCGGATCAGGGAGTCCTGAATCGAGCCGTTGAGCGCGTGGCCCATGTGGAGCACTCCGGTGACGTTGGGCGGCGGGACCGCGATCGAGAAGTTCTCACCGGCGTCGCCCTCCGGCTCGGGGTGGAAGATGCCCGAGTTCTCCCAGCGCTCGAACACGCCGGGCTCGACGTCGGCGGGCGCGTAGCGGGTGCGCTCTCTGAGCTGCTCTAGCCGGTCCTCTCCAGGCACCCGGCGAAGTGTATGAGAGGGTTATCCCGTGCCAGCTCTAGAGATCGACGGGGTCCAGCTCGCGTACGAGGAGCGGGGCAGCGGCACGCCGGTCCTGCTGATTCACGGAACGGGCGGCGCGGTGTGGGATCCGCTGCCCGAGCAGCTTGCCGCCGCGGGACACCGCGCGATCTACTACCACCGGCGCGGCTTCGGTGAATCGACCCATGAGCCGATCAAGGATCCGCCTCGTCACACCCGCGACGCGGCGGCGCTGCTCGAGGGGCTCGACGCGGCGCCGGCAGTTGTCGTCGGGCACAGCATGGGCGGCATGTTGACGCTCGATCTCGTCACGAGCCGCCCGGAGCTGGTGCGCGGAATCGTGCTGGTCGAGCCGCCGCTTCACTTCAAGAAGCATCCGAGCATGAGGATGATGCGCTCCCTGATCGGCGCTCAGCTCATGCGGCGGCGGCAGGGCGACGTGGCGGCCGCTGAGCACTTCATGCGCTGGGCCACGACCATGAGCGACGGCACTTCCGGTTACGACCTCACGCCGCCAGAGCAGCAGGAGAAGCTGCGGGCAAACGCGTCGGCCATCATGCGCGAGCTCCAGAGCGGCACCGGCGAGCATGTGAAGAACTCTTCGATCGCGAAGATCGGCGTCCCGGCGGTGCTGTTGCTCGGCAGCAGCACGCTTCCCGAGTACGGCAAGGCAGCGCAGCGGATCAAGAAGGCGCTGCCGTCGCTCGAGATCGTCACCGTGCCGGGCGCCGGCCACGTGCTGCCGGTCACGCACCCGCAGGCGGTCGTCGACGCGGTGGCTCGCGTAAGTCGGGATCCGGCGCTCACTGCATAATCCCGGCCCGTGCGGGCTTCACATCTCGGTCTGGCGGCCGTTGTTGCAGCCTGCGGGCTTGCCCTGTCCGCCCCGGCCGGGGCCGAGACAACCGTCGTCCTCTCGAACGAGCAGACGGTCACGCAGTGGGCGCATCCGGCGAGCCGCGCGCTGGTGCGCGTTGCGCCGTCGCTGAGCTCGCGTTCGATCGTCCGCCTGCACCCGCGCACCGAGGACGGGTTCCCCGAGGTGTACGAGGCGCTCCGGCAGCAGACCGGCGCGAGCGGCGCGCTGTGGATCCAGATCCGCGTGCCCATGCGGCCCAACGGCCGGACCGGGTGGGTGCCGGCGCCGGCGCTCGGCAAGTTGCACACGGTCCACACGGAGCTGGTGGTGCAGCGCGGGCGGCTGCGCGCCACGCTCTATCGCTCCGGCCGCGCGGTGTTTCGCGCACGGGTTGGCGTGGGGATGCGAGGGCTGTCAACGCCGGCCGGCCACTTCTACGTGCGCGAGCGTCTTCGTATTCCCGGCGGGGGCGGGGCGTACGGTCCGCTCGCGTTTGGGACGAGCGCCTATTCGCCGACCCTCACCGACTGGCCGGGCGGCGGGGTGGTGGGCATCCATGGCACGAATGAGCCGATGCTGGTGCCCGGGCGCGTGTCTCACGGCTGCGTGCGGCTACGCAACCGCGACATCCTGAGGCTCGGGCGTCTGATGCCGGTGGGAACGCCGGTACGAATTCTCTAGCTCGGCGCGTTTACGGCAGCAAAGAGGAAGCCCGGGCGGTGGATTTCGCGATCGATTGAACCCTTGACCCGGCTATAGCAGGGAAATCGTTCAATCGATGAATGGGCCCAGGCGCCGCCGAGTTGAGCTCAGATGCCAGCCACCGTCGGCGGCGCGTCGATCAGGGCCGAGAAGTCGCCGTCGGCCAGCACCTGGCCGAGCTCCTCCGCCGGCACCGGCCGCGCAAACAGGAAGCCCTGGGCGAGGTCGCAGCCCAGCTCACGCACCGACGCGAGCTGGCCGCCGGACTCGATTCCCTCGGCGATCGCGACCAGGCCGAGCGCATGCGCGAGCGTGACCAGGTTGGCGGTGATCGCGGCATCGCGGGCGTCGTGCTCGATGCCCTGCACGAACGAGCGATCCACCTTGATCACGTCGATCGGGAAGCGCCGCAGCTGGCCCAACGACGAGAAGCCTGTGCCGAAGTCGTCGATCGCGATCCGCACTCCCTGCTCGTGGAGCTCCTGGAGCTCGGCCCGGGCGCGCTCGCCGGCGGCGCCGTCCGGGACGATCGCCGTCTCCGTGACCTCGAGGCCGAGGAAGCTCGCCGGCAGGCCGGCGTCGTCGAGCGCGCGGCGCACCACCTCGCTCACCCCGCCGGCAGACAGCTGGCGCCCGGACAGGTTCACCCAGGTGACGAACGGCTCCGCCGCCACGCCCTCACGCCGCCACTCGGCCGTCTGGCGGCACGCGTCGCGCAAGACCAGTTCGCCCAGCGGCATGATCAGGCCGGTGGCCTCGGCCAGCGGGATGAAGTCGCCCGGCGAGACGAGCCCGCGCCGCGGCGACTCCCAGCGCACGAGCGCCTCGACCCCCACCACTCGCCGCGTGGTGAGGTCGATCTCGGGCTGGTAGTGGAGCTTGAGCTCGCCGTTCTCGATCGCGTCGCGGAGCTCGTGCTCGAGCTCGAGCATCTGGCCGAACTCCTGCGCCATCGCGGTGCGGAAGATCCGGAACGCGCCTCCGCCCGAGTCCTTCGCGGCATACATCGCGATATCGGCGTGGCGAATCAGCTCCTCGCTCTCGCCGTGGCCGCCGAGGTGCATGACCACTCCGACGCTCGCCTTCACCGTCAGCTCGCGGTCGCCGATGACGAGCGGTCGCGACACCGACTCGATCAGCCGCCGCGCCACCGCCTCCGCCTGAGTCTCCCCGGCGCCGTCGAGCAGCAGCGCGAACTCGTCACCGCCGAGCCGCGCCAGCGTGTCCGCCGGCCGCACCACCTCGTCGAAGCGCCGGGCCACGCCCTGCAAGAGCTGGTCGCCCACGTCGTGGCCGAGGGTGTCGTTGACCTGCTTGAAGCCGTCGAGGTCGACGAGCAGCACCGACAGCATCTCCTGCGAGCGAACGGAGCGGGCGAGCGCCTGGTCGAGGCGATCGCGGAAGAGTGCGCGGTTGGCGAGACCGGTGAGCCCGTCGTGGAACGCCTGACGCGTGAGCTCATCCTCGAGCCGGACGCGCTCGGTCACGTCGCGCGCGTTGATCACGAGGCCGCGGATGTGGCGGTCCTCGCGCAGGTCGGTCACATGGGCGTCGAGGTGACGCCACTCGTCGAAGCGGTTGAGCACCCGCAGCACCGCCTGCTGCGGCTCGCCACTCGTCTGCATCGATGCCGCGAGCGCGCGGTCATCCGCGTGCAGCAGCGCGCTGAACCCGTCCGCCAGCAGCTCGCGCTCAGGCCTTCCCAGCATGTGCACCACCGACTGGCTCGCGTAGCGGCACTTCCCGCCGCGGAAGACCATCACCAGGTCCGTGGAAGAGGTGACGAGGCTGCGGAAGTGCGCGGTCTGCCGCCGCGTGGCGGCCACGAGTGCCCATGCCAACAGCAGCGAGATCAAGAGGCCGAGCGCGCCGACCGTCACCTGCAGCGTGATCAGCCGGGTGACGTTGTGGTCGGTGTTCGTCGCGATGGTGCGCGAGGCGTTGAGGGCCACGTTGCCGGTGAGGGCGGCGAGCACGCGCAGGCGGTCGACGGGATTGCGCTCCGGCGGTTGCTCGTCGGCGGTGAGTGGCACGCTCATCACCGAGCCGTGCGTGAGGATGGCGTGACCGGTGGCGGCCAGGTCGTGCACCAGCCGCTGCTGTTGCATGAGCATGCCGCGCACCGCGGGATCGGTGGTGGCGGTGACGTCCGCCTCGTCGTCGTCGCCGTTGACCTCCGGGGCCTCGCCACCCGCAAGCAGCACGCGGGCGCTCTGCTCGAGGATGGAGGCGGTGTAGCCCGGATCGGCCTGAGCGCCCGAGCGCGCAAGCAGCACCTCGTTCACGTATCGCTCCGCGAGCGTGCGCTGCCGGGCTGCCACCTCCACCATGGCCGCCCGGTGCTGCGAGCGCGCGGTTGCGCGGGTGGACAGCAGCACGCTGCCGCCGGACACGGCCGCGAGCGTCGCGAGGATCGCGATCACCGTGCGGCGTCCGCGCGCGGCAAAGGGCCGGAAGGCGGGCGTGAGCTGCACTGCTAGTTCACCACCAGCTGCATGTGCATACCGCCGCGGTAGTGGCCGTACATGTTGCAGAAGAGGACGTAGCGGCCGGGCGTCAGATCCACGGTGAGATCGCGCGTTACGCCCGGCGCGCCGGGCTCGAGGTTGCCGAGCGTGGCCGCCTGGATGCGGTCCTCGTCAACCGTCAGGCCGTCGAGCCGCAGCGGCAGCGGAGCCCCGCCGCCCACGCGCGCCACCAGCAGCTCGTGAATGTCGGGGCCGGCGTTGTGGACCCGCAGCGTCACACGGCCCGTCCCGAGCTGTGCCGGGGCAGAGATTTTGAAGTCGCGTTCGGTGACTTGCACGACGCGCCCGGCGGTTTGCGCGCTGGCGCGCCCGGCCACGGCCACGCCGCAGCCGGTCAGAGCAAGCGCGACAAGGCACAGCAGCGCCGCACACGGCAGCGCCCAGCGCATCTGTCGGCGAGCGGTTGCGCGCCACATGCCCACGGAATCGGCCTTTTGTCCACGTAACTTGAGCTACGGAAGTCGCTCGGCGAAAGCAACGAGCTTGCCCGGATCCGTCCAAACCGGTCCGTGGCCGAAGCACGCCACCCTCGGCTCGAGCGCCGCGATGCGCTTGATCGACTCGCGGTTGCGCGCGGGATCGGGCGTGAATATCCCGGGCGGCTCGTGCAGTCCCGGCAGCGTGGTGATCAGATTCATGCTGTTCAGCACGTCGCCCGCGATCAGCACGCGGTCGGACTCGCGCCACAGCGCGACGTGGCCCGCGCTGTGCCCGGGCGTGTCGAGCACCTGGAAGCCGGCCACCTCATCGCCCTCGTGCAGGCGCCTCTCCACCGGGTGCCCGGGTCCCGCCCACACGCGCCAGATCACTCTGTTGATGCGCGCGCCGGGCTGGAGATCGCGGATCAGCTCGGGGCGCTCGGCGGCCTCGGCATCGTTCTCGCCGCACCAGAGCGGAATGCCGAGCGTCTCGCACACCTCGTGCGTTGCGCCCTGATGGTCGGGATGCGCGTGGGTGAGAACGTGCGTGCTCACCTGCCGTCCCGAGAGCTGGCGCAGGATGCGCCGCCGCGCATGCCGTGTGGCTGCATCCACGAGCACGTCGCCCACGAGGAACACATTGATCGCGTTCGGCGGCATGCCGGACAGCTTCCAGACCCCTGAGGCCACCTCCCTCACGGCGCGGGAGCCTAAACAAGCAGAAGCGGGCCCGCAATTGTCGGCGGGCCCGCGACTGCTCGGTCGCTGCGTCCCCTCAGCCGGTGAAGCGAGGAGCCACGCGGTGCTTCGGAGCGACGGCCTTGCACACGCTGAAGGTGCGCTTGACAGTGCTGGTGTGCCCAGCGCTGTCCACCGCCGTGATCGTCAGGCGATGCCTGCCCGCCTTCAGCCTCTTGGCGTTGATCCTGAGCGTGAACTTGCTCTTCTTGTTCGTGCTCACCCGCTTGCCATCGAGCTTGACGGTCACACGCTTGACGGCGGCAGAGGTGGCCACGGAGAACTTCAGCTTGAATGCGCGGGTCACGCAAGCACTGCGCACGCCGGCCACACCCACCTGCGGGTTGCAGTGGTGCACGGTGTCGACGTTCACGCTGATCGTGTGGTGAGTCGTCTCCTCGTTCGTGGCGGCGTCCTGCCCCCAGAACGTCAGGCTGTGCTTGCCGTTCGCCACGGTGATCGTCGCGTGCCCGGCGGCATCCACCGCCGCGCTCTGCGTCGGTCCGCCGTCAACGCTGTACAGGGCGGCCTTCGGGCCGCTGCCTCCGGCGTTGTCGGTGACGGTGACCGTGATCTTCCCGTCTGCCGAGCACGCTGGCGCGCTAGCGCTCGACGCGGGCGGTCCGTTGTCGAGAACCCCGTTGCCAATCCTGCCTTCGCCGAAGAGCGTCTCGGCGAAGCCCTGGCTGTCTCGCTCGGACACTTGGAGCACGCTTCCGGCCGGCGGCTCGGCGAACGAGTTGTGCGTCGGGCAGCAGTTGATGTCGTTGTGCGTGCCGATGTTCTGCTTGCTCGTGTCCGCGCACTCGGTGGTGGCGTCCTCGAACCCGAGCGCGACGCCCGCGTCGGTGAGGCAGAACGGCTGCGTCACGGCGACGCCCGTCGCCGGGATGGGCAGGAAGTTGTAATAGACGTCCGGCCCGTCGCTGGAATCCCCGTCCGCATGGTCGGCGCCCGCGTTGGCGTAGACGCCGCCGCCCGCGTTGAAGAAGGCCTCGATGTCGGCCTTGCGCGCGTTGATGGCGTCCGAGTCCGGCGTGAGATTCTCATCATCGCTGGAATTGCTGTTGAGATCGCAGCCGCCGCAGGTGGTGTCCGAGGCCACGAGGATCGCGCTGTAGCGATCGGTCGTCAGCGGCTCGGACGCGAACTGCGCCGATGTCGGGTCCATCACCACCATCGGGATGCCGCTCGGCCCGTACGCATCCGGAGTTTGGAGCGCGATCGG
>Ga0070683_100004401_pt1 | contig 11600 bp, 10 predicted proteins | sample KBSC713LmetaG_FD_64662 | JGI IMG/M metagenome (GOLD analysis project Ga0070683, IMG submission 64662) | Corn rhizosphere microbial communities from Kellogg Biological Station, Michigan, USA - KBS C7.1-3L metaG | ecosystem: Host-associated > Plants > Roots > Rhizosphere ...
AACCGCGGCGAGAAGATGGTCGCGACCCTCAACCAGCCGCAGTACCAGCCGTGGCCGGTGGAGGAGCAGGTCGGCGGTCTCTACGCCGGCGTGAGCGGGCAGCTCGACGACATCCCGACGGAGGACGTGCCCCGCTTCCAGGACGAGCTGCGCGAGCACCTGCGTGCAGAGGGGACGATCTACACCGCGATCCGCGAGAGCGGCGATCTCGCCGACGACGTGGCCGAGAAGCTCGGCGCGGAGATCGACAGGCTCAAGTCGCGCTTCTCGACCTCCGAGGAACAGGCAGCCTAGTTGGCCTCGACGCAGGACCTGAAGCGGCGCGTCCGCTCGATCACAAACACCCGCAAGGTGACCAAGGCGATGGAGCTCGTCGCCTCGGCGCGCCTGCGCCGGTCGCAGATGCGGATCGAGTCGATGCGCCCGTACGCCGACCGGATGCTCGAGCTGATGGCCGGCGTCTCGAAGGCCGCGGGCGCGGTGCGCCTGCCGCTGCTCGAGCAGCGCGAGAACGTGCAGAAGGTGGCGATCGTGACGGTGACCGCCGACCGCGGGCTCGCCGGGGGGTTCAACGCCCAGGTGATCCGCCGCTCGCTCGCGCTTCAGCGGGAGGCCCAGCGCGCCGGCCAGGAGGTGGTGTGGTTCAGCACCGGGCGCAAGGCGGCGTCGACCCTGCGCTTCCGTCGCCTGAACGTCGCCCAGTCGTGGACCGGGTTCAGCGAGCGCCCGGCCTACAGCGACGCGCAGACCCTCGCGCACGCCGTCTCGGAGGCGTTCGTGAACGGCGACGTCGACAAGGTGCTCGTCGTCTACAACGCCTTCGTCTCCGCGCTCACGCAGCGGGTGACCGTACGCGAGCTGCTCCCGATCTCGGCCGAGCTGCTCGAAGAGACCGCTGAGGCCGAGGACGAGGCGACCGGCTACACGCCCGATTTCATCTACGAGCCCGAGCCGGAGGAGATCCTCGCCCGGCTGCTCCCCGTCTACGTCGAGACGGAGCTCTACCGCGCGCTGCTCGAGTCCGCCGCCTCCGAACAGGGCGCGCGCATGACCGCCATGCGGAATGCGTCGAAGGCGGCCGGCGAGCTGATCGACAACCTGACGCTCGCGATGAACCGCGCGAGACAGGCGGAGATCACCCAGGAAATCCTCGAGGTCGTCGCCGGCGCCGACGCATTGTCCGGGTAGTTAATCCCCGCTTAATGATCCAGATCGCTCGCTTCGATCACGCAATCCGCTCCTAGCGGGTACTCTCAGCCGACCGTGAGCCAGACCGAAAACGAAGTCCTCGGGAGCCAGGCCGGGCTCGCAGGTGCCATCGCGCTCGAGTCCGGCGTCGAGCTCGGCGAGCTCGAGGTCAAGGCGCGCGGCTACTGGGAGCAGGTCTGGCGGCGCTTCAAGCGCGACAAGATCGCAGTCGGCGGCGGCGTCACGATCATCCTGCTGCTCCTGTTGGCGTTCATCGGCGCGCCGATCGCACGCCACTTCCTCGGTCACGGGCCGAACGACCTCTTCTACACGGCGCTGACGCCGACCGGCCAGCCGATCGGCCCGTTCAGCACGGTCGCCGACCCGTTGCATCCCGGCCACACGACGTTCCTCCTCTTCGGCGCCGACAGCACCCTCGGCCGAGACGAGTTCCTCCGCATCCTCTACGGGGCCCAGGTGTCGTTCGAGGTCGCCGTGCTCGCCGCCTTCGGCGCGATCGGCATCGGGATCCTCCTCGGAGCGATCGCCGGCTACTTCCGCGGCTGGGTCGACACGGTCATCTCGCGCGTGACGGAGATCACCATGGCGTTCCCGCAGCTGCTCTTCATCATCGCGCTCGCCGCAACCGTGGGCGACAAGCTCAACGACATCACCTTCGGCATCTTCGGCCAGGGAGTCGTCACGCTGTTCCTCGTCTTCACGGCGTTCGGCTGGTTCTACCCCTGCCGGATCATCCGCGCCGTCGTGCTCAGCCTGCGCGAGAAGGAGTTCGTCGAGGCGGCGCGCATGGTCGGCGCGAGCGACTGGCGGATCATCCGGTCGCACATCCTCCCGCACCTCGTCGCCCCGATCATCGTGTACTCGACGCTCGCGGTCGCGAGCTACATCCTCGCCGAGGCCGGCCTCTCGTACCTCGGCGTCGGGATCAAGCTGCCGACGGCGAGCTGGGGGAACCTGCTCCAGCAGGCCTCCGACTACTACACGACCCAGCCGTGGCTGATGGTCTGGCCGGGTATGGCGGTGCTGATCACGACCCTCGCGTTCAACCTGATGGGCGACGGTCTCCGGGACGCGTTCGACCCGCGCGCGACGCACTAGCTCCGCCCCCGCGAACGCCCCTGCGCTCTCGCACCCGGCCCGTTCCCAGGACGGCCGTTTGCAACCGCCAATCGCCTGCTCAGGCCCTTGATCTGGCTTGCCGTTCAAGGCGCCCGGCGATCCGACTTGCACTTAACAGAGAACTAACTAAACTGCCGCCGCCTCGTCACACGTGCCGAGGATGCGTTCTGCGCCTGAGTCGGTGGCTCCAACAGGCCGTCGGCTCAACCCCAAGAAAGGAGCAAGTCAGTTGAGTAGAAAGCTCTGGCTTTCGACCGTGGCGGTTTCCATCGCGCTCTTTGCGGTGTTCGCCGGTACCGCCACCGCGAAGTCCAGCCACTCCGGCGCCGTCGGCGCCACCGGTGGCACCATGAACGTGGACTTCTTCACGGACGTCGACTACACGGATCCGGCTCTCGACTATCTGTCGACGGGCTGGGAGATCGAGTACGCGACGTGCCTCAAGCTGTTGAACTACCCGGATGCGAACGGGCCGAAGGGCGGGCAGCTGACGCCGGAGGCGGCGGCCGGCTTCCCGAAGGTCTCGAACAGCGGGAAGACGTACGACTTCACGGTCAATGCGAGCTTCACGAAGTTCTCGAACGGCCAGCCGGTGACGGCGGCGAACTTCAAGGCCGCCTTCGACCGCGACGCCGATCCGAAGATGCAGTCGCCGGCACTGCCGTTCTTCTCGGACGTCGTCGGCTCGGACAAGTCGCCGGTCTCCGGCGTGAAGGTCAAGGGCTCGCACCTGATCGTCACCCTGACGAAGGCGGCCCCGGACTTCCTCGCCCGGATGGCGATGCCGTTCTTCTGCGCGGTTCCGACGAACCTCCCGCACGACCCGAACGGTGTGCTCGCGCCGCCGTCGGCGGGCCCGTACTACATCGCCTCGCGGGTCCCGAACAAGTCGATCGTGATCAAGCGCAACCCGAACTACAAGGGCAAGCGCCCGCACAACTTCAACGAGATCAACGTGAATGTCGGCAACTCGCAGGCGGCCACGTATCTCCGCGTGCAGCAGGGTGCATCCGACTACGCGGCGGGCGGGATCCCGTCGGCGTCGTATGCCGAGGCTGCCCAGAAGTACGGGGTGAACAAGGGCCAGTTCTGGGTGAAGCCGCAGCTCGGCATCTCCTACCTGGCGTTCAACCACGACCGCCCGCTCTTCAAGGGTGCGGCCGGTGCCGCACTTGCGAAGTCGATCAACTACGCGATCGACCGCAAGGCGCTGCTCGCGCAGGGCGGCTATCTGGCCGGCAAGCGTGCCGATCAGATCCTGCCTCCCGGGATCGCCGGCTTCCGTGACGCGAACCTGTACCCGCTGAAGGGGCCGGACGTCACGACCGCCAAGAAGTGGGCGGCCAAGGCCGGTGTCAAGGACGGCCAGACGATCGAGTACTACACCTCCAACACGGGTGCGGCGCAGCTTGCCGCGCAGATCGTGCAGTTCAACCTGAAGCAGATCGGGCTGAACGTGAACACGCATCTGTTCGCCCGCGCGGTGCAGATCAACAAGGAAGGCACCCGTGGCGAGCCGTTCGACATCACCTCGGAGGGCTGGATCGCCGACTACGCCGATCCGTACGACTTCATCAACGTGCTGCTGTCCGGGGACTCGCTCCATGCCTCGAACAACAACAACGTCGCCTACTACAACGACCCGACGTTCAACAGGCAGATGGCGGTCGCTGCGAACCTCTCGGGGCCTGCACGGTACAAGGCCTACGGGAACCTGGACGTCAACATGATGCTCAAGAACCCGCCCTGGGCACCCCGCAACAACTTCAACGACCGGATCCTCGTGTCGTCGAAGGTCGGGTGCTTCACCTTCAACTCGACCTACTCGGTCGACCTGGCTGCGCTCTGCCTGAAGTAACGGGGTAGCAAGCGCGGAACGCAGACGGCGGGGCGTGTTGGCGCCCCGCCGTCGCTACTTCTACGGTCGTTTCGTCGGCTTCGGACCCCGGTCGTCGTCATTCGAGCGTCCCGGGACATGTCCCTCCGGGCCATGTCCCGGGGACAGTCCCCTGGACATGTCCGTTTTGGACACGCGGCCGCTGAACCTGATTCCGCCGCGGCCGGCACGCTCGACCTTGGTTCGCGGCTTCGCTGCGACATGTCCGTCCGGGACATGTCCCGGGGACTGTCCCCTGGACATGTCTGTTCTGGACACGCGTCTGCTGCGCAGTTTGAGCGCAGCTCGAGGTTCAGTGCGTTGCGTGCTCGGCGCACATGCGCTCCTGCCCTCTCCATCGCTGGAGAGGGCAGGAGAGCAGCCGCTCAGCCGTTGCAGCTGCTGTTGCTGTTGTTGGAGCCCGTCGCGCCCGGGTCCTGGCCCACCGCACCGTTGTGGTAGCCGGGCGTACCGCCGGCCTCGCCGAGGAAGCCGAAGTTGCCGTTCACGTTCGCAAACGCGCCGTGCGACGCACCGCAGGCGCCCGCGTTGTTGTCGGCAGACGCCGCGGCCGGAATGGCGAGCGCCGCCGCGATCGCGAGCGCCCCGAGGAACTTCTTCACCGTTTCTCCTTTGGTCACGAGCTGGACCTGCGAACCATAGGAGTCCGATGTATCTTGGTCAACCCCCCGTTAGTCCAGCAGCCAGACGTCGTCGCGCAGGAGCGGCACGACGGTTCCGTCGGCCGTCTGGGCGTCGACCGCGATCTCGGGGCCGCCGATCATGAAGTCGGTGTGGACGGTCGAGACGTTGACGCCGTCGATGACGCCGCCCTCGACAGCTTCCGCGTATGCGCTGCCGTAGGCGACGTGGCAGGTCGCGTTCTCGTCGAAGAGCGTGTCGAAGAACGTCATGCCCGTCTTGCCGATGCGCGACGTGCCGTCGACCAGCGCGACCTCGCCGAGGAACGGCGCGTGCTCGTCGGTCTTCAGCTGGCCGCGGACGACGTCCGCGCCCTCGTCCGCCGTGACGTCGACGATCCGGCCGCCCTCGAACCGCACCTCGAGCCCCTTCACGATCTGCCCGTACAGCGCCAGTGGCCGCGTCGAGCGGACGACGCCCTCGGTGCGGCGCAGGTCCGGGGTGGTGAAGACCTCCTCGGTCGGCATGTTCGCCACGTAGGCGAGTCCCTCGGCCGTCTCCGACTCGCAGCCCTGCCAGCGTGACTCGGGAAGGAGGCCGATCCTCAGGTCCGTGCCGGGCCCGGTGAAGTGCAGGGCATCCACCTTCAGCTCGTTCAGCTCGCGCGCGCGCCGGCCGATCCGCGCGACGTGCTCGCGCCACGCCTGGACCGGGTCGTCCTCGTCGAGGCGGACGCAGAACTCGACGAGCTCCCAGAGGCGCTCCGCGTCGGCCTCGCCGAACATCTGCTTCGACCAGCCCTCGTTGGGGACGCCGACCACCGTCCAGTTGTTCAGCTGCTCGTTGATCTGGCGGTTGTTCTCCTCGGCGAGCTCGAGCATCCGCGCCTTGCCGACGCGCTCGCCCGGCAGATCTGCGTGCAGCTCGGGCTCCGCATCGCCGGTGAGCGCGACCACGGCCGCGCGCTCGTCGCCGATGTGCCTCGCGCGCTCGAGGAGCCAGGGCGGCGTCCACGAGAGGACGTCCTCTGCCGCGTGCTCGATCAGCGCCCGCCGAAGGTGCTGGTCGGAGTAGTAGACGTCGACGTAGCGCGCGCCGGCCCGGTAGGCGGCGGCGGCGACGGCGCGCACGACGGGGGCATGCTCGACCCGGCCGAGCACCTCGACGAGCTGTCCCTCCTGGACGTTCGCGCCGACCCGCACCGCAAGCTCGGCGTACCGCTTCAGGCGCTCGGCGTGCGTCAGCCCGGCAGCTGCCATCGATCCTCCCGCAGGATCGGCACCGACCTGCCGTCGGAGGTGAGCCCGTCCACGTTCAGCTCGGGCCCGCCGATCATGAAGTCCGTGTGCACGGACGAGACGTTCATGCCCTCGCCGGGCTCGCCGTCGAACACCTCCGGGATGCCGAAGCCGTAGGCGACGTGGCAGGTCGCGTTCTCGTCGAACAGCGTGTCGAAGAACGTGATCCCGGTCTTGCCGACGCGTGAGCCGCCGTCGACGAGCGCGAGCTCGCCGAAGTACGCGGCGCGGTCGTCGCTCGCGATCTGGCCGCGGACCAGGTCGGCGCCCCTGTCCGCCTGGACGTCGACGATCTTCCCGTCCTTCACCGTCAGCTCCAGGCCTTCGATCACGTCGCCGAGCAGGGCAAGCGGTTGCGTCGAGCGAAGGGTGCCCTCCGCGCGACGGCAATCGGGTGTCGTGAAGATCTCCTCGGTCGGCATGTTCGGCACGTATTCGATCCCGGACGCGGTGTGGAAGAGCGCGGACATCCAGCGCGCGTTGTCGAGCAGCCCGACCGTGAAGTCGGTGCCGGGCCCGGTGTAGCGGATCGCGTCGAACCGGAGCTCGGTCAGCGTCGCGGCGCGCATTTCCAGCTCGGCCATGTGGTCGCGCCACGCGGCGACGGGATCCGCCTCGTCGAGCCGGGTGCAGAAGGCGACCGCCTCCCACAGCCGCTCGACGTCCGCCTCGCCGAACACCTTCGCCGCCCAGCCGTCATTCGGATACGCGACGCCGGTCCAGTTGACGGTGCGCGCCACCATCTGCGCGCGCATGATCTCGTTCAGCTCCTTCATCCGCGCACGTCCGACCCGTTCGCCGTCGAGATCGGCCAGGAGCTCCGGCTCGGGATCGCCCGTCGTCGCGATCAACGCGTTGCCCTCCGCGGCGTGCCAGAGCGTCTTCAGCCACTCGGGCGTGTGGTCGAGCGCCTCGTCGGGGCCGAGCTCGATCATCGCCTTGCGCACGTGCTGGTCGCGATACTGCACGTCGACGTACCGCGCTCCCGCTTCGTACGACGCGGTGGCGATCGCCCGCGCAAGCGGCGCGTGGTCGATCTGGGTGAGCAGGAAGACGGTCTGCCCCTGCTGGACGTTCGCGCCGACGCGCACCGTCAGCTCGGCGTACCGCGCGAGCCGCTCGTCCGGCGTCAGAGCTGCCATGCGTCTTCCCGCAGGATCGGGACGGCCTTGCCGTCCGCGGTGATGCCGTCGACAGCCACCTCCGGCCCTCCGATCATGAAGTCCGTGTGCACGGACGAGACGTTGATCCCGCGGTCGCGCAGCTCGTCCGGGGAGAGCCCGTCGATCCCGTCGATCCCGAACGCGACCGCGGAGCCGTAGGCGACGTGGCAGGTCGCGTTCTCGTCGAAGAGCGTGTCGAAGAACGTGATCCCGGTCTGGCCGACGCGCGACTCGCCATCGACGATCGCGATCTCGCCGAGACGTTTGCCGAACTCGTCGACGTTCATCTGTCCGCGAACCGCGTCCGCGCCCGTCGACGCCCGCACCTCGACCGCGTCGCCGCCTTCGAAGCGCAGCTCGAGGTCGCGCACGATCGTGCCGCCGAGCTGCAGCGGACGGGTCGACCGCACGACTCCCTCGGTGCGACGCCAGTCGGGGCAGTTGAAGACCTCCTCGGTGGGCAGGTTCGGCACGTGCTGGATGCCGGCCGCCGTCGTGATCCCTCCGCCGGTCCAGCGCGAGCCCGGGATCAAGCCGACCGTCAGGTCGGTGCCCGGCCCGCTGAAATGGACGGCGTCGAACGCGTGCTCGTCGAGCTGCGTGCAGCGCGCCAGGAGGCGTGCGACGTGCTCGCGCCAGGCGGCGACCGGGTCGGGCTCGTCCAGGCGCACGGAGTGGGCGACTGCCTCCCAGAGGCGCTCAACGTCCGGCTCGCCGAAGACCTGCGCCGCCTGGCCCTCGGTCGGGTACGCGGCGATCGTCCAGTTCACCGCCCGTTCGTTCTGTGCCCTGAGCTGGCGTTTCACCGCGTCGATCGGGCGCGCCTTCCCGACGCGTTCCTGGTCGAGGTCGGCGAGGAGCTCCGGCTCCGGGTCGCCCGAGATCATGATCAGCGCGCCGCCGTCGGCGAGCGCCTCGGTGCGGGCCATCTGCCACGTCGTCGTCTCGGTCAGGTCGTCGTCGGAGGCATGCTCGATGAAGGACCGGCGCAGGTGGTTGTCGACGTAGCGGACGTCGACGAGCCGCGCTCCCGCCGCGTATCCGGCGGTCGCGACCGCACGGGCAAGGGGCGCGTGCTCGACGAGTGCGTTGACGTAGACCGTCTGGCCCGGCTGCACGTTGGCGCCGACGCGGACGATCAGGTCGGCGTAGGCATCGATGCGTTCGCTCATGGGGTTGACAATAGAGAAGTCGATATCACGTGTCGAGTGGAACGTCGTCCCAGGACGTGCCGGCGCCGCACAGCCAGGTGAGCGCATGATGCCGCTCGGCCGCCAGGGAATGCGCCTCGGCGAGCTCCACCGGTGTCAGATGGCGATAGACCTTGCCGAACGCGCGGAAGTCCCCGCGGATCGGCGGCGGGAGGAGGCCCTGCTCGTAGCCTCGCATCGCCGTCGCCGCGATCAGCTGGTCGAACGTCGCGAAGCGGGCGGGCAGCTCGACCGTGCCCGCGCTCTGCAGGTCGGACGTCCGCGCACGCCAGTGCCAGAGCCGGGCCGAGTCGCGCTCGAGCTCGATCTCCTCGTCCTCCCGCAGCTCTCCCGCCTCCGGGTCGACGGCGGCGACGCTGCCTGCGTCGAACGGCTCGTCGTAGGGCGGGAGCTCGGCGAGCTGGAGCGCCCAGAGGAGCGTCCCGAGCGCCTCGCCGCGCCAGACCGCGTCGACCACCTCGGCGGTCTCGGCGTCGGCCGGCAGCTGCGCGAGCGCGGAGCGCACCTCGTCGCGGAGCGTCCGGCAACGCTCGACGACCTCGCCCTGCGAGCGGAGCTTGCGGCGCGGCATCCACGAGAAGGTACTGGAGGCGGGCGTCCCGGTTTCGTTTCTGGTTTGTTCCGAAGCCGGCACGTGCGCCGTCGGGCCCTGCGAGTACCGTGGCTCCGTGGCCAAGGCGGCGGCAGTCCAGCACGTGTGCACCGAGTGCGGGACGGCCTCCGGCCGCTGGCTCGGGCGCTGTCCCGGCTGCGGCGAGTTCGGCACGATGGCGGCCGAGTCGGTGCCGGCCCGGGGGCCGAAGCCGCTCGCCGAGCGCCGCCCGGTGCTCCGCCTCGTCGACGTCGTCGCCGAGGAGTCGGAGCGCATCCCGACCGGCGTCGCCGAGCTCGACCGGGTGCTCGGCGGCGGCCTCGTGCCGGCGTCGCTCGTCCTCGTCGGCGGCGAGCCCGGCATCGGCAAGTCGACCCTGCTCCTGGCCGCGCTCGGGGCGATCTCGCGCGACCGCCGCGCGCTCCTCGTCACCGGGGAGGAGTCCGTGGCTCAGGTGAAGCTCCGCGCCGCGCGGCTCGGCGGCTGCGACGACGTCGAGATCCTGGCGGAGACCGAGCTCGAGGCGGTCTGCGAGACGCTGGAACGAGAGAGGCCCGCCGTCTGCGTGATCGACTCGGTGCAGACGCTCTGGTCGCAGGAGATCGGGTCGGCGCCGGGCTCCGTCTCGCAGGTGCGCGAGGCGGCCGGCCGGCTGCTGCGCGTCTCGAAGGAGAACGGTGTCGCGACGTTCCTCGTCGGGCACGTGACGAAGGACGGCTCCGTCGCCGGCCCACGCGTGCTCGAGCACCTCGTCGACTGCGTCCTCCAGTTCGAGGGCGACCGCTACCACGCCCACCGCATCCTGCGTGCGGTGAAGAACCGGTTCGGCTCGACGAACGAGCTCGGTGTCTTCGAGATGACCGGCGGCGGGCTCGTCGGCGTCCCCGACCCGTCCGAGGTCTTCGGGCACACCCACGGCGGCGAGGTCGGCGCGGCCGTCACGTGCACGCTCGAGGGCACGAGGCCGCTCCTCCTCGAGGTTCAGTCCCTTGTCGCCCCGACCGACCTCGCGATGCCACGCCGCGTCGGCACGGGGGTCGACCCGAAGCGCCTCGCGATGATCGTCGCCGTGCTCTCGCGCCATGCCGGGCTGCCGCTCGGGGGAGCGGACGTCTTCGTGAACGTCGCCGGCGGCGTGCGGATCGACGAGCCGGGGGCAGACCTCGGGATCGCGCTCGCGATCGCGTCGGCGGCCAAGGGCGTCCCGGTGCGGGAGGGCCTGACGGCGTTCGGCGAGATCGGCCTGACCGGCAGGCTCCGGGCCGCCGCGCAGGCGGGACGGCGGCTCGAGGAGTGCCGGCGCTTCGGCAGCAAGACGGTGATCGGCCCCGAGATCGAGACCCTCAGGCGGGCGCTCGCGGCGGCCCTCGCCGATTCTTCGTCCTAGCAGGCATTTTGCCCAAAAACGGCGGATTTGCAGGGTTTCTGCTATCCTGTGGTCATCGCCGGTGGAGCCTGACAGGGCCGCCGGCACTTTCGCGACTACAGACGGAACCGGAGGCGAGAGCTTGTACAAGGTCGGCGACAAGGTGGTGTATCCGCACCACGGAGCAGGGACGGTCGTCAAGCGCGAGAAGCGCGAGGTGCTGGGCGAGAAGCGCGAGTACCTGACGATCAAGATCCTTCACAACGACATGACCGTGAACGTTCCCGCGGAGAACGCGGAGCGCGTCGGCCTGCGCAAGGTGATCGACGAGGAGGCAGTGAAGAAGGTCGTCAAGTACCTCACCTCCGGCGGCACCGAGATGCCGAAGAACTGGAACCGCCGCTTCAAGCACAACCGCGACAAGATGAAGACCGGCGACATCTACGAGCTCGCCGAGGTCGTTCGCAACCTCGCGCTCCGCGACGGCGAGAAGGGGCTCTCGACCGGCGAGAAGCAGATGTACGTGAAGGCGAAGAAGATCCTCGCCTCCGAGCTGATGTATGCGAAGAACATGAGCGAGGACGAGGCGCTCGAGTGGCTCGAGCTGACGCTGACCGAGGGCGCGAAGCCGAAGCCCGCGAAGGCGCCCGCCGAGCGCAAGGCGGCGGCTCCGGCGAAGAAGGTGCCCGCCGTCGCAAAGAAGGCCGTGACCGCGAAGCCGAAGGCGGCGGCTGCCGCGAAGAAGACCGCGACGGCCAAGAAGCCGGCCGCGAAGAAGAAGACCGCAGCAGCGCGGTGACCGTCTGGGCCGTCCTCGTCGCCGCAGGGCGGGGGGAGCGGCTCGGGGAGCAACGGCCGAAGGCGTTCGTCCGCCTCGGCGGGCTTCCCCTGCTCGCGGAGCCGCTCCGTCGCCTCGACGAGTCCGACCGGGTCGACGCGGTTGTGATCGTGGTGCCTGAGGACTGGGAGGAGCCGGCGATCCTGCTCGCCGAGGAGCTCGGCACATCCAAGGTCTCGGCGTGCGTGACCGGCGGCGAGACGCGCACGCAATCCGTGCGTGCGGGCGTCGCCGAGGTGCCCGCCGACGCCACGGCGATCCTCGTGCACGATGCCGCGCGACCGCT
>Ga0070683_100004402_pt1 | contig 11600 bp, 8 predicted proteins | sample KBSC713LmetaG_FD_64662 | JGI IMG/M metagenome (GOLD analysis project Ga0070683, IMG submission 64662) | Corn rhizosphere microbial communities from Kellogg Biological Station, Michigan, USA - KBS C7.1-3L metaG | ecosystem: Host-associated > Plants > Roots > Rhizosphere ...
GCGGCGCTTGCCGTTCCGCACGACGTCGGCTGCCCGGATCAGGTGCCTCGACGAAGGACCTCGACGCGGACGGATCGGCCGCGTTGCCGTAGGCGGTGGGCGCGAGCACCCGACGTCGGTCGCCGGGTCCCGCCCTCGCTGCCGAACTCGTTCGGGTGACTTTCCCGCCCGACTTCCCCGGCATCGCCGTGCTCATCGGCGCCGTCGAGACCTTCGGATCGGATCGGAGCCGGATGGGGGTAGCGGCACTCATCACTGTGTGGGCAGGGTAGACGGCAAACCGCACGTCGATCGGTTGGGTGAGGTGACCGTTCCCCGCACGTCGCCTGCGCGCGGACGACCGCGTGCGTTCCTGACTCTGGCGCTGGCGACTGTCGGCCTGGGGTTGAATCTACGCGCCATGGTCGTGCTCGGCCCGTACCTGCACGAGCGGTACCAGGTCGGCGGCGGGCCCTACGTGCTGGTGATCGCACTGCCCGTCGTCGTGACCGTGCTCGTCCGCCTCCCGACCGGGGTGCTCACCGACCGGTTCGGTGTCCGCGTGATGTTCCCGGCAGTGAGCCTGGCTGCGGCGGCGCCGATGTTCGGGCTGGCGATCGCCGGATCGGTGCCGGGGGTGATCGTCGCCGGCACGCTGGCGGGGATCGGCGGCGCCGCGTTCGTCGTGGGCGGCTCGCTCGTGGCGCGGACCGTTCCGTACGGGCGGCGAGGCCTTGCCCTCGGCGTGTTCAGCGTGGGCCCGGCGGTTACGGTCCTGATCTCCGCGGCCTCTCGCGGTGTGCCCCCCGACGGTCGCACCGCCACTGTCGTGCTCGGTTTCCTTCTCGTGATCTTCGCCGGGCTGGCCGCGGCGGTGCTCCGCGATGAGCGCCTCCCCGGCCGCAGCGGTTCGTCGGTCCTGCGCTGCGTGGAGACGGTCAGGCTCGTCTCCACAACCTCGCTGTCGCTGCTGTACGCGCTGGCGCTCGGCGGCGTCGCGGCCATGGCCGTCTTCCTGCCGGTGTACCTCACCGCGGTGTTCGATTTGGGGTGGTTCCGCGCGCTGGCGGTCACCGGCACGCTGGTCACGGTGGCCGCCGCCGGGCGGTTGGTCGGCGGCTGGTGGACCGATCGCCGGCCGACGACCGGACTCCTGGTGGTGTGCTACGGCGTGGCGGCATTCCTCTGCCTGGTCGTGGCGGCCGCGCCGAGGCAATGGTGGGTGGCTGTTCCGGCAATCGCGGCCATCGGTGCCTTTGACGGCCTGGCCAGCGGCGCACTGCTCGCGCTGATCGGCAAGGCCGCACGGCCCGGCACCGTGGGCGCCGTCATGGGCGCGGCCGGCGCGGCGGCCGCCGCCGGAACGCTGGCGATCGTGCTCCTGCTCGCCGTCGTCGACATCGTGAGCCGGTCGTACACGCCGGCCTGGGTCATGCTGGCCGCCGTGCTGTTCGGCGGCGCCTGGTACGTGCGGACGCACGCATTGCGCATCGGGCTCGGGCTGCCTGTGCGGTACCAGTCGGAGCCCCTCCCGACGGCGATGACCGTGGCCATCGTGGCCGGCGCCGACAGCCATGTCGGCGCGGCCGCGGCGGTTGTGGGACGCCTCGCCGAACTGGCGATGAGCGACGAGCTGATCGTCGTGTACGGCGCCGACGAATCGCCGCGGCTCCGCCACACCGGCAACGTCCTGCTTGATGGGCTGCGATACCGGCTGCCGCGGCACCACGTCGTCGCCGTGCCCGTCGCCGCCGAAGACCGCGCACGCGAGCTTGCCGCGCCGCTCGGCGAATTCCTCGACGTCGGCGCCCTGCCGATCGCCGTCACGCCGACCGCTGACGCTCGGAGCGTCGCCGCGGCAGTGTGCAGCTACCTGCACGCCGACCGGGTACTCATGGTCCGCTACACGACCGCGATCGGCGCCGGACTGGACGAAGTCTGGCGCCGCAGCCCCTCCCCCTCCGCGGAGTGACGCAAGCAAGGAGACGGCCAGGCGCCGGGGCAATGCCTTGTTGCGGTCAGCGGTTCACGTCGACCGGTTGGCGATCGGGCTGAGTTTGCGCTGGCGCGGGCGAGACCGGCGCGGCGTCCTCGGTGGTGGGACGGTTGGCCCGGGGTAGGACGACGTCGTCACTGGCGAGGAACTCTTGCATGGTGCGTTCCTTGCCGTTCCGGCGGCGCAACAGGAGGTACGTGAGAAACGCGGCCGGGCCGAACCACGCCTGCGCCGGCACCAGCGTGTCATTGCGGGCGTCGATGTAGTTGATGGCGAGCGGCACGACCGCCGGGGCGACCGCGCCAAATGTCACCACGACCGCCAACGCGATGCGGCCCGCCACGCGACCGTACGCCTTGAAGGCGGAGAGAACGAACAGCGCGTAGACGAACAAGTCACCGATGCCGATGGCTGCGTTGTCGAGGTGCCACCGCATGCCGATCGACGGGTCCAAGGGATACCCGAGGAACTCCTCGACCAGCGCGTTGGTCACCGGGAACACCTCGGTAAAGAAGGCGTCGTAACCGGCCAGCAACAGCGCGAACCAGGCGACGTAGCGCAGTTTCATGCCGCCTTGCACATACAGGTTGGCCACCGCCACCGCGCCGAGCAGAACGATGATGTCGTTCTCAAACCAGAACAGTTGCCAGCCGAGGACCGTGCCGAGCGCGTTGTTCCCCATCCAGATGTTCAGCCCGAGAAGGACGCCGATGGCCGTCCACAGTTTGGCCGGACCGAGCACGGGACGGTATCCGATGGACAGCGACGACACGAAAGTGATCACCAGGAATCCGGTGAGCAACCAGCGGGGCAGCGCCAGATAGAACAGCGGAATGGTGCTCAGCAGGACGAACAGGACGACGACGTCGCGTCCGTTGAACACGCCGATAGCCGGCCGTTCGATGCGCACGCGCCTCAGGTAGTACTGGGCCGCGAGGCAGACGAGCACCGCGCTCGGCACCGTCACGCAAAGGGTGAAAACGGCCAGGTGCAGGGCGGAACTCTGCATCTCACACTCCGATCAGCGCTGGTCGGGCCGCGAAGGTGGTCTCTCGCAGATCGCAGCGCAGCGGTCGCAGCCGGCTCGCCTGTTCGTCGTCCACGATGGCGACGCGAACGTCGAGGCCGCGGTCAATGAAGTGCTGCTCGGCGGCGGCCCGGCCGAGGCCGGCAACTGCCGACTCCGGCAGGGTCAGCGTGATCCGTCCACTGTCGACCGTCGTGCGGAAGCGAGCCGGCCACGGCTGGGTCGGGAGCGCGTCGATTGCCTCGACCAGATCGCGCGGCGACACGATGCCGTTGGCGCCCACGCGGATGAGCTGGTCGGCTTTGCCGAGGATCTTGCTGGTCGCGGGCAGGCCCGAAATCTCGCAGGTAAGCGAGTTGTTGTCGAGGACGCGCACGACGTCACCGGTGTCGTAGCGGAAGACCGGCATGCATTCGCGGTACGGGAAAAATGGAGTGATGACCACGCTGGCCAGCGCGCCCGGCTCGGCGGCGACCCGAGTGTTCAAGTCCACGTACTCGCACAGGCCCATGGTGATGTCGTGATGCAGATGGTCTTGACTGCAATGGCGACCGGTGACCGGAAGCACTTCGGTCATGCCGAACAGGTCGTTGATCGCTTCGGCGCCAAATGTCTTCCGTGCGGCGTCGGCGAGCGTCGGCGAAAGAACCTCGCCGCCGACGTCGATACGACGCACCGTGAAATCGGCCGCTCCGAGACCGCGACGGCGGGCGGCCACGACCAGTTCGCCCAGGTAACTTGCACAGGTCGACAGCAACGTCACGCCCTCGGTAAGCGCGTCGAGGGCCTCGTCGGGCGGCACCAGACCGATGATGCGGCAACCGGTTCCGATCAATCGGCACACGGCCACGTCGAGGGTTACGGCGGCGGTGGCGCGGGAGCTGACGTTGACCTGCATGACGTCGTCCGGGCGCAGGTCGTCGCGAATCGCTGCGGCGAGCGCGCCCATCGCCGGCCACAGCGACATCTCATACCTCGAGAGCCAGACCTCGGTCGGCTTGCCGGTCGTGCCAGTGGTGCGAGTGGACAGGTAGCGCTGCGAATCTTGGCACAGGAACGCATTCGCGTTCTGGGTCAGGTCCGCCTTGACGGTCACCGGCACCTGGTCGAGGCGGCCAATGTCGAGCTTGCGCGGATCGACCCCGGCACTGGCGAACCGCTCGGTGTAGAACGGTGACTGCTTCACGAGCCGCCCCGCGGTACGCCGCAGGTTGGTGGTGGCGATGTGAGCTCGTTCATCCGGATCGGTCATCGGCCCGTCGGTCAGCATACGTGCGTCGGCGCCGGGCTCGCCGAACTCGCGGAGGGTGGCCAGGGCGTCAGCGACCAGCCGTTCGATGTTCCGCGGATCAAGCTTGCGTCCCCAGACGATGCCCATCGCCATCCGGAACTGGCGGATTCCTGTCTCAAACACGCATGACTCCCGCGCCGTCGAGAACCTTCGTTCGCCGAGGACCGGGTGGTGCACCACCCGGTCCCGCGTGCTGTTGCCCGCGGAAGGTCTACGACCCATCGGGCGCCGTCAACGGATCAGAAGTTGCCGCCACCGACAGCGGCGAACAGGACTGCGGTCAGCGAGCCCATCACGTACCGGGCGTGCTTGACACTGCTCTTGAGAGCCGACATGGCTACCTCCTTCCACGGTTGATGCGACTGGTCCCGCGTCGCCGATGCGGCTCTCAACAGCAGCAGTCGGAGACGACGACTTTGACCGTCATCTCGGGATGCACGGCACAGGTCAAGTAGTAGGTGCCCGGCTTGGTCCACGCGCCGGTCGTGTAGACGTCGTTGGTCTCCATCAACTGACGTCGTGCCACCGGCACGTTGCCGTCCGTCTCGAGTAGGCCGTCCTGACCAGGCCCGATGATGTGCGCCCAGCGCGAATCGTTCTCCATCGTGAGCGCCTGTCCGCACCGGACATGCACCTCGTCAACCGCGAAGTGCTCATGCGTCATACCCAGCGCACCAGGTGGTGGATCATTGACGTGGGAACCGACAGCTGGCAGATACATACCGAGGAGCAGGAGTGGGACGACCAGAACAATCCGAGGAACAGCCATGTGCGGTTTCCTTTTTCCGCGCCCTCGGCTGCTCGAAGAGAAAAGAACAGCCGGTCTTCATTCCTGGAACGTCGCTCACGTTCGAAGGACTGAGCAGATCGTCGCATTAGGAAATGGACATGTCCAGGTTCCTCAATCCAGTCCCGCGCGAGCGAGGGTGAGATAAGGGTATGGCGGCCCGGTCGGCGGCTCCGACGTTTCTCGCCAATATAAATATGCTCATATAAATATGCTCGACCATATCGCTGAGAGGCCGCTTACTCGCTGGCTCAAGGAGCCCAACTGCCGCTGCCTCATAAGCCCATAAATAGTGAGTAACGCCGTTATGCGAAACGGCTAGGAATTGGAGGTACGGTTCGTCGGCGCGGAAGTCGCCCTCGTACATTTGGCACGCGGCCTCGTAGCTGTTGCCGGCCGACTCCGGCCTCGCCGTCGGCCAGAACACCTCCATGAGCACGTCGCGGGGCACCGGTGGCAGGCAAGACATGAGACGTGGCGCGAGGTCGAGGTAGAGCATCGCGTATTCACGTTCTCGCCTGTATTTCCGGGAGAGATCGCTGCTCAGGGAGGATATGGAGTACGTCTGCCCGGTGGTCGACTGGCCACCGCCGTGAACATTCGCACGTCGTCTTCGGTGCTGAGCACCGGCGTCGCTCCGTTCGGTAACCCCGACGGTGCCCGGGAGAGCCTCGGCGCTCTCCTCGAACAGTTCGTCGACTTCGCCGGCGACGAAGGTTTCGGCGCGCTGGCAACGCGGGCCGACGATCTGCGAGCCCGGGTCATCGTTGGCCGCATGGGTTCCGGCAAGACCGTCTACCTGCGCCGGCTGCAGGCCTCTGCGATGAGCGAGGACAGCATCTACGCCGACGCGTCGACCAGTGACTTGCCGTCGACCGAAGCGATCGTCCGGACCTGCCAATTCTTCGACCGTCGTGACCAAGTGGAGATGTGGCGGCGCATCTGGTCGCGATGCATCACGCGCACCGTCACGGCACACATCCTGCGCCGCCGGGAGTTGCGCGAATATCTCGGCGCCGACCTGCGCGCCGATCTCGGCAGCTTCGGGCATCTCGTCGGCGGCGGCCGGACGGCGGGGACGCTCTACAGTCACCTGTCCGACATGCTGTCCGAGTATGACGCCAAGCACAGGTTGACCCGCTATCTGGAGCACCAGGACTGGAGCGACCTGAGCCATTTCGTGCGCGAGGCGGTGCCCTCGCTGCCGCCGATCGTGTTCTGGGTCGACGGGGTGGACGAATCCTTCGCCTACGCGCCCATGTACTGGCTCCCGTGCCAGGAGGGGCTGTTCCACGCGGTCATGCAGTGGTTCAAGGATCAGCGCATCGGCGGCCGGCTCCACGTGATCATCACGATTCGCGACGTGGTCTTCTCGAGCGTGCTGCGGGGCGAGATGGCCGGCAAATACCGGGGCGAGCCGCACATCCGGGTCCTCGACTGGGACGACCGGTCGCTGCGCTACCTCCTGCGGGAAAAGGTGAACCGGCTCGATGACAAGTACGTGAGCGATCCCTACGCATCCGATCCGATCGCCGCGTGGCTCGGCCATGCCGAGATCCACAACGTCGCCCGCGACCGGATGGAGCCGACGCTCGACTACATCCTGCGGCACACCCGCCTGATCCCCCGCGATCTGGTCGAGGTCGGCAACGCGCTCTGCGGCGTCGTCCTGCGGGCGAAGCGCACTCGTGGATCGGCGCCGTCGCAGGCCGAGATCCGCAGCATGGTCGCCGCGTCGGCGGCCGCGTTCGGCAATGACCAGATCCAACAGTGTGCCAACCAGATCCGCGCCGACCTGGCCCCGGAGATGGCTGGCCGGCACGATTTCGCCGAGATCTACGTCGGCCGTCACGGCTACATCCGGGACGATCTCGTCGACCGGCTGCGGCATGGTCTGCTGCTGCTCGGGACCGATCGCTTCGACGCGTCCAGCCTGGCGGCCGCCCGCGATTTGCTCCGGCAGGACTTCGACGACCAGACCGACTTCGCGACGGTACTTTGGCAAAACGGTCTGCTGGGTTTCGTCGGCCGGCGCAACGGGTCCGACGGCACGTTCTTCTACTCCATGGGTGGGATGACGGACCTTCAACCCCCGCTGTCGGAGCGGGAGTACGTCCTGCACCCCTGCCTCATCGACACGGTCGGCATCCGCAGCGTCGGTTCCGAACCGGTCACGCCCTACCACCGGCTCACGCACTGAGGAGAATGCCCCGTGACGGTCACCGACACAACCGAGCCGTTCATCGGCCACGTCGTTCTCGACGCCCCGGCTGAGCATCCGACGCTCGGGTTCAACCTGATCGCGACCGCGCTCGCGACGATCGTGCTGACCAGTGAACCGCGCTTCGCCGTCGGCATCTTCGGCGGCTGGGGCTCCGGCAAGAGCACGTTGATGGACGAGATCGAACGCCACGTGGTCCGTGACGACCGGGCCATCGTCGTGCGGTTCAACGCCTGGCGCTATGAACGCGAACCGCATCTGATCGTGCCGCTGCTGGACACCATCCGTGGCCAGCTGGCCGACCAGGCGGCCTTGCCGAGTCATGAGGGCCCCGACGGCGACCGGATGCGCACCATCGCCCGCCGCGTCGGCCGCGTGGTGCGAGCGTTGGTCCGGGCGACGTCGGTGCAGATCGGTGTCGCCGGTGTCGGCTCCGTCGCGCTGGACGCGGGCCAGGTGATCGACGAGTTGAGCCCGCCGTCGGAAGACGTAGCGACGGCACCGCAGTCGCTGTACTTCGCGGCCTTCACGGAACTCGCCGAGGCGTTCGCCGACGTTGAGCGGGCGAACGTGTCCCGCATCGTCGTCTTCGTCGACGACCTCGACCGGTGCCTGCCGACGAGCGCGCTCACCATGCTCGAATCCATGAAGCTGTTCTTCGACATGCCCGGGTTCGTGTTCGTCGTCGGCCTCGACGAACGGGCGGTGGAGGCGGCCGTGCGAACGAAGTTCGCCACGCCACCCACCCGATCCGACCGGCCAGAGGTCGACCGGCAGATCGAACGCGAGTACCTGAAGAAGATCTTCCAGGTACCGTACACGCTGCCGACCATGGCGCCCCGTCAACTCGTCGACCTGCTGGATTGGCTTGACAGGCACGGACGGTTCAGTGCCGTCCAGCGTCAAGACCTCCGCGACCGGGTACGCCGCTACCTGCGGTACGTCGCCTCGGAGGGGCGGATCAACCCTCGTGAGATCAAGCGCTACCTCAACGCCTACACCATCCGCCGGATGATGCGACCCGACCTCGATCCGGACACCATGCTCGCGTTGCAGACCATCGACTTCCGCGGCGACTGGGACGAGATCTACGAGGATGTCGTCCTGGCCGAGCCGGACGTCTTCGTCGAGGTGCTCGCCCGGTTTCGGGACGGGGACCGGCACGCCTTCGAGAACCTCTGGCCCGAGGTCGGCGTCCTGCCGCTGGAGCTGTCGGAATTTCTGCGGTCGGCCGAGGCGGCGTCGCTTGCCAAAGCCGGGGACATCGAGCGCTACCTGTCCTTCATCGAGACGACGCGCAGCAGCCAAAGTTGGGTGAACGACGCCATGCGGGACGTCGGGACGCTGCGCCAGCACGTACGCGACGTGCCGGGGACCTTGCGGTTCGGCGAGCCGGACGCCCGCCAGCTGGCCGAACACCTCAAGGACGTGCTCGGCCGTCTCGCCGGGTATGACCAGCGGGCCAGGGGAAGATTCGGGTCGACATTGGACGCTCCACTGGCGAAGCTCCGGCAGTTGTTGAACGTTCTTGCGCCGTCCGCGGCCGACGGCTCGACGGAGACGGCGCCGGATCAGGTGGACCGGTGGCGGCAGGATTTTCGTCGCCGGATCGACGACCTCCAGCAGGAGCTGCGTCTGATCCGGCGCTCGTCTGCCTTCGGGCCGGCCTGACCGCGAGACGGGCGGTGCCGCGAGGGTCTGCGCGACCGCGGCACCGCCCGTTTCCGCTCGCCGGCTACGAGGCTGCCGCGGCCGGAGAGCCGACCGGAACGGCCGCTCCAGGACGTCCAGTCCGGAGCACCATCGATCATGAAGACCCGGGCTCGTATGTCCCGTGGTGCACGTTCAGTGCGCACGGCGGAGCCTAGAACGGCAGATCGGAGTGCTCGGCCCTCGTGACACATTGACCGATGGGTACGTGCGTCGATATGGTGTACCGCGGATACTTTATTAGGCAGCCTGCTAAATGAATACGATGCAGCAGGGGGAACGTCGTGTCGAGTACCGTGCTTCGAGGCATCGCCCTGGCCACCGTCACCATCACCTGCGCCGCCGGCTTGACGGCCGGCTCGGCGTATGCGGAGCCGGCCGTCAAGCCGGCGACAAGCGACCGCGCGGCACCGACCCCGCTCATGAAGGGCTGGAAGATCCAGTCATCGGCGGTGGTACACGAGGACGGCGCGGCCGTTTCCGACCCGGGCTATTCCACCGGCGGCTGGCTGCCGATCTCGCAGCCGGAGACGTTGATGGCCGGTTTGCTGGAAAACGGCCGCTACCCCGACATCTTCTTCTCGCACAACCTCGCGACGGTGCCCACCGCGCAGTTCGCGGTGAACTGGTGGTACCGCGAAGAGCTGCGCCTGCATCCGCGCCCGGGCCAGCACACCTTCCTGGTGATGAACGGCGTCCTCTCGCGCGCCAACCTGTGGGTCAACGGCACGAAGGTCGCCGACCAGTCACAGTTGCAGGGCGCGTACTCGAAATTCGAGTACGACATCACGGCACACGTCCGCGACGGCGCCAACGCCATCGCGCTGGACGTGTTCCACAACGACTCCAGCAACCGGACCGGCTACCTGACGCTGAACATGGTGGACTGGAACCCGCCGTCGCCGGACGGCTGGACCGGGTTGCAGTTCGCGCCCGAACTCGCGGTCGACGGCGCCGTCTCGGTGCGCGACGCCCATGTCGTGCAGGACAACGCACCCGACCTGAGCACGTCGGCCCTCACCGTGAAGGCGGCGCTGCGCAACAACACCGCCGAGCCGCAGACGGCCACGTTCAGCGGCACGATCACCGGTGATCGGCGGCTTCCGTTCAGCACCACGGTCACGGTGCCGGCCAACGCATCGGTGACGGTGACGGTGCCACCGCTGCGGCTGCGCCGGCCGGCGGTCTGGTGGCCGTACCAGATGGGCAGTCAGCCGCTCTATCACCTCGACGCGAGTGCCCGGGTCGGCCCCGCGGTCACCGACCACACCGGTCTGGACTTCGGAATCCGGACGGTCACTTCACGGCTGACCCCGGTCGTGCCCGGGCAGACTCTCGGCGCCGCCGGCTACCGGCAGTTCGCCGTCAACGGCGTGCCCTTCGTCGTCCGCGGCGGCGGCTGGTCCCAGGACCTTTTCCTGCGCTACTCCCACCGCAACGTGCACGACCAGCTGAGCTACATCAAGAACATGGGGCTCAACGCGATCCGCTTCGAGGGCAACTTCCCGCCCGAGGACATGTTCCAGCAGATGGACCGCGAAGGTGTCCTGGCCATGCCGGGATGGCAATGCTGCAACAAGTGGGAGCAGAACTCCAGCCGATGGTCGGCGGACATCAAGGCCAGCGCCGCGAACCAGGCATCGGCGGTGGCCCGGCGGCTGCGCGAGCACCCCAGCGTGTTCACGTTCTACCAGGGCAGCGACAACGAGCCCGACGATGCGAAGGAAGCCATCTACCTCGACGCGTTCGCCGCGGCCGACTGGCAGACGCCGCAGGTCGCCTCGGCCGAGTACAAGGCGTCGACCCGGCTTGGTGAGGCCGGTTCCAAGGAGGGCCCCTACAACTACGCGCCCCCGTCGTACTGGTGGGAGTCCGGCCCGGTGATGAGCAACCCCGACGACGCGTTCACCAACGCGGGCGGCGCGTTCGGCTTCGACACCGAGGCGGGGCCGGGCAACACCATCCCGACGCGCGATTCGCTCAACCGTTTCCTCACCCCCGACGAGCAGGACCAACTGTGGGACCCGAGCAGCACCAACGGATCCGCGTCGGGGCCGGACATCTACCACACCAGCCCATACAACGACTACACGGCCATCGGGCGGCTCGGGCAGTACAACACGGCCCTGTCGCACCGATACGGGCAGTGGACGGATCTCGCGTCGTACCTGCGCACCGCGCAGGCCGGCGGGTACGAAGTGACGCGCGCCCAGTTCGAGGCCTACCTCGGGCACGCCAAGGACCCAGCCAACCCGAGCACCGGGCTCATCTACTGGCAGATGAACAAGGCATGGCCGTCGCTGCAGTGGGAGCTGTACGGCTACGACCTGGACCAGTCGGGCGTGTTCTTCGGCGCCAAGAAGGCCAACGAGGCCGTGCACGTCATGTACTCGTACGACAACGGCTCGATCAAGGTCGCCAACCTCACCAACCAGACCCGGCGCGGACTGCAGGCCAGGGCCGAATTCATCGACCTCGACGGCACCGTACGCGGGGTGGGTTCGGCGACCATCGCATCGCTGGCCGGCCAGGACGTCAGGACGGTGCTCACGCCCACCGTCCCGCCGGGAATCTCCACGACGTACTTCC
>Ga0070683_100004404_pt1 | contig 11598 bp, 6 predicted proteins | sample KBSC713LmetaG_FD_64662 | JGI IMG/M metagenome (GOLD analysis project Ga0070683, IMG submission 64662) | Corn rhizosphere microbial communities from Kellogg Biological Station, Michigan, USA - KBS C7.1-3L metaG | ecosystem: Host-associated > Plants > Roots > Rhizosphere ...
CGACGGCCGGACAGTCGGGCGCGGGCGGGTCGGGCACGGGCGGTCAAGCGGGGAGGGGCGGATCGTCAGGCGCGGGCGGATCGTCGGGCGGCGGCGGCGGTGCGACGGCGGGCAGAGGCGGGACCAACGGCGCCGCCGGCACGTCGGGCAGCGGCGGCGGTGCGGGCTCCAGCGGCGGAGGCGGCGGCGCGGGCGGCGGCGTCACGCGCAGCGCGGGCTGCGGCAAGTCCCCCACGCTGAAGAACAGCCCCAGCACCACGATCAACTACAACAAGATCACCAGCGCCGGTCTCAGCCGGCAATACATCCTCCGCTACCCGCCCAACTACGACAGCAGCCATCCCTACCGGCTGATCCTCGCCTACCACTGGTACACGGGCAGCGCGAGCCAGGTGTTCGACTGCAACACCGAGTCGATCAAGTGCTACACGACGCAGAGCCCGTTCTTCGGCCTCTGGAACCTCGCCAACAACAGCACGATCTTCGTCGCCCCCGACGGAATCGACGCCGGCTGGGCGAACACCAACGGGCGCGACCTCGCGCTGACCGACGACATCCTGAAGGAGGTCGAAGCGGATCTCTGCGTCGACACGAGCCGCGTGTTCGCGAACGGCTTCAGCTACGGCGGCTCGATGACGGCGATGCTCGCCTGCCAGCGCGCGGACGTGTTCCGCGCCGTCGCCGTCTACGCGGGCGGCATCTCGGGGATGAGCGGCGCGTGCACGGGGACGATGCCGATCGCTTACTACGGCGCGACCGGGACGCAGGACTCGGGCTACGCGGGCGGGCAGAACGCGGTCCAGCACTTCGCGCAGGTGAACGGCTGCACGGCGCAAACACTGCCGACGCCGCCGACAGGCGGTCACACCTGCGTCTCCTTCCAGGGCTGCGCGGCGGGCCACCCCGTGCGCTGGTGCCCGTTCGACGACATCCACACGCCGTCGCCGCGGGATCGTAACCAGTCGATGACCTGGCAGCCCCAGGAGGTCTGGAGCTTCCTCACGCAGTTCTGAGCGCGCGACTTTCACTAACAACGAGCGATCGGGCACCCCATGAAGATGATGTTCCGCCACGACGAGAGGCATACGGTCTTCCACTTCGGCTCGATCGCGGGAGGGCTCGCCTTCCTCGTCGCGTGTGCGCTGTCCGGATGCAGCGCCGGCGGTGGCGATGGGTCAGGGACCGCCGGCACCTCGGGGACCGCGGGCAGCACGGGCGGCAGCTCCAACTCGGGCCACGGCGGAACGACAGGCGTCGCCGGAACGGGACAGGCGGGAAGCAGTCAGGCGGGAAGGGGCGGCGGCTCTGCAGGCACGACGGGGAGCGCCGGCAACGGCGCGGCGGGGACGGGGGGGAACGCCGGCACGACCGGCGGCGCCGGATCGGGCGGCGCGGGGACGACGGGCGCGGGCGGCGCGATCATCGGCACGGGCGGCGAGGCGATCACGGGACGGGGCGGAATGGGTGGCGGCGGCGCCTCGGGGACCGCTGGCCGCGGCGGCAGTGCGGGCCCGGGAACCGCCGGCCGCGGCGGCGCCGCGGGAACGGGAACGGCGGGCGCGGGCGGCAGCAGCGCGGGCGCGGGCGGCGGCGCCGGTGGCAGCCCCGGTGGATCGACGGGCGCCATGCCCAGCGCCGGCTGCAACAAGGCGCCCACGCTGAAGAACAGCCCCACCACGACGATCAGCTACAACACCATCACCAGCTCGGGGATGAGCCGCCGCTACATCCTTCGCTACCCGAGCAACTACGACAACACGCACCCGTACCGATTGGTGATCGCGTACCACTGGAACACCGGCAGCGCCGCCCAGGTGTTCGACTGCAATCAAGAGTCGATCAAGTGCTACACGACGCAGAGCCCGTTCTACGGCCTGTGGAACCTGTCGAACAACACCACGATCTTCATCGCGCCCGACGGGCTCAATGCGGGGTGGGCCAACAGCAACGGGCAGGACGTCACCCTCACCGACGACATCCTCAAGCAGGTCGAGGACGATCTCTGCATCGACAAGTCGCGGATCTTCGCCAACGGGTTCAGCTACGGCGCGGGCATGTCATTCGCGCTCGCCTGCGCTCGTCCGGATGTGTTCCGGGCCGTCGGGATCTACTCGGGCGGGCAGCTCAGCGGCTGCAGCGGAGGCAACTCGCCGGTCGCTTATTACGCCAGCCACGGGGAGGACGACGGGACGCTCAACATCTCCGGCGGACGCACCATGCGCGACAAGTTCGTCAAGAACAACGGCTGCACCGCCATGAATCCGCCCGAGCCGGCCAACAACAGCGGCTCGCACACCTGCACGTCCTACGAGGGATGCTCGGCCGGGCACCCGGTTCGTTGGTGCGCGTTCGACGGCAGCAACGGGCACGACCCGTCGCCCAAGGACCCAGGCCAGTCGATGACCTGGAATCCCGGGGAAGCCTGGAAGTTCTTCACGCAGTTCTAGCCGCCGCGCGCGCGGGCGTTCGCCGCCCGGCGCGGCGTCGTCACGGCGCCAGGCGCAGCGTCGCCCACCCGTGGGCGGGCACGCTGAACTGGTACAACGTCTGCGAGAGCGCGCTGCCCACGCCGACCGTCGTCGTCTTCGCCGCGGTGGTCTTGTTGTAGACCTGCACGATGACGCTGCCGTCGGGATTCTTGAAGGCGAGCGCATCGTTGCTGCCGCTGGTCCCGATGCGCGTCGCCCCCACCGCGATGTACTGCGAGAAGTGCCGGAAGGCGTAGTAGGCCGGCGTGACGATCAGCTTCTTCGTCGAACGATCCACGACCAGCAGCGCGTTCTGCGGCCAGTTGTCCAGGCTCTTGCCGACGGTGTCCAGCACCATGTTCCAGGCGCTGTACGAGTTGACGCCCGCGACGATCCAGTCGCGAATGAGCTGCCAGCTCTCCTCGCCGTACAGGTGATCGTTCTGCGGCATGTTCGCGTTGTAGCGGCTCTGGTCCCAGTACGGCGTCGAGAAGTTGTAGTTGCCGCACTTGTGCTCCGTCTGCATGACGGGGCCCTTCTGCGCCAGCGTGGCGACGGCGGCCTGCAGGTTCCACTGAACGCCGAAGCCTTTGGTGTACGCCAGCGCCGCCGGATCGGCGGCGACGGCCTTCGCGATGTTCGTGTCGTCGGGATCCTTCGACATCGTTCCGCACCAGATCTGCGTGTTCAGGTTTCGCTGCGCGAGCGTCGGCCCGAGGTAGGTCTTGATGAAGGTGACGAAGAGCGACTGCGTCCAGTGGACCCGGGCATAGCCCGGCTCGTTCTGGGGGTGAATGGCCTCGATCTTGAGACCTTCCTTCGCGTACTCCTCGACGAAGCGGGCCAGGTACAGCGCGTGCGCGCCCAGCGTCTGGGCGTCGCTCTTCATGTTGTGGCTGCTGTCCATCATCCAGTCCGGCACCACCCACGGGCTCGCCCACAGGTGGAGGTCCGGCTTCACCTGCAACGCCGCCTTCACGTATGGGATCAGCTTCTGCCGGTCGCGTGCGATCGAGAAGCTCGCCATCGTGTAGTCGGCGCTCGCGGTGTCGTCGAGCGTGTACCAGCTGGTCGCGTAGTCGCTGGCGCCCAGCGGCAGGCGCCCGTAAGCGAAGTTGGCGCCCTCGCGCGCGTCGAAGAGCAGCTTGATCGCCGTCGCGACCTGATCGGCGCTGATCACCGAGAGCGCGTCCCACCCCATCTCGTTGAAGCAGCCGCCGAAGCCATCCCAGCGCTGGAAGGTGGTGTTGCGGTCGACGTTCACGTCCGCCGTTCCGCTGGTCACCTTCGTGACCTGTCCCGTCGTCCAGTACGCGTTCTGGGCCGACGTCACCAGCTCCGGCGCGGCGTTGACGCCGCCCGTGCCCGCGACGCCCGTCGCGCCGCCCGTTCCCGCGCCGCCGGTCGTTCCGCCTCTGCCACCGGCCGCCGTTCCTCCGCCGCCGCCAGCCCCGCCGCTGCCGCCCGCGGCGCCGGTCGTTCCGCCTCTGCCGCCGGTCGCGCTGCCGCCGGTGCCGCCCGCGGCGCTGCCGCCCGTGTCGCCGGCAGCGCTTCCGCCGGAGCCGCCGATCGCGCTCCCCGCAACGCCGCCGGTGCCGGTGATCGCGTCGCCGCCGGTTCCCCCGCCGGTCCCGGCGGCGCTCCCGCCCGAGCCGGTGCCCCCACCTTGCATCAGGCCGTCGACGCAGGCCCGGAAGCCGTCGCACGCGGTCATCGCGACGCACGCGCGGTACGCGCTCTCGAGGTCGGTCCGCGCGCCGCCCGACCGCGAGGTCAGCGACGTGTTGATCAGATCCTTGCACTGGGCCGCGCTGATCCCCGAAAGCGCCTGGCACGAGTCGGCCTTGTGGCAGACGTCCCCGGCGACGTCAGGACCGCCGCCGCCGTTGCAACCGCCCATCGCCACCGCGAGCAGCACGGCCGCACGCGACAGGGTCTTCCTCACCGTCCACTGGATTCGCATGGCCTGGAATGCCCTGTCCCAGGCGCCGGGATCACTGCGGGCGCGGAAGTGCGGTCGCCCGGGCGGCCTTATTCGCTGCCGCCCAGCAGAACCGCCATCCCCAGGCCGATCGTCCAGTACTGATCGATCGCCCCACCCGCGAGGTAGGCGTCGCCGGCCTTCGAATGCATGTCGTAGAAGTACCGGCGCAGCTGGCCCGATCCGCGCAGCTCCAGGTTACGCGCGATCCGATAACCCAGCGCCAGATCCGCGTCCAGGCCCCCGACCGTTCGGTGCGGGAAGTACGCGTCCAGGTCCGTGCCCCCGGCGTTGAAGATGTAGCGATACCCGCCCCCGACCGTGACCGACAGATCGCCGGGCAGCTCCAGGCGCAGACCGACGCCGGGACGGCCGTAGCGGTAGATGGTGTCGGGGATGTGGAGCATCGCGCGGCAGCCGCTGCAGTCGCTCGGGCTCGTGAACACGAACGCGTGCTCCCCGGCGGTGCCCGAGATCCAGACCTGATGGCCGGCGCCGAACGGAATCCGATAGCGGAGGCCGCCCGCGTACTCGTGGACCGAGTTGCCGAACGTCTTGCCCGCGAGCTCGCTGCCGTCGGCGCCGGCGGAGGATCGCAGGCCGAACGCTTGCTCGATCGCGGCCTCGATGCCGAGGTGTTGCATCGGGCCGGTGGACAGCGCGGCGATCGGGTACCAGACGACGCGCAAGGTTGGCGCGGCGGCGAGCGGGAGCGAGTACGGACGCATGCCCACCGGGCTGAAGTCCTGGTGGTAGCCGAGAGCGCGGTTCGTGCCGGTCGGCGCGAGGAACGCGTCGAACGTCGGCGGCACGGAGCCGGGCGGCGCGCCGGCGCTCGCCTCCTCCCGGACCACGTTGTCGTTCGCGTCGTCGTCCTTGTCGCCCCGCGCTTTCGATTCGCCGGCACCGTCGGGCGAGCCCTCGCGTTCGCCCGTGGCGCTCCGCTGCGCGAGCTTGCCCTTGGGATCGGCCGCGTCGCCCGCGTCGCCCTCATCGGGCGCGCCTTCGTCGTCGCCCGGCGCCTCGGCCACGACCTTCTGCACCTTCTTTGCGCCCGCCGGCGCGCGCCCGCGTTCGATCTCGCCGCCCAGCTTGCTCCACAAGGCGCGCGCGACCTCCGCCGCCATCTTGCGCGGGTTCGCGCCCGGGAACGCCGCCTGGCCCAGCGTCGCGCCGTCGTGCCCGTCGTGAACGGTGATCTTCGTGCGCTTCTTGCCGACCTCGCCGGTCACGATCACGGACAGAGCCAGCTCCTTCGCGACCTTCGCGAAACCATCTTCGCCGTCGAGGAGCGCGCCGCTGTTCGCGACGCCGAGCTCCATCTCGCGAGACTTCGCGAGCTCGTAGCCGTGCGCCTTCAGCACCTGCATGACGCGCTTGCGGACGACGACCTCCTGGACGCCGTCGAACTTCGGCACGCCGGCCCGCTTCCCGCCCGCGCCGAAGGCGCTCGCGCCCGTCGCCGCGATGAGGCAGGCCACCACGATCGCGGTCCGGGCGACGAGCATCGTCATCGATCGGAGCCTCATTGCGTCACCACTCCCGTCGTGACCCCGGTCGCCCATGCGGAGAGGCAGGTGATCTGCGCGGACGTGAGCTGGCCGAGGAGGGACATCGCGCTTCCGCACGTCACCTTCGCCGAGTCCATCTTGTCCATGAGCAGGCCGGTCGCCGGGCTCGAGCCTGCGACGAGGTAGGGCTTGCCCACATCGCCGCACAGCGCGCCGGCGGCGGCGTTGGTCGACGGGCCCTGACCGAGGAGGCGGCCGATGACGCCGGCCGAGCCGAGATCGAGACCGGCGCCGCCGGCGGAATTCGGGGCGTGACAGCCCGGCACGGCACAGCTCGCTGCGAACACCATTGTCGGTGCGTCGCAGGGTGCCGCCCCCCCACTCCCCCCCTGCCCCATTGGGTTGTTCGGGATCAGCGACGGGTCAATCTCGCCGGCGCAGGCCGTCAGGCCCACGAACACGAGCGAGAGCCGCGCTGCGGCTCGCATCTTCATGCAAGAGGGATTTGTCGATATTCGGATCATGTTGTTAACAAAAGGGCGCGGACCCGACCAATTAGCACCGGAGGAAGCCATGAAGCGGCCGGACAAGTGCATTGGACGGGACGCGACGACCCCCCCGCATGGCGCCCCGATCGGGGCCGCATCGGTTCTGGGGCTGCTCGCTCTGATGACGGGCTGCACCGGACAGATCGGCGCCATGCCGTCCGGCGCCGCGGGGGCTTCATCCAACCCTGCTGGCACGGGCAATTCCGTCGGCTCGGGCACGGGCGGGCAGGGCGGCGGGAACACGGGCACCGCTGGAAGCAACGCGGGTACCGCCGGCCAGGGCAACAGCACGGGCCTCGGTGGCGACCCGTACGCGATCCCCTCGTCGCCGCCCGCCGCGGTGCTGGTGGCGACGCCGCGGGTGGCGCGCCTCAGCCGGCAGCAGTGGTCGAACGCCGTCCGCGATCTGCTCAAGATGTCGGACATCTCCGACATCGACAACATGGTCACCGGCGACGCGCTCATGGGCTTCGACAACGAAGCCGACTCCCTGTTCGTGACCGAGCAGCTTCGCGCGCAGCTCTTCGACGCGTCGGAAAAGCTGGCCGACAAGGTCACGGGCGACGCGACCGCGCTCGGACGGCTGGTTCCAGCGAATGCGCCCACCGACGCCGCGGGAAAGGGGAAGGCGTTCATCACCGCGTTCGGGCAGCGCGCCTTCCGTCGGCCGCTCACGGACGCCGAGGTGACGACGCACGTCGGGCTCTTCAATCAGGCGTCGACGCTGTATCCAGGCGTGGACGCGTTCAAGGCGGGCGCCAGCCTGGTCATCCAGGCGATGCTGCAGTCGCCGTATTTCCTTTACCGGACCGAGCTCGGCACGGCCACCGCGGGCGCCACCCGGGTGCCGCTCAATGACTGGGAGGTGGGCGCCAAGCTCGCGCTGGCGATCACCAACACGATTCCGGACGACGCGCTCCTCGCCGCCGCCGCCGCGAAACAGCTGCACGACGCCACCGGCGTGGCCACCCAGGCCAAGCGGTTGCTCGACGGCGCGACCGGCACCGCGGGCCTCAGCAACTTCAACCTGCAGGTGTATCGCCTCGGCACCTACGACGGCATCACGCGCGATACGACGGTGTTCCCCGACTTCAAACCGAACACGCCCGCCGCGATGAAGCAGGAGGTCCTGCAGTACCTCAACTGGGTCTTCGCGCAGGGCCGCGGGATCACCGACTTCTACACGACGTCGGTCGGGTTCGTGGACAGCCTGCTCGCCCCGATCTACGGCGTCACCGGCAACTTCTCGAGCGATCCGGCCGTGCTGACGAAGGTCGATCTCGATCCGACGCGGCGGTCGGGCCTTCTGACCCAGGCCGGGTTCCTCTCGTCCTACCTCGGCGTCGGCAACGAGCCGGACATCATCCACCGCGGCGTGTTCATCGCGACCCGGCTCCTGTGCAAGACGCTGCCACCGCCGGACCCGAAAGCCGCCGGAACGATGATCCCCAACACGCCGAACCTGACCAACCGGGAGCGCGTCGAGATGACGACGGGAAAGGGGACCTGCGGCGAGGCGTGCCACGCCAACCTGTTCAACCCGCTCGGCTACGCGTTCGAGAACTACGACGCCATCGGCAAGTACCGGACGATGGACCAGGGGAAGACGGTCGTCGCGGCCGACGTCTACAAGTTCGACGGCCAGCTGCAGAGCTTCTCGAACGGCGTCGAGCTCTCGCAGAAGCTTGCGGCCGCCAAGGAGACGCACGCCTGCTACGCGCAGAACATGATGAGCTACCTCCACGGTCGAGAGCTGACCGCCGACGAGCAGACGATCGTCGACTACTACGCGCGGCTGTCCCGCGCCGGAATGGTCTCGCTGCATGATCTCGAGCTCGCCATGGTGACGAGCGACGCGTTCCTCAATCGCCTGCCCTGAGAGCCGCGCCATGAAAAACAAAGACGCGAACCCGTTCCAGATGAATCGACGGATGGTCCTGCGGGGCGCGGGCGGGCTGATGCTCGGCCTGCCGCTGCTCGAGACGTTCATGCCACGGAAGGCGTCCGCGCAGACCGCCACGCGCTCGCCGTTCGTCCTCATCGTCGTCGGAGACAACGGCGTCGTGCAGGCGGGCGTGTCGCTGAGCGTGAGCTCCGAGCCCGAGAAGTTCTGGCCCACGGCCACGGGCGCGCTGACGAAGGCGAGCATGACCGCGGACAAGGCGACCCGCTCGACCGGCGAGCTCGCCGATTACGCCGAGAAGCTGCTCATCGTCAAAGGCATCAACCTCCCGTACAACTCGACCGGCTGCTCGCATTCGGCCGCCGACGCGCAGATCCTCACAGCCGCCAAGATCACGTCGGGCAGCACGAACTGCAAGGCGATGGGGATCTCGGTCGACACGGCGATCGCGAAGGCGAAGAACGTGGCCGGGCGCGATCCCCTCGTGATGCACGCGGGGATGTTCTCGCCGGGTGGGACGGGCTTCGACATCCCGGGCTACGTCTCGTACATCACGGCGCAGCAGGCGCGCGTGTACATCGACTCACCGTACAAGGCGTACCAGCAGATCATCGGCGTCGTCGGTAACGGCACCACCACGACCTCGGCGGAGCAGCAGGCGCTGGTCCAGCGGGCGGCGCGCAGCAAGAGCATCAACGACATCCTGCGCCCGCAGATCCAGGCCCTGCTGAACCGCACCGACCTCAGTCAGAGCGACCACGCCCGGCTGGATCAGCACCTCACCGCCATCCGCGACATCGAGGTCAAGATGACCACGATGCCCACGACCATGATGATCCCCGACGCGGACGTGGCGACGATGAAGGCGAACGACGGCAAGCCGTACGACCAGTCGATCCGCGACACGTCGGTGAAGCTGTTCATGGAGCTGATGGCGTTCTCGGCGGCGGCGGACTACAGCCGCGTGGCGGTGCTGAAGATCGGCGACCGCATCGACGACCACATCTACACGTACAACGGGCAGTCGGCGAAGTTCCACGACGTCTCGCACCGGCAGGTCGCGAACGCGGTCGACTTCCACCACTACCTCGATCGCATGATGCTCAACTACTACAGGTACCTGCTGGACACCGTGTCCCAGTACAACACGCCGACGGGGCCGCTGCTGGATCAGGGCGTCAGCATCTACACGAACCAGTGCGCGACGGGCGCCCACTCGTTCAGCAACATCCCGTGGATCCAGGCGGGGACCGCCAACGGCTACTACAAGAAGGGGCAGTTTCTGGTGGTCGGGAGCGGCGCTCAGCCGGGCGGCAGCCAGGACGGGAAGGGCGGGGACGCCTCCGTCTCGGGCATCAACAAGATGCTCAACACGTTGCTGACGGCGGCGGGCGTGACCAAGACCGGCGGCGCGCCCACCGACGACTTCGGCGAACCGACGCTGCCGAAGGGTCTGTTCACCGAGTTGCACGCGTAGCGAACGGGAACCTCGGGCCTCGGGCTTCCTGGGGGGGGCCCGGGGCCCGGGTTCGACGACGCTGACGTGCTGCCGTCAGGATGATCGGCGGCGTCGGGCGCCCAGCGCGACCAGCAGCAGCATGAGCGCGGCCGCTGGGCCGCCACCTGTGCCGCTGACGTCGCACGCGCATCCGCTGCCGCCGCCGGTTTCACCGCTCGCGCCGGCCTGGCCGGGGCCGGCGCCGGTTCCCGCCGAGCCGGAGCCGGTCGGATTATCGCCGGCCGCGCCGCTCGGTCCGGACGTGCCGGCCGCTCCGGTCGTGTCGCCAGTCCCGGCGGTGCCGGTCGCAGACGATCCGGCCGTTCCCGACGTGTCACCCGTCGGCGATGATCCTGCCGTTCCCGGCGTGCCTCCGGTCGCGGACGATCCGGCGGTTCCCGGTGTCCCTCCGGTCGCGGACGATCCGGCGGTTCCCGGCGTGCCTCCGGTCGCCGAGGCCCCGCCGCGCCCCGCGGCGCCGCCGCTGCCCGTCGTCCCGCCGCGCCCCGCGGCGCCGCCGCTGCCGGTCGTTCCGCCGCGCCCGGCAGCGCCGCTCGTTCCCGCGGCGCCGCTGGTCCCCGAAGCTCCGCCGGTTCCCGACGCGCCACCGGTGCCGCCGCCTGCCGGATCCGCCGGCGGCGTTCCCGTGAAACCGGGCGCGGTATCGGACGTCATCGACAGGATGGCGTACCCGTTCGCGTAGTTCACGTTCGCTGGATCGTGCGTCGAGTGATTCAGCGCCGACGCCCAATTCCCCTCCGTCCAGCCGGACGGCGGGTTCGCACCCGAGGCGGTGAACTCCTCACGCCACTGCATCTGGAACGCGTTGTTCGAATAGGACGAGTACTGGACCCAGTTGACGTACTCGTGCACGGGCAGCGTGGACGCGCTGAGGTTTCCGCCGAAGCTCGAGTCGCCCGCCCAGACGTTGAAGTGGATCGACATGCCCTGGGTTGCGTTCTGCGCGTACTCGGTCACGCGGGCGCCGGTCTCCTTCCGGATCTGCGAGCCGTCGATGAGCCAGGCGATGTAGTCCGGCGTCCATTCGAACGCGTACGTATGGTATTCGTTGCAGACGTTGAACGAGGGCGTGTTGATCGCCGCGCTCTGCGCTCCCTTGCCGGTCCAGATGTTGGTCTGCAGGCGGCAGTCCGAGTTGATCTTTTCGAAGTCGAGCTCGTTCCAGGACGGCGCGGTGTTCGATCCGTCCTTCCAAAGAAAGAACGAGCTGACCACGCCTTCGCCCGGGGCGTGTCGAATGCGCGCCTCGAAGCGCCCGTAGAAGTAGGCCTGCGTCTTCAAAAGCTCGGAGCTCTTGGTCGCGGACGCCACGCTCGGGGCGAGGACGCCGACGAGCAGCGCCGCCAGCGTGATCGCGCGGCGCCGGCGGCGGCGCACGGCCAGACCGAGCGCCAGGAGCATCACACACAGGGCGCCGACGCCGGTCGCGCGCGATCCGCCGATGCTGCAGCCCGAATCGGAGCCGGGCTTCGAGATGATCAGGCCGGCATCGGCGTCGGTGCTGCCGTCGTCCACGGGAACCGTGCCGCTGAATCCGGTCGCGCCCTCTTTCGTGATCGCGAGAATCAGCGTCCCGTCCTGAACGATCGCGTTCGCCGGATCGAAGTCGACCAGGTTGCCATCGAACGTCCAGTTGCCCTTCCCCCACCGGGTCGCATCGAAGCTGTC
>Ga0070683_100004408_pt1 | contig 11593 bp, 7 predicted proteins | sample KBSC713LmetaG_FD_64662 | JGI IMG/M metagenome (GOLD analysis project Ga0070683, IMG submission 64662) | Corn rhizosphere microbial communities from Kellogg Biological Station, Michigan, USA - KBS C7.1-3L metaG | ecosystem: Host-associated > Plants > Roots > Rhizosphere ...
GAGCCCGAGCCGTCCGGGGCCGAAGGTCTCGCCGACGTTCGGATCGTTGAAGCCATGCAGAAGTCGATCAGCAGCGGTCGCTGGGTCAGCGTCAGCATCCCTGAACCAAAACACCGGCCCACGCTGAAACAGGCTGCCGCGCGGCCGCCTGTCCCCCGGGAGCCTCCATTGGTCGATGTCGAATCATCCAGTCAGTGACGGTCGTTCCGTCGGCCGTCCGGGGGGGCAGGTGGGTCCGCGCGGCGTCACTTCGGGGTAGGCGAGCAGCGGCCACCGTCTTTGGATGCTGTGAGGACATTGTTCACCGAGGTCAGTATTCGGCTGTAGCAATTGCCTCGCGCGTCTTTTGTAAAGTAGTTCTGTGAGCTTGCGCCCGCATTGCCGGTGCGGGCTCCCGCACTGTTGAAGTTGAGGGTGTCATTCGTGGAAACTTCATTCGAAGTCTCATCCGCGGAGACAGGAAAGCCGTCGAATCGACGTACGTCTTCAGCCAGATATCTTTGATTGGAGATGGTGTTCACGGAGAGGCTGCCGTCGGGGTTTGTCGTCTGACCGAAGTGAATGGTGAGCGGGTAGGAGAGCTCCCGGGCATCTTCGGTGACAGAGAAAATACCGCGCGTGATGGTCTTGGCTTTCACCGTGGTCGATTGGGACAGGTCCTGGATGTAATTTGTCGCGTTGATGGTGAAGTGCTGGGTGTTCTTGAAGCTCAGCGCCTGTCTCACCGTGGTTTCGACGATGCCGTGCGAGGTTTTCACGTAGCCCGAGATCTCGTATTGGCGGTCGGAAGCCACGCTGACGGAACCATTCGCATCTCCATTGGAGCCAACCGTGATGTTGTTCGTAATCTTGGGTGAAGGCTCAACCGCAAGGTCATTGCGCACTACACTCCCGATGACTTTTCGAGATCCCGGGTCTGTGTGCAAGAGCAATGTTGCAGTGGCTACAAAGTTGCTGTTCGCGTTGAACACGTTGAGGGCGACGGTGTGCTGGTGTCCGTCGGACAGCAGGCCGGCAAAGGGTGTCAGGTCGACCCGGTAGGGCTTGAAGTTGAGTGTCTGCACACCGGGAATGGGTTCCCACAGGAAAGGGTCGATGCCGCCGGTGTAGATCCAGGGGTAGACCGGGGCAACACCTGCCGGCTGTCCGTCGACGCTCACTTCGGTTTCGCGAAAACCCGTGCTGCCACAGCTCTGCAGGGCCGCTGCGAGGTCATCAGGCACACACAGATACCAGAACTCGTCGTTCGATTGGCTCTGCGCAATCACGTCGAGGTACGCGGATTCCACGTTTGTGGGCAGTGTCAGGGTCTTGCTCAGCTGGCTGGCGCTCGTATTCAATGTTGCTCCATCACCCTCGCCCTGAAGTCCTATCACGAGGTCCGGAACCCTTGCCGCTCGATCGCCGCTTCTGGAGGAGGCGGGGTAGAATTCGAGTTGAGCGTTGGCAAAGATGATGCCGTTGAAGGTCACTCCCGCGGACACGCCGACGAAGTTACCGATGTTGGCGAATCCGTTTTGGGCGGATCTGAAGAGGGCGCTGAGGTCGGTCACGTCGCTCTCAACATGCCAGGACGGGCTGAGCGCAGCGCGAGGTTCGGCCGTTGTGCCGAAGTAAATGTTCACGCCTCCCAGGAAGAATTTCGCCGTGCGGTCAAACTGCCGGCCGGCGGTCACCGTGAAGTCCGCGGTAAAGACGACTTTGGCCCAGGGTCCCGGACAGCCCGGGGGCGGGGCATAGCTGAAAGGCTTGAGATTGAAGTCCGCGAACTCGAGGTTCTGAAACAGCTGTACGGTACAAGGCGTGGTCCGCGGCCGTGGAACGGGCGGGTCGGCGCTGACGGTGTTGCTCGAGCCTACCTGCGGTGTCGGAGGCGCGAGTACCACTTGTGCCTGAAGCTCGACGCTCGACAGGAGCAACAGACTGCTCACCAGTGAGACAAACAGCGCCTTGCGGCTGATCGGGGCAGCGGTGGACATCTTCGTCATAGAGGCGTCCTCATCCTTTAGTCTTGGATTGCCAGGTTGGCGCTGCCCCTGAAGTGGCTGCCAACGCTCTCCCTGCGGGCCACCCTATTACATTCGCTCTAACCGCTCAATGGTCGTGGGCCTTTGGGGGTGTCGGTCGGCTTGTTGGGGTTTGGGGCGGGTCTTCGCGCTGAGCTTGCGACCGCCGTCGCATTTAGCCGTCCCCGAGCGCCCTTTCCTTGCGACGCAGGTCCGCCACCCCTGCGGACCAGGATTTATACTCGTTTCGTGTCAAATTGTGCTCTCCCCCATGGCAGGAGCCCCTTCAACCAACAGCGCCGCAATACCGGCCGACAGTTTGTCCGACTGTGAGCAGCCGACGGGCCGCGCCGACGTTTGTCCAACAGGTGGAGAGTTGGATCTGGAAGAGGCTCTGCGCCGTGAGCGCAGTCTGCTGCGGACCATCATTGACTCGATTCCGGCCCTGATTTACGCCAAGGATACCCAGAGCCGGTTCATTGCTTGCAACCTGCTGGCCGCGCGAGGCATGGGTACCACGCCGGCCGAGGCGATCGGCAAGACGGATTTCGATTTCTTTCCACAGGAGATGGCGACCGGGTTCTTCCTGGACGAGCAGACGGTCATTCGCACGGGACGACCGCTGATCGAGCGCGAAGAGCCGGTCCTGGACCGCGCAAGTGGCACTACCCGGTTCTATGCCACGAGCAAGGTGCCCTACCGCGACCAGGCCGGAAACACCATCGGCATCGTGGGAATCGGGCGCGACATCACGGACCGTAAGTTGGCGGACGAGCGGATCCGACATCTGGCGAGTCATGACCCGCTGACCGATTTACCGAACCGGAGCACCTTCAGCGAAGCGCTGAGCGCAGCGATCGCAGCGGCGTACGCCACGGGCAACCGGTTCGCCATTCTGTTCGTCGATCTGGATCACTTCAAATTCATCAACGATTCTCTCGGTCACGAAGCGGGCGACACGCTGTTGAAGCAGGTTGCCGCGCGACTGCGTGCCGTCATGCGGCCGAACGATGTGGTGGCGCGCCTCGGCGGCGACGAGTTTGTTCTGTTGTGTAGTGACCCTTCCGATATGGCCGATCTCGAGGGTCTCGCAGCACGCGTTCTCCATGCAGCCATCCGTCCGGTCAGCCTGCTCGGCCAGGAGCGGCGGGTGAGCGCAAGTATCGGGATAGCCGTCTACCCTGATGATGGGGAGACCGAGCGGGCACTGATGAAGAGCGCCGATACGGCGATGTATACGGCGAAACTGGACGGCAAGAACAACTATCGGCTGTTTTCCAATCGCCTGAAAGCCGAGTCGCTGGAGCGATCGCTGCTGGAGAACGAGCTCCGACGGGCGGTGGAGCGGCAGGAGTTGCTCGTTCACTATCTGCCCAAGTTCGACCTCAAATCCGGCACGATCACCGGTGCGGAAGCGCTCCTGCGCTGGTCGCATCCGGAGCTCGGAGTCCTGCCGCCTGCGAAGTTTCTGACTCTGGCGCAGCAAACCGGGCTCATCGTGCCGATCGGCACCTGGGTGCTGAAGACCGTGTGTACGCAACACATGGCTTGGAGAGGCGAAGGGCTGCCCGCCATCCAGATCTCGGTGAATCTGACGGCGCAACAACTCGAGGACGAGCACCTGGTGCCGGCCGTGCTGGCGGCATTGGCGGAGTCGGGCATGCCCGCTCAGATGTTGGAGCTGGAGTTCTCCGAAATGATGTTGTTGGAGAATGCGTCGCGCACCTCCCGCACTCTGAATGAGCTCAAGCGGGCCGGGGTCAAGCTGGGCATCCACAACTTCGGCGCGAGCTATCTGTCGCTCACCAGCATTCGCAAGTTTCCGATCGACACGTTGAAGGTTGACCGGTCCGTGTTCCGGGACATCGGGCAGGCCGAGACGCGGGCGTTCGCCGAAGCCATCGTGGCAATGGGGAAGTCGCTCAACCTGTCGGTCATCGCTGAGGGTGTCGAGAGTCTCGAGCAGGCCGTGTTCGCGCGTGAGCGGGCGTGCGATGCCATCCAGGGGTTCTTTGTCAGCCAGCCGGCTTCGGCTGAGGACTTTGCCCGGATCGTTCGCGAGCAGTGGTGAAGAGTCGACAAGTGGTCTGTGCCGCTCCTGCGACTACTGAAAGTCCGCGCGGAAACGCAAACTCACCGTGCGCGGGGTAGGGCCCTGACCGGACCTCGGCCCTGTAGTCCCGATGAACGTGGGTCCGCGTTCATTTCCGAGATTGTCGCCGATGAGTGCGACTTCGTAGTGGCCCATGCGAAGACCTAGCGTCGCATCGATCAGGCCGTAAGCGTTGGCATACAAGCCGCTCGACTGCAGCCGATCGCCGGTGCGGCCATAACTCACATTTCCGAAGCCTTCCAGGCGGGTGCCGACGCTCGTGCTGTAGCCCACATCGACGCGTGAGGTGTGCTCGATCGAGTTGACGAGTCTCGAACCGGGACGAAAGAGGGGCAGCGCGGCTTGTACAGCGGGGGCCACGCGATCGAACTCCGACCTGTTGGTGTTTCCGACCCAGCTGACGGTCAGTCCGGTGACGGGTGTGCGCCATTGAATTTCATAGTCGAGACCCTTTGAAGTCGCGTCGCCGAAGTTCGAGAAGCCGTTGACGCCGTTGATAGCCCCTGGCGTGTTGGTCTGGAGGTCCTTGTACTTGGTCTGGTAGAGGTTCAATCCGAGGGACAGTGAACGGCCGAAGGCCCGCCATTTGAGGCCAAGCTCGTAGTTCTTCGAGGTCTCCGGGTTCAGCGCCACGCTCGCCGGGACACCCGCCAATTGCAGGGATTGCACCTGTACCTGGGACTGCACGATGCCCGCGCGGAACCCGGTCGCCACCGTAGCGAAAGTCGTGAGATCCTCGGTTGGCAACCAGGACAGGTTCAGGCGCCACGTGTTGACGTTCTTTGTCGATGGCAGAAAGCTCGTGCCGTCTTCAAACGTACGCTTGTCGTGATAGGTGCGTAGGCCGACCAGCGGAACGAGCTTGCCTCCGAACAGACCGTAGCTCATTTCGCCGAACACGGCATGGTTCCTGGTGATCGTGTTGTTATCCGCATTGATAGCGATTCCGGGCAGCTGCAACAGGTTCGCCTGGGGTCCCTGGCCATCCTGGTAGGACGCACCGATCAGCCAATGCAGCGGGCGAGTCCAGGTCGAGTAGGCCCGCAGCTCCTCGGCGAACATTTTGGGGTAGAACTGGCTCGAGAAGAATCCGGCGGGCGCGAGCGGTATGTTGATTCCGAAGCTGCCCTTCAGATCGCTGGTTGCGCTGGTCACCGAGAAGCTCTGAAAGTCCATGCTGGCGGTGAAGCTCCACAGCTTGAAATCACCGTTGGCAAAGCTGCTCTGCCCCGCCGTGTTCGCGAAATACGGAGGATCGACAGAGGTCGTGAAGCCGGTGAAGTCCTGCCTGGGTTGAAAGCGCCAGTACTGTCCGCGGAAGGTGAGGTTATCGAGGGGTTTGAAGAGGGCGGCGATCCGGAGGTCATCGTTCCTGACAGCGTTCACCCCCTTCTGGTCCGGCGTGCCGTCGTACGCGCCGAAATAGGCATCAGCCCAACCAGGGTTGTAGGAGTGCCCACCACTGATGCGTACCGCCAGGCGATCCTCGATCAGGGGAATCGAGGCGGCGCCCGAGACACCATAGTTCGCAGATCCGGCTCCGTCAGTCGCCCCCAACTCGGCTTCGCCGATGAACTTGAGCTCGCGCAGGTCCGGATCGCGCGTGTGGAAAATGAACACGCCACCTGAGGAACCCTGTCCGTAGAGTGTGCCCTGCGGTCCGCGCAGCACCTCGACGCGTTCCAGGTCGATGAAACGCACCGGCGGTGCGATGCCGAAGTTGGTGACGATGAATGGGACGTCATCGAGGTAGTAACCGATAGGCGAGTCGCCGTTTGCATTGCTGCCCCCCGCGCCGCGCAGGTTGTAGGAGCGGGACGCGGCTGATTGCCGCTGCCCCTCGAATGCACCCGGGATGGTGCTCACCAGGTCATCAATGGATGTGATGTTCTTTTGCTTCAGCTCCTCGCCGCTGAATGCCTGGATGGCGAGCGGCACCTCCTGTAACGACTGCGCTCCTGATTTTTGGGCGGTGACGACAATCTCCTCGAGGTCGGTGGATGTCGTTCGTGCCGCTCTGGTATCCGATGTTGCCTCCTGCGCCCACGCGAGACCGGAAATGGCCACGAGCATGGTTATGCCCCCGGCCGTTACTCTCAATCGCTTCATTGGAGTCCCCCTGGAGTGTCGGCGTTCTGGTGTGTCTGTGTCGTCACGCAAACGTTTGCGTATTCATGCCAAAAAAAGGGGCGCTCTCGGATGGCGCCCCTACATCAATGCTTGAGTGAGCCTTCGACGCCACGCGTGGCGTCAATCAGATCGAGCAGACCGTCGACGATGGCCGTTTCCGCACAACCCGGCTTCAGATTGGAGGAGACGACTTCGAACGTGTCATAACCGAAGGCGGCGTCGTTCGGGATATAGCCGGAAGGTGCCATACCGTTCGTCAGAGTCACCATCAAAGTATGTTTGAGAGGTGACTCGCGTTTGAGACGCTGTGCGATCAATGTGAACACCTCCGCGTCGACACCGCCGATGGCGACGTCTCCAAGTCTCAGCAGACTCAAACGTATCGGGACAGGCGGGGCTTCGACGTACGTACCTGGAAATCCAGCGCGCCCGGTGTCCGTCCGCTGACGGCCGGGACAGCTCACTGTCTTCTGAGCGCCGGAAATTTCAGCCGAGCCTACCGGGCGCTCCAGCCCGGACCGCATGACGTGGAGGACTTCCTCTCCCAGCATCTGACCCATGGAGAGGGTCATCTGCCGTTGCTGGTTCATCAGCTTTGCGACTTTCGGGTCCTGTTTGTCGAGGCCCTGGCCGCCCGGCGGCATGGCATTGCTGATGTCGATGCCGCGTGAGGCATAGTCCTTGATGCGGATCTCGCGCAGATCATAGGTCTGTTGAAAGTAGATGGGATTCTGGTCCCCTGACGCGCCGGTCGACCATACCGCCACGGCCGCTCCATCGAGCGATTCCTCGACGTAGCGGGAGGCGGCGCCCGGGATGTCGCCGCTGATCCGGTCGAGTTGTCCGTTCAGGACTCCATGGACCGCGTAGTTGTAGTAGACGGCGATCGGGCGTCCATCGAGGCTCTCGAAGGTCACTACTGCGACGGTTTTGTCGGATGGACCGTCGTAGTTGGGTCCTTCCCACCAGCGGTGGGTCTTGGGGTCGACGATGTTTCGGTTGACGTTGATGTAGGAGACGCCGGTTCCGTAGCTCATGCGCGCTGGCCGCAGATGGGCGGATGCCTGCGAAATTGCGTCTAGCACCCGGGGCGCCAGGTCGGGCGAGGTACGAAAAGGCACGCTGTGCGTGTGAGTCGCCGTCAGCAGCAGATGCTCCGTTGGAATCTGCAACTCGTCCTGGGCGCGGCGGCTCACCTGCGACCAGGTCTCGTTCGGGATGGCGCCGGCATCGACGGTTACCAGAGCGGCTCGGGTTTTCCCATCCTCGATTACTATCGCCCGCACGAAGATCGGGTCATTGACTCCTTCGTATCCTTTCGGCAGTGCCTTCACGTCCGGTGTGATATCGAGGCGGGCTGCACCTACGTTGATTGCTGCCACTGCGAAGCGCGGGAGCAGCACAGCCGCCAGCAATACAAACAGGAGATCCCGAAAGCGCATGCGAAGAGCCGTCCGCCTCATCGGGGCTCGCTCACGCCTATCTTCCGTGCAACCTGCTTTCTCATGAGGCGATAGCCGTCGCGGTTGGGATGCACGCCATCGTTCGAGAGCTCTGGTTTGAATTCGCCGTTCGGGCCCGCGAGGACGGAGTAGTAGTCGATGTAGTCGAATCCATTCCGGGACGCGTAGTCACGCAGCCACCGGTTGAGCTCCTGGATCTGCAAGGCCGGGTGCAGCTGGGGGCGCCAGTTGAAGGCCGCTGCCGGAGGAATACTCCCCAGGACCACACGGATACCGTGGGCCCGCGCAAGCTCCGTCATCGACATCACGTTGTTTTTGAAGTCTTGCGGGCTGGCCGGTCCGGTATTGCCCGCAATGTCGTTGGTTCCAGCGAGGATATGGACGATACGCGGCTTCAGCGCGATCACATCGTTGCGGAAGCGTACTAGCATCTGCGGTGTCGTCTGACCGCTGATGCCCCGGTTGACCACGCCGTGCTCGAATAACTCCGGGTCGCCCATTGTCCAGTTCTCGGTGATGGAGTCGCCCATAAACACCACTCGTGGGCGCTCCGCCGCCGCCGCAGCGCTGTCGTCTTGCGAGCGGAAGCGACACAAGCCGGCCCAGTCTTGCCGCGATCGCGTTTGATTTTCCCGATTGAACTGCGCGAACTGGGGATCTTTCATGAGTCGCTCGAAATCCGCGCTCGTGAGCGTGCGCGGGTCCATGAAGAGCTCCACAAGCAGGTCGCGAGCCGAGCCCGGCAACTCTAAAGGAGGCGGACATGGGTGTTCGACCATTCCCACCGGTTGCTCCGAGGGGTGGGGGCTGGGCGCGTCCTGCGCGAAAGATACGGACGAAACGAGAGCTGCACCCAACGTAACGAATAGAAGGACCGCGGCGCCAGGCAACGAGCCGGGATGCCGAAGAGCTCGCTGTTGGGATGGCGATCCGGGCCGAGCTGTCCCCTGACGTAGATTCATTGCGGATACCCCCCTCACGTCTCGACGCCTGGCACCGGGTTCGGTTCCAGCGCCAGAATGGCATGGTAGCCAAATTCGTGGCCGCAATGCAAACGTTTGCGTGAATTCGCCTGCAGGGTGCCAATCGCGTTTAAATCAGCGATTCAGGGGCTGACTGCCAGGCGGTTCTGATCCTGCTCGAGCGAGCCGATGTACAGGAGTGTGCGGCGGCAACAATAGAAGTCCGAATCAGACACGCACCGAGTTTGATGCGCTGCGAGCAAGAGAAAAATTCTTCCACCTTCTTGCAAACGCGTCCTAGCCGCTCGCAATGAGCGCCCGGGATAATGCGCGGACAGGAGGTTCGCAGAATGAAAATGAAGATCGCGATGGCGTTGATTGTTGTGGGGGCCAGCCATGTTGTTCAGGCTGAAGAGTGGAGAGAGCCCGATTATCCCTTGAGAGGCTGGTATGCAGGAGCCGACCTCGGTGGATGGCGATTCAAAGACCAACTGACGAGCATTTCTGTTACAGGGTTCACTTATAGTCCCTTCCTGGGATATCGGGTCAACCGGTACGTCGCGGTTGAGGGTGCGTACGTTGGGGGTGATGCGAGCACAAGTGTCAACGGCGTTGATCTTTCTCTGCACGCGAACATTGCCGAAGGTTCGCTGATTGGCTCGTTGCCACTGACTGGATACGCGGGGCTATATGCACGCGCTGGCGTAGCCAAGTGGTGGTCGACATCCAGCATCTCTACCCCGGCGTTCAGTGTGAGCGCTGATGACCATGGAGCGAATGGGGTATACGGCGCTGGGGTGTACGAGGAGTTCGACGAAGTGGCCAGTCGGATTGAATGGACGCGCGCCAACATTCATGGCGCGAGGGTCAATCGCATTGCGGTTGCCGCGTATTGGAGATTCTGAGTCGCCGGCCTGCGATCGTTTGTGCATGCGATAGCTGCACTGTTGCGCGGCCGCCGCCGCACCGGTGGCCAAGATCGCAACTGTGTTGTACGCCTTGGTCAGGACTGGAGCCTTACTGACGATGCCAAAACCTCAGCAAAGAGGGCTCTGGGAGGAGCCCTCTGCTGAAGATTGACTTAGAGCCATTTCGTCGACGGCCGATGCCGCAGGTCCCTCGGAGCCGGTGAAGGCGAAGACCAACAGCCGCCCGCAGCGACGGAGCTGACCGCGCTCATGCATCAACCCGTAGGGCAGCCCACGGTTGATTCCCGGGGCACGCAGATCGTAAATCCATGCGTTGACGGGCAGCTCAGCCAACCAGCTGCGAATTTCCTTGAGGCGACTGAAAGCCACGGGTACCCCGATGGCGCGTCCGTGCCTCGATGCCCATACCTTGCGGGCTCGGATGCTCAACGTCGTCAGCCACTCGGACAGGCTGTCTCGTCGGACGTGGGTGTGAAGCCTCTGCAGAAAATCCGCAAGATTCCGGTCGATCGGCAAAGCAACTTCCGGTCGGGAGAAAATACACCAGACGGGACCGGGTAGGCCGCGCTTTTTGCCCAGCTCCGTAACCCAACGGCGGCCATGGTCATCGATGGCTAGCGTAAGGCTCGGCCGGAATATCGAGAGCGGTTCCTCGGGGAACCAACGTCCCGTGAAGTCGATAGTGCCGAGCGGTGTACCTGATAAACCGCAACTGCGCTGGAGCACTTCACGCATTTCCAGTGTCAGGGTGCCCGGCCAGTACGACTCCAGATTGGTGATGGCTTCTTGCCGGATCGGCGCAAGTAAGGTGATGGGCAGCGTTTCACCGCGACTGTTGATCCACGGTGCCCGAAGCATCGGCATCATGGTGTCTACGGGCGACATGATGATTACCTCCTCGATGGAGCTGACTGAAAAAGCACGGGAGCGCCGTGGCGGGCGGCACGGCCCGCCACGGCACCGATCACATATCCATGTCAGGAGGCGATGCCTGAGAGGTGACCTTCTGCTTGGGCGCTTCCGCGATGGAGGCTTCGGTGGTCAGGAACAACCCGGCCACGGATGCCGCATTTTGTAACGCCAGGCGCGTCACCTTGGTGGGATCGAGAATGCCTAGCTCGATCATGTCGCCATACTCGCCGGTCGCGGCGTTGTACCCGAAATGATCTTTCCCGTCTTTGACACGATTCAACACCACGGCCGCATCTTCTCCGGCGTTCGTCACAATCTGGCGAAGCGGCTCCTCGATGGCGCGCGCGAGGATCCTGATGCCGTAGCTCTGGTCTTCATTGTCTCCCGACAGTTTCCCGATGGCTTTCAATGCGCGGATCAAGGCTACGCCGCCTCCGGGGACGACACCCTCTTCGACGGCAGCCCGCGTGGCGTGCAATGCATCCTCCACGCGCGCTTTCTTCTCCTTCATCTCGACTTCCGTAGCGGCTCCAACTTTGATGAGCGCCACGCCGCCTGAGAGTTTCGCCACCCGCTCCTGCAGTTTCTCCTTGTCGTAGTCGGAGGTCGTCTCCTCGACTTGTTGCCGGATGCTGGCGATGCGGGCTTGAATATCGGAGGCTTTCCCGCTCCCATCGATGATGGTCGTATTCTCCTTTTCCACCAGCACTTTCTTGGCCTCGCCCAGGTCATTCAGCGTGGCTTTCTCCAGTGTCAGGCCCACCTCGTCCGAAATGACCGTGCCGCCAGTGAGAATGGCGATGTCCTGGAGCATCGCCTTGCGGCGATCACCGAATCCGGGTGCCTTCACTGCGGCCACCTTGACGATTCCCCGAATGGTGTTGACGACCAGTGTCGCCAGGGCCTCGCCCTCGACGTCTTCGGCAACCACCAGGAGCGGGCGGCTCGCCTTGGCGACGGCCTCGAGGAGCGGCAGCAATTCGCGGATGTTGGAGATCTTCTTATCAACCAGGAGGATGTAGGGCTTCTCGAGCTCGGCGCTCTGGCTCTGCTGATTGTTGATGAAGTAGGGCGAGAG
>Ga0070683_100004411_pt1 | contig 11593 bp, 8 predicted proteins | sample KBSC713LmetaG_FD_64662 | JGI IMG/M metagenome (GOLD analysis project Ga0070683, IMG submission 64662) | Corn rhizosphere microbial communities from Kellogg Biological Station, Michigan, USA - KBS C7.1-3L metaG | ecosystem: Host-associated > Plants > Roots > Rhizosphere ...
GCCAGCGCCAGGGCCGGACGAGCACGGAACGGGTAAATCGAAGCGAATCAAATTTTCCGTCCGCTGCAATAAAACGGCCGACCTCGGGCAATCCGTCAACCAGTGCATCGCTGACTGCCTTGACCGAATGAAAAGGAATGTGCCGGGTTGACGCCAGCCGGGCGAGCGCGGCTGCTTCCATGTCCACGAGACTGGCTTCGTAGCGGCTGGCGAGGCGCGATTTTTCGATTTTATCCACGACAATACGACTTGTTACCAGCCAGCAGTTGGTCGATTGATCGGCGCTGACAAAACGTTCGCCCGTTTGCGCATCGACCACACCGCAGATGTGAAAGACTTGCCCTGCCTTCAGGTTTTCGCGCAAGGCTCCGGCATATCCCGTGGAATAAATTTGCCCGACTGGCCCGTCGTTCTCGACCTCGGCCAACGCTTTCAACGCCGCTTTCTCGCCGATGCCTGCGCAGGCTGCGACCCACTCGTGCCGGTTGCGATCATGGCGCCAAATTTCCACGCCATTGCGGCATTCGTGCCGCCAGCGACGAACCAGAGGTTTCAATTCGCGCGGCAGCGCCGCAATGAAGGCAATTTTCGTCATTGCCCCGGCGCGTAGCCGTGTGCTCGAAACCACTCGATCGCGGCACGCATGGCCGCTTCGATGGGTGCAACGTGAAATCCCAGTTCCCGCTCGGCCCGGGCGCTGGACACGAACATTTTCTTACGACTCATCCGCACTTCGTCCAAAGTCGCCCGCGGCTCGCGCGCACGTAATCGCCCGGTGATCCATTCATCGAGCAAAGCGTAACCGGCGGCGATTCCGAAGGGGATCTTGATTTTTGGCGAGGGAAGGCCGGTGAGGTCGGACAATCTGTCCAGTAATTGTTTCAACGTGAGATTTTCTCCTCCGAGAATGTAGCGCTTTCCGGATTCTCCGCGGGTGAGCGCGCTCACATGCGCCTTCGCGACCTCGCGGACGTCGACGAGATTTAGGCCCGTGTCGACGTAGGCTGGAAATCGTCGCTGCAGGAAATCCACGAGGATTCGTCCGGTGGGCGTGGGCTTGATGTCACCGGGGCCGATTGGTGTGGTCGGATTTAAAATGATTACCTGCTGACCGTTGCCGGCCGCATCGATCGCCTCACGTTCGGCCAGAAACTTGGAGCGTTTATAATGCCCGATCATCTCGCCGAGAACAACGGGCGTTTGCTCGTCGGAAATTGTGCCATCCGCATAAAAATGCATCGTCGCGACGCTGGACGTATAAACGAATCGAAGAACGTTGGCTTCGCGAGCAAGGCGCAAAAGTTCATGAGTGCCGCGGACATTGGTGCGGTACATCGCGTCGGGATCGGGAACCCACAAACGATAGTCGGCGGCAACGTGGATGACCGCATCGCAGCCGGCCAGGGCTGGTTGCATCGCATCCGGCCGGATCAAATCGCCCTCGCAAATCTCACCGCGAATCCCTTCGAGATTTTGCAGATCGCTCGATTTGCGCACCAGCAGGCGCAGTTCCGCTCCCGCGGCCGCCAGGGCCTCCGCCACGTGGTGACCGACGAAACCGGTTGCGCCTGTGAGAAAGATCCTAATCCAAAACCTCCGGTGCCAAAGCGATTCCTTTTTCGCCCGCAGCTTTGCGCTCGCGGTATTTCCTGACCCAGTCCTCCCATTGTTTGCCGGCCGCACAATCCTTGCCCGTGAACTCGATCCGGGCGATCTCGGCGTAGCTCACCGTCTGCTTCTGCGGCGTATCCGCGGTAAAATACTGAACCCTTGAATTCGCCAGGGTGCTTCCAGTTTGCCGGTTGAAAATGAAGGCGTCGATGCGGCCGCCGTTTTTCAGCGTCAAGGTGACGTCGCCTCGATAGTCGAAGGCTCGCTCGAGCGCCAGCCGCAGCTCTTCCTCACTCGCAATCGCCGGAACCCAGCCTTCGAGATGAAGCTGCTCGGCCGCGGGAGCCAGTTCCAGCGTCTCAACCTGGGTCAGGGTATATTTTTTTTTCTCCGAGCTCATACTTCGGTTTGCGCAAGGTCTCGATCCGGTTCTTTGGCGACGCCAATGTCGCCATCGCTTGGGCTATTCGGCATGAACGCCGCGTGCGAATCTCGGTAGCGCCTGAAATTTCCGCGCACCAGTCCCGCGAAACCTTTCAGCGAACTGAAACCGTGCATCACCGCTGACGGCTCATAGCCGCAACTCACCATGCAGTTCGCGCACTTGGGATTCCCGCTGGCGACTCCGTAGTCTTCCCATTTCGTCGTCCTGAGCAGTTCGTCGAAGGTTTCCGCGTAACCATCCTGCAAAAGATAACAGGGTCGCTGCCATCCGAAGATGTTATAAGCCGGCGAACCCCACGGCGTGCATTCATAGTTTCGATCACCCATCAGAAACTCGAGGAACAGTGGCGACATGTTGAATTTCCACGACGACTTTCGGTTCGACAAAACCGCCCGGAAAAGCCGGCGCGAACGCGCGCGCCCCATGAAATGGTTTTGATCCGGGGCTTTTTCGTAGCTGTAACCTGGCGAAAGGACGATGCCCTCCACGCCCATCGCCATCACTTCATCGAAGAAAGCGCGGATCGATTGCGGGTCCGCCCCGTCGAAAAACGTGGCATTCGTCGTGACCCGAAATCCTCGCCGGACCGCTTCCCGAATGCCGTCGACGGCTATGTCGTATCCACCTTCCCGACACACCGACATGTCGTGGTGTTCTCTCTGGCCGTCGAGGTGCACCGAAAAAGTCAGGTATTTCGACGGAGTGAACTCAGGCAGGCGGCGCTTCAGGATCAAGGCATTGGTGCACAGGTAAACGTATTTTTTTCGCTCGACCAGGCCGTTGACGATTTCGACGATTTCAGGATGGAGCAGCGGCTCTCCCCCCGGCAGGGAAACCAGGGGAGCGCCGCACTCTTCCACCGCCGCGAAACATTGTTCCGGCGTGAGGCGGCGTTTGAGAATATGCGGCGGGTACTGCACTTTCCCACAGCCGGCGCACGCCAGGTTGCACCGGAAAAGCGGTTCCAGCATCAGAACAAGAGGGTAGCGCCTGCGTCCCGCGATACGATTTTTCAGGACGTAACTGGCGACAGTCCACATTTGAGAAATTGGAATGGCCATGATGGTGGAAAATTTCAGGCGTTGGTTTCGGAGGACACGCCGGCCATCGCGTTGCGATAGCCGGCAAGGGCCAGCAGGGGGAAATATTGCCGATAAAGGTGATAAGCCAAATAAAAGACTTTGGGAAAACCCGTCGCCGTGTACCGCGCCTGCCGACGATTCCCGGTGCCGACGGATTCGTCCCAACTGCCGTCCGGTCGTTGCTGGGTGAGCAACCAGGCGATCCCTTTCACGCAGGCATCGGATGAAAATTCTCCGGCCGCGACGAGGGCAAGGATGCCCCATGCGGTCTGCGATGGCGTGCTGGGTCCGATGCCGCGCGTCGCCGGGTTTTCGTAGCTGCCGCAAGTCTCGCCCCAGCCGCCGTCGGAGTTTTGCACCGAGCGAATCCATTTTGCCGCCCGAATAATCGACGGGTCTTCACGCGTCACGCCAATGGCGGTCAGGCCCCGCAGCGCCAAAAAAGTTCCGTAGATGTAATTCGTTCCCCAGCGCCCGAACCAGCTTCCATCGGGTTCCTGCTCCGCCAGAACAAATGCGATTGCTTTCTGGATACGGGGATCGTCGCGCGAATATCCGTAGGCCGAAAACATCTCGAGCATGCGACCGGTGATGTCCGCGGTGGGCGGATCAAGCATCGCGTTGTGATCGGCGAAAGGAATATTTTCGAAAATCATCTTGGTGCAGTCCTTGTCGAAACTGCCCCAGCCACCCGCGCGGCACTGCATCGCCCATTCCCATCTTATCGCCCGCTCCGCAACCTCGCCCAACGTTTCCCGCGTACTGTTGGCCTTCGTCAACGCCAGCAGCACTTGAGCGGTGTCGTCCGTGTCCGGGTAAAATTCGTTGGCGAATTCAAAATACCAGCCGCCCGGTTCGGTGGGTGGAACCTTGACCGCCCAGTCGCCCTTGTGACGAACCTCCTTTGCCAGCAGCCAGTCGGCTGCTTTTATCAAACGCGGATCGTCCCTGGGGATGCCGGCGAGACCGAGCGCGAAGACCGACTGGGCCGTATCCCAAACCGGCGACACTGCCGGTTGCATGCGGAAAGTCCCGGCTGGCGCATGCTCGTTCGCCGGCTCTTCGATCCCCAGTTTTTCAAATTCCTTCCGCGCGCGCATGACCTGCGGGTGGTCTTCCGGGTAACCGAGACAGCGCAGAGCGATGATCGCGTTGAGCATCGCCGGATAAATTGCGCCGAGTCCATCGGACATTTCCAATCGCTCGAGCAGCCATTGCTCCGCGCGTTTTAACGCCAGTTTTCTGAACGGCCGAAGGCGGAGCGCCTCCAGCCAATGGAGCATTCGGTCCAGAACCAGAAATGCGTTTCGCCAGGAAAAAATTTTCGCGCGATTGAATGGGAGTCGAAGACGGGCGTTGGCCCTGCCTCCGGCAAAAAGTTCCGCGATGCCCTGTTCCGGCGGGATTTCCCTAAAAGGTCGGTAGGCAAATATAATCGCCAGCGGCACCAATATGGAACGAGACCAGGACGAAATCTCGTAGATGTTAAAATAAAACCACCTCGGAAATAATACGATTTCGGGAGGAATCGCCGGCGCGGCGTCGTAATCATATTGCCCGAGCGAGCAGAGATAAATTTTGGTGAAGGTATTGCACGCGACGACGCCGCCGTTCGCGAGAATCCACTCGCGGCTGCGCTTCATCCGCGGATCGTCCGCCGGAAGGCCCATCAGTTTGCCGGCGAAATAACACTTCACGCCAAGGGAAATATTTCCCGCGCCTCCCGGATATAAACTCCAGCTCCCATCGTCGTTTTGGCACCTTAGAATTTCCGCCAAAGCTCGTTCGAGACGGCTCGGGTCGCCGCTTTTCAAGAGTGTGTGCAGGAAAATATAGTCCGCTTCGAGCATCGCGTCCGCCTCCAACTCGCCGCACCAGTAGCCGTCCGGATGCTGGAGCGAGAGCAGATATTCGCAGGAGCGGTCGATCGCCGGCTGCAACTTTCCGGTGGTCATGTCCGAGCGGCGGACTTTCGTTTCGCCAATCGTGGTTATGCCCTGAGTGAGGATCATGTGGATCGATCGACTGCGCTTTTAGTTTTTTCGGCGCGAACGCCTGAGAAAACGACCAAATTGCTCCATGACAAACGGCAATCGAATTTTTCTTGCGGCGGATTTTGCTTTTTTCGCAAGCGGACGTTTTATGCGGGAAATTTCGCAATGCGGCTCGCTCGCACGAGTATGAATCAGGTTGGTCGCATTTATCCCGGGTGACGATGATTACTATCGACAGTTCCAACGCTCATTCTCTTCTTTGATCCCAATGAGGACGGTTGAGACAGTCGATCCTGAAGGGAAGATCGGTTCGCCCGTCTCAATCTTCGAAGCGCATCGTCTGGCGATTCCGCATCGCGCAGTGAGCATTCTGCTGTGGAATCCGGCGCGCACGAAAATGTTGATCACCCGCCGGGCGTCGACGAAAGCCACCTGGCCCGATTTCTGGAGCAACGCGGTTTGCAGTCACCCGTTTGCCGGAGAGTCCTATGACGCCGCGGCGCGGCGGCGGTTGGCGGAAGAATTGGGGATTAACTTGAACGTGCGTCCCGCGTTCGAGCTGTTTTATGGTCCGGTGCGCTGTCCTTTTTCCGGTCTCTTCGAACACGAGTATGATCATGTCTTCGAAGCGAGCCTGTTGGAGAATGTCGCGCTTGATCCCCGGGCCGAAGAAATCTCGGCGGTGCGCTGGGTGGATCGCCGGGGACTCGCGGCGTTGAAGAAATCCGCCGAGCTCACGCCATGGTTTCAAATGATTCTGGACCGGCTTGGATGGGCGCGCGAGCGAACGTGTATCCTTGAATCCGAGACAGCCGCAGAACCGGCGAGCTCGACCCAACATTTTTTTCGGGAGCGATGAGCCCGGACACGGGTCTGCCGAGGCCGGGACCACGCCACCTCGCGATTTGAGTCGAGGCCGGTGGATTGATGTTCGTGGATGCGAAGGATTGTTCTATTTTGAACTGAACAGCGCCAACCGTGATCCGCGTTATTGCCAGAATAGTGGACCTCAGCCGCCGGCACGCCGTTCCCCTTGTCGCCGGGATCGGCCTCCTCGCGGCGTTCGCGGCGTTGTACTTTGTCCGTCACGTCGCGATCGATACGGACACGGACAAACTGATCTCGGCCGACCTCCCGTGGCGAAAACGCGAAGCGGAACTCAGTCGAAATTTTCCCCAGAATAATGATCTTCTCGCGGTCGTAATCGACGGCGAAACTCCGGATCAGGCGGGTGACGCCGCCGCCGAATTGACCGGACTGCTGCGGTCGCGTCCCGAGATCTTCCGCGAAGTCCGGCAGCCCGATGGAGGAATGTTTTTTCGCACGCACGGACTACTTTTTCTTCCATCGGACGAAGTCCAGACGTTCGCGGATGACATGATCGGAGCGCAACCACTGCTCGGGACGCTTTCGGCTGATCCCAGTCTTCGCGGCGTGTTCGAGACAATCGATCTGCTCGGACAAGGCGTGCTGCGAGGCGACGTTGCTGCGGAGAAGTTGCATCCAGTTTTCACGGCGCTGGCGGTTTCCACCGAAGCGGCGGTGGCGGGGAAGGCGAAGCCGCTTTCCTGGCAAACCCTGCTGACGGGTCGCAAGGCCAGCGCGCGGGAATTGCGACGGTTTGTTCTTGCGCAGCCGGTGCTCAACTACGGCGACGTTGAGCCGGCCCGAAAGGTGATCGACGCGATCCACGAAATCGCTCGCGCGAAACATTGGGATGGCACCCGCTGTATCCGCATGCGCGTTACGGGCGAGGCGGCTCTTGGGAGTGACCAGCTCTCCACGCTTTCCGAGGGCGCGGGTTGGACGAGTGCGTTGTCGCTTGGGTTACTTGGCTTCTGGCTGGTGGTGGCGTTTCGCTCGCTGAGAACGGTCCTCGCGATCCTCGGTACGCTGGTCGTCGGGCTTATTTTTTGCGCGACATTTGCGGTTAGGGTCCTGGGACCGTTGAACCCCATTTCCCTCGCGTTCGCGCCGCTCTTCATCGGCATCGCGATTGATTTCGGCATCCAGTTCAGTGCTCGTTTCCAAGCAGCGCGCGACGACTCGCCGGGCGTGTCCGAAGCGCTGCGCGCCACTGCTGGCGGAGTGGGCCGTCCGCTTGTGATTGCCGGCCTGGCAACCGCAGTCGGATTTCTTGCATTCGTTCCCACGGATTACGTCGGTGTGTCGAGTCTCGGTCTGATTGCGGGAGTGGGAATGTTGATTGCCACGCTGCTCAACTTGACGTTCCTACCGGCGCTTTTGTCGCTCGTTGATGCGCCTGGTCGGAAGGACGCGGCCGGATTTGCATGGGCTCCGCCGCTCGATCGGTGGGTGATTTCGCGGCGACGCCAGATCATCGGAGCGACGTTGGTTCTGGTCGTCGCTTCGCTCGCCGCGCTGCCCTGGCTGCGCTTCGATTTCAATCCCATCCATCTTCAGAATGCTCGCTCCGAATCGGTCGCGACACTGCTGGATCTGATGGCCGATCCTCAAACGACTCCGTACACGATCGACGTGCTCGTCCCCACACTCGAAGCGGCTGACAAGCTCTCGAGTCGGCTCGAGGCGCTGCTCGAAGTTTCGCAGGTCCTTTCGGTCGCGAGTTTCGTTCCCGAAGATCAGCCGCCGAAGCTGGCAATCCTGGACGATGCGCGCGCGCTCCTTGCCCCGACGTTGAGCCCGGCGATCGTCAAACCGCCTCCATCCGTGAGCGAGGTGGTCCGAGTGGAGTCGCGGTGCGCGTCCACGATCGACGCCATCGGTCGGAAAGGAGATCTTCCGGCGCGGCGGCTCGCAGCGGCGCTGCGCGCCGCACTCGAGCGACCGGCGGATGAACAGGTGAAAGCTCTGGAAGCGAACCTGGCTGCGGGGCTGACGCGGCGGATGGAAGATTTGCGCCTCGCACTCGACGTGAGTGCGGTTTCGGTGACGTCGCTGCCGCCGGAAATCACGCGCGATTGGATCGGCCGCGATGGTCGTTACCGCTTGGAAGTTTATCCTCGTGGCGACGCCCGCGACAACGACGTGCTGCGGCGGTTCACGACCGCCGTGCAGCGCATCGCGCCCGATGCGACCGGCATGCCGATTTCAATTCAGGAGTCGGCTCGCACGGTTTCGCGGGCGTTCGCGAAAGCCGCGTTCATCGCGCTGTTCGCCATCACGGTTCTTCTCGCCGCCGTGTTGCGACGCGTGCGGGACATGGGCTTGGTCCTGGTGCCGTTGGTGTTGGCCGGGCTGCTCACGCTCGCCACCGGAGTCGTGCTCGGCATGCCGCTCAATTTTGCCAACATCATAGCTCTGCCGTTGCTGCTCGGGATCGGCGTGGCTTTCGACATTTATTTTGTCGTGCGTTGGCGCGCTGGCGAAAGCAACCCGCTGCAGTCGAGTACGGCTCGCGGGATTCTCTTCAGCGCGCTCACCACCGGGACCGCTTTCAGCAGCCTGGCCCTGTCGCGTTCTCCCGGCATGTCTGAAATGGGCAAACTGCTCAGCGTGGCGCTCGCTTACACGCTTCTCTGCACTTGGTTTGTCCTGCCTGCATTGCTTGGGCCTGCGCCCGGAGCGAATCGTGGAACGTTGTCCGCTCCGTGAAACCGAATCGTCTCGCCGTCAGCCTTGCGCTGGCCCTTCTCGGAAGTGGATGTGCGACTGTGCCGAAGGATCCGGTCGCACGCGCTGAATATCGCGCCAATCACGATCCGCTCGAGCCGCTCAACCGGCGCATCTTTTCGTTCAATCTCGTCGTGGATCGCGTTCTCTTGAAACCGCTGGCGAAAGGTTACCGGCGCGCCATTCCCGAAGGCGGGCGGGATGCCTTGCGCAATTTTCTCAACAATCTCGGCGAGCCGGTCGTATTCGTTAATGACCTACTGCAATCCCGCTGGCCGAGCGCGGGGAAGACGCTGGAACGATTTCTGGCGAACAGCACCATGGGCGTCGCCGGCTTCGCCGATTGGGCGAAACAAAAAAATCTTTCCCGGCAAACCGGCGATTTCGGGCAGACGCTCGACCGGTGGGGATTCGGTGAAGGACCGTACTTGATTCTACCGGTGCTCGGTCCGTCGAGTCCGCGCGATGCCATCGGCGCGGGAGTCGATGTCTATATCGATCCGTTCCGCTACCTCGTCGAAACCAATCATTATCCTCCTGCCGCGACTTACGGCCGTGGCGTGCTGGGCGGCATCGATGAGCGCTCGCGCAATATCGATTCACTGGACGAATTGCAGCGCGAGGCGATCGACTTCTACGCTTCGCTGCGCAGCCTTTATCGGCAAAATCGGGCCGCCCAACTTCACCATGGTTCGGCCGTTTCGACGCCGACGCCAGAGTCGTTTTACAACGATCCCGGCGCGGGCGAGCCGCCGGCGGATTCAGCGGGCGGCAAATGATCCAGCCGGCTCATTTGCCCGGCTCCTCGGCTTGCGCTTTTTTCCGCAACAGTCCGGCCAAACCCGCCGCTCCGCTTTGCCGCAATGTCGCTGAGTATTCCGAGCGCTTGGTGGCGAGTTCGCTGATCGTGCCGTTCAAAAAGACATCGATGATCTTCCATTTTCCGCCGGTGTTGCGCATCAGGTAATCGAGCTGCACGGGTTCTCCGTCATGCGGGATCAACCTGGTGTGCACGATGACGTCGCCGCGCTCGAGACGAGTCACCGCGGGATCGACAGTGAACTTTTCGCCGGAATAGTCGGAGAAGCGGTTCGCATAGTTGGAAAGCGAATACGCGGTAAAGGCGCCCACCAGCTCGTCGCGTTCGGCTGCGGTCAATGTTGACCAGCGCGGACCGACGACCAGCCGGGTCATGAGCGGGAGATCGAGCACGTCGGTGATCGTGGGCGAAAGCAGTTGGAGCCTTCCATCGTATCCCAGTTTCGGCCCTTGCTTCATCGCATCCAACAGCACGTCACAAAGTCGTTGGGCCGTCGCCGCCGGCGTGGATTCGGCGCGAAGATTTATAGTTGCGGTCGGAATCAGCAAGGGGAGGAGGCCGATCGAAAGGAAATGTCGTCGAAAATTCATCAAATCGGTGCGGACGTAAGACTGGAGAGTGTGATTGGAACCTGCCGGTGCGACAACCGGGAAGCGTCATCGGCCATGCCTTTTGTTGTCACGTGTGATTCGGAACGGAAACTGGCGATAACCTCTGACTGGCAATTCAACGGGATTTTCTTCAGTCGCAAATCCGCGGGCAAATATTCCGGCAAACTATTCGCGCGATATATAAAATGACGAATCGCCGAGCTCACATGCTCGTCGAATCGTTGGCAAAGGGGAACTGGAAAACTGGACCGCACGTTTTATGACGTGACTGTGGCTTCTGGAGGCGGCGAAAACCGGGCAGACTCACCTGACCAGCCGTCCAATGAAGATCCCCCACGTCGTTCGCTCGCTCGCGGCCAACCCGGCATACACTGCGTCCAGCATCGCCGTCCTCAGCTTCAGCATTGCCGCGCTGCTTGCGGTGGTGGCGATGATCGAAGCGCTGTTGTTCCGGCCGCCATCAGCCCGTGCGCCTGACGAGCTGGTTGTGGTCCGAAGCTCGCTGCCCAGCGGAACTCTGAGCTTTCCCGATTTCATCGATATCCGAGATCGCAACCGGTGTTTCGCGGAGACGTTCGCATTCTGTACCGACGCAAGCACCGGCCTCCAATTCGACAACAAGCTTTTCACCGTCCGCAGCTGTCTCGCGAGTGCGGCGCTCTTTCAGGCACTCGACATCCCGCCGGCCGCCGGCCGTTTTTTCGAGCCGTCGGATGACGTTCCCAACGCGGCACCCATCGCGGTGATTTCGTCGGAGTTCAGCCGCGAGTCGAATCTGCGGCCCGGCGATATCTTCAAGCTCGGCGGCCAACCGTTCACCGTCGTCGGTTTGTTGCCGCCAGGGTTCACGAGCTTCGAGTCCACCGAACCGATCGATGTATGGATCCCGGCGGCCCACTACGATGCCATGATGCCGAAATGGGCGCTGACGAGTCGCGCGTTTCAACCCCTGCTCTGTGGTGGGCGACTCAAGCCCGGAGTTTCCGTCGCCACCGCGTCGGCCGAACTGGCCGTCATCGCCCATCAGATCGAGAAAGAGAATCCCGTCGCGAATCACGGCATGACTCTCCGCGCGCAATCGTTGACGGAATTCCGCTACGCGAACGAAAGTTCGACGCGGATCATTGTCCTCCTGGGCGCTCTCGTGACGTCATTGTTCGCGCTCGCGTTCACAAACTTTTTTGCGCTCACGATGCTGCGCCTGCTCAACCGTCATCACGAACTGGCGGTGAAGGTGGCGATCGGCGCGACCTGGTATCACATCGCGCGTTCGCTTATCGCAGAGGTGCTCACCATCGCGATCGTGGCAACCGCCTTTGGTTGCGCGCTCGCGGTAGGAATCCTGCGACTGACGGCGCTCGACTCCCAGGTTCATGATCTCATCGCGCATGCGAGGGTAAATATCAACGGTGGCTCGCTCGCGATCATTGCCGCCT
>Ga0070683_100004412_pt1 | contig 11593 bp, 7 predicted proteins | sample KBSC713LmetaG_FD_64662 | JGI IMG/M metagenome (GOLD analysis project Ga0070683, IMG submission 64662) | Corn rhizosphere microbial communities from Kellogg Biological Station, Michigan, USA - KBS C7.1-3L metaG | ecosystem: Host-associated > Plants > Roots > Rhizosphere ...
CGGCGCTGTACCGAACCCGATCGATCTCCAGCCAACTGAGGCTCACGCCCGAGACGTCAAACCCCGCATCGGTCATCGTGAGGACCGCCTTCTTGGTGTTTCCTGGTACCGCCTGAACCTGCAGCAGTACAGCCGCCATGATCCGAACCTCCGAACCTTCGTCGCCCCGCCGGGCACGCCCCACCTGTCCTGGAGGCGTTCCAACGCGTGCCATGGGGGTTCGTCAGGGGGCGAGCTCGAGAACCTCTTCGATCACGGTGTCGAGCGGTGAATCCGCGCCGGCCATCAGGGCGGCCTTGAAGTCAGCCGGATCAAGCCCGGCCCGGGCATCGCTCAGCGCCGCGGTACGACGTTCGGCGACGTGCGGCGGCACCGGCAGCCGATGACGTTCGCGGAGCTTGTCCACAGCGGACAGGACGCGGACAGCCAGCTGTGGCCGCGTGTCGGCGAGGTGACCGGCCAGGCTGTCCAGGCAGACGGCCAGTTCTTCGGGATCGCCGAGGCGGTGCCACCGGGCCAGCGCGGCGATCAGCAGACGCAGCGCCTCGGGCCGATCACCGGCGGCGCCGGCCACCAGGCCGAGGTGGTGCAGGGCGGTTGCCTCGCCCAGGACGTCCCCGATGGAGCGGCTGAGGGTCAGGCTCTCGTTCAACGCGGCCCGCGCCGCGGGCAAGTCTGCCTGGGCCAGGCGTACCTGCCCGAGGCACTCGAGGCTGAGCAGGATGCCGCGGGTGTTTCCGGTCGCTCGCTCCAACGCGAGGCATTGGTTGGCGTATTCGTCGGCCGCCTCGAGGTCGCCCAGCCGCAGCGCCAGTTTGGTGAGGTTGCCCAGCGCCATCGCGGTTCCCTGGGCCCGATCCAGCTCGCGCCAGATGGCGAGGCTGTGACGGAAGTGTTCGGCGGCCCGGTCGTAGGCGCCGCCGCTCATCGCCGCGACGCCGAGGGCGTTGCGCGCCTCGGCGGTGGCCTGCCGATCTCCGGTGTGTTCGGCCAGGCCGAGGCTCTCCTGGCCGAACGCCTCGGCCGCGGCATGGTCGGCGAGCGTGGCCGCCAGAATGGAAGCTGCGTAGAGCAGCCCGCTGCGGGTTGGCGCCGGAATCGGATACGCGGCGTTGAGCACGTGTTCCAGCCACTCCCGTCCCTCGCGAATGTGGCTGCCGTTGCGCCAGTAACGCCAGAGGCCGAGGCTGATGCGGGCCGCACTGTCCACGTCGCCATCGGCCATCGCCCAGGTGAAGGCGGCGCGCAGGTTGCCGTACTCGCGCTCGAGGCGCTCGGCCCACTGCGCCTGCAGCGGTCCGGTCATGCCCTGCGTGGACTGCTCGGCGAGTTCGACGTGGAACGCGGCGTGGCTCCGGTACGTCGCATCCCGGTCGGGCTCGCCGGTCAGCCGTTCGACGGCGAATGCCCGGATCGTCTCCAGCATGTGGTATCGGGAGGTGTCCTGCTCGGCGATCAGCAGGCTCTTGCTGGCGAGCACGCCGAGCCGCTCGGCCAACTCCGGCCCGTCGTCCACCGCCTGCACCGCGTCTACCGAGAATCCCCCCACGAACACTCCCAGCGTGACGAACAGCCGCTGTTCGGAGGGCTCCAGGAGCGTGTAGCTCCAGTCGATCGCGCCGTGCACCGTCTGCTGCCGTACCGGCCGGTCACGGGGGCCCGGACCGAACGAGTCGAGGTGGCCGCTGAGCCGCCGCAGCAGTGTCTCCGGCGAATCGCTATCCGCGCGGGCGGCGGCGAGTTCGATGGCGAGGGGCAGGCCGTCCAGCCGCCGGCACAGCTCCACCACCGCCGGAAGCATCTGCGGGGTCAGCTCGAACTCGCCGTTGACGGCCCGCGCCCGCTGCTCGAACAGGGCGACGGCCGGCGACTCGCGAACCGCCCGGGCGACCCCGGCCGGTCCGCTGGGCAGCTCGGCGAGGTCCGGCAGCGGCAACGGTCGCAGGCGGTGCACCTGCTCGCCGTAGATCGACAATGGTTGCCGGCTGGTCACCAGGACGTGCACGTCAGGCCCGGTGGCGAGGATTTCGGCGACCACCCACCCGGCCGTCATGACCTGCTCGAAGTTGTCCATCACCAGGAGCACGGACGCGTCGGCCAGCCGATCCAGCAGGCTGTCCAGCAGGGCCTGGCCAGGTACCTCGGCCACTTCGAGCGCTTCGGCCACGGCCGCGACCACCAGCTCGGCATCGGTGATCTCGGCCAGCGGCACGAACACGGCGCCTTCCGTGTACCGGCGACCGACCGCGTTCGCCACCGCCAGGCAGAGCCGCGTCTTGCCGATGCCGCCGGTACCGGCCAGGGTGACCAAGCGACCGTCGGTGAGCAGCTGAGCCACGCGGGCCTGGTCCGACTCTCGCCCGACCAGGCCGGTCAGCATGGCCGGCAGTCTCCGGGCCCGCCGAGCGGGCCGCTGCATGGCCGACGCCAACGTCCAGCCATCGTTCGTTGCCACCAGGCCGTCTTGGCTGCGCAGTTGGTCCAGGGCGGCGGAGGCCCGAGCCGGCAGGCCGCCACTGCGCGCCGCGATCCAGGCGTGCAGCGCCGGGCTCGGTTCGCCTTGCAGGGCGTTGCGCAGCCAGATCCGCAGGGTGCCGGGCGACCACGGGGTCAGCTCCACGGCGCCGAGGAGCGGTAGCTCGGTCGCGACCGTGCTACCGGTGCCGTCGGTCGCGACGTAGGCCACGCCGAGCACGTCGGGCTGGTGCTCGCCGTCCAGGAGCGCGGCGACGGCCGGCGCGACGTGCGCCGCGTCCGCGATATCGGCGAGCACCAGGACGTTTTGCGCCGATCCCGGATCGGGAGGCTGCCCCGCCCGTACAATGCGGAAACCACGTAGGGTGGCGACGTTGCCCACCTCGCGCAGGAACCGGCTGCGTCCGGCGCCCGGCATACCGTCGATGCGCAGCGCGCCCCGCTTGTCGGCGGCCAGCCGGGTCAGGAATTCCTGGGTGCCCGACAGCGCGATGTCGCGTTCCCACAGCCGGGTGTCGGCGGTGCCGCCGCTTGCCGGCGTCTCGGCGTCATCGGCGACCGCGGTGCCTCGGCCGCGTCGCTTGGCGAGATAGTTGCGCCGGTCCGCGGTGGCGAGCAAGGTGGCGACCTGCGTGCCGTCGTCGGGGTACACGGCGACCCCGAGGCTGATCGAGAGGTCCAGTGGCGGGTCACCGTCGAACTGGTCGCCGCGGACCTCCGCAACGACCCGCAGCGCAATGCGGACGGCGGTTTGCCAGTCGGTGTCCGGCAACAGCACGACGAACTCGTCGCCGCCGTACCGGAAGAGCGTGTCGGTGCTGCGCAGCGCCCGGTCCACCCGGTCGGCCAGCTGCCGCAGAACCTCATCGCCGCGCTGGTGGCCGTACACGTCGTTGACGGTCTTGAAGAAGTCCACGTCGAACAGGAACAGCCCGCACTGGCCGCCGCGCGCCAGGGCCTCCAGCAACCGCGGCTCGAGGTCGGCCCGGAGCAGCGTGCCGGTGACCGGGTCAGTCGCCGTACTGCTCATCTCACCGCCCCTGTCGTCGCACCTCCGACGTTTCTCATCGGCCGGTGCTCAGGTGAGTCGAGCGCTTGTGGGCTGGATCTCGGGCCCGGCCGGCGCCGGCCGCCCGACCGGAGGACGAGCCGTGTCGGGCGAATAGCGGCTTTGGGTGCGGTTGCGTGAGACTCGGCCGCCGGGTCGTGACGCCGCCCCGTTTTTGGCCGACCGTTGTGGCATGGCCACATCCCCGGCCGTACGGAAAGGACTCCCACGGTGAACTCGTACCGCAAACGTGGCCGGCTTCGGGCCGCCATCGCGACAGCCGCGCTCATGCCCCTTGCCCTCGGTGGCAGTGTGCGGGCGTCGGCCCCCACCCCCGTGTCGCACCCCGCCTCCAGCGCATGGGCGTCGAACATCTGGATGGGCACCGCCAGCTCTGGCCCGGCACTCACCCTGGCCGACGTGCGCGGCATCATCGGCGCCAGCACCGGAGCGGCCGGCGGCCTGACCGGGGCCGGCGTGGGCGTGGCGCTGATCGACACCGGCGTCGCGCCGGTCGCCGGCCTGCCCGCCGCCCAGGTGGTCAACGGGCCGGACCTGTCCTTCGAGTCGCAGTCCTCGGCCCTGCGCTATCTCGACACGTACGGGCACGGCACGCACATGGCCGGCATCATCGTCGGCAAGGACACCGCGACCGGCACCGTCGGCCTGGCGCCGAAGGCGAAGCTCACCTCCATCAAGGTCGGCACCTCCAACGGTGCCGTCGACGTCTCCCAGATGGTGGCGGCGCTCGACTGGGTGGTGGCGCACCGCAACGACGACCCGGCGAATCCGATCCGGGTGATCAACCTGTCCTACGGCACCGGCGGCATGCCGAACTACTGGACCGACCCGGTACAGTTCGCGGCCGAGCAGGCGTGGAAGGCGGGCATCGTGGTGGTGGCCGCGGTCGGCAACGGCGGCGGCGCGATGACCGACCCGGCGACCGACCAGTTCATCCTCAACGTCGGCGCGGCCAACACCAACGGCACCGCATCCCCCAGCGACGACACCATCTCCACCTTCACCAACCTCACCTCCTCCTCGGCCGCCAACCGGCGGGCCGACGTGCTCGCCCCGGGGCAGTCGATCGTTTCCCTCAGCGACCCCGGTTCCAACATCGACATCTCGTACCCGGCGGCGCGGGTGGGCAGCACGCTGTTCCGCGGGAGCGGCACCTCGCAGGCCACCGCCGTCATCAGCGCCGCCGTCGCGCTGCTGCTGCAGGCCCGGCCCACGCTCACGCCCGACCAGGCCAAGAACCTCCTGATGTACAACGGGAGCATCCTGACCGCGGGCAACGCCGCCGGCCAGGGGTACCGCGAGGTCAACGTCAACACGGCCCTCGCCGCCGCGACGCCGAGCGCCGTGCAGTCCTACGGCTGGTCCAGCGGCACCGGCAACCTCGAGGACGCCCGGGGCGGCAGCCACGTCGTGCGCGACAACGTCTCGCTCACCGGCGAAGCCACCGTCTGGGGACCGCTGAGCACCGCGACGTGGGCGCCCAAGAGCGCGGCCCGGACCAGCTGGTCGGGTGGGTTGTGGATGGGCTATCGGGTGGCCGGCAACGGTTGGACCGGCACGTCGTGGGCCTCGAAGACGTGGGCCTCGGCAACCTGGTCCGGCGCCCCGTGGGGTGGCGCCAGCAGCTGGGTGGATCCCAGCTGGTCCGGCCACGTCTGGTCCGGCCACGTCTGGTCCAGCGGGACCTGGAGCAGCCACTACTGGTCCAGCGACGACTGGTCGAGCGCATTCTGGGGCTGATATTCGCCGACAGGATGTCGAGAACGGGTGCGCGGCTCCGTCCCCGGTGCGAACTCGGCCACAATGGGCCGTACCTCACCAAGGAGAACCATGATGGCCAAGTACCTGCTGCTCAAGCACTACCGGGGTGCACCGGCACCGGTCAACGACGTGCCGATGGACCAGTGGACGCCGGAGGAGGTCTCGGCCCACGTGCAGTACATGCGTGACTTCGCCGCCCGGCTGGAAGGCACCGGCGAATTCGTCGACGGACAGGCCCTCTCCCCCGAGGGCACGTTCGTCCGCTATGACGGTGAGGGGCGCCCGCCGGTCACCGACGGCCCGTTCGCCGAGACCAAGGACCTGATCGCCGGCTGGATGGTGATCGACGTCGAGACCTACGAGCGGGCGGTCGAGCTGGCCGGCGAGCTGTCCGCGGCTCCGGGTGCCGGTGGCAAGCCGATCCACGAGTGGCTCGAGGTGCGCCCGTTCTACGCCGAGCAGCCCACGGCCACCGAGTGAATGAGTCGCTGCTGCGGGAGCTGGTGCCCGCGGTGATCGGTGTTCTCGTCCGTCGCGGAGCCGACTTCGCGGCGGCCGAGGACGCCGTGCAGGACGCCCTGGTCGAGGCCGTGCGGGGGTGGCCGGACGACGCCCCGCGGGACCCGAAGGGCTGGCTGGTCACGGTGGCCTGGCGCAAGTTCCTCGACGCCGTCCGCGCCGATACCTCTCGGCGGCGAAGAGAGGAGCTGGTCGAGGCCGAGCCCCTGCCGAACCCGGTCGAGGCGGTGGACGACACGCTTCAGCTGTACTTTCTGTGCGCGCACCCGTCCCTGACACCGGCCTCCGCCGTCGCGCTCACGCTGCGCGCCGTCGGCGGTCTGACCACGCGGCAGATCGCGCAGGCCTACCTTGTGCCGGAGGCGACCATGGCCCAGCGGATCAGCCGGGCCAAGCGGACCGTCTCCGGCGTCCGGTTCGACCAGCCCGGTGACGTCGCCACCGTGTTGCGCGTGCTCTACCTGGTCTTCAACGAGGGCTACTCGGGCGACGTCGACCTTTCCGCCGAGGCGATCCGGCTCACTCGCCAGCTGGCCGCCAAGACCAACCATGAGGAGGTCGCCGGCCTGCTGGCGCTCATGCTGCTCCACCACGCACGGCGCCCGGCCCGGACCGGCCCTGACGGCCGGCTCGTGCCACTTGCCGAGCAGGACCGCAGCCTGTGGAACAGCCAGCTGATCTCCGAGGGCGTCGAGATCCTCCAGACCGCCCTGGCCCGCGACCGCCTAGGCGAATTCCAGGCCCAGGCGGCCATCGCCGCGCTCCACGCCGACGCCCAGACGGCTGAGGAGACCGACTGGGTGCAGATCGTCGAGTGGTACGACGAGCTGGTGCGCCTCACCGACAGCCCGGTGGCCCGCCTCAACCGGGCCGTCGCCGTCGGCGAGGCCGATGGCCCGCGGGCCGGCCTGGCCGCCCTGGCGAAGCTCGACCCCACCCTGCCCCGGCACGCCGCCGTCGCGGCCTACCTGCACGAGCGTGACGGTGATCCGGTGACCGCCGCCCGGCTCTACGTCCAAGCCGCCCGATCAGCGCCGAACCTCCCCGAGCGCGACCACCTCACGCGACAGGCGGCCCGGCTCAACGCGCAGCTGCGCAGTTGAGCCGCGGATATCGGCGTCAGTCGACCTGAGTGGCGACCGCGTCGACGCGGCTGTTGATCTCGGCGTAACCCGTGTCGGTGAGCTTGCCTCCCCGGTACAGGCTCGTGAGCTTGTCGCGGAGGGCCTTGAGCTTCTTCATCTCGTCGTCGGGGTTGGCGGTCGCCATGGACTTGGCGAGGTCGTCGACCGCGTGGTTGAGATCCTTGACAGCGTCCGGCTTGAGATCTCCGGTGTCGGCTTGGCGCTGGATGGACTGGCGCAGCGCCAGCATCGGATCCACGGGTGGCGGTGATGGTGGGGCGGGCGCCGGTTGGGGCGTCTGGGCCCCGGCGGTCGGGCTGCTGCCCGGGCTGGCGAGCGGGCCACCGATGACCGGGCCGCCGGTGGACCCCGGCGCGGTCGAGTGGCTCACGTTCGGGCCGGCGGCCGCCGGTCCAGTGGTCTCCGCCAGGCGGCGGGCAGCCGACTGATTCGTGGCGTGCGTGGTCACGATCAGCGCCGCCGCGAGAACACACGACGCGACGATGGCGCCGAGCACGCCGACCGCCCATCGCCGCCTTGGCCGGGGTCCTGGTGTTGATCGTCGGTCCACCGCCGCGGCAATGCGTGCTTGGACCGTGGCGGCGTCCGGTGGCCGGGCCGATGGCGCCTTGTTCAACAGGTCCGCTACCAGCGCCGCCACGTCGGGTGGGGTGTCCGCGCGGTGCACCACGACCGGCTGTGGCGTCGTCGCCACGTGCTGGTGGGCGACGGTCAGCGGGGTACCGGTCGAGAACGGCGGCTGACCGGTGAGCATGGCGTACATGCTGCAGCCCAGCCCGTAGAGGTCGGCTCGGGCGTCGACCGGGTCGCCCTTGATCTGCTCGGGCGCCATGTACTTCGGGCTGCCCATCGCGACGGCCGGCTCGGTCAGGTCGGCATGATCGGCGCCGTCGAGGAGCCGGGCCACCCCGAAGTCGCAGATCTTCACCACGCCGGCTGCCGTCACGATGAGGTTGCTCGGCTTGATGTCGCGGTGGACGATTTCGGCCGCGTGTGCCGCCTTGAGCCCGTCGCAGACCTGCGAGCTGATCGCGAGAACGTCCGCGATCGCGAGCGGACCGCGCACGATCAAATCGGCCACGGTAGAGCCATCGACGAGCTCCATGACCAGGTAGGGATCGTCGCCGTCGGCACCGACGTCGTACACCGGAACGATGTTGGGGTGGGAGAGCCGCGCTACCGCCCGCGCCTCCCGACCGAACCGCTCCAGCGCCTTGGGCAGGCTCAACCCGTCGCCGGACAGCACCTTCACCGCGACCGGTCGCTGCAACCGCAGGTCCAGCCCACGCCAGACGGTGCCCATGCCTCCGCTACCCAGCACGGACTCGAGCTGGTAGCGGCCGTCCAGCACCCGCGGCACCGAGGCGGGCGCGTCACCGGCCCGACCATCGACGTCCTGACCAGCGTCGCTCGGTCGTCCGTCCGCCATCCCACCTCCCCGGCCCCGAACCACTACTACCACCGGGGCCGGCATTCCTAACCTCCGCCCTGCAGATCTACCTTCCCGCCGGGCATCGGTCCACTATGGAACGCCGTCCCTTCTTCCTGACCGGCTTCCGGGGCATCGACCGGCATGCGGGAGCGGTATACAACGGTCAGGACACTGTCCGGTATCGCGACTACCCAGCGTGACACTGACCGTACGGTTCGCGAAACAGCCGCAGGTCCCCCAGCGGATCGGCGAGCCGGCGCTGACGCCGTACAAACAGCGGGCCCGCCGCCTCGTTACGGTACTCGGTGACCTGGACGGAGGTGGAGGGCGCCAGGTCGACGGCCGGCGAACTCGTCGACACCTACGGCATTGGCATCGCCGAGCGCTCGATCCGCCGCCGGCGCAGCCACCAGATGAGGACCACGAGCGCGGCGGCGGCGACGGCCGGACCGGCGGCCGGGAGCGCGGCCGCCGTGAGGCCGGTGAGGCTCAGCCCGTAGGACGGCGATCCCGCCGTGCGCATGCGGTCGACGTAGTCGGTGGCCACGTTGAGGTCCTCGACGCCGGCCGGCGCCAGCATCGTCTGCGGCGACGACGCGCCCGGCGTGAGGCGGATGAGGCTGGCGTGGATGTCCTCGGACATCGGTGCGGGCTGGGTTCGCGCCACCGCGTAGGCGGTGTCGCCGCGCCAGGCGACGACCTGGAGGCTGAACACCTTCCGAACCGTCGGCAGGTGCGGCCCGGGCGATTCGTCGCCGGTCCGGGCGTCGACGAAGGTCAGCGTCGCGTCACCGGTGTCGAACGAGTTCGCCACTCCGGGCCGCCGGGCCAGGGCGATCCGCCCGTCGTCCCGCCACGCGGCCGGACCGGCGAGAACATCCTGCCCGGTCAGCGGACGCTTCCAGCGAATCGCGCCATCCCGCCCGTACACCCGAAGCTCTTGACTGGTCGACACCGCCAGCGAGGCACCATCCGGTGACAGCGCGACCGGATAGTTGCCTTCGCCCTCGACCGCCGAGGGCCGGGCGACGTGCACCGACCACTCCGTCTGCCCGGACGGCCAGGCGACGACGCTGACGATCATGTCGTTGACGGTCGCGGCGGACGCATCCGGATCGTTCCAGCGGTTCGGCTGCACGAGCAGGGCGTGCTTGCCGTCCACCGACCAACCGATCGGGGCGAATCCGGTGGCCAGGCGGCGGCTGCGGCCGGTGACCAGATCCAGCGCGTCGGTCCGCCAATGAGCAGCCCGCAGGTCGGTGGGCGAATTCAGCTGCGGCAGGAGCAGGGTCCGTCCATCCGGCGACAGCGCCGTGGTCGACTGTGACGGGTAGACGACCCGGTACACGTCGCGGGTGAGCCCGACGACCGCGGTGGGCGTCGCATATGCGCGGAACGGCGAGCGGGCGGGCACCGCCGGGCCCCGGAAGACCAGGGCCGCCGGACCCGGCGGCGACTCCTGGATCTCGTCGGTCCAGAGCGGCGGGTCGGCCACGGTGAGCGGGATACCGGCCGGGCCGGCCGCCGCCGGCAGCGGATGCAGGTCGGGCAGCGTCACGGCGTAACCGCCCAGCACGATCAGGAACATGGCGGCCACTGCGGCCGCGAGCCGCCACCGGTGCCGGCGCCGGGCGCGGTTGAACAGGTCGGGGGGCATCGAGGTGACCGGCGCCTGCTCGGCCAGGGCGTGCAGTTCATCGGCGAGGTTCATCGGGCATCCACCATCAGCTCGGCGAGCTCAGGGGCGAGCTCACGCAGCCGTTGCAGGGCGTGTCGCGTCTGGCTCTTGATCGTGCCGGTGCTGACCCCGAGCAGGATCGCCGCCTCGACCTCGGTGCGGTCCTCGTAGTAGCGCAGGACGAGCACGGCCCGCTGTTTGCGGGTGAGGCGGTGAAGCGCCGACAGGACGGCCAGACGCGTGTCGTGATCGGCCTCCACCGGCCGCTCCGGCAGCGTCGCGGTCAGCGTCTCCGGCGGGCGAACCCGGCGGGAGCGCCACCACGAGATCGACTTCGTGTAGATCACCCGCCGCAGGTATGCCTCCGGGTCGGTCAGGTGCTGCCACCGCGTGGCGGCCCTCTCGAGCGCCGCTTGCACCAGATCTTCGGCGTCGTGAGCGTTGCCCGTCACCAGGTACGCGATTCGCAGTAGCGCCGGCGTCCGGGCCTGGACATACTCCTCGAACGACGAGCGCACCTCGGCCACGCCCACTGCTGCGTCACCTCCCTACCGTCCTAGACGCACGACAGGGCAGCCGTGGAGGGAACCAATGGAGAAATTCTCCATGATCCTTGGCGAGCGCTGCCGCTGGGTGAACCCGGCCGGCGGCTGGAGATCGAACGGCGCCAGGTTTTGCGCGGTACGCGCAAGCCACGTGTATCGGCTCGTCACCGACACACCCATCCAGGACGCCATGGGCCCCGATCCGGCTGCCCGCGTCGGGTCGTCATCCGTAGCGCGCGATGCACGCGTCGAAGACCCTCCGCAGCAAGGGTCCGTTGGCGACGTCCAGCAGGATCATGCCAACCTCCTTGCGCCGTCCGCCGACAACCGACCGGACCCACCAGCCGCCGAAGAACTGACGGCTTGGCACGAACTCGATCGGCGTGGTCCAGGCGACCCGCTTGCGGCCGTGCGCGGCCGAGTGCCGATCCAGTGTCCAGCCGCCGAACTCCACCGTTTCGCCGGCCTCCACACGGTTGATCGCATCGTTCATCAGCCTGCGGCCCACGTGTTGCAGCAGAGCCGCGACGGTGGCGTCGTAGGTGGCCCGGGTCGCCGCGTCCCGGCCGATGAACCGCACCATCATCGGGCCCTGGCCGGTCGCCCACAGCCGCAGTTCGTAGGTGCGATTGGGGCCGAGTGCCGCCATGACCCAGTAGGCGATGCCGACCAGATCGGTGTGTGCCAGCCGGCGGTCGCCCCAGGTCACATCGCGATCGGTGACGAGCAGGCGCTTGCCCCGCCAACCAACCGACAACTCGGCGTCGACGTAGACGTGGCGGACCTGGTCCCCGAAGTCGACCGCGTCGAAGCTCTCGATTCCGTTGTCGCTGACGCGCTCGGTCCAGCGGCCGCCGTCCCAGTAACGCAACTGGTGGCGGCGGGCCGGATCGGGGTACCAGCGCGGCGGCGATGCCATTCGACAGTTATTCCAGAATTTCGACGTACCCGTCGGTCCCGTGTACCCGG
>Ga0070683_100004414_pt1 | contig 11590 bp, 6 predicted proteins | sample KBSC713LmetaG_FD_64662 | JGI IMG/M metagenome (GOLD analysis project Ga0070683, IMG submission 64662) | Corn rhizosphere microbial communities from Kellogg Biological Station, Michigan, USA - KBS C7.1-3L metaG | ecosystem: Host-associated > Plants > Roots > Rhizosphere ...
GTCGTGCGGCGTGCGGTGGTTGAAGCGCACGCCCGTGCCGTCGGCGACGGTGTTGTATACGACGGCGACGTCGCGCGCGGCGTCGAGCTGGACGGCCGCGCCCCAGCCGTCGATGACGTTGTTCGCGATGACGATCGCTGTCGAGGTCATGTTTTCGACGCCCGCGTAGTTGTCCCACTCCATGCCGGGCGAGGCGATCTGCGTCGCGCAGGGCGACTTGCCCGACATGCCCTTCATGCGGTTGCGCGTGATCGCGACGCGCGTCGCGCCCGCCGTGAGAACGCCTGCCGTGGTCGTGCCGTTGATGCGGTTGCCGTCGATCACGATGTCGCGGCCGCCCGAGATCTGGAAGCAGTTGTGCGAGCCGCAGGTGATGTCGTCGCGGACGAAGCTGAGGTGGTGGTTCCACGCGTCGGAGGGCGCGAACTTGCCGAGGATGAAGATCGTGCGGCCGCCCCCGCGAATCGTCGAGTCCTCGACCAGAACGTCGTGCGACGCGCCCGCGCCGCCCTGGCCGTGAATCTGCAGCGCGGCCTCCTCGGTGGCGCCTCCGTCCAGCGTGACGCCGTGGAAGGTGAAGTTTGTCGAACCGTCGAGCATGACCGTGGCCGAGAACGCGATGCCGCTGAACGAGAGGTGATCGCAGCTGGTGAAGTGCCCGCCTGCCATCACGACGGTCTCGCCCCCGGCCGCCTCGACGAAGACGGGCGTGCCGAACTTGCGGTTCGAGATCGTCTCGTTCGCGTAGCTGCCCGCGTGCAACACGATGCGGTCGCCGGCCTTGGCGGTCGCGAGCGCGCCCGCGAGCGTCGAGGGCGCGCGTACGTCGATCACCGTGGCGCCCGCCGCGGGAGTGGGCGCCTTCGCGCACGCGCCCGGGTTGGGTCCGCCGCCGTCGAGATCGGTGCCCGCGTCGACGACGCCGCCGCCGGTGCCCGCAGCGCCCGCGGTCCCCGATTCGCCCGCGACACCCGCGCTGCCCGCCGCCGCGCTCGTACCAGCGGCGCCCGTGCTCGACGAGCCACCCAAACCCGCCGCCCCGCCGGGACCGCCCGCGGGCGTCGAGCACGCGCCGCCCCAACCGAGTACCAGCAGCGCTGCCAGTGCCGTCGCGGCCGCCTTCACAGCCATAGCCTGCTCATCGTACATCGAGGCGACGCTCCGTAGGGGCGACACAAAAAGAAGTACGTGCCCGTCGACCTACCCTGCTCACCCTCCCCCACCTTTTCCCCCGCTCGGCCGCGAGGCGGAGCCCCCGAAAGAGTCGCGGTCGCGCGGAACCCATCGCCGCTCAGGTTGTTGAAGTGCGCATAGACCCGATATTTACCGCGTGAAAGGAAGGCGCCCGTGACCAGCGAAAGCGCAGCCACGAACAAGGGGCTTGTCCGCCGGTTCTACAAATCTATCGGGTAAAGAACGGAATGCTGATCGAGCGTTGGGTCGTGTCTGACGTGCATGGCGTGCTCGAACAGATCCGTTAGCTGTTGCGTCGCGCATCGGTAGTGCTTGGCGGCCTGGTTCAGATTTTGTTAGACGTTCTTCGAGCGCCGTCCGCGGGCGGCCGCCTGGCGTGCTTGCGCACCGCCCGTATTGAAGACGCGAGGACGATGGCGCAAAGTCTCGGATGCGTGTTTTGCAATCGAGCAGGTGCGCGCATTCCGCTGCTGGCCGTGCTGTTCGGCGGAGGTTGCGCTCCCGCGGCGGAACCGCTCGTGGTCGCGCGGGAGTGCCCGGGGAAGCCGTTTCGCGCGGCGGAGGCGTATGCGGGCGAGCCGGCCGACCGTCTGTTGTCGGACTTCGAGGACGGCACGGCGGAGCTGGTCGACGTGGCCGGTCGGAATGGCTCTTGGATCCACGGTCGAGACCTGACCTCGGTCAGCGTGACGATCGGACCGTCGATGGACTGCGCGGCGCGAGGACAATGGGCCGGCAACCTCGCGGCCAGCACGCCCACGAGCTGGGGAAACAACTGGACGGCGTATTTTCGAGCGCCCGGCGCGAACGCGCCGACCCCCTACGACGGGCGTGCGTACGGCGGTGTCTCGTTCTGGGCCGCGTTCGGCGCGGAGAATGGTCCGGCGTTTCCGGTTCCGTTCGGCATCGTCACGGTGGACACCATCGCGCCGACATGCGGCGCACATTGCAACGACCACTACATGGCCGCGGTGACGCTCACCCGCGATTGGCAGCGCTACGAGATCCGATTCGACGATCTGGCCCAGGAGATCACCCCGCAGACCGCGATGCGCCGCGATCAGCTCGTCGGATTCATCATCTGGACGCAACAGCAGTGCGACGTCTGGATCGACGACCTTCGCCTGGAACCGTAGCCGCGTGGCTCAGTGCCAGTCGACCTGAGCGAATAGGGCCGCCCCGACCAGCGGCACGCCCCAGTCGCCCGCGTCGTTACCGCCGAATCGAATGTGGACGCGGGCGATCGTCGTCCCGGCGAGCCCGCTCAGGCCGAGGCCCATCCACGTCGAGACCTTCAGGCCGAGGTTGACGCGCGCATAGCCGAGGACGGTGTAGGCGGTGCCAGCGCTGCTTTCGATCTGGCTGCTCCCTTCCAGGCTCGGATGTCCCTTCGTCAACAGCGACACCGACCCAGCCCCGACTCCCGTTGTGAGGAACATGCGGCCGCGCGGCGACAAGAAACGCGCGAGCGCCTCGACACCGATGATGACCGCGCCGACATCGGCCGTTCCTTCTGGTCCGGTCATCGTGCCACGACGAAACGGCGCGCTGACATCGACGGCGATCCCGAGGTGGCGGGTCCACAGGTGCTGGAAGGAGAACCAGGCCTGCCACGCGGGGCTGGCCCCACCGGCGCTGTAGAGGAGCTCGACGCCGCTCCGCAATCCACTCTCGCCACTCGAAGGCGGCGCGGCCGTCTGGGCGATCGCCGGCGGAGATGAAAGGGATCCCGTCGCCCCGGGTGGCGGCTCGTGGAACAGACCGGTCCGCAAGAGCTCGGCGGTTTGCAAGGCGACCACGTCCTGGTTCGGGCCTCCCGGTGTCTCGTCGGCGATCACCTGGCGAAGCAACGATCGCCCGGACGTCGCATCGGCCATCCAAACCTCGACCCCATTGCGCGGGGCAAGGATCCGGATGGCCGCGACCGCATTCTCGGCGCGCGCCCTCGCTTCGATCGGCCCTCGGGCGGGCCGCATGACCGGCTCCATGCCGAGCGACACCACCTCGGACCTGATCCGGTCCATGAACGGATCGCCGGGGCTGTCCACGAGCAACAGCACACGCGGGCGATCCTTCGGCGCCGCCGCCTGCGCCCGCGGGGTCCCTGCTTGCGCGCCTCCCGCCAGGAGGGCAATCCCCGCCGCGGCGACGAGCGAGAGCAGACACCTCGACCCGATCGGTGCCGCACAGGAACGCCGCGCCGCTCGATTCACCGCCCCAGAATACCTCGCGCCTCCGCAGAGTACGGTCCCGCCGGAAACCTCCCCAGGTACTGCTCGGCGGTCGTCCGCGCGCGAAGGGTGTCGCCGGCGCGGAGCCGCGCCTCCATCAAGCGCCCGAACGCGTCGCCCATCAACGGGCCGCTCGGCTGCTCGCGCAGGTAGGTCTCGAACCAGCTCGCGGCCTGCGAATAGTCGTGCTCCTTTTCGAAGACGATACGCCCGAGCGTGAAGGCGGCCGTCCCCGCCACCGCGGACCCCGGGAAGCGCGCCCGCAGGGCCACCAGGGCGGCGACGGCGCGCTTGGACGGTCCGAAGAACCGCCCCGCGTCCGCGAGCGCCAGCAATTCCTTCGCGGTCGCGGTCCGACAGACCTGGTCGAAGTTCGCGCGCTCGGCGGCGCGCAGCCCCTCGAGCAGCCGCCCCGCCGCGAGCAGCTCGCGCCATCGCTCCGTGCGCATCGCCTTCGCCGCCAGGTCCGGCGTCGGGGCAAGCGCCGCTTCCGCCGCAGGCACGTCATCCGGCGCCGGCACCTCACGCGCCGGGCACGACGCCTCGAGGATCTCCCCCGCCGAGACCGTCTTCGCCGCCTCGAGGCACCCGCCCGAAACCGTCACGCTGCCCTCTTCGGTGGACACGCGCAAGGATCGGTCGTCGGCGCCATGGAAGGCCATCCGGAACCTCGTTCCGTTGACCGTCACATGATAGGCGCCCACCTCGAACTGCCATCGGGTCGGGGCGCCCCCGCGGTGAGCGATGCTGGCGTCGACCACGCCGTCCTCCACCAGCACGCGCGTGTCGCCGCGCTTGAGAGACAGCACCCGGATCCGCCCACCGTCGTGGAGCGAGAGCGTGCTTCCCTCGGAGAAGGAGACGGGAACGGTTCTGCCGTCGGTGGCCTCGATGACGGACCCCACCTGTCCCGGACGCGCCTCACCGATCTGAAATGTCACCGGTCGGGTGACGACGAAAAATGCGGCCACGCCCGCCGCGACGGACGCGGAGACGACGATCGGCAACCATCGGCGCCGCTGGCGCGCGGCACCGCGCGGGAGACCCGAGGACGCGTTGCGACGCTCGACTTCCTCGAGGAACACCGCACGCCCGCGACGAATTTCGTCGTGCGCCCGCGGGTCCCGCAGGATGAGATCCCGGAAGCGATCTCCGGTGGCCTCTAGGTCTTCTTTTCGGTCCATCTCGTTCCCTCGTCCAGCCATTGCGTGAATTCCGGGCGCGCCCGAACAGCGTCGCGAAAACGCGCCTCCGCCCGCGCCAGCCTGCGCTTGAACGTCGCCAGCGACGTCTCACAGGCCTCGGCCGCTTCCAAAAGCGTGATCCGGTGGAGATATCGGAGCACGAACGCCGTCCGCTCGTCGATCGGCATCTGATCGAGAATCGCGTGCAGCTCGCGCAGGGCCCTTCGGGCGTCGGACGACGGCTGCTCCAGCTGGGGCGGCCGGGTGCGCTCCGGCGAGAAGAATCGCAGCCAGCGCCGCCGCGATCGGATCCGGATCTGGGCCCTCGCGACGAACACCGCCATGGTCGTCAACCAGCTGGCCAGGCGGTCGACCTCACGGAGGTTGCGGACGCGATCGAGCGCCCGGATGAAGACCTCCTGCAGGAGGTCCGGGATGTCTTCGTCGGGCCCCAGGATCGATCGCAGCGTCAGGCGGACATGCTCGACGTATCGATCGTAGAACGCCGCCGCCGCGCCCGGATGCCCCGCCCGCAGCGCTGCGACGAGCGCGGCATCGTCTCCGACGAAGGTGAGCGGGGTGGGCAGGTGAACCGGTCCTGGGCGTGAGCGAGGCCCGCGGAATTTCGCGAGCTTGTCGATCTTGCTCCGCGCGCCAGTGCCCATCACCGCGAAAAATGGCTCACGCTCGAGAAGGCGCCGCCCCGCGGCGCAATGCGCCAGCGGCACCTGCCGGCATTGTGGGGAGACGTGTGAGCCGTTCTCGAAGCTCGTGTGCACTGGGCGCCGCTTTGCGAACGGTCCCCCAACCCGCGAGGATCCCATGAACAGAGGAAGTGCTCCTGCCTTTCCGGCCTTCGACGCGCGCGTGCTCGCCGTCTTCGTCGCTGTCGCGCTGGGCGCGTGCGCGGGTTCCGATCCCGGCAGCGCGTCCGGCACCGGCGGGTCCGCCACGGGCGGCAGCGGGAACGTGAGCGGATCCGCTGGCAGCGGTTCTGGAGCCGGGCCCGGCACGGGTGGGTCGACGGGCGGAACGACCGGTGGATCGGTCGCGGGCGGCGGCGGCAGCGTCGTCATCAGCAGCGGCGGCAAAGGTGGCAACGGTGGCAACGGTGGCAACGGTGGATCGACGACCGGCAGCGGCGGCGCGTCGGGCACGACCGGCAGCGGCGGCGGGGCGGGTGCGACGGGCGGCGGCGCGGCCGGTGGGTCGGGAGAATCGGGCACCACCGGAGGATCGACCGCGGGCACGGGGGCCAGAGGGGGCGCGACCGGGACGGCAGGCGGCGGCGGTCGCGGCGGCAGCACGGGGGCGGCCGGGGCGGCCGGAAACAGCGCGCGTGGCGGCAGCACGGGCAGCGCGGGCAGCGGCGCCGGCGGAACGCCCGCCTTCCAGAAGGCGGCCGGAACGATCCAGAACACGACGCAGCCGGCGTCGACGACGAACCTGCAGAAGTCCCAGTGGCAGCAGGGCCTCATTTCCCCGTCGCTGCTCGGCGGAACCCACCTCAATCAGCCCGCGGTGTTCAACGGCTACCTGATGGTCGCGGGGAACGAGGACTTCTTCTTCTACGACGTGTCGAACGCGACCGCGCCGAAGCAGCTCTCGAAGATGAGCACGCCCAACCGCCGGGTGGGCGGCGAGGCCGAGTCGCACACGATCTCGTTTGGGCGTTCGGGCGACACGTTCTACATGGTCACGACGGGCGGCACCGGCATCGACACCTGGGACGTCACGAGCGTCACGGCGCCCAAGCATCTCGGGCAGCTCAAGATCGCGAACATCAATTACGGCGACTACACCGAGGCGGTCTGGGGCGTGTCGTGGCAGGGCCAGTACATCTACGTCGGCGCCACCAACAACGGCCTCAAGGTGGTCGACGCGACCGACCCCGCGAACCTCAAGATGGCCGCCGAGGTCCCGACCTCGAGCTTCGGCGGCGTCAGCGCGGGTCCGGTCGACGCGATCGGCAACGTCCTCGTCGTGATGACGCCGAAGGAGAGCGCCGGCATCGCGACGCTGGACATCAGCGATCCGACGAAGCCGACCCGGCTGGCGTCGCTCACGTCGACGACGAAGTCGTACATCACGCAGTTCCATCGCCACTACGCGGTCATGCTCGGTCCGATCCGGGTCTGGGACGTGCTGACGAATCCCAAGAACATCGGTTCGGGGACGTCGCCGATCGCGAGCTTCAACAACGAGTACGCCGAGTATTCGGCCTTCAGCGACGACTACCTGTTCATCGGCCACGCGCGCCAGGAGATCAGCAACGTGCCCGGCTGCTCGAAGATCACCTTCTCGGATCCGAGGAACATGAAGGTCATCAACCGCATCTACGGTCGCCTCGACACCACCTACAACGACGACCAATTCGTCCTGCCCTTCGGCAATCTGGTCGCCCTGACCGACGATCAGTCGCCGTACCGCGGATGGGTCATCGCGGTCCACCAGACCGCCCCGGACACGACCGCGCCGGTCGTCGACACCGTCGTCCCAGGCAACGGCTCGACGGGAAACTCCACCAAGTCGCGCGTCGGCGTCACGTTCTCGGACAACATCGACCTCGCGACGGTGAACGCCGCGAGCTTCATCGTCCGGCCGGTCGGCGGCCAAGCCCTTCCCGGACGCTACGGGGTGCGGATGAGCGTCATGAACTTCGATCCGGACGCGGATCTCCAGCCGGGCACCACGTACGAGGTGGTGCTGCCCAAGGGAGGCATTGCGGACTACGTCGGCAACACCCTGGCGACCGAATGGAAGTCGACGTTCACAACCAACTGATCGGCGATCGGAGAGGTCCGGCCCGCGGGCTGACACGGGTCACCCGGTCGCTGATCGTGTGCGCGGGGATCTGCGCGTCCGCGTCGGCGTCCGCCCTGACGCTCGACGTGACGCACGCGGGACCGTCGGTGGTCGGAGAGGCGCATGCCTTCACGGCCAGCGTCCCCGACGCGAGCGGCGCCGTCGTGTACGACTGGCAGTTCACCGAGACCGACGACTTCCAGCGCGGCGGCGCCGAGATGGCCCACACGTACACGGAGCCCGGCCTTTACAGCGTTCAAGTGATCGCCACCGACGCGACGGGCGACACGGCGAGCGTCTTCTTCCGACATCTGGTTCATTACCCGCTGGCGGCCAAACGCCCGACCGCCTCGACGTCGATCGTCTATGACGGCGCCCGCAACAGGATCTACTCCCTCAACCAGGACAACGACTCGGTCACGGCGATCGATCCGGACAGCCTCGTGAAGGTCGGCGAGCTTGGCGTGTACCGGAAGCCCGAGTCGCTGGCGCTGGCGCCGAACGGAAAGATGTGGGTCGTCCACCAGGACGACTACGCCGTCGCCGTGATCGACCCCGACAAGCTGGTCATCGAGCGCGGATTCCGTCTGCCCTACGCGTCCCAGCCCGTCGGCGTCGCCTTCAGCCCGACCGGCGACGCCGCGTACATCACGCTGCAGGCGACCGGCAAGCTGCTCAAGCTCGATCCCACCACGGGCACGGTCGCCGGCGAGGTCGACGTCGGCCCGAAGCCGCGGGGCATCGCCGTCTCGTCCGACGGCAAGGACGTCTACGTCAGCCGCTTCGTCTCCCCGGACAGCGGGGGCGAGGTCGTCAAGGTGGACGCGACCGCGATGAAGGTGGCGTCCCGGATCCTCCTCAAGCTCGACACCGACACCGTGGACGGCGACCAGAAGGCGCGGGGCGTCCCCAACTTCCTTTTCTCGATTGCCCTGACGCCCGACGGACGGCAGGCCTGGATCCCGGGCAAGAAGGACAACACTCTGCGCGGCAAGCTCCGCGACGGGCAGGCGCTCACCCACGACACGATCGTGCGGCCGCTGACCGCCGTCATCGACCTGATGGCCGGTCAGGAGATCTACGACAGCCGCATCGATCTCGACAACCGCAGCATGCCGATGCACGTCGAGCTCAGCCCCTACGGCAACTTCGCGATCCTGACGCTGGGGTTCTCGAACCGCATCGAGGTCCGCGACGTCAACCGCCCGACCCAGGTGTTCTCGGCGATCGCCGACGTCGGAGAGCTCCCGCGCGCGTCCGTCCTCGCGCCCAACGGCCGCCTGTTCGTGCAGGGCTCGTTGAGCCGCGACGTCCTCGCCTACGACATGACGGCGATGCTGAATCAGTTCGACGGATCCACGCCGGCGAAGCTCGCCGCAATCCCCGCCGTCGCCAGCGAGAAACTGCCAGCCCAGATCCTCGCGGGGAAGAAGATCTTCCACGACGCGTCGGACATCCGCATGGACGACGAGGGGTACATCAGCTGCGGCTCGTGTCACTTCGAAGGGATCGACGACGGACGCGTGTACGACTTCAGCACGCGCGGCGAAGGGCTTCGCAATACCGTGTCGTTGCTCGGGCGGGCGGGGACGAAGCAGGGGCGCCTCAACTGGGCCGCCACGCTGGACGAGGTGCAGGACTTCGAGCACCAGATGCGCGAGCTGTTCGGCGGGCGCGGGTTCATGCCGGACGACGTCTTCCACGTCGGCACGCGGGATCAGCCGCTCGGCGATCCGAAGGCGGGCCTCAGCCCGGAGCTGGACGCCCTGGCGGCGTACGTCGCGTCACTCGATCACGTCAATCCGAGCCCCTACCGCAACGCCGACGGCTCGCTGACGCCCGATGGCGTCGCCGGGAAGGCTCTGTTCGAGAAGCTCGGCTGTGGTTTCTGCCATGAAGGGCCGGTCTTCACGGACAGCTCGCGCGGCTTGCTCCACGACGTCGGCACCATCACGGCGCTGTCCGGCGCGCGCGCCGGGGGACCGCTGTTCGGGTTCGATACCCCCACCCTGCTCGGCGTCTGGGAGACGGCGCCCTATCTCCACGACGGATCGGCGGCCACGCTGCGCGACGTCCTCACCACGAAGAACCCGACGGACCTGCACGGCTACGTCAGCTCGCTGTCGCCGCACGAGGTCGATCAGCTCGTCGCTTACCTCCAGCAGATCGACAGCGAGCTGCCCGTCCAGCGCCTCCCGTTCGACGACCCTTCGACGGGGCTGCACGGCGGCGGCGCGGACGGGCCCATCACCGGGGGCTGCGCCTGCGACGTCGCCAGTCGCGCGCCGGGAGCCGGCGCAATCCTGTTCCTGTCGGGCGCGCTCTTCGCGCTGAAGGCGCGGCGGCGGGGGCGACGCCGCCGGAACGCGTCGACCGCGCTCGCCTTGCTTGCGATCTCGTTGACCGGTTGTCACGCCGGTTCGACCGGCGATTCTCGGCAGCCGACCGACTGGTCGACGTTGCCGGTGATGACGGCGGCCGATCCCGAGCTGGCGCCGCTTCCGTCCCGCCAGGACGCTTACGATCGTTTGTGCGCGCGGAACCGTGGCGACAGCTTCGCGAAGGCTCTGTGCGGCGGCAGCCGGCGCCCCGAGATCCGCGACTTCGTCGAGCTATACGAGCTCGCGGGGCTGGCCGACGAGCACGCCTTTGCGTTGACGGGGAATTCGACGTCGCTGCTCGCCAATCGCGTGTCGGCCATCAATCCGCGGCTCCTCGTCTTCCCGCGCGTGGGGGACGATCTTGCCCGGCCCGCCGAGATGACCGCGGTCGGCTTCGTCCGCGGCGAGCAATTCGTCGAGGTCGCCAGCCGCGATCTATCCACGGGCGACTTCAACTTCTACCTGCTGACCTTCGAGCAGAGCTGCAGCTACACGAGCGGCGGTTGTGACCTCGCGAGCCTCCTCACCGAGGAGATCGAGCACGACTGGACGGCGTACAGCGTTTACGACCAGGACGATCTCGAGGGGACGTCCCTCGATTGCAATTCGTGCCATCAACCGAACGGGTACGGCACGAAGCGGATCCTGCGCATGCAGGAGCTCGCGAGCCCGTGGCTGCACTGGTTTCCGCAGCGGTTCGTGCAGCGAACGGACTCGGACCGCGTCCTGCTCGCGCAGTTCACCGACACCCACGCGGGCGATCAGCACTACGGCGGCGTTCCGATCGCGACGATCGCGAGCGCGCTGGACGAGGGCAGCGGCGCGCAGCTCGAAGCCCTGGTGCGCGCGGAAGGATTTGGCGACCAGCCCAATCCTTTCGACGCGCAGATCGTCGCCGAGATGAAGAGCGGCACCAGCCCGACCTGGCAAGCGCGCTTTACCACGCACCTGGACGGTCGGGCGATCGCGGTGCCGTACCCCGCCATCGACGTGACCGACGAAGCCAGGCGAAGCGCGGCGACACGTTCGTATCAGGACGTCGTCCGGAAGGCGTCGCCGCGCGGGAGCCTGCTCGACATCCGCGAGATCTTCTCCGCGGACGCGCAACAGAAGTTGAGCTTCGTTCCCCAGCCCGGCGCCGACGGCAAGGCCGTGCTGCTCGAGATGTGCGCGCGTTGCCACGACGGACGCGCCAATCCGCAGCTGACGAAGAGCCGATTCAACGTGCTGTCGCTGGATACCTTGCCGCGCGCCGAGAAGGATCTCGCCATCGCGCGGATCGGCGATACCGGCGGGACCCGCATGCCGCCATGGCGCGCGGGCGTCCTCACGCCGGAGAGCATCGCCGCGGCGACCGTCGAGCTGCAGAAGTGACATCGCATGCACGGATCTGACAACGCAGGAGTTTCGATGAACATGTCGAGCTGGTCGTTCGCCGGCAAGCGCTTCGCACACGCCAAGGGTTGTTCGGCCATTCTTCTCGCCGCGTTGGTCGCGGCGTCCTGCAGCGCCGGAGAGGGATCCGGTGCGACGGGTGGTGCCGGCGCCCCGACGTCGTCCGGCACCGGCGGCGGCGCGGGAGCGACCGGGGGCAGCGGCAGCGGTGGCCGCGCTGGCGGCGGCGACAGTGGTGGCGCCGGCGGCGCTGGCCGGGGTGGCAACGGTGGCAACGGTGGACCGAACGGCGCCGCCGGCACGACGGGCACCGCCGGCGCGGGCGGCGGCATCGGCGAGGGCGGCAGCGGTGGCAACGGTGGCAACGGTGGCAACGGTGGCAACGGTGGCAACGGTGGAT